>Ga0105240_10011474_pt1 | contig 12340 bp, 13 predicted proteins | sample KBSC54metaG_FD_80426 | JGI IMG/M metagenome (GOLD analysis project Ga0105240, IMG submission 80426) | Corn rhizosphere microbial communities from Kellogg Biological Station, Michigan, USA - KBS C5-4 metaG | ecosystem: Host-associated > Plants > Roots > Rhizosphere > Soil | place: Michigan, USA...
ATGGCCTCGGCATCGGTGATCACGGCGATGGCGTTTTCCGCGATGTCGGCGGCGATGGCCGCGCAGGGCGCGGAAGTGGCGATCTTGGATCGCGACCTGGAAGCAGCCAAAGCCGCGGCCAAGAAGATCGGCGGCAAGGCGCTTGCGGTTGCCTGCGACGTCACCGATCACGCCAGCATCAAGGCAGCGTTCGACCAGGTGGTCTCGGCCTTCGGCGGTGTGGACATCGTGGTCTCCAATGCCGGCGCGGCCTGGCAAGGCACCATCGGCACGGTGGACGAAGAGACCTTGCGCAAGTCCTTCGAACTGAATTTCTGGGCGCATCAGGCGGTGGCGCAGAACGCCGTGCGCATCATGCAGGCCCAGGGCACCTTCGGCTGCTTGCTGTTCAACACCTCCAAACAGGCAGTCAATCCGGGCAAGGATTTCGGGCCGTATGGCTTGCCCAAGGCGGCCACCCTGTTCCTGGTCAAGCAGTACGCGCTGGATCATGGCAAGGATGGCATTCGTTCCAACGCGGTCAATGCCGACCGCATCCGGTCCGGCCTGCTGACGGACGAAATGGTGGCGTCCCGCTCCAAGGCGCGGGGCCTCAGCGAAGCCGATTACATGGCGGGCAATCTTCTCAAGCGCGAAGTGACGGCGGAAGATGTGGCTGACGCTTTCGTCTATCTCGCCACCGCGTCTAAGACCACGGCGGCCGTGATCACCGTCGATGGTGGAAACATTGAGGCTTCACTGCGCTAACAACGCGGGGGCGCGAAAGACGCGCGCCGGGTATCAGTTGTTGAATCTAAAATGCAGCACGTCGCCGTCGGCGACGACATAGTCCTTGCCTTCGAGACGGAATTTGCCCAACTCGCGGGCGCCCGCTTCGCCTTTGCCGGCGACATAATCGGGATAGGCGATGGTTTCCGAGCGGATGAAGCCTTGCTCGAAATCGGTGTGGATCACACCGGCCGCTTGCGGCGCGCGGCTGCCCTTGGTCACCGTCCAGGCGTGGGTTTCCTTCGGCCCGACGGTGAAGAAAGTGAGCAGACCAAGCAGGTCATAACCCACCCGGATCATGCGGTTGAGGCCGGGCTCTTCCAAGCCGATGGAATCCAAGAAATCCTTGCGCTCTTCGTTGGGTAGCTGGGCGATTTCTTCTTCCACCTTGGCGGAGATCACCACCGCGCGGGCGCCTTCGGCTTTCGCCTTGGCTTCGACCTTCTTGGAATATTCATTGCCTTCCGCCGCCGAAGCTTCCTCGACATTGCAGACATAAAGCACGGGCTTGGATGTCATCAGGCCCAACTGGGAATAGGGGCCGCGTTCTTCCGCTGACAATTCCGCCAGCCGCGCGGGTTTGCCCTCGCGCAGCAACGTCACGGCTTTCATCATCAGCGCCAGCTGTTCCCTGGCTTCCTTCTCGCCGGAATTGGCTTTCTTCTCCAGCGGCTTGATGCGCTTTTCCAGGCTTTCCAGATCCGCCAGCATCAATTCGGTTTCCACCACTTCGGCGTCGCCCAGGGGGTCGATCCGGCCTTCGACATGGGTGATGTCGTCGTCCTGAAAACAGCGCAGCACATGGGCCACCGCATCGACTTCGCGGATGGTGGCGAGGAACTGATTGCCCAGTCCTTCGCCTTTGGAAGCGCCCCGCACCAGACCCGCGATGTCCACGAAGGTGATGCGGGTGGGAATGATTTCGGCGGAACCCGCGATCTTAGCCAGGGTTTCCAGGCGTGGATCGGGCACCGCCACATCACCCACGTTGGGCTCGATGGTGCAAAAGGGGTAATTGGCCGCCTGCGCCGCCGCCGTCTGGGTGAGCGCGTTGAACAAGGTGGACTTGCCGACATTGGGCAGGCCGACAATTCCGCATTTGAATCCCATTACTCGTCTTCTTTCTTTTGTTCCGGCTTTTTATCCGGCTTTTTGCCGGGTGCTTTTTCCGGCTTGGGCTTGGTCAGAAGCGCCACCTTGGACATGAAGCCGGTATCGTCGTCCTGTGCCAGAAGCGGCGCCGCTTCCACCATCGCGCCCACCAGCGGGCGCAGCCAGTCGATATCTTCCTTGGAGAAATTCTGCAGCACATGGGCGCTGACCAGCGATTTCTCACCCGGATGGCCCACGCCCACCCGCACGCGGCGATAATCCGGCCCCAGGGTCGATGTGATGGAGCGCAGCCCATTCTGGCCCGCATCGCCGCCACCGGTCTTCACTTTGATCTTGCCGGCGGCAAGATCGATCTCGTCATGGATCACCACCAGCGCCGTCAGCGGCAATTTGAAGAAGCGCATCGCCGCGCCCACGCTGACGCCGCTATGGTTCATGTAGGTCTGGGGCTTCAGCAGATAGGTCTTGCGCCCCTTGAGCTCGCCTTCCGACAGGAACGCTTCAAACTTCGCGCGCCAGGGACCGAAGTGGTAATGGGCGTGGATCTCGTCTGCGACGATGAAGCCGGCATTGTGCCGGTTGCGCGCATAGCGCTCGCCGGGGTTCCCCAGCCCAGCGATGAGCAGCGGCGTTTCGGGCGTGTCTTTTGCCCCCCGGCTGTGTCGCTCGTCGCTCATGGACTTCTTGTCCACATCGCTCCTCGCTCCTGGCCGGATGGGCAAAATACCCAGCCCGAAAATAACTGTTCCTTACTTCTTGGCCGGTGCGGCAGGCGCGGCGGCCTTGGCGCCGGCAGCCGGCGCGGCGCCAGCAGCGGGAGCGGCACCTTCGGCAGGCGCGGCACCTTCGGCGGGCGCGGCCTCGACAGCCGGAGCGGCGGCAGCGGCAGCGGCAGCGCGCTGCTCTTCGATCACGCTGGTGGGCGCAACGATGGAGCAGACGGTGAAGTCGCGGCCACGGATGGTGGGCTTAACGCCTTCGGGCAAGGTGAGCGCGGAGATGTGAATGGATTCATTGATGTCCAGCTTGGACACATCCACCACCACTTCGTTGGGAATATGGTCGGCGGGGCAGATCAATTCCATTTCATGGCGCACGATGTTGAGCACGCCACCCTTCTTGATGCCCGGCGATTCGCCTTGGCCTTTGAAATGCACCGGAACTTCCAGACGCACCCTGGAGCCTTCTTCCAGGCGCATGAAATCGACATGCACGGGACGGTCGCTGACCGGATCGAGCTGCAGCTGGCGCGGGAGCACGCGAGTCTTCTTGCCGCCGACATCCAGCATCAGGAGCGTGGTGAGGAAGGCGCCCTTTTCGATATGGCGTTCCAAGGTGCGGCCATCGATATTGACGGTCTGAGGTTCGCCCTTGCCGCCATAGACGATAGCGGGGATCAAACCCTTCTGGCGCGCCTGATAGGACGGGCCCTTGCCGCGGCCTTCGCGCGCTTCCGCCTTAAGTTCTTGAACTTGCGCCATTTTCCTGATCCTTCGCCGCCCCGGAAAGTCCCAATGAACCCCGGAAAGGCGTGGCTTTTAGCGGATGCGGCGGGCCTTCGCAACCGGGGCACATCGCCCTTTCAGACAGGCGCCAGGCCTTCCTGTTCCAAGGTCTTTTTGACCGCTTCGCGCGCCTGCATCCGGGCGCGATGCGCCGCCAGCTTGGGAAAGCGGGCGATGCCGCCCGCACCGTCCCGATCCAGCCAGCGGGTGAAGACATACAGATAGGGGTCCGAGACCGTGTAGTGCACCCCATGCACCCATTCGCGCCCGTCCGCGAAACGGTCCTCCACCAGCTGCAGCTGACTGGCCAGGTTTCCGGCGACCTTGGCCCGCATGTCGGCCTTGGCCGCGTCCGTGTCGGCATAGCGTTCCGGCCGGAAGAGATGGGCATAGGTGATGTGGATGGTCGAAGCCAAATAGGTATTGAAGGACTGCATCTCAAAGAAATCGAACTGGTCCTCAGGCGTTTTCCAGGCCATTGGCGCCAGCTCTGCCTTGGGGAAAGTCCGCGCGATATAGGCCAGCAGTACCGGCACTTCGGTCAGGATGCCCCGGTCGGTGGCCAGTGACGGCACCCGGGCTTTGGGATTGATCGCCAGATAGGCGGCAGAGCGCTGCTCGCCATTCTTGGTATCGACCAGCGCCGCTTCATAGTCCGCGCCCGCTTCGTTCAGCGCGATGTGCGGCGCCAAGGAACAGGCATTGGGGGCGTAGAACAGCTTCAGCATGCGGACCTCACCGGAAAGCGGGCGGACGCTAGCAGTATATGCTCCTAGGTCAAAGGCAGCCGGGCGCGCGGCAGCCTTGCGCTCAATCGAATAGGCTGGAGACCGAGGCTTCGTTGTTGATGCGGCGCATGGCTTCGCCGATCAGGGGCGCGATGGAGATGCTGCGGATATTGGGGCAGGCCTTCATGTCGGCCGTGGCCTCGATCGAATCCGTCACCACCATGGATTTGAGCTTGGAATTCTTGATCCGCTGCACGGCGCCGCCCGACAGCACGCCATGGGTGGCATAGGCATAGACTTCGGTGGCGCCGTTCTTCAGCAGCGCATCGGCGGCGTTGCAGATGGTTCCGCCGGAATCGACGATGTCGTCGATCAAGACGCAAGGCCGGCCTTCGACATCGCCGATAATGTTCATCACTTCGGATTCGCCCGCTCGCTCGCGGCGCTTGTCCACGATGGCCAGATCAGTGCCCAGCCGCCGCGCCAGGGCGCGGGCGCGCACCACGCCGCCCACATCCGGCGACACCACCATGGGCAGATCGGCGCCCAGATGGTCCATGATGTCCTTCACCATCACCGGCATGGCGAACAGATTGTCGGTGGGAATGTCGAAAAAGCCCTGGATCTGGCCGGCATGCAGATCGACCGTCAAAACCCGGTTGGCGCCGGCTTCGGTGATCAGATTGGCCACCAGCTTGGCGGAGATCGGCGTGCGCGGACCCACTTTACGGTCCTGGCGGGCATAGCCGAAATAAGGGATCACGGCGGTGATGCGCCGGGCCGACGCGCGGCGCAGCGCGTCGATCATGATCAGCAATTCCATCAGATTGTCGTTGGCGGGAAAGCTGGTGGATTGGATCACAAACATGTCCTCGCCGCGGACATTTTCCTGGACCTCGACGAAGACTTCCATGTCGGCGAAGCGGCGGACCTGGGCTTTGACCGGCTGCAGATTGAGATATTGGCCGATGGCGTTGGCCAGGGCGTGATTGGAATTGCCTGCAATCAGGCGCATGCCCCGCGAACCGTTCAGATCCGTCATCGCGCCGAAAGCCCCCAACCGCGTGGAAATGAAGTTTTGGTGACGCGCTTGTAGCGGGCCGGGCAAGGCCTCGCAACCCGTTATTATTTGAGCACGATTACCGAAATTTCCCGGCCATAATCCGGCTCGGACAGATGGGTGGTGCGCCGATAACTGAAAAAGCCGTTCTCGGGCGGATAGGTGCAAAGCCCGAGATTGCTGACCGAAGCAATGCCGGCCCGCCGCAGCCGTCCGGCGACGTAGCCGGGCAGGTCGAAGCGGAAATATCCCGCGCGGTCCGAGGGAACAAAGAAGCCGCTATCCTTCTCCGCGAACCTTTCCCGCATATCCGCGCCCACTTCGTAATTGACCTGGGAAATGGTGGGGCCGATGGCAGCGACAATCCGTCCCGTCTTGGCACCTGCTCTTTCCATGGCCGCGACAGTATTTTCCAGAACTCCCGCCACGGCGCCTTTCCAGCCGGCATGAGCGGCGCCAATCACGCCGACCTCGGTGTCGGCGAACAGCACCGGCGCGCAATCGGCAGTGAGGATGCCCAGCATCACCCCCGGAAGAGTGGTGACCATGGCGTCGCCTTCGGGCCGGGCGGCGAAATTCCAGTCCGGACCTACGATGTTAACATTGGCGCTGTGGATCTGCGCCTGCGACACCAGTCTTGCGCCGGGCGCCAGTGCTGCGACCACGCGGGCGCGGTTCTCCACCACAGCGGCGGGATCGTCCCGTGAGCCGGGGCCGCAATTCAGGCTGGCATAGACACCGGTCGAAACCCCGCCGGTGCGGCCAAAAAAGCCGTGAGCGATCTGCCCAAGTTTTTCGAGATTGCGGGCGCGATGGATCGGCATGGGATGCATCAGAAACCCGGCAGAGTTGGCGCGGCGGACGGCGACAGCGCCATGGCCTGGAACAAAGTCCCCATCTCATCCGGCGTGGTCAAGCGTCCCACCGCCCGGTTGATCTGTTCGGCTTGTTCCGGATTGGCCTCGGCCAGGCGCCGGGCCCGAACCTTGATACCCAAGGCGTCTAAAAATGCGCCCTGGTCCTTGGGTCCATGGAGCGCAGCGCCTTGCTGGCGTGCGGCCTCTGCCAGGGCGGTGAAATCGACATGCGCAGAAAGATCATTTTGGCCGGGATCGGCCAGCAAAGCTTGCGGCTGGTGAGCGCGCACCGCCTGCAAGGTCTCGCCAAAACCAACGGTGCTATAGCCATAATCCAGCAGCAAAGCGGCGCCACCTTGCGTGCCGACGATGCGGGCGATTTCCGCGATCAGGGCCGTGGCGGCGGCAGAGACTTCATAGACGCCGCCATCCGGCGCGCCGGCGCGCGAGGCGGGAATGGCACCGGCGGGCGTAATCTGCGGCGCCAGCGCGAAATCCAGCGCGCCGTCCTTCAGCACCACCATGCGCTCACACCAGCCACGCGCCGTCTTTACATATTGGCGAATGGGCAAGGCGTCGAAGAATTCATTGGCGATTACGAGCAGCGGCACATCATGGACATCGAAATGATTGGTCCAGCGGATGCGCGCCCCGCTGCCTTCGAGATGCTTTTTCTGAAGGTCGCGCAAGGTGGGACTGGCTTCGACCAGCACGATGTCCACCTGATCGCAAAAACCCGGCACCCGCTTCAAGGCCCGCAAGGCATCGGCCATCAAGGTGCCGCGCCCGGGTCCCAACTCCACCAGATGGGTGTTTTTGGGTGAGCCCTGATCCATCCAGACCTGGCCCAGCCACAGGCCCAACATCTCGCCGAACATCTGGCTGATCTCCGGCGCGGTGATAAAATCGCCAGCCCGGCCGAAGGGATCGCGGGTGGCGTAATAGCCGGCTTCGGCATCGTGCAGCGCCAGCGTCATATATTGCGCCACCGAGATCGGGCCTTGGGCCGCGATCAAAGCGGCGATGCGCTCACGTAACGCGGCCATTTTTCGTAAGGACGGGCCGGGGTTTGAAGGCAATGGCCAGCAGCACAGCCGCGCCCAGCCAGACGGGAATGGACAGCGCCATGCCCATGCTCACCGGACCCAGGAAGGGCGCATCGGGCTCGCGAAAGAATTCGCTGATGAAGCGGAAGGTGCCGTAGCCCAGGAAGAAGATGCCGGAGATCAGGCCCGGCCGGTTCTGGGCCCGGAAAACGCGCAGCGCCACCTGGACGATGATGAACAGCAGAATGCCTTCCAGCGCCGCTTCATAAAGCTGGCTGGGATGACGCGGCAGCGGCCCGCCGCGGGGAAACACCATCGCCCAAGGCACGTCGGTGACGCGGCCCCACAATTCGTCATTCACGAAATTGGCGATGCGGCCCAGAAACAGTCCCACCGGCGCGAAGGCGCAGACCAGATCGGCGACCGAGAGGAAGGGGAGTTTGTTCTTGCGGCAGAACAACCACACCGCGATGACCACGCCCAGCAAGCCGCCATGGAAGGACATGCCGCCTTCCCAGGCGGCGATCAGCTTGATTGGGTTGGTGATGAAAGCGTAAGGCAGGCCGCGGCAAAAATCCGCGTCCGGCGAGACGCTGCAAAGACCAACGCCATAGAACAAGTCCCAACCCAGGCGACCGCCCAGGATGACGCCGAAGGTTCCCCATACCACCAGATCGCCGATCTGCTCTCCGGTCGCGGGCGGGCGGCCATTGAAGGGTGGCTCGCGCCACAAGGCTTTGTTGGCCATGGCCCGCGCCACCGCCCACCAGGCGAACAGCAAGGCGCCGATGTAAGCCAGGGCATACCAGCGGATGGCGAATGGCCCCAGCTGTAGAAGCACCGGATCCATATGGGGATAGGGAAGAATGGCAAGGAACATGAGCGCAACTCGCTCTGCTTCGGCCATTGTGTCAAGCGGGCGCGTTCTTCATATAGGCGTCGAGCCGCAGGAGATTCCCATGGCACAGACCGACAATCCCTTTCTGGACGGCATGGCCAAGATGTTCACCGATGCGGCCGGCATGGCCCAAGGCGTGCGCGCGGAAATCGACACCTTTGTGAAGCAGCGGCTTGAGCGCCTTGTGGCCGAGATGGACTTTGTGCCGCGGGACGAGTTCGAAGCGGTCAAGGCGATGGCTGCCAAGGCCCGCGCCGAAAATGAAGCGCTGGAAGCCCGGATCGCGGCGCTGGAGTCCAAAAAGGCCGGCTAGAGTCCCGAGCCGCGCCGGTCCCATACCAAAGCTGTGGAATCTTTAACCATGTTGGTGGAGGAGCCGCACGGGGACTCTTGTGCCACCGCAAAATCTTGTGCCAGTTTGGACCTCAACTGCTTCGTTTTGTGGCTGGAGCCATATATGACCGTGATTCATCAGGATGAATTCGCCCTGGCGCCCCATCCCATCGATATGCTGGAGCGTACGGTGGAGGATAATGGCTGGAGCTTCGAGCGGTCCGGGCGGGACGAGCTCAACCTGTCGGTGGCGGGCAAGTGGAGCGACCATCATTTCAGCTTCTCCTGGCGCGAAGACCTGAAGTCCCTGCACATCACCTCCACCTTCGACATGCGGGTAACCGAGGAAGTGCGGCGTCAGAATGTCGCCGACCTCTTGATGTATGTGAATGCGCGGCTATGGATCGGGCATTTCGACCTCTGGCATGAAGACGGCACCATCGTCTTTCGTCACGCCATGATCTTCCCGGGGGCCGAAGCCAGTGCCTCACAATGCGAAGCCTTGCTCAATCTGGCGTTGGAAGCTTGCGAGCATTACTACCCTGCGTTCCAATATGTGCTGTGGGGCGGCAAGAGCGCCCAGGATGCGGTGGCTGCGGCGGTGCTGGAGTGCGTCGGCCGCGCATGACGCGCGAACGCCAACCGAAGGCGCGCAAATTGAAAATGGCACGCCAACAAAAGGAATCCATTCTGCTCGTGGGAGCTGGCCGCATGGGCGGCGCCCTGCTCAAGGGGTGGATCGCGGGCAAAGCCGGTCCCATCATCGTGGTCGAGCCTAAGCCGTCGGCCGCGCTCAAGACATTGGCGCGCAAGAAAGCGATCACGCTGACCGCCACGCTCGCCTCCGTAAAGGTTCGAAAGTTTTCGGCCTGCGTGGTGGCGCTGAAGCCGCAGATCCTGAAGACCGAAGCGCCGCTGTTGGCGAGTGTGGCGCAGGATGGTGCGCTGATGATCTCGGTCGCGGCCGGCACGCATACCGATCTGCTGTTCCAGGCCTGGGGTAACAAAGCGCGGATCATCCGCGCCATGCCCAATACGCCCGGCGCGATCGGCCATGGCATCACCGGGCTTTATGCCGCGCCCGGCGCAAAGGCGGCAGACAAGCGCAAAGCCGTCCAGCTTCTCTCGGCTCTGGGCGAGACGGTCTGGGTGGCGAAGGAAGATCTGATCGATAGCATCACGGCGCTATCCGGATCCGGTCCCGCTTATCTTTTCCTGATGGCGGAGGCGATGACCGAAGCCGGTATCGCTGAAGGATTACCGCGTGAGCAGGCGGAAAAACTTGCCCGCGCCACCGTGGCGGGGGCCGGTGCGCTGCTCAAGGCAGACAAATCACCCGCCAGCCAATTGCGCGAAGCAGTCACGAGTCCCGGCGGCACCACGGCCGCGGCGTTGTCCATATTAATGGCCAAAGACGGACTCACCGATCTGATGATCCGCGCGATTCACGCAGCCCGCAAACGGGCAGAGGAACTTAGATAACCCCCATCTGTCTCTTTCGCGCAAGCGCTCAGAGACATCTTCCCCGCCAATGGCTTTGCCATGCGGGGGAAGAAAGTCAGTGTGCGTTGAAAAATTACAGCGGTAGGCGGATCGTCGCTTTCAAACCACCCATCACACTCTTGTCCAGCGTGATATCTCCACCATGCGCGCGGGCGATGTCGCGGGCGATAGCGAGGCCCAGGCCAGAACCGCCGCTTTGCAAATTGCGGCCCTGGTCCAGGCGATGGAAAGGCCGGAAAGCCTCTTCGCGACGATGCTCGGGGATGCCCGAACCATTGTCTTCCACGACGATCTCGGCATGACGCTCGCCTTTGCGCAGCGTGACGGTGACGCGGCTGCCGGCTTTGAGGGCATTGTCCACCAGATTGGTGAGACAGCGGCGAAGCGCCACGCGTTTTACGCTCATCGGCATGTGATCCGGCCCGTTGATGGTCAGGCGATCCCTGTCGGCGGCCCGGGCGCGGGCGGCCGCCACGGCGGCGTCGCGCACCAATTCGCCCAGATCGGTCTCGTCCGAGTCTTCGCCGCCTTCGCCCCGGGCAAAAGCCAGATAATCGTCCAGCATATGCTCCATCTCGGCGATGTCGGACTTGAGCGCCTTGATATCCGCATCTTCCGGCATCATCGCCAGCGCCAGTTTCATGCGGGTGAGCGGCGTCTTGAGATCGTGGCTGACGCCGGCCAGCATTTCGGTGCGCTGGGTGACGTGACGCTCGATGCGCTCGCGCATGGTGATGAAGGCTTGGGCGGCGCGGCGCACTTCGGTGGCGCCATAGGGTTTGAAATCCGGCACAGGGCGGCCCTTGCCGAACATTTCCGAGGCGCGCGCCAGCCGCTCGATGGGACGTACCTGGTTGCGCAGGATCAGGATCGCTACCGCCAGCAAGATCAGCGCCGAACCCACCATCCAGAGAATGAAGATGTCAGGCTGCGAAACCGTGACCCGGTCGCGCGGCACCAGAATCTCCAAGACACCGTCCTTCACATTCACCTTGATGTCGAAATCAATGCCGACACGGCCGGTCTGGAAATGGCGGCGTGGGCCCATGCTGCTGGCCAGGATGTCGTCCAAAGCTTTGTCGATGGTGCTGGTGGGCGGCTGGGTGGGCGCCGCCAATTGCTGGCCATCATGGAAGGTCAAGCGATAGCGCAGCTCCCGTGCCGAAAGAACGCGCAGGCCATCGCGTTCCAAGGTCGGTGTGGAATCTTCCAATGTCGCCAGCAGCGCCACGTCGGCGGCGACATCGCGCGCCAGCCGCCGTGTGGTGGTGTCCAGATCGCGCTCGAAAAAGACATAGGTGATGACGCCTTGCAGTAGCACCATCGGCGCCACGATGATGATCAGCGAGCGGCCGAACAGCCCGCGCGGCAGGAAGCGCTTGATGAAGCGGCCCGGCGCAAAGCGCGGCTCGACGCTCTTATCCATTGCGGTCCGGCACCAGGACGTAACCAACACCTCGAACCGTCTGCAGGTAGAGCGGCAGCTTGGGGTCTTCCTCGATCTTGCGCCTCAGACGTGTCACCTGCACATCGATGGAGCGTTCCAGCGCCACGCCCAAGCGAGCGCAGAGATCGCTGCGGGAGAAAGGCTGGCCCGCATTGGCGGCGAAAAGTTGCAAAAGCGCCGCTTCCGAACTGGTGAGTTTCACCGGACGCCCGCCGCGCGTCAGCCGCGATGCGGCCGGGTCGTACAAAGCCGCCCCCATGCGTACCGGGTGGTTGGCGGTTTCCTGCACCGGGGTGGCGCGGCGCAGCAGGGCATTGATGCGCAGCAACAGCTCGCGCGGCTCGAACGGCTTGGGCAGATAATCATCGGCTCCCAGTTCCAGGCCGGCGATGCGGTCCTGGGCATCGCCGCGCGCCGTCAGCATCAGGATGGGAATGCGCGATTGGCCGCGCACGCTTTTGGCAAGGTCGAGCCCTGATTCTCCCGGCATCATCACGTCCAGGATCAGACAGTCGAAGGCAATGCTTTTCATCAAGGCGCGGGCGTCGGCGGCATCGGCGGCGGCGCTGACACGGAACCCGTTGGTGGAGAGATAGCGGGTGAGCAAGCCACGCAGACGTTCATCGTCATCCACCACCAAAAGGTGGGGATCGGACAGCGAGGGTTTGGCTGGGGTCATGGCTGCTATTCCCGGTCGCCCGGCCTCACCTGGGGGTGGGCCCTTGCGGTTTTCGCGCCTGCCATGCTGACATAACTAAAACCTGGACAGGAACGGGGCAAGCCCGATATGGCCCCCGGGAATGTTGGAAAACCGGCGGCAAGGTTGGAAATCCGGCGGCCGCGATTCAAGGACAATGGCAATGGCAGATGTGATCCCCTTCGACCAGCGCGATGGCAGCCTGTGGTACGATGGCAAATTGATCCCCTGGAAGGATGCCAAAACCCACATCCTCACCCATGGCCTGCATTATGGCTCCAGCGTGTTCGAAGGCGAACGCATCTACAACGGCAAGATCTACAAGCTGAAGGAACATACCGCGCGCCTGTTCTTCTCGGCCGAAACGCTGGGGATGAAAATTCCC
>Ga0105240_10011477_pt1 | contig 12336 bp, 12 predicted proteins | sample KBSC54metaG_FD_80426 | JGI IMG/M metagenome (GOLD analysis project Ga0105240, IMG submission 80426) | Corn rhizosphere microbial communities from Kellogg Biological Station, Michigan, USA - KBS C5-4 metaG | ecosystem: Host-associated > Plants > Roots > Rhizosphere > Soil | place: Michigan, USA...
ACCGTCAAAATCAGTTTAGGGTTTTGCCGCTGGCGCAGCCGGCGCCATGCGAACTTCGAACGTCTTATCCGAAGCGCCGGCCGTGGGCTTGGCCGCCCCTTGCCGCGCGGCGCCGGTTTGACCACCGATCGCGCCGCCCGTCGCGCCGCCCGTGACGGCGCCACCGGCTGGCGCCCCGCGGGCCGGCAGCGCGGCTTGCGTGTCGAGAATGCGTTGCTTCACTGCCGCGATCGATTGATCGTCGTACGAGTATTCGATGCCCGCGCTCTGGCGCGCGAGCGTGTTGTCGAGCGATATGCCGAGAAGCCCCGCCACCGCGGCGGCCTTGCCCGGGGTCGCCGCGCTTTGCATCAGTGCCGCATGGCGGTGCGCGTGAAGCCGGGCAGCATTGCGCCGGAGCGCCATCGGCGAGCGCATCGCGAGCAGCATCGGCACCGCCAGCAAGGGCCCCAGCTCGATCTGCGCGGCAAGCCGCAGCACCTCTTTCGCGCACGCCGCCGCGAGTTCGGCCGGCAAGTCCGGCGCACCGAGCCTTTGCCTCGCGAGCAGCTGCATCGTGGCCGCGAGCGGCTGGCTGCGCGCGGCGGCCTTGGCCCGGCCCGCCTTGCCGATCGCGAACTTGCGCGGTTTGTCGCGGCCCTCGCCGGACTGACGTCCGTCGCGCCGAGGCTGCCCGTCGCGCGGCGCACTCTGCTGCCCCTGCCCCTGTCCCTGCTCTTCGCCCTGCCGATTCGAGCCGCGATCGTGCCCATGGCCGTTGCGATGCTGTTGCTGCCCGTCGCCGTGTTGCTGATCGCGCTCGCGCTTTTGCTGCTGTCCGTGCTTTTGCTGCCGACCCTGCTCGTGCTCGCGTTCGCGCTCGTGCGGGTGTTCGTGCTCATGCTCGTGCCGGGGCTCGAGCGCGTGCTGGCCGTCCGGCCGCTCGTGAGCCGATGCCTCTTTGCCTTGCGCCTTCGCCGAGCCCGCCGGCCGCGGCCGTTGGCCGAGCTGGCGCATCAGCTTTTGCGCGGAAGGGGGCGGCGGCTTGTGCATGCCTTCGGCAAAACGCTTACCGCGGTAGAACGCGGCGGCGAGCATCTTGTTGTGCTGCATGCGCGCGCGCTGCATCTTCGTGTGCTGCACCTTCACGCCCGTGAAGCCGCGCGCCTGGGTCAGCTGCCCCATGTGCTCGGCGCCGGCCTGCGTCTGCTGCACGAGATCGGCGGCGTGGTGGCCGTGGTTGTTGCGGATCGGCGAATTCATGACGGCACCGCGAGCGTGACGATCTGATTGGCGAAGCGCAGGATCGCGGCGGCGCCCCAGGCGCCGGTCATGAGCACGGTGGCCACGACGGCCACGAGCTTCACCGCGTACGAGATGCTTTGGTCCTGCATCGACGTGATGGCCTGCACGAACGAAATCGCGAGGCCGGAGAGCGCGGCGACGGCCACCACCGGCATCGAGACGGACAGGCAGAGCAGCAGGCCCTGCGAGGTGATGCGAACGAGCGTATCGGTTTCCATGGTGCGTGCCTCAGCGATAGGTCATGACAAGACCGTGAATCAATGTGGACCAGCCGCTCATGACGACGAACAAGAGCAGCTTGAACGGAATCGCGACGTTCGTCGGCTGGACCTGGTTCAGGCCCATCGCCATCAGCACGTTGGCGATGACGAGATCGACGACGATGAATGCGATGTACAGCAGAAAGCCGATCTTGAACGCGTCGGCCATCTCGGTCAGCGTGAAGGCCGGGGCGAGGACGATGAGGTCGTCCTCACGGACCTTCGCCGCCATGTCCTTCGGCCAGACCACGGTTGCCGAGCGCACGAAGAACCGCTTTTCGCGCTCGTGCGCGTGCTTCTTCAGAAAGGCGCGAAACGGCTCCTTTGCCGCATCGAAGGCATCGAGCACGACGAGCGACGTGTCGCTGCCGGGGGTACGGTGCATCGTCTGCATGGTTTGCATGGCCTGCATGCCGATCGGCGCCATCACGTAAGCGGAGACGAGGACCGCGATGCCGTTGAGCACCATGTTCGGCGGCACCTGCTGCACGCCGAGCGCGTTGCGCAACAGCCCGAGCACGACCACGATCTTCGCGTACGAGGTCGCGACCATGGCGACGAACGGGATCAGGCTGATCGCGACGACGGTGATCAGCAGCCCGGTGAGATCGCTAAACTGAACCATGGCCGCGCGACAGCTGAACGAGACGCACGCCGAGATGATCGCCGACGCTCACGAGTTCGCCGAAGCCGATCGTCTGCCCGTAGGTGACGAGCCGCACGCGCGCATCGGGCAGCGCGGTGGGAAGCTCGAGCACGTAGCCCGCGCGCAGCGCCGAGAGCTGGGCGACCGGCATCGAAACCGTGTCGATCTCGAGCTTCAGCGGCAGGTCCAGCTGGCTGATGTCGACGGGCGTGTCGATCGAATCGGTAAGCGGCGCATTGAACTGCGTGTCATGGCTCATGGTTGGGTCCTCGCTCAAGGTCATCAGATGGTGGGTGACGTCTGCCACGGCGCGCAGTTGCCGCGTCCCGTAGCGGCCCCAGACGACTGGCATCGGGGCGGATGGGCGCTCGCTCGCGAAGAGCGCGCGAGTGGCTTCGGGTACGGCACGCAAGATGACGTCCCCCGCGCGCAGCGAATCGAGCGTCGTCACGTTCATCGTTTTCTCGCCGATCTGCAGCCGGCCGGGAACGGCGATCTCGCTGACGTGCGTGGCGAACGGCGTGCATTGGCGGGCCACGAGTGCCTCGAGGGCGTCGAGCCAGCCACCGTCGATGTGCTCGATGGCTGCGTCGAAGCGTGCGTCGCCCACGCGGAACGTGAACGCGCAGCAAGGCGCACGCAGCGTCTTCGGCGCGGCGCGTTCGAGCGAGAGCACGTCCACGCCGTCGAACCCGAGCGCCTGCAGCGCGCGTCGCACCGGATCGAGCAGAATGGCGCACACGGCCTGGCGCAGCGGCTCGTTGGCGGGCTCGTCCGATGCGACCACGCTCGCGAGCCCCGCGTGCTGTCCGACGTCGATGCGCACCGCTGCCATTTCGATGCCCCAGCGCAGGCGCACGATGGCGGCGCGCGCCGGGTCCACGAGATCGCGCGCGCCGACGCCGAAGGCAGAGACGCCGAGCGTGTGCGTGAGAAGCGCGCTCAAGCGCTCGTCGACGGCGAGCCGATGCTGGCGCGCGGTGGCGGCCGCGAGCGCGGGCAGCCGTGCGGGATCGAGCGAAACGGCAACCGCGTGCGGTTGGCCGCCTGCGGGAACGTCGTTGGTCGGTAGCGTTCGTGTGGTGTCCATATTGGCTTTACGTGACGATGATTTCGACGCCGCGCGTGCCGTCGAAGCGGCTTTGCATCACTTCCTCGAGGCTTTCGCGCAACGTCGTCGCATGTTGTGAGATTAGTTCGCGCGACCGTTCGTCCGTGGTGTCGAAGCGAAGCGTCAATTGGAAATGCGAAAGCACGAGGTTCAACGTACAGCCCGGCAGCAGCGCCGGATCAATGGGAATCGTCAGTTGCCAGTCGCCGCTTTCGAGGACGATCGGGTTGGCGCAGAAGTCGGACACTTCGGCGACGATCGAGTCGACGAACCGGTTCATGTCCTGGCCCGCTCGCGCCGGTGCCGCGATGGCCGCCACGACGCGCGGGCCGCCGACTTGCCGGCTTGGCGTCTCACTGGCGGCCTGCGCTCGGGGCACGGTAGGTACGGTGAGCGCTGATGTCGGCACCGGTCCTTTCGGCGGCATCGGCAACGAAGGCGGCGTCGCGCCGCGCATCGAGGTCGAAGTCGAAAGCGAAGGTGAAGTCGGCGTTGTCGGACGCGTCGGCACGTCCATGGGCGGGTGCATGGATGAACGGACCGCCAAATGCGTCGAAAAATGCATGAATGGATGAATCTGCGCGGATACTGACATGGCCGATCCGGCGTGCGCGTCAGGCTCGTCGTGTTCGTTGCCGGCACCGGCCGGTGCATCGTCGTCACGTTCGCCGCCGCCGGCATTGTCGCGATCTTCGTCGGCGGCGAGACCGGCGATCGGGTAAGCCGCATCGGCCGGACTGGCGGGCTGCGGTTCGGCGGGCGCGGAGCAGGGTTGCTCGTCGCCGTCCGTTTCCGATGCGTGGGCGCGGGCGCCTTCGCGCAGGCGCTGAAACAGCGCGGCCTGGCGGCTCAATTGCGCGGCCGGCATGTCGGGTGCCGGCTCGTCATGCTGCGTCGGCGCGGCGATGATGCGTGCGCGATGAGGGGCGGAGGTGTGCATGGCGCGGCTCGCTCGATCACATCGCCAGGCGGCCGACGGGCTGGAGATCGACGTGAGCGCCGAGCTCCTGGTACGAGTAGACGGGCAGCCAGGGCAGCCGCGCCTCGATCATGCGCTTGATGTAGCGCCGGATATCCATCGAGGCGACGAGCGCGAGTGGCTGGCGTGGCGTGTCGCCGACGATCTCCGCGATTTTGCCGACGAGTCCGGCGATCTCGTCGGGCGGCAGCGCGAGGAAGTTGCCCGTGGGCGTCTGCTTGATCGACTGCCGGATGTGCTGCTCCAACTGAACGTCCACGAGCAGGACGGGCAGATCCCGTGGGCCGCCCGTCGCGCGATAGGCGATGAGCCGGCCGAGCTCCATGCGGATGTATTCGGTCAACATCAGCATGTCCTTCTCCTTCGGCCCCCAGACGATCAGGCTTTCGGTAATGCTGCGGATGTTGCGCACGGGCACGTCCTCCTCCAGCAGCCGGCGCAGCACGTCCGCCATCTTCTGCAGCGGCAGCGCCTTTTGCACCTCGGCGACGAGACCTGGATAGTCCTCGTTGAGCTGATCGAGCATCCACTGCGCTTCCTGTATGCCGAGAAAGAGATGGGCATTGCGCCGCAGCAGGTCGATCGTGTGGCGAGCGATCAATCCCTCGGGCGTGGCCGCAGCCGCATCGGGCTTCGCGTCGCCCGTGTGGGCCGCTGCGTGTACGGCGCGTGTTTCGGCGAGTGTGGACCGCCCTTGGGGCACGTCGAAGATGAGCACTTCGTAACTGTCCTCGGGCAGCTTGCCGTCGGTCCACATCATGATGCCCGGGAACGGCAGGCCGACTTCCGACTGCAGCGCATGGCGCTGCACATCGAACGCGCGGTCGAGCGCGTCGGCCGCGAGCCGGGCGCTGACGTCGGGCGCGAGCCGCACGCCGAGCGGGCAGGTGAACTGCGGCGGGCGCGGCAGGATCGAGGGTGCGTCGCCCCGGGCGCCGGCACGCTGCAGAGCGACGACGGGCTTGCCGCCGCCTTTGGCGGAGCCGTGCTGCTTTTTCTGCAGCCGGTAGCCGACGAAGCCGAGCAGCCCGGCGAGCAACGCGAAGAGCGCCGCCGGGAAGCCGGGTACGGCCGCGAAACCGAGCAGCAGCAGCGACGCGAAGTAGAGCGCGCGCGAGCTGCTCGTAAACTGGCGCCGGATGTCCTCGCCGAGCGAGGCGTTTCCGTGCTCGCCGCCTTCGTCCACGCGCGTGATCATGACGCCCGCGGCCACCGAGATCAGCAGCGACGGAATCTGCGAGACCATGGCGTCGCCGATCGAGAGGACCGAGAAGCGGTTGGCCGCCTCGCCGGCGGACATGCCGTGATAGGCGACGCCCACGGCAATGCCCGCGACGATGTTGATCATGGTGATCATGAGGCCGGCGATCGCATCGCCTTTCACGAACTTCATCGCACCGTCCATGCCGCCGTGCAGCTGGCTTTCGATAGCGAGCCGCGCGCGTTTGCTGCGCGCCTCCTCCGGTGTCAGGATGTTCGCGCGCAGATCAGCGTCGATGCTCATCTGCTTGCCGGGCAGCGCATCGAGCGTGAAGCGCGCCCCCACTTCGGCTACGCGTTCCGAGCCTTTGGCGATGACGATGAACTGCACGACCGAAATGATGACGAACACGACGAGGCCGACGACGAGATTGCCGCCCACGACGAGTTGCCCGAAGCTCTCGATGATTTCGCCGGCGTCGGCATGCAGCAGGATCGACTTCGTCGACGCGATGTTCAGCGAGAGCCGGTAAAGCGTCGTGAAAAGCAGTACCGACGGGAACGCCGAAAGCGTCGCGATATGGCCGACGTACATCGTCACCATGAGCAGCGTGATGCTGATCGCGATGTTGATGGCGAGCAAACCATCGATGATGGCGGGCGGCAGCGGCAGGATCATCAGCGAGACGATCGCGATCAGCAGGATGGCGATGCCGGCCTCGCCGATGCCGGGCAGCTTGATGGTCTTCAGCATGTCCACTACTCCGTGGTGGCGGTTTGAGGCGCGAGGCCGTCCACCCAGCGAAGAATCGCGGCGACGACTTCGAACAGTTCTTCGGGAATCGGCTGATTGAGCGGTACCTTGTGCAGCATCCGCGCGACGGGCGGGTTCGCGACGATGGGCACGCGCGCGTGCATCGCCTGCTGGCGCAGCCGCAGCGCCTGCTCGTCGAGGCCCTTGGCGAGCACGACGGGCAGCGGAAACTCCGTCGGGTCGTAGCGCAGCGCGACGGCGTAGTGAACCGGGTTGACGACCACGACGTTCGCACGCGATACGCCGCCTTTCGGGCCTTCCTGCGACATTTCCCTGGCCATGCGCTTGCGTTCGCCCTTGACTTCCGGGTTGCCGTCGCTTTCCTTGTGCTCGCGCTTCACCTCGTCTTTCGACATCCGGTTCTTGCGGATGAAGAGCCACTTCTGCAGCTTGTAGTCGAATGCGCCGATGGCGATGAACACGCCGAGCGCGACGACGACGACATGCATGAGCACGGACCACAGCACGGCGATCAACTGGGGTACCGACTGGTCGAGCGCGCTCGCGACGACGGGCATCGCGCTTTTGATCGTCTGCCACATGACGGCGACGAGAATCGCGGCCTTGACGACCATCTTGACGAGATCGATGGCCGAGTTCATCGAGAAGATCCGCTGAAAGCCGGACCCGGGGCTGACCGACGCGAGCTTCGGCATGACGGCTTTCAGCGAGATCTTGAGCCCCGTTTGCGGGGCAAGCGCGAGGAAGGCCGCGACGAGTGCGACGGCCGCGATCCCGCACAGCAGGCCGAGCGCCTGCAGGCCCATATGAACGAGCGCGACCGAGAGGTCCTGCAACTCGCGCGGGCCGTGCGTGAAATCGATCGCCTCCTTGACGACCGCGCGCAGTGTATCGGCAAGGTAGTGCTGGCCCGCCGTCAGCACGAGCACGATCGAGCCCAGCGACGCGACTTCGACGAGGTCGGAACTCTTCGCGACCTGACCTTCCTCGCGGACTTTGTCCAGCTTCTTGTCTGTGGGCTCTTCGGTTTTCTCGTCGCTCATGACGGACTGTCCTTTGCTGTTCGCAGGCGGGTACCCGGGATGGGGCGCCCCGATGCAACGTTAGCGGCGGCGCCGCGGCCGGCGCGATGGCGACGCGAAGCAAGGACAAGGGCTGCGAAGCGAGGTGACGGAAGGTCGCTTCACGGTAGGCGCGGACTGCGCGAATCGGGCAACGCACGAGGCAACGTGCAACGCGGCGCAGCGTGAGCGCGGACGGAAGCGAAAGCGACGCTGGCCGTCGCCTGTCGCTTGCAGCAGCTTCGCAATTCGTTGTGCGACTTCGTGCGCGGCACGCGGCACCCGCGGCGCGTTGCGTAACTTAGCGTCAACGGAAGGCCGGGCCCCATCGGGTGCGGCTCATCGGATCGAATCTGATTTCCTTGGGGGAAAGGATGGACGTTCTGAAGGATCGGCCGCAGTGCCCGTCGGGAGTCGTCGGCGCGATCGTCGACCTGGTCAGGGTCGCATTGGCCCGCGCCGGCACGCCGGAGCAAGTTGACATCGACGATCTGGAGCACCTCGTCGAAGGGCTGCATCTGCTGCGCCCTGATTCCGCCGAATTCGCGTTTTTCGACGGCTGGCTGCATATGGTGCGCCAGGAATGGAGCGAAGCCGAATGGCTCTTTCGAGACTTGGTCGAGCGTTCGGTGTGCCTGCCGGCGAGCAAGGGAATGTTGCTGCAGTGCCTGAAGGCCCGCCAGGAGTTCGGGTGGCAGGAGGAGGCCCGGACCCTCCTGGAGGAAGGCGGCAACGAAGACGTCGAACGGCTCGCCAAGGTGTTGCTCGCGAGCGAGGAACTGAAGCAGGCGGTCGCGACGGCGAAGCGCACGGGGCGCTTCGTTGCGCCGGATTCCGCGCTCGCGTTCGAGAACGGAGCGCATGCCGAGGACAGCGTGGCGGACGCGACGCCGTCGCCCTCATCGAGCGACATGCTGCTGACGATGCAGTACATGCGCGTCTGAGCCTGTTGCCGCTACCAGGAGAAACGAAATGAGCATCACGACAGCATCGCAACTCGAGTACGAGCTGGCCCGCGTTGCCGGCACGTCGTCCGCGGCGCCGAATGCGGACGCCGTGTCGCAACCCCTCGTCGATAAATTCCAGGCGATGATGGCCTCGGCGCAGCAGCACGCGGCAGCCGTTCACCCGACCGAGCGCGCGGACCTCGTGACGAAAGCGGTCGAGGAGCAGGCCGACTATTACCGGCAGGTGCCGAACGACGTGCTCTACATGACCCAGCACATGAGCGCGCTGTCGATGGAGCGCCTCGCCGCCGCCGATATGACGATCCAGCTCGAGATCGCGAGCCTGAACGCCGACCTGCAGGTGAAGATGGCGACCGTCCAGTCGTCGAAGGACGCCGTGCAGACGCTCATGAAGAACCAATGACATGAAATCGAACCTCGTGCCTTCAAGGCCGCGCGCTTCATGGCGGCTCGTCGCGGCGGCGGTGCTCGTGCTGTCGCTCGCGGCCTGCAAGCAGGAGCTGTACGGCCAGTTGAGCGAAAGCGACTGCAACGAGATGGTCGCCGCGCTGCTGAGCTCGGGCGTCGATGCGCAAAAGAGCACGCCGGACGGCGGCAAGACCTGGTCGGTCAGCGTCGACGAAAAGCAGATCGTGCATGCCGTGGAAGTGCTGCGCGCACGCGGCATTCCGCGCAAGAAGTTCGACGACCTCGGCTCGCTCTTCAAGAAGGACGGGCTCGTATCCACGCCGACCGAGGAGCGCGTGCGCTTCATCTACGGGCTGTCGCAGGAGCTCGACGATACCTTGTCGAAGATCGACGGCGTGGTCGTGGCGCGCGTGCAGATCGTGCTGCCGAACAACGATCCGCTGGCGCAGTCGGTCAAGCCGTCGTCTGCGTCGGTCTTCATCAAGTACCGGCCCGATGCGAATCTCGAGCGGATGACCCCCGCGATCAAGAACCTCGTCGTGCACAGCATAGAGGGGCTGACCTACGATCAGGTCAGCGTGACGAGCGTGCCGGCCGATGCCCCCGATGCGCCTGCCCGCCCGCGCCGGCAGGGCGGGTGGATCGTTTATGCGGGCGGCGCGCTCGGCATGCTGTTGTTGATGATCGCCGGCGGCTTTGCGCTCTTGCGCGGCACCCTGCTCAAGGGCGGCGGCCTGGCGGGCCTGCTCGCGCGCCGGACAGGGCGCGCGGCGAAAGCGCCGGCATGACGGTCGGCCCGCGCGATCGCACGACTGGCATGGCAAGCAGGGTGAGCCCACGATGAGCACATACGACGCAACTGACGACAGCCTCGCCGCCGCAAGCGGCGCGACGGCGCTTGACTGCGTCGCGGTGCCGGCGGCCGTTGCGGCCCGGCTGGATAGCCATCTTCGGCGCCGGCGCACGCTATTCGACTGGATGCATCCTGCGCGCCGCGCGCAGGTGCCCTGCGCGGACCTGCTCGACGCATGTGGCCCGGGGCAGGTCGAGGCGCTCGCCGCCGCGCTGCTCGACGAATGGGGCATGCCGGTGCCGCCGCTCGCCGCGTTCGACGCGCCGGACTCGGCACTGGCCGTGCTGCCGGCACAGGATTGTATGACCGTGTTCCGCTTGCGCGCGCTCGTGGAGCAGGCCGACGCGTTGCGCGCTTGGATCGACCGGCCGCGCCGCGAGAAACTGGCGAGCTGGATCGGGGCGCGCGGCGTGAAGTTGCTCCTGGCGCGCGGGCGCGACCTTGGCGGGGATGCCCGCTTGCTTGCCGCGCGCGCGCATGACACGTCATCGGCCATGCACGTGTCGCTCGACTCGGCTGATGGCGATGCGCTCGCGTGGCTCGGTTTTCGGCTCTTCGAGCGCGACTGCCGGTGGGCGCCGAGCGGCCCGCTCGCGATCATGCAGTTGGCCATGCCGGCGCGCGACGACGCGGGGGCGCTGCCGCCACCTTCGTTGCCGACTTCATTACTGCCTTCGGAGGGCTCGAACCCGAGCCTTTCGATCGTCTCGCAACTGCCCGACTTGTTTCCGGAGTGGTCATGGTGATCTGGTTACGCAATCCGCAGGCCGAAGGCACGGGCCTCGGCGTGGGTGTCGAAGGCGACGTGCTGCGTCATGCCGATCTCGCGGCGATCGTCGAGATCGATGCGGCGTATGCCGAGATGCATCGCCAATGCGACGAGGCGCTGGACGCGGCGCGCGCCCGAGCGCGCATGCTGCTCGACGATGCGCAGGCCCGCGCGGACGACCTCGTCGAGCGAGCCATGCGCGAGTTTGCGCAGGCGGCCGAGCGGGGTTACGACGACGGCTTGCGGCGAGGGCTGACCGATTGGCACGAACGCGCGGCGGCGGCGCACGCCGAAGCCTGCCGGATCGAGCCCGGGCAGCAGAACCGGCTGGCCGAACTCGTGACGCTTGCCGTGGAGCAGATCATTGCGTCGGCGGATCCCAAGGCGCTCTTCGCGCGCGCGTCCGCGACGGTCGAGCGCATCGTCGCGGACGGCAGCCCGATTCATCTGCGCGTTCATCCGTCGGATCTGGCCGCGGCGAGCGCGGCGTTCGAGGAAGCCGCGTTGGCATGGCGCGAGGCCGGGCGCGCCGTGCGGCTGAGCGCCGTGGCCGATGCGGCGCTCGCGCCCGGCGCGTGCATCGCCGAAACCGATCTCGGTGCGATCGACGCGAGCTTGTCGTTGCACCTGGCCGCGATGCGCGGCGCACTGGCGCGCGCGGTGCGCAGCGTGGCGCCGGCACCCGGGTGCGACGCGCCCGATGCGCGGCCGGACGGTGATGCGCAAGTCTCCGACGAACGCGATTTCGGCGCGTTGGCGGATGTCGCGGCGCACGCCGGCACGCCGACCGGCGAGCACGCCATCGGCGCTGGCGAGGGCCGCGAGGAAGCAGATGAACGCGCTGGCGACGACGCGGGCGGGAACATCGACGTCGAAGAAGGCTGGCAAGACGGTGGCGCCATGCAAACGGCGGCCGACCTGCCCGCCGACGGTTCGGCCGACGTCGCGCATGAAGACGCCGACGCGATGTCCGTCTGAGCGCGCTTCACACGGCACACGGAAGAGCACATGACAACGAAGGAAGCGCCATGATCGACAGCGCGGACGATCTCCGAACCGGCGAAGCGAGCGGGACGCCGGAAGCGCAATACCATGCCGTGCGCGGTTTTTCGGCGCTGGCGGATGCGATGGAGCGCGAACTGCGCGCCCGCGCGCAACCCGCGGCATGCGGCAAGGTGCAGGAAGTGATCGGCACGCTGGTACGCGTATCGGGCCTCGACGCGACGCTCGGCGAGCTGTGCGAGCTGCGCTCGCCCGAAGGCGCATTGCTGCAGCGTGCGGAAGTGGTCGGATTCTCGCGCGACGTCGCGCTGCTTTCGCCGTTCGGCCGGCTCGGCAGCGTGTCGCGGGCCACGCGCGTGGTGGGGCTTCGGCGGCCGCTTTCGCTGCGCATCGGCCCTCGCCTGCTCGGCCGCGTGATCGACAGCCTCGGCGAGCCGATCGACGGCAAGGGGCCGCTCGAATGCGACGAGTGGCAGCCCGTGATCGCCGATCCGCCCGATCCGATGTCGCGGCCCGTCGTCGACACGCCGATGCCCACGGGCGTGCGCGTCGTCGACGGCATGATGACGCTGGCCGAGGGGCAGCGCATGGGCATCTTCGCACCGGCGGGCGTGGGCAAGAGCACGTTGATGGGTATGTTCGCGCGCGGTGCGCGCTGCGACGTCAACGTCATCGCGCTGATCGGGGAGCGGGGCCGCGAAGTGCGCGAATTCTGCGAGCACATTCTCGGGCCCGACGGAATGGCCCGCTCCGTGGTCGTCTGCGCCACCTCGGACCGCTCGTCGATCGAGCGCGCGAAGGCCGCTTATGCGGCAACGGCGGTGGCCGAATACTTCCGCGACCGCGGCATGCGCGTGCTGCTGATGATGGATTCGCTGACGCGCTTTGCGCGCGCGCAGCGCGAAATCGGCCTCGCGATGGGCGAGCCGCCGACACGGCGCGGCTTTCCGCCGTCGATCTTCGCGGAGTTGCCGCGGCTGCTCGAGCGTGCGGGCCGCTCGGCGCTCGGTTCGATCACCG
>Ga0105240_10011478_pt1 | contig 12335 bp, 11 predicted proteins | sample KBSC54metaG_FD_80426 | JGI IMG/M metagenome (GOLD analysis project Ga0105240, IMG submission 80426) | Corn rhizosphere microbial communities from Kellogg Biological Station, Michigan, USA - KBS C5-4 metaG | ecosystem: Host-associated > Plants > Roots > Rhizosphere > Soil | place: Michigan, USA...
CCTTTCAGCGATTTGCGACGGGATCGGGCGCGGTGGTGAAGGGGCCGCATGGCAAACGATCGCCCAAGGGCCCGACAGTGAGCCAGATGAATTCGCCTTGGGGAATCGCCCTTGCTCCGAGCACCTTCGGCAAAGCCGGAGGTGAGTTGCTCGTGGGAAACTTTGGCAGCGGAACAATCATGTCATTTAATTCGAATGGGAAATTCCTCGGCCTGTTGCGGGGAGGGGGACATGCCGGCCACGCGCTCAAGATCGATGGTCTCTGGGGATTGACATTCGGCAATGGTACCAAGGCGGGAGTGCCGGATACGCTGTATTTCAGCGCCGGCCCGAATGGCGAAGCCGACGGGCTGTTTGGCAGCCTGCAACCGGTCCCGACCGGACATGGCCCCTGAGCAACGGAGGCATTGAGTAACGCCCCTTCGCGGGGCGAGGCACGGCGAGTTTGCCCGCCCAGACCCTCGCCCCGCTCGTCATTTACGATTCGACATTGAATCCCCGATTGGCCTGGAACGCCTTGGACATGCTCTGCGCGGGTCAATCGAAAATCGTAAATCGAAAATCTAAGGAGTTGATTTCCCTCGGCTGTCCCCGCGAGAATCGCCGTGCGTGAATTTGCGGGCCATTACTGGTTGGAGCCTTTTCCGCCCGGTCGGGGGCGCGGCGCTGGCCGTGCTTTGCGGTCTGATTTTGTGGGGCACGCCCATCGGCGATGCGTGGGTGAATGCCAGTTACGATTATCAATTCCGTTTTGGTTCGCGCGCGGTCACGAACCAAGTGGTGCTGATACAGATGGACAATGAGTCCTATAGCGATTTGCGCCAGGAGAGATATGATCCGCACAAGGAAGACTCGCAAGCGTGGGACCGGAAACTGCACGCGCAATTGCTGCAAAAATTGACCGCTGGCGGGGCGTCGCTGGTCGTCATCGACATTTTCTTCAGCCGGCCCTTCGATCTGCCTGGCGACAACGCCTTGATCGATGCCTTGCGCCGCGAGCCAAATGTCGTGCTCGCCGCCAAACAGGCGGAAGTGGTGAATCCCAGGTTGGACGGCGTGCAGCCCATTCTTCCAGCGCCGATGTTTCTGGATGCGGCCCATACCAATTGGGGCGTGGCGTGGCTTGATCCGGATCTGGATTTGATCGTGCGAAAGCAGTGGCCGTTTCCCTCACCGGGCCCGTCCACGCCGGAGCCGTCTTATTATAGTTTGCCCTGGGCAGCCGCCTTGCTCGCCGGCGCCAAACTGGACAACGACACACCGCGCGAGCGCTGGCTGCGTTATTATCATGAAGGCACATGGACGCGAATCAGTTATCGCCACGCGTTGAAGGAGGAACCGGCGAGTGTCTTTCGCAATAAAATTGTTTTTATAGGCAGCCAACCGCAGTACACCACCCCGGACAAACCCGAGCCGGACAAATTCCGCACGCCGTTCACGCGCTGGACCGGTGAGGCATCCGGCGGCGTGGACATCAACATCACCGCATTCCTCAACTTGATGAACGGCGACTGGCTCGAACGCCCGCCGGGCTGGGCTGAGGCCATTGTTCTGGTGCTCACGGGCTTGCTGCTGGGTGGCGGCTTATGCCGCTTGCGACCGCTGCCGGCATTGGGCACGGCGGCAATTGCGGCAGTCGTGGTCACGCTGGGCTCGGTTTCGTGGAGTTATTTTGGCAATCACTGGTTTCCCTGGCTCGTCATTGTGGGCGGTCAGGTGCCGTGTGCGCTGATTTGGGCGATCTTCATGCCCGCTTTCCATCGCGTGCAGGAAACGATCACCGAGGCGTCGCTGGTTTCCAAATCGCCTCGCCGCACCGGCAGGACGCCGTCCAAAACGCCCGTTGCGGAATTGCCGGATGCCGCGGACTACGAATTGTTTGACCCGCCCTTCGGCGAGGGCGCTTACGGAAAAGTGTGGCTCGTGCGCAACGCCGTCGGCCAATGGCAGGCCTTGAAGGCCGTTTACCTTTACAAGTTCGACAACCATTCGGACCCATTCGACCGCGAATTCAACGGAATCAGCCGGTACAAGCCCGTTTCGGACAAGCATCCGGGTCTTTTGCGCGTGGATTTCGTGACCAGGAAACGCGAGGGATATTTTTATTACGTGATGGAATTGGGCGACGCGCTTTTCCCCGGATGGGAACGCGAGCCGGCCAATTACAAGCCGCGCGACCTGATGAGCGTGCGCGCGCAGGCGCCCGGAAACCGGCTGCCGGTGCGCGAGTGTATTCGCATCGGAATTGCCCTGAGTGACGCGCTCGAGTTTTTGCATCAACAGGGATTGACTCATCGCGACATCAAGCCGCAGAACATCATCTTTGTTAAAGGCCAGCCGAAACTGGCGGACGTCGGGTTGACGGCGGAAATCCGGCCCGAGGACGCCGAGCGGACCTTTGTGGGGACGCCCGGTTACATGCCGCCGCGGCCGGAGCGGCCCGGCACCCCGCAGGCCGATGTCTACGCACTGGGCATGGTACTGTACGTTTTAAGCACGGGACGCGCGCCGACATTTTTCCCGGAAATCGCTACCACCCTGGTGCAAAACGCCGAGCCGGCTGATTTCTTCGCTTTAAACCGGGTGATTCTGAACGCGTGCGAGCCGGATTGTGCCAAGCGCTACCAATCCGCCGCCGAAATGCATCGAGCCTTGGTGGAATTGGAAGAAGCGCAGCCCTGACAGCCAATCCCGAACCCCGAACATTGGCTGTTGGCTGTTGGATGTTGGATGTTCGATGCTGGCTTAAAATTCCCCGAATTTTTTTTGAAAGATTTCCCAATTGGCTGCGTATAGCTAACACACATTGAAAGGACCTGCCTGCTTTGGGGCATGAAGAGGGCTTATGGGTTGGGCTTAGGGCGGGTTCCTCATTGTGTAGCTGCCGCCCCGAGATCAGGCGGCAGCTTTTTTTATAATTTTTTCTGAAAGATATCCCCCATTTTTGCGTATTACATGGCAAGACCTGGTCGGGCAGGGATTAAGGGCAGGGGAAACCGGGTCTATCAGGCTGCTGCCCGGCGAGCTCTGGGCAGCAGCTCGTCAAAACTTTTAAGATGCACCGTTCGATTTTTCGGCGCGGTACGAACCAACGGCAATCCAGACCATGAGCGACGCTCACGCAAGTGAAGACAAAGACAGAATTATGCACGAGTCCGCTCCCGCGATAAAAAAAGTCGCGGTTGTTCAATGCGAAGGATTCCGCTGTCTCGCTTATCGGGATGCGGAGACATGGCGCGATTTTCAGACCGGAAAAGAATTGCCGGAGGTCAAAGGCATTGTGTTTGAATTTGCGGTTTAGCACCCCGTTCAAGAATTCCTCCTCCGCTCCCTGGCGCCACCTTTAATTCCCCCCAATTGGATGTTCGATGTTCGATGTTCGATGTTCGATGTTCGATGCTCGATGTTCGATGTTCGATGTTTCCATTCGTCCATCCGTCTCTCCCCTCCCGAAAATCAGGAATTCCCTTCCTCGCGCCGCCAACCTAAGGCTTGCAGTTCCACGGTTGCTGCCTGTAAGTAAAGCCGGTGACGAACGAGCAACAATTCCGCATTGGGGTCCTCGGTTCGGGCAAGGGCTCGAATTTTGTGGCCATCGCTGACGCTTGCGCCGCGGGTACGATCCCGGCAGCGATCTCGCTGGTTTTAAGCGATGTCGAAAGCGCGGGCATCATGGCCCACGCCCGCCATCGGAATATCCCCGCACGCTTCATCGCGCCTGGAAAATTTCGCACCAAACTGGATGAAGAATCCGAGCGCCTATACATCCAGGCCCTGCGCGAGGCGCGGGCGGATTTAATCGTGCTGGCGGGTTTCATGCGCGTGCTCAAGGGCGATTTCCTGCGGGCTTTCGAGGGCCGCATCGTGAATATTCACCCCTCGCTCCTGCCGGCGTTTCCCGGCCTCGAAGCCTGGCGGCAGGCGCTCGAAGCCGGCGTTAAAGCGACCGGTTGCACGGTGCATTTCGTGGACGCCGGCGTCGATTCCGGGCCCATCATCGGACAGCAAACGGTCCCCGTGCTGGATGACGATACCGCCGAAAGCCTGCACCAGCGCATTCAGGCCGCGGAGCACGAATTGTATCCCAAATGCGTCGGGGCGATTGCCCGCGGCGAAATGGTAATTGCCGGTCGGCGGGTGGTGCGGAGGAAATTGTGACGAAGAAAAAGTTCGCTTTGCCGCGCCGAACTTGGCAAATCATGCCGGTGATGCGCGACTGAGAATCCGTTGACAAGCATTTCCGCCCGCGCGCGACCAGGATTGGCGGCAGCAAGATGAGCAATAAAAAATTACGTTTCGGCCTGCCGAAAGGCAGTTTACAGGATGCCACCATCGAAAAGATGGCCAAGGCTGGCTTCAATATTTCCGTCAGCAGCCGCTCCTACGTGCCCTATGTGGACGATGAAGAGCTGGAGATCCGGTTGATTCGCGCGCAGGAGATCAGCCGCTACGTCGAGCATGGCTATCTCGATTGCGGCATCACGGGTTATGACTGGATCCAGGAGAACGGCTCCAAGGTCCACGAAGTCGGCGAATTCATGTTCAGCAAAGTATCGCGTCGACCTGCGCGGTGGGTGTTGTGCGTGCCGGAAGATTCACCGGTCAAGTCCGTGAAGGACCTCCAGGGCAAACGCATCGCCACGGAAGTCGTGAACCTCACCAAAAAATACCTTCGGAAAAACGGCGTCCAGGCCGAAGTCGAGTTTTCCTGGGGCGCCACCGAGGTGAAAGCCCACGAGTTGGTGGATGCCATCGTGGAAGTCACCGAGACGGGTTCCTCGTTGCGCGCCAATAAATTGCGCATTGTGGATGAATTGCTCAGTTCCACGCCCAGGTTGATCGCGAATCACGCCTCGTGGAACGACGCGTGGAAGCGCAAAAAAATCGAGACCATGGCGATGCTCCTCAAAGGCGCGCTCGAGGCCGAAACCAAGGTGGGCTTGAAAATGAACATCGCTGAAAAGAACCTGGCCAGCTTGTTGAAAAGCCTGCCCGCCCTGCGCAATCCCACGATTTCCAATTTGAGTCTCAAAGGCTGGGTGGCCGTGGAGACGATCATCGATGAACATGTCGTCCGCGAACTAATTCCGCAATTGAAAGCTGCGGGCGCGGAAGGCATCATTGAATACCCACTGAACAAAGTGGTTTACTGAGCAGAGTCAGAAGTGTAATAAAAAACCTATGGGTTCCATTAAAAAACGCCGCAAGGCGAAAATTAACAAACACAAGCGGCGCAAGAAGCTGCGCTTGAATCGTCATAAGAAGCGCACCTGGCAGAAATAAGCTGCCGGCTTCAGTCACCGTGGCGCAACTCGTGAATGCGGGTTGCGCCGCTTTGAGCTATTATACCGGCATGCTGTTTCGTCCCTGTGCCATTGTACTGCTCGCGGGCAGCGTGCTTCTCGCGGGTTGCCGTACCCCGCAGCGCCGCGACGCAAAATCTTCCGCTCCGGCCAGGTCTGCCGAGGCCCTGAATCGTTTACCCGGCGACGAATTGGACGACTCCGTTCCTTCCTTGACGATTTCGCAAACCGCGTCCGCGACCAACGGCGATTTGGAAAACCTCATCGATGCCCACGCCCATTACGCCGCGGGCGTGGTCCACGAAATGAATCTCGATCCCGAGTCCGCGCTCGAGGATTATTACAAGGCCGCGCTGCTGGATCCCACGAACCAGGCACTCGTGCTCGAAGTCGCGCAGGAATTTCTGCAGGCCAAACGGCCGGAAAAAGCCCTAAACCTGTTAAGTCGGGCTTCCACGAATCCCGCCGCGTCCAGCGCTCTGTTTGCCGAAATGGGTTTTGTCTATTCCAAGCTCGGCAAAACCAATGAAGCCGTCGCCGCTGACCGCGCCGCCATCAGGAAAGACCCTCGTTCGCTCGCCGGTTACCAAAGCCTTTTCCTGGATTACATGCAGAACAAGCAGATGCCGCAGGTCTGGGCGCTGCTGAATGAAGCCGCCAAGGTGAAAGGCACGGACGCCGAATTTCTGATCGGTGTCGGCGAACTTTATTTCCATTACGGCGTCGAGGCGCCCGCGCAGAAGGCAAATGCCAATGAGCGCGCGCTGGCCGTGCTGCGCCGCGCCGCCAAAATGAACGTGCCGGAAGTGCGCCTGCAATTGCGGCTGGCCGACGGTTTCAATCTGCTTGGCAAAACCGACGAAGCGGCGCGCCTTTACGAAGCCGTCGTCAAACAACTGCCCAACGCCTCGCCGCAATACGACAACGTGCATGCGAAGCTGGCGGATATCTACCTCCACAATCACGATACCAGGCGCGCGGCGGAGCAGCTTGAGGTCATCGTGCGCGATAATCCGACCGACGCCCAGACGTATTACATCCTGGGCGGCATTGCTTACGACGCGACGAATTACACGAAAGCGGCGGATTACTTCCGCAACGCGATATTATTCAGCCCGGATTTCGAGCCGGCCTATTACAATCTTGCCACCTCGCTGTTGGGCGCCGACAAAAGCTCGGACGCCCTGGAAATACTGCAACGGGCACAGCGCAGATTTCCCCAGAATTTTACCGATGAATACCTGCTGGGCATGGCTTACAGCCAGGAGAAGGATTACACCAATGCGCTCCAACATTTCACCACTGCGGAAATCCTCGCTAAAAACAGTGACCCCAAACGGTTGACGGATGCGTTTTATTTTCAACTCGGCGCCTCCAGCGAACGCGCGGGGGATTACGGGCAGGCTGAAAAATATTTTCTCAAAAGTCTCGCGCTGGCGCCGGATTCGGCCGAGACGCTGAATTATCTCGGCTATATGTGGGCGGACCACGGGGAGAAGCTCGACCAGGCCAAAGAATTCGTCACCAAAGCCTTGAAAGCAGAGCCGAAAAACGCGGCCTACCTGGATAGCATGGCCTGGGTGCTGTTCAAACTGCATCAGCCCAAACCGGCTCTTGATTATGAATTGAAAGCCATCCAGTTTTCAGAAGAGGAAGATGCGACCGTGTACGATCATTTAGGGGATATTTACGGCGCGCTCGGCCAGAAAGACAAGGCGCGGCAGGCCTGGAGCAAATCGGTTTCGCTCGAGGCGAACGAGGCGGTGCGCAAGAAACTCGAAGCGATCGGCAAATAGGATTTTGTTTCATGGCACATCATTTTACCAGGCACTACACGCGCGAGGAAGCCCAGGCACTGCTGCCGCAGGTGCGCAAATGGCTGCGGGAACTGGAAGAAGCGCGTGACCATCTGCTGAAATACGATAAGCGCCTGAGCGGGCTCATGGAACCGGGACGGGATGCCGGGGGTGACCTGGTCAATAACTGGGCGCGCACCATGGCGGATTTTCGCGGCGCGATGGATGAATTCCAGAAGCGCGAGATTTTGATCAAGGACATCGATCGCGGCTTGCTGGATTTCCCGGCGATCATCGGCGGGAAGGAAGTTTTCTTGTGCTGGGAAAAGGACGAGGACGACATTGAATTCTGGCACGACCTGGACACCGGCTACGCCGGCCGGGAGCGCCTCTGATTCGGAGCGCGGAGCATCGCTCCGCACGCTTTACGGACGTTTCGCGCGGAGCGATGCTCCGCGCTCCGGCAAATAATTCAATAATCCCAACTCCGGTAAACCTCGTAAATATCCACACGCCCGCCCGGCCAATAATCATTTCCCGGAAACGTGAACGTCCGGCTGGCACGATCATAGGTGAGCATCTTGGGCCGGTCCGGTTTGTTCGGATCATAGACTGAAAAAAGGATTTCCTTGTCGGTCTGCTTCGCGTCAAACAGCAGCACCGAATGATTGATGGTGAGCTGCGGAAAGCGGACCACGTGAACGACCGGCGGCCGGTTCTCTTTCAAATCCGCCAGCAACTGTTCCGCGGTCCGGGCCTGGTGAGCGCGGCTGAAAGGGAAAATCATCCGCCAATGGCCGCGCTGGAAATAGCTCTGCCATGCTCCTCCACATTCCGCTTTCAAAAGCGTTTCCTGTCCGGCGCTGAAATCCCGCAGGTTCGCGTAGCCGGGAATCACGATTTTTTTGGACTCCGGCAGCGGGTGCGACGGGTCCACCGAGACGACCCGCCGAATGAGCCGCCGATAAGTCGCTTCGGGAGCGACCGGTTGGGCGGGGTCGAATGTTGCATTCTCGAAGAATTGCCGGGCGGAACGCGCCACGACGAAACAGTGATGCGTGTAATCCGGTTGCGGCTCACGGCGTTGATGGACCCATTTGCCGTTGGCGTCGAAATGATATTCCCAAACCAGCTCATTGGCGTAAGCGAACGAATCCTTTTGGAAATCAAAGGGCCGCGTGCCGACAAATTGCCGGTGACCCGCGCAGCCGCACAGCGTCAACAGCACCGCAGCCCAAAGCGCCCCAAAAATTCTCCTGTCCCCCCTTCGGCGTTCAACGTTCGATGTTCGATGTTCGATGTTCAATGTTTCTAAAGATTTCGTAATTCATTCTAGCTTGCCCCAAAACCTATTCGTGCGCTACCTAACTGGCAATGCTTTACGAACGATGGCGTCAAATCGCGCGCGGGAATCCCGGGCAAATTGCCCTGCGCGATCTGCCGTCCGGCCGCCGATGGACCTTTCAGGAATTGGAAATGGCCGCCGACGCGCCGCTCGACAATGGGCAAGCAGCGGCTTTCCCGACGGGCGTTTCCGCCGAATTTGTGCTCGCTGTTCTTCGCGGGTGGCGGGCCGGACAACTGGTTTGCCCGGTGGAAACCGACCAGCGAACGCCGGAGATTCCTCCGGGTCTTCCGCCGGAAATTGTGCATTTGAAAATGACTTCCGGCACCACCGCTGCTCCGCGTTTTGTCGCGTTTACCGCTGCGCAACTGATGGCGGACGCCAAAAATATCGTGGCGACGATGGGGCTCCGGCCCGAGTGGCCGAATCTCGGCGTCATCTCGCTCGCTCATTCCTACGGGTTCTCGAACCTGGTCCTCCCGCTGTTGCTCCACGGCATTCCGTTGATCCTCGCAGGCGCGCCGCTGCCGGAAATCGTCCTTCAAGCCGCGAAAATCGAAGCTGATCTGACGCTCGCAGCGGTGCCCGCGCTCTGGCGCACGTGGCAAGATGCCGAGGCCATACCGCGCAATGTCCGGCTGGCGATTTCCGCCGGCGCGCCGCTGCCGGTGTCCCTGGAGCAAACGGTTTTTGCGGGCTGCGGTTTGAAGATTCACAATTTTTACGGCAGCAGCGAATGCGGCGGAATTGCCTACGACGCCGGCCCGGGCGCGCGCCTGGACGATTCCTGCGCCGGCGCACCGATGCGCAATGTGGACCTCGCGGTGGCGGAGGACGGCTGCCTTGAAGTGCGCAGCAAGGCTGTGGGCCAAACCTACTGGCCGGACGCAAGCCCTCGCTTGGCCGGCGGTGTTTTCCGGACGAATGATCTCGCAGAGATTTCTCAGGGACTCGTGTATTTTCGCGGGCGGGCGGGAGATCAGATCAATGTGGCGGGCAGAAAAGTATCGCCCGAGAGCATTGAAAAAATTCTGCTCACGCATCCGGGAGTGCGCGAGTGCGTGGTGTTTGGCGTCCCGAGCCCGGATGCGGGCCGCGGCGAAACCATCGTGGCGTGTGTGGCGGCGGCGACGAGTGTGGCGGGCGAGGCGTTGAAACAATTTTTGCTCGCGCGATTGCCCGCCTGGCAGGTGCCGCGCGAATGGTGGCTGGTGGAATCGCTGTTTGCCAGCCGGCGAGGGAAGCTTTCGCGCAACGAATGGCGCCGGCGGTATGTGGAAAAGGCGGTTAAGGCAGGGGAATGAGCGGCAGAGGAATCATTTTTTTATTCCTTTGCCGTTCATTCCTCTGCCTTGCTTCCGCTCAACGTGAGTTCCCCCTGCATCACAATTTGACCGTTCACCGCCGCGCTCACTTGCGCTTGAACCAGGTTTCCGAGACGGTTCAGGGTTTTTGCCTCGAACCGGATGATCTCGCCCGGTTTGGCCGTCCCCAAAATTTTAATCCCCCGCATCGCCGTTAACTTCAGTCCGGCCATCGGCGGAATCCCGGGATCGCTCTGCGCGATGGTGCCGGCGAGTTGGGCGGCGGCCTCCACCAGCAGCACGCCCGGGAACAGCGGCTGCCCGGGAAAGTGGCCGCGCAAAAACGGTTCGTCACCGCGCACCGTGTATTCGGCCGTTCCGTTCTTGCCGGGTTCGAGAGTCAGCAGCCGGTCAATGAAACGGAATTCCGGCCCGTGAGGCAGCAATTTCAATGCGTCGTTCATCATTTGTGGCGCCGGTCTGTGACCGCCGCAAATCTAATTCCAAAATAGCCGCGGTCACCGACCGCCTCCACCAGGCTATTTGCTAAAAGGTTGGACGACTTCGTAATCGCTCTCGATTTTCGGCGTGAACAACGATTCGTCGAGCTTTGGATTGAGTTCCGGATTTTTGAAATCATTCCGCATAATCGAGCCGTCCGCAAATTGCAGCTCGGTGGAGCGCAGCGACGAATCCGTGATCGAAAACCCAATTTTGATTTGCGGCATCATTTTTCGAGCGGTGGCGGATTTGGGTTGAAGCGTGAGTTCGCAGACGTCGCCGGTCACATGCTGCGCGAGAATATTATATTGTGCTTCCATCTCCGCCTCGCTGCGCGGAAAACCCGCCTCGAGCAATTTCATTACGTCCTTCCATTGGCCCGCTTGGTCCCCGGTCAGGGGATACCGTTCCACGTGTTTCAGCCGCGGGTAAATCACGAGCATTTCATCCGGCCCGCGCACCGCGATGGTCTGCGCCGGATGTCCCAATTCCCAGCGGAACCGGTTCGGCGCCGCGAACCAAACGTGTCCGGTGGCCTTGAGCGGTTGCGCGAGTGATTTCAAAATGCGCGTCTGGGTGAAATCAGCGGACCAGGCGTGAATGTTGGTCTGGGCGTTGATCCAGGTGGTCAGAAGGGTGTTGGTATCGGCGGCGCGCGTCGGTCATGCGCCAATCGCCAACGAGAAGATTAAGACGAATATCGAACATCGAACTCGGAACATCGAACGTCGAAGTGCAGGAGCGGAAATCGATTTTGATAAATTTACGGCAGTGCTCATTTTGGCCAGAGGGGGATGAATTGATACCATTGTTCAATATTTTTTTGGATGATCGGCTCGAAGGCCGTCACGATGGATTGGGTGAGTTGTTGCCGGGCGGCGGAATCGCGCAGGGCCGGGCGGTCGTAGGAAATTTCCGGAAGGACATGGGCTTCGTAGGTATCGCCGCGGCGCGGCAGATAAACGGGCAACAGCACGCAGCCCGAGGCCCGCGCGAGTTCGGCTGCGGAAGTGGAGGCCGCAAAAGATCTTCCAAAAAGATTGACCGTCGCGGTCGTGGAGGCCAGCGGACGGTCGATCAACAAAGCGATGGTCGCGCCCGCTTCCAGCCGCCGAATGATGTCCACGAAGGCAAACGGATCCGTGCCGACGACAAGCGTCTCGATGTTCCAGCGCGCCCGCGACGCCTGGCGAAGCTGGGTGAAGTTGCGGCCCGGCTCGGCCATGGTGATGACCTGGAGCGTGATTCCTTTTTGAGTGAGCCAGGGCCCCCCGAATTCCCAATTGCCGAGATGCGGCGTCAGCAGGAGCACGCCGCGCTTTTGCGCCAGCGCGTTTTCGAAATGTTCCCAGCCGGTGGCATGGCCGAACGTGTTCTCAATGGGCAGACCGGCTTCGTATCGCCAGAGATCAACCACTTTGATGGCGAAGCCATGGATGAGTTCGCGGGCTTTGGCGGTCGCGGCGGCGCGGTCATTGTTCAAGGCGGGCAGGAGATTTTGAATGAGCACTTCGCGCCGGCGGCGAGCCAGCAGCCAATAGATATTTGCGGCCATCCGGCTGAACCGGACGCAAACGCTTCGCGGCACGAAATGGACGAACCCCAAACCCATTCGCCAGAATTCGGCCCGATAAAGGGAGGAGGGCGCTTCGAGTTGGTGTTTCGGGATGGAGGCGGCGGAAGACATCAGGGTTTATTTTGAGTTTTTTTATTGGTCAAAGCCGCCCACCACGACGGCAGCAAGAAGACCGAAATTAACATATTACAGGCGATGCCGACAGCGCAAACCTGCCCGAGGCTCGCCATGCCGGCGTTGGTGGAAAATGTCAGCGCGCCGAAGCCGGCAGTCGCGGTGCCGCCGCACAGCAACAGCGCGCGGCCAACCGCCCGATGCGACATGCGCAAATCGCCATGATAACGCCGCAAGGCGAGCTGCATGAAAATGCTGTAATCGACGCCGGTTCCCAGGATGAGCGGAAGCCCCATGAGGTTGAGCAAATTCCACGACCAGCCCGCCAGCCGCATCACCGACAGGAGAATGAGTCCGCTGAGAAGCAGGATCGCGAGGCTCAAAAGAATTTCCAGC
>Ga0105240_10011479_pt1 | contig 12335 bp, 12 predicted proteins | sample KBSC54metaG_FD_80426 | JGI IMG/M metagenome (GOLD analysis project Ga0105240, IMG submission 80426) | Corn rhizosphere microbial communities from Kellogg Biological Station, Michigan, USA - KBS C5-4 metaG | ecosystem: Host-associated > Plants > Roots > Rhizosphere > Soil | place: Michigan, USA...
CACGGCGACGCCAACGCCGGCAAGACGGTGTTCGCGAGCAACTGCGTCTCCTGCCACGGCGCGACGGGGCACGGCGGCAACGGCGGCCCCGACCTGACGCAGATACCGAGCGCGAAGAACATGAACACCGTCCTCGGCCAGGTGACGAACGGCGGCGGCGGCATGCCGGCGTTCAAGGGCCAGCTCACGCCGAAGCAGATCACGGACGTTGCGACCTACGTCACGCAGAAGATCACCAAGAACAGCAAGTAGCGTCGTCGCGCTGCTGATCGCCGCGTTCGCGTGGGCGCCCGCGGCGAGCGCAACGACCATGCCGTCGCTGTTGGTGCACGTGAAAGTTCAGCTGACGGCGTCCACGATCACGTTCTCGACCAAGCGCGCGTTCCGCGGCGCAGAGGTCGAGTTCGCGGTGCGGAACAGAACGCCGGCGACACGCATCTTCAGCATCGCCGGGAAACGGATCAGCGTCCCGGCGCGGGCGCTCAGGCTGACCGCGGTCTCGTTCCAGGCGCGCGGGCGCTACCGCGTCGTCAGCCGGACGCCGACGTCGCGAGTGTCGACGATCTTTCGCGTGCTCTGAGCGATTCGCCGGTCGCAGCGTCGAAGAAATGCAGCCGCGACGTGTCGACGTAGAGCCGCGTCTTCTCGCCTTCACGTGCCACCGTCCCGCGCTCGACGCGCGCGATGAACGGTGAGCCATGGTGGTGCGTCTGCTCCTCCACCGCGTCGATCGCCTCGTCGCCGACGATCTCGCGCAGCTCCTCCGCCTTCACGGGCGGCGCGTCGACGGCGAAGTGGAGGTAGACCTCCGCCCCCATGTCCTCCTTGATGTCGACGGTCACGTCGAGCGGAGCGCCGTCGCCGGTCGTGCGGATGTCCTCGGGCCGGATGCCGAGCGCGACGCGTCCGCGCGCCTCCACCGGATCCGGCACCGGCAGCTCGTGCGGGCCGAACCGTGCGACGGCGCCGCCGTCCGCCTCGACGAGCTCGGCCTCGACGAGGTTCATCGCGGGCGAGCCGATGAAGCCTGCGACGAAGAGGTTGGCCGGCGCGTCGTAGAGCACCTGCGGCCGGTCGACCTGCTGCAGGTGGCCGCCGCGCATGACGCAGACGCGGTCGCCGAGCGTCATCGCCTCGCTCTGGTCGTGCGTGACGTAGATGGTCGTCACGCCGAGGTCGCGTTGGATGCGCGCGATCTCGGCACGCATCTGCACACGGAGCTTCGCGTCGAGGTTCGAGAGCGGCTCGTCCATCAGGAACGCCTGCGGCTCCCGGACGATCGCCCGGCCCATCGCGACGCGCTGCCGCTGGCCGCCCGACAGATGACGTGGGCGTTTCTTGAGCACTTCGCTGAGGCCGAGGATGCGGGCGGCGTCCTCGACCCGCCGCCGGATCTCCTCCTTCTCGACGCCGCGCATCTTCAGCCCGAACCCCATGTTGTCGTACACGTTCATGTGCGGGTAGAGCGCGTAGTTCTGGAAGATCATCGCCATGTCGCGCGCCTTCGGCGGCAGGTCGTTGACAACGTTTCCGCCGACGCGCACGACGCCGCCGCTGATCTCCTCGAGCCCGGCGATCATCCGCAGGGCACTCGTCTTGCCGCAGCCGGACGGGCCGACGAAGACGACGAACTCCCCGTCGGCGATCTCCAGGTCGAGCTCGTGGACGGCGCGCGTCCCGTCCGCGTAAACCTTCGTCAGACCGTCGAGCTCGATTGCGGCCACGGTGGCGGAAATATAGATTCCCGCCACACATGGCGACAGTGGCCGCGGCACGGGGGAGCCGAAGCGGCCGGCTCCGGTACGTCGCAGAGCGCCGGGGAGTCCTCGCGGCGCTCCTCATCTCCCCTGCCGTTCTTTTCATCGCCGCGCTCGTCGGCGTCCCGCTCGTCCTCGCGATCTATCTCTCGTTCACGAACGCGACCGCCGGCTCGATCACCGGCAAGTGGGTGGGCCTTGCGAACTTCCGTCGCATCCTGCACGACCCGATCTTCCGCGGCTCGCTCTGGCACACCGCGGAGATGACACTGATCTCGCAGGCGGTCGTCGTCGTCTGCGCCGGCCTGATCGCGCACGCGCTCGTGCACAAGTTCCGCGGCCGCTGGCTGCTCCGGTTCCTCATCCTCCTGCCGTGGGCGGCGCCGATCTCGCTCACCGTGATCGGCTTCCTCTGGTTCTTCGACCCGCAGGCGTCGATCTGGAACTGGTTCCTCGTCAAGGCGCACATCGTGTCGCCGCTGAACAAGCCGAACTGGCTCGGGACACCGCATGACGCGATGGCGTCGATCATCGCGGTGCAGGCGTGGCGGACGATCCCGTTCGCCGTCGTCATCTTCATCGCCGGCATCTCGTCGATCCCGCAGGAGGTGAACGACGCGTCGGCGATCGACGGCGCGACGGGCCTGCGCAAGTTCTGGCACGTGTCGCTGCCGTTGCAGCTGCCGATCGCTCTCGTCGCGGTGCTGTTCGGGATCGTCTTCACCGCGACCGACATGGTCGTGCCGTACATCCTCACGAACGGCGGCCCGTTCAACTCGACGCAGATGATCACGACGTACGCGTTCACCACCGGCATCAACGCCGGGAACATCGGCGAGGGCGCGGCGATCTCGCTCTTCCTGCTGCCCGTGCTCGCGATCGTGGCGATCGGGATGCTGTTCTTCGCGCGGAGAGCGGAGGTCACGTAGTGGCGCTGCGCCGCAACCTGTTCGCGTACGGGATCGCGGTGCCGTTCGCGATCCTGCTCGCGTTCCCGTTCGTCTGGATGCTCGTCACGTCGCTGAAGCCGGAGGCGCAGGTCTACGACCCGACGAAGACGTGGCGCTTCCATCCGACGCTCGCGAGCTACGGCTTCCTCTTCCACCACACCGACTACGTGCGGTGGATCGAGAACTCGTGCTTCGTCGGCGTCATCGTCGTGGCGATCACGCTCGCCGTCGCGATGCCGGCCGGCTACGCGCTCGCCCGCCTGTCGGGAAGAGCCGGCCGCGCGATGGGCGTCGGCATCTTCCTGACGTACCTCGTGCCGCCGACGCTGCTCTTCCTGCCGCTGTCGCGGTTGATCGCGCAGTACCTGCACCTGAGCGACCGGCTGTGGGCGCTCGTCGTCGTCTATCCGTCGTTCACGATCCCATTCGCGATCTGGCTGCTGATGGGATTCTTCAAGACGATCCCGCAGGAGCTCGAGGACGCCGCGCTCGTCGACGGCTGCTCGCGCATCGGCTCGCTCGTGCGCATCGTCTTCCCGATTTCCGTTCCCGGAATTCTCACCGTCGTCATCTTCACGTTCTCACTCGTGATCAACGAGTTCGTCTACGCGATCACGTTCATCTCCAGCGCCGCGAACCGCACGCTGCCGGTCGGAGTGCCGACCGACCTCATCCGCGGCGATCTCTTCAACTGGCCCGGGATCATGGGCGCGATCCTCATCCCGAGCATTCCCTTGGCACTCGTCTACAACGCGTTCCTCAATCGATTCATCGCAGGGTTCACGGGCGGAGCATTCCGCTAGGCCTAGGAAGGAGGGTCTCTTGTCGGGGGATGACAGCAAGCTCAGCAGGCGAGACCTGTTGAAGAAGGGCGCGACCGGTGCCGCGACCCTGGGTGTGGCGGGCGCGGCGGCGCCGTTCGCGTTCGCCGGCCCGATGAAGTACAAGAACAAGCACCTCAAGGGGAACATGTCGATCATCCAGTGGGTGCATTTCGTGCCCGCGTACGACGACTGGTTCGACAACACATGGATCAAGCAGTGGGGCGAGAAGAACGACGTCGAGGTCACGGTCGAGCACATCAACAACACGCTGCTCGACACGCGTGCCGCCGCAGAGGTGGCGGCCCAGCAGGGTCACGACCTGTTCATGAACCTGCATCCGATGGCCGCGTACGAGGACCAGGTCATCAACCACGCCGACATCGTCAAGGAGATCGAGCGCAAGGTCGGCAAGTACAGCGCGCTCGGCAAGCTGAGCACGTACAACCCGAAGACGAAGAAGTACTTCGCCGTCTCGGACAACTACGTGCCGGACCCGGTGGTCTGGCGGAAGGATCTCTGGAACGGCGTCGGCGAAGCGCCGTACACCTGGGATCACGTGAGGAAGGCGGCGCCGAAGCTGAAGGCGGCAGGGCATCCGGTGTTCATCGGCCAGTCGCAGGAGCTCGACTCGAACATGGCGCTGCTCGCGTTCATGATGTGCTTCGGCTCGTTCGTCCAGGACGCGCACAACCACATCACGCTGAACACGAAGAAGACCGTCGAAGCCGTGAAGTTCATGGCGGACATTGCTAAGAACGAGGACGGCTCGATCTACGCCGCCAATCCGGCCACGAACAACAACTACCTCTACTCCGGTGTCGGCTCGATGATCCTGAACGCGATCTCTGCGACTCGCACGCCTGAATCGCAGAACCTGCCGTTCTCGGATTCGCTCCAGATCTGGCCGATCCCGATCGGACCGCACGGCCGGCTCGGCCTCGAGCACGTGATGGGCTGTTACAACATCTGGAAGTTCGCGGCGAACCGGGATGCCGCCTCGCAGTTCCTGATCGACCTCTGCGTGAACTACAAGCAGGCGACGCTCGCGTCCCAGCTCTACAACTTCCCGAGCTTCCCGGGCGCGTTCCCGTTCAAGGACATCCGCAAGGTCGCGGCGGCGGACACGCACAAGCCGCGCGGCAAGTACACAGTCCTGACGACGATCGCCGAGAAGTACACCCACAACATCGGCTACCCGGGGACCTACAACGCTGCGATGGACGAGGTGTTCACGAAGTACCTCATCCCGCAGATGTTCGCCCAGGTGTCGCAGGGCAAGATGAGCGCCGCCGACTCCGTGAAGTCGACGAACTCGCAGGTCAAGCAGATCTACGCGAAGTGGAAGGCCGCCGGGAAGATCTAACTCGCCGGTGCTTCGCACCGGCTCGTTCTCGGCGGAACTACGCGGGCGGGAGAGCGCGGTCTCCCGCCCGCTCCGTGCGGTAGGGCTCGTTGTGCGGGCGCGCGTGGGAGGCGCGCCCTGACCAGCGCTCGCCAAGCCTTCGGCTTAGCTCGCTTCTTCCAAGAGCACTACCGACTTGCCGTTGCGCTGGTGAGTCCAGGCTTCGGCGACTTGGTTCAGTCCGAACGTCTCGTAGTCGAGGCGGATTCGACCCGCGGTGAGGTGGTCCAGCAGTTCGAGGTGGGCGCGGTCGCGCTCCTCCTTGCTCAGAGCGAAGTTCGAGTGGCCCATCACGACGAGCTCCTTGCCGCGCACGTCGGCGGACCTGAGCGGCGATTGCGCGCCGGCCGACTGACCGACGTGGACGATCCGTGCGTGCCGCTGCGCGTACTGGAGCGCGTCCGCGAGCGGGTCGCCCCAGACCGGATCGATGCACACCGTGAATCCCTCGCCGCCGAACTCCTGCGGGATCCGGTCGAGGTCCCGGCTGCCGACCGCGACGACGTGCGCTGCGCCGAGCAGCTCCGCCGCTTGCGCAGCCATCCGCCCGACCGAGCCCGTGCCGCCGAGGACGAGCACGCGGTCGCCTGCCGCGACCTTGGCCTTCCAGGCGACCGGCACCCACGCCGCGATGCCTGCGATGCCTGCGCAGGCGGCGAGCGCAGGGTCGGTCGCCGCCGGAAGCGCCAGCTCGAGGTCGACGTTCGACTCGACTCGCTCCTGCAGGAATCCGTCCCGCGTGACGCCGCGCGCCTCACCGAACAGATACACGAGGCTTCCGTCCGGCTTGCGCGCCACGGCCTCGCAGCCCGGAACGTACGGGAGCGGCGGGTGCCCGCCGTAGAAGACGCCGTTGCCGACGGCGAGGTCGAGCGGGTTGAGCGCGACGGCGACGATCTCGAGCCCGGCCGCGTCGCCGACGTCGACGGGACGCGGTGGCCGGTTCAGCTCTTCGAGATGTGCCGCCCGCATACCGCGACGATAACTCCGGCCGCCCGGACGAGGTCGTCCGGGGGCAGAACGGACGCCGGCGGGACGTGGATGAAGCCGCCGATGCGCTTCGGATCGAGCGTCTGCATCAGCACGTAGAAGACGTGGTTGCAGAGGAAGCCGCCGGCGTCGCGCGACACCTCCGCCGGTATGCCCTCCGAGTCGAGCGCCGCCACGATGTCGTCGACCGGGAGTGTCGACCGGAACGCGAGCGGTCCGGCCGGATCGATCTCCGTCCGGAGCCCGATGCCGCATCGTTGTCGGTCGTGCTCGCCTCGTCGAGATTGTGCGCGAACCGCTCGACCGAGACCTTCGTCCGGTTGTCGGCGAGGCCGAAGCAGAGGACCACGTCCGGATCGGCGTCGTCGATCGCCGCCCGCAGCGCGCCGGCAGCCCGCGCATAGGACACCGGCAGCACGACGCCGTCGAACGACTTCGCAACGAGCGCCGACGGATTGACGGCGTGCTCGCCGAACGGCTCGAAGCCGGTGACGAGCACGCCTGTCACGCGTCCTCCTCGTCGAGCCCGACCGCAGCGAGCGCCCCGGCGAGGTGCGGGTACTCGACGACGCGGGCGACGCGTCCGTCGGACACCGTCACGACCGCCGCGTAGCGGCCGACGAGGTAGGAGCGGCGCGACTGCAACGGACGTTCGTCGGTGGCGTCGAGCTCGATGCGCGAGAACCGCATGCTCACGACGACCTCGTCGCCGACGCCGATGCAGCGGTCGACCGTGACCTGGTACTCCTCGGCGAGCCGGCTGCGCAGGACTTCGAGCACGTCGGAGCGGTCGGCGATCGCCGTCACCTCGCCCTGGCCGACCCACTCCACCTCGGGATCGAGCATCCCCTCGATCGCATCGAGGTCGTTCGCGACGAACGCGCGGTAGCCACGCAAGATCGTCTGGACGTTCGCTTCGCTCACGGCACCAAACTAGCCAGCGGCAGCTCGACGCTCGCATGCTCGATCAGCGCCGGATCGTGCGTCGCGCAGACGATCGCAGTGCCCGTCTCGCGCGCCAGCTCGACGAAGAGCGCGCCGACGGCGCGCGCGTTCTCCTCGTCCAGGCGCGCGGTCGGCTCGTCCGCGAGCAGCAGCGCGGGCCGTGCGGCGAGGGCGCGCGCGACCGCGACCCGCTGCCGCTCGCCGAGCGACAGTCGCGAGACGCGCTGCTGCGCCAGGTCGGCGAGGCCGACGGCGGCGAGCGCCTCCCGCGCACGCTTCGCGTCGCCGACGCGCAGCTCGACGGTCTCCTGCGCCGTCAGGAACGGTACGAGATCGCCTCCCTGCGTGACCACGCCGACATGGTCGCGACGCAGCAGCGCGCGCTCCGTCTCGTCGAGCGCGGCGACGTCGCGCCCGAGCACCTCGATCTCGCCCGCGTCAGGCGCCGCGAGCCCGGCGAGCAGGTGCAGCAGCGTCGACTTCCCCGACCCCGAGCGGCCGGTGACCGCCGTGACGGCGCCGGCCCGCACGTCGAGGCTGATGTCGGAGAACACGCGCTGCCTGCCGTACGCCTTTGCGGCGTTGGCGACGCGTGCGACGACGTCGCCGGACGCCTGCGCGCGCTCGGCGACCGCCGGGCGCGCATGCTCGAGGTCGATCTCGACGGCGCCGCGCACACGCGCTCCTTCCTCGAGGCCCGGCACGCGCACCCAGCCGCCGCGGTTGACGACCGCGGCGCCGTCCTCCGCGCTGACGCGCCCGTCGCGGATCTGCACGACCCGGTCGGCGATCGCGGCGGCGCCGGGGTCGTGGCTGACGAGAATCGTCGTCGCACCGGCGTCGCGCGCCAGCGTGCGGATCAGCGCATAGATCTCCGTCGCGTTCGCCGCGTCGAGCTCCCCCGTCGGCTCGTCGGCGATGAAGAGCTGCGGCCGGTGCGCGAGCGCGGCGGCGACCGCGATGCGCTGCTGCTGCCCACCGGAGAGCTCGTGTGGATACGCGTCCGCACGGTCGGCAAGCCCGATGCGTTCGAGGAGGACGTCGGCCGCCTCGTTTCGTTCGTCCCGGTCGACGCCGTGCAGGGCGAGGCGCAACCCGACGAGCTCGCGGGCCGTCAGCTCGGGTGTGAGCGCGCGGGTGTAGTGCTGGTCTGCGTAGCCGAGAGTGCGCGAGCGGTACTCGAGCAGCGCGCGGCCCCGCAACGTGCGCAGGTCGTGCTGCGCGACCCGGACCGCGCCGGCCGTCGGGCGGTCGAGTGCGGCGAGGATGCGCAGGAGCGTCGTCTTCCCCGAGCCGCTCGGCCCGAAGACGACGAGCAGCTCGCCCGCGCGCACGTCGAGGCTCAGCCCCTGTAGCGCGACGGCCGTCCCCTGCGCGGTCGCATAGAGCCGGTAGAGGTCGCGTGCCTCGACGAGGCTCATCGGCGCGTCGCCATCCGTGCACCGAGCGCAGAAGCGGCGACGACGGCACCGAGTGCGACCGCGATCAGCGGCCAGTCGAAGCTGCGCGCGAGCGGGGGCAGCGCCTCCTGCGCCCCGGCCGTGACCGAGACGACCGCGACGACGAGCGTGCCGACGATCGCGCCGGCGCCGAGCCCGCCGCCGATCCCGAGCACGCCGACGGTCGTCGCGCGCAGCCGTAGGTGGCGGCGCAGCTGCGCGGGCGTCGCTCCTTGCACCGAGAGGTCGGTCAGCGACGCGCGTTCGCCGGAGCGGTCGCCGAGGACGGTGAGGATCAAGCCCGCGACCGCGAGCGCGAGCGCGACCACCGCGACGATCAGCAGGAGCGCGATCGCACCGCGTGCGATCGGATCGCCGCGCAGCAGCGAGAGCTCTGCGCTCTGCGAGGTCATCTGGAGCGGGAGCGCCCGCACCGGCGGCCGCGACGCCCAGATCTCGGACGGGGTCGCCACGCCCGGCTCGACGCCGTTCACGGCGGCGAGCCACGTCGGCAGGTCGGCGACGACGACGTTGCCGTCGACCGACGGGAAGTAGCGCGTGTGCGCGACGATCGTCGCAGGCAGCACGGTGTCGGAGACATGCAGGCCGACGGTCGCGCCGACCTTCCCGAGCGTCGGCGAGGCGATGACCGGCACGAGCGCGCCGTCGGCGGGCTGCCTCGGCCGGATGATGCTGTCGTTCGCCCGGTTGACGACGTAGTGGTACGTCCCGGGCGCGACGACGCGGATGCCGCCGGAGCCGAGCCAGTGCTCCGGGATGCGCAACGTGCCGACGGATGCGTCGGCGACCACCTGTGAGGTCTCGGCCTCCTTGTGGCTCGCCACATATGCCGCGACGTTCGGGAACGACAGCCGTACGGCGATCAACTTCCCGCGCCGCAGGTGCGTCGGCTTCGCATACGTGCCGGGGCCGTGCTCGCCGAGATCGATCTGCGTGAAGTCGCCGCGGGGATTGAGCACGACGAGTGCGACACCGATGCGGTCACCCGTGATCGTGAAGCGGAACGTCTGCGGCACGGGAACGCCGTTGAGCTTCATGGACGTGCGCGGCCGGATCAGCGCAGCGAGCTGCGCCGGAGTCTGCTGCGAGAAGTCGCTGCGCCACCCGTCCATCTGCGGCAGCGCACTCGCGGGCAGCGCGAGGAGCGTGAAGTCGCCGCCGCCGCTCGTCGTGCCCGAATCGCGAAGAACGCGCGTTCCCGGGAGGTCCGCCGCCGTCTGCTGGATCGTGACGAGCCGCGTCAGATCCTCCTGCAGGATGTACGGCGCCGGCACCGCGTAGCGCGCCTGGTCGTGCTCGCCCTGGACGAGCGTCGCGCGGTACGCGAGAGCAAAGACGGCGATGCCGACGCTGACCACGAAGAAGACGACTGCGAGCGCGACCTCGCCCGGCGCGCGTGCGAGCGAGAGGAGCGCGATGCGCACCGACGACGGCAAGCGTCGCGCGGCCCACTCGAGCGCGCGCAACAGCGGCCCGAGGGCCCGCGCCGCTGCGACCGCGAGCACGAAGAGGACGAGTGCCGGCAGCAGGAGGAGCAGCACGCCGGTCCCTCCCTGCTGCAACGACGACGCATCCGCCTTCCCACGCGCCAGCGCGAGCAGGACCGCGGCAAGCGCACCGATCGCGGCCGTATCGGCCACCGTGATGCGCGCGCCGCCGATCGTCAGCCCGTCCGCGCGCAGCGCGACGAGCATGACGAGCGCGGTAAGCGCTGCGAGACCGAGCGCGATGCCGAGCGTGCGGCCGGTCAGGAGCGAATGCCTGACCGTAACGCCGGCCGGCGCCGAGAGGTTCCGCGCGAGCAGCGCGCCGGCGCCGCTGCCGGCGAGCCAGCCGACGGCGCTCGCGACGACGGTGATCGCGACGGACTCGATCGCCGCGACCGAGAAGATCTGCGCGCGCGTCGCGCCGGACCACGTCAGGCGCTCTCGAACGTCGCGGTGATCGCGTCGCAAGCGGGCGCTCGCGAGGACCGCGAATCCGAGCAACAGCACCGCCGCGTCGCCGCCGAGGATGAGCAGCCGTTCCGCCGCGACGCGGCTCGTCGCGCGGATCGACGCGATCGTGTCCGTGGGGCCGGCGACGCTGAAGACGTCGGAGCGTCGCTCGAGATCCGCCTGCGCCTGGTCGATTCGTTGCGAAAGCGAGGCGAGCTGCCAGTCGTGGACGCTGTTCGGCGCGACCGGAACGATCCAGCCGTACGTGCGCGCGACGAGCCCCGCGTCGGGCAACGGAAAGCGGGAGAAACGGAGCACGCCGCTGGCGACGAGGATCGGCGGACGCCGATCTCCGCCGGCGCCGAAGTACTGCGCGAGCGGCGCACCCGGCTTGAACGTCGCGCGGCCGACGACGTACAGGCCGGGGATGCGGGGCGTCACCTTCGCGCCGCCGATCTGCACGAGCTCGCAGTCCTGCGGCTGGCACGGCTTCGGCAAGCGCCCATGGACCATCCGGATCCACTGGCGCAGGTTGTCGACGGCGCCGAGGTTGACGAACGCGCCGCCCCAGGTCGCCTGGCGGAAGACCTCGACGCGGAACGGCGGCCGGCCGATGATCGGCGTCGTCGCGGCGCGTGCGAGCGCGTCGAGCTTGCGGAGCGAGAGCGAGGACTGAGCGGGGACGCCGCTCCACACCGCCTGGATCGCCCGGTCGGACGGCTGCAGCTCACCGAGCGCGCGCTGGACGGCCCGGTCCTGGACGGCCGTCGAGCCGATCTGCGTCAGCGCGAGCACGGCGGCGCCGATCGCGATTCCGAGCGCCGCCACGAGGGTGCGCGGGAGGTTCCTCTCGAGGCGTCTCAGCGCGTACTTCGCGGGCACGAGCGCGCGTTCCGCGCGCGACTCGACGCGCCGCTTTTGCGTGGATATTTCGGCCGCGTCCACGCGCGCCATCGTCGCAGAGGACGTGACCGGTGTAAACCTGTTGGTGGTGTGCGGCGTCCGGCGGGCTGGCTAGCCTTGTTGTCAATGGTGACGACGAACCTGCCGCCCACCGGACGACGACGGCAGCGGGTATCCGCTGGGCAAAGGACGAGGAGTTCGCGGCTAGACTGGATGTTCTCCGTGGGGCCGTAGCTCAGCTGGGAGAGCGTCTGGCTGGCAGCCAGAAGGTCAGGGGTTCGATCCCCCTCGGCTCCATAACGAACACTGCGCAAACCGCCGGTGTGACGAGCCGTAGGTCGGGTGTTGTCGGTCGAGCTGAAACGATGCTGCGCATGGAGAACACGAGTGCGTGGGCTCAGGAGGTCGTCGATCGCGTGCTGCGGTTGCGGCAGGGGTTGGGCCGATCCGTGTCTGTCGGTATCTCCGGCGTTGATTGCGCTGGGAAGACAACGCTTGCCGAAGCCGTGCACATCCTGCTGCAGAGCAGCGGGGTTTGCTCTGTGCTCATCCCAGGCGACGAGTTCACACGCCCTACGGCCGATCGGTACAGAAACGCCGATGAGGGGGTGGGCTACTACCTCGACAGCTTCGACTACACCCATCTTTTCGAGGAGATCTTGCCCGCTGTCCGCAACAACGTCGCGGGCGAGATGAGCATGAAGGTGTCGGACTGGGAGAAGGACAGCTGGCGCGACGAGGTGTTAGTGCTGGCCGCCGACGGGGCCGTAATCGTCGAAGGTTGTTTCTTGTTCGCCGACCAGAGGGCCCAGGAGTTCGATCTGTCCGTGTGGATCGAACTGCCTCTTGCCTCGGTCGTCAACCGTGCCCTTCGGCGTCCTCGCGACCTCGAACGGATGGGGGGCCCCACTGGCGTGCGGGAGCGGTACGAAGCACGCTATATCCCGGGCCAATCGATCCATCTCGAACGGGACGTGCCTGCCAAGAGGGCAACGCTTGTGATGAAGGCGAGCGACGAGTAACCGCACCCGCCTGGCGAGTTCTTTCGAAGCCCCCGCTAGGGGGCTTTCCTTTTCAGGCAGGTGCGCCGACTCCACCAGCGAAGAATCCACAGCGTTCTCCACACTGCGGCGCTGGTCTTTTTCCACACGTTCAGCGACAATCGGG
>Ga0105240_10011480_pt1 | contig 12335 bp, 5 predicted proteins | sample KBSC54metaG_FD_80426 | JGI IMG/M metagenome (GOLD analysis project Ga0105240, IMG submission 80426) | Corn rhizosphere microbial communities from Kellogg Biological Station, Michigan, USA - KBS C5-4 metaG | ecosystem: Host-associated > Plants > Roots > Rhizosphere > Soil | place: Michigan, USA...
AGACGAGCCGATGCGGAGCGGAGACGGCTTTGACCGCCTGGGCGTTTTGAGTTTGCCGGTTCTTGATGTGCTGGGCCTCATCGAGCACCACCGTGTCGAATTCGACTCCGCGGTAGCGGTCCGCATCACGGCGGAGAAGCGCGTAGCTGGTCACCACAATATCCACGGACGATATCCGCTCGAAGTCCGCATGCCGGTCTGGCCCGTGCAACGCCAGGACCTTGAGCTCGGGCGTAAATTTCGCCGCTTCGGCCACCCAGTTGGGAACCAGGCTGGTGGGACAAACGACCAGGTGTGGCTGGATGGACGCCGACTCACTCGGACGGCTCCGCAGGAACGCCAGGGTCTGCAATGTTTTGCCCAAGCCCATTTCGTCGGCCAGGATGCCTCCAAACCCGTTTTCCCGAAGGAAGTTCAACCAGGCCACTCCCTGCTTTTGATAAGGCCTAAGCACGGTTTCCAGGTTGCCCAGAGGCGGGCATTCGAGCTTGGCCTCCCCGCGCTGTTTGGCCGCCCGCTCACGCCAGGCGGCTGGCGCTTGAACCCGCCAATCCGAGTGTTGCCGCAACGTGGTCTCGAGGAACCCGGCTTGATTGTTGCCGATCCGATAGCCTTGCTCGTGTTGCTGCGGGGCACAATCGAGTAATACCTCTTGCAAGTCCTCCACCGCGCCCGTGTCGATCACGGCCAGCTTGCCGTTTTTTAACCGGGTGTGGCTCTGGCCCGATAGCAGGAGCCGCTGGATGTCCGCCGGCGAAAACGTCTCTCCGCCACTCGAAGAGAATACCACGCCCAGGTCAAACCATTGCACGCCGGAGCTGATCCGGAATTGCGGCTCGATGCGCTCGAGATTTTGGGTCGTGCTGCGCTCGAGCCGTTCTTCCATGGAAACGCTCCAGTCGCGCTGGAGCCGGGGGAACTCGCGCGCGAAGAAATTGAGGACGGCATTTTGGCCCAGGAGCTGAAGTTTGCCGCCGTTGGAAGTGAAGCCAGATTTTTGGAGGCGGCCGAGTGCGGCGCGTTCGGCGTCCAGGTCGCGGGTGGAGTAGCGCGTCGGAACGTCGGGATCGGGCAGCCAAACGGATTCCTCTGGAGCGGTCACGCCAACCGTCATGACCCGCGTCCCATACGCGCATTGGAGCAAGGCGGTCAACTGAGCCAAGCCCCCACGGAGCTCGAGCAGGAAACGGGGAGCCTGCGGCTTAAGGGTAAAGTCCTCGAGTTTAAAGTTCGCGTCCACGCCGCCGGCGGCCTGAAGCTGCGGCCAGTGCTGGCTCAGGAACTGGGGCACCTGGAGCCTGGAGATGCGCACCGGAGCGGTGAATACGTCACCGAGGCCCGCGGGCAACGCGAGGGGTTGGAGAGTATGGTTGTGCCAGGTCCAATCGCCCACGCGAGTAAATTGTTCCGGCTGCTTCTTCACTGCGATCACGATCTCGCCGGCGGGTTCCAAAGTCGCTTGCAATGACAGCTTGAACGGGGTCCTGGTCACGGTGACGCTGTGCGCCTTGCCGAGGGTGATGCGAGGGTGCTCTGCCAGGAGGGGGAGCAGGGACGCGAACTCATTCGTAGTTAACTGCATGACCGCCGGCGTTTCGCCGTTCGCAAGAGTTTCCAGGCGTTCGAGGAGCAGATCGTCGGCGGCGGAAAACGCAAACGACCGTCCTTTGGGTAAGGCATTCAACGGGCATCGACCGCCTCCCCACCTGGCTTCAAACATCAGCATCACTTTGCCCCGCGCTACCGCCTGGTCCAGGTTTGGCGGCAGAATCAGCTGCACCTCGGCGGGTTCGCCGGAAGGGTCGCGTTGGAGCGAGGGCGTCTTCCGAACGAGGCTCGGGGGATTGGAGCGAACGGGGCTCGTCCGGGAAGGAGGGGGAGCTACTTGCGGGGCCTGCGCCTTCAGCCAATGCAGCCCAACGGCAACGACATGGGCGCAAATCTTTCCCCATTGGCGGGCATCGCGACAGGTGCAGAGATTCTCGATGTCAATCGGGCCATTGATGACCAGGGAGGCGCGGAACGAATTTTCTCCGGCCTGGACCACCCCGCGCAGGAGTGGCGGCGCCCAATGGGAGCTAAGGACCTGGCCCTGCTGAAGGTAGGCGCGGGCCATCTTCATGACGTCCCAGCCTGCGGCCTGGCTCAGCAATGATTCCGTAAGTTCGACTGCCATTGAGACAATATGAAGGCAAGCTCCCCTACCTTCAAATACGACCGGAGTTCAGGACCACCTTTCCTTGAATGCTTGAAGCTGCGCGCTAACTCTCAAGGCATGGTCAGCACAGCGCCTTGGAGGGTTTTGGCTATGATCACGTCGCCCGCAGCATTCGGGTGGATTTGATCGGAGAACAGTTCCGGCCGGCCGCTGAGCGCGGTGTACATATCCACGGTCATAGCACCCTTTTCCTTGGCGACCTGCTTTAGGATCGGAATGATCTGGTTCTTGATGATGTCCGGATCGATCCCGAATTGGACGGCGTAGGCCGGGACCGGGAGGCACACGAAAACTCGGGGATGCGAGGGCAAGTTGGCAAAGATATCGATCATGTCACGCAGGTCCCCCGCGAACTGGTCTTTGTATTTCCAATTCTGCGGCTTGGAATCGTTGGTCCCCAGCATGATGGTGACAATGTTCGGCCCGTAATTCGTGGCGTTCTGGAACGCCAGCTCGTTCCAATAGGGAAAATCCCCTTTGCGCAGCAAGGTGCGTCCGCTGACGCCAAAATTGCGAGTCTGGTAATTGGTTCCCAGGAGCCGGCCCAGCACGATGGGGTAGGCGTTGATCGTCGGGGTGTCGACGTTCGCACCTTCAGTGATGCTGTCGCCAATACAAGCGACCTTAATGGCCTGAGCCGCGGCGGGTCCGGTGGCCCCAAGGCAGAGAAGGCAAATGAGGAGCGACAGAAATTTTCGAGTGTTCATGGCAGCAGAACGGCGCGATAAAACCTTCGCGCCAGATTGGTTGAGTCAGGGTCGGTGAACCACATGGATGTATTCGTGCTCAAAACGTCCCCGACCTGCGACCATGTTTTAAGGTCGTCCGAAGCCTGGATCCCGTAACGCCGGCCCGTTGCGCCATCCAATCGAAACTGGAATTGACCATTGCTCAGTGTGGCTCCGGGTTCCAAGCGAATCACCTCCAACAGATTTCCAACGGTCCGCGCCGACGCCGATGCGAAGACCTGGTTGAGCACGAGGAAGCGTCCGTCCGTTTCCGCGGCGGTTGCCGGAGCCAATTGGTTCGCCGGATTAGCATTGATCACGAATGGTGAGCCGGCTCCCGCGCTCGCATCCAGGCCGAGGGTTGTCCCAAAAATATCGAAAGAATTGGATGAGCCTCCGCGGCCTTGCTGCCAAACCACCAGGTAATCGGAGCCATTGAACGTCACGGCGGGCGCAGTTTGCGGCGCTGGTCCCAGAGCAATGGGAAGGCCGTTCACGGGAGTGACCGAGGCGCCGGCGCCTATCCTGGCCCCGTAGATGTCAAACGCGCTCGCTGAACCGTTGCGGGAGTCGGCCCAAACGGCCAGGTAATTCGTGCCGTCAGTGGCTACCGCCGGGGCAAGCTGTTGGCCGGCAGCGGTGCAAATAACAAACCCGTTTGTGTCGGTAACCGTTCCGTCCGGGGCCAGCCGTGTTGCGTAAATATGACTGGCTCCCGCCGCTCCACGGGAGTCCACCCAGATCACCAGTGCCTGCGCAGGGTTTGCCGCCACCGCGGGCGCGGTTTGGTCCGGGAGGAAGGTGCAAATGGGAATGCCGAAGGGATCCAGTGGATCCCCTGCCCTGCTAATCCGCGCCCCGTAAATATCCCACCGCACGGCGGTAGGCACGGTGTTGCGCGCATCTTGCCAGACGACCAGGAAGTTCGTGCCGAAGGCGGACAGCGCGGGAAAGAGTTGCTCGTTCGTGGCGGTGCAGATGGGGATACCACCGGGCTGCTGCACGATCCCGTCCGGGCCGACGATCGTCCCATAAATATCGGATGGGCCGCTATTGTCCGCCGCGTTGCGCTTATCGGACCACGCCACAAAATAATCTGCGCCGTTGGCGGCGACGGCAGGGTCGCTCTGGTCGTTTGTTGCCGAGCTAATCGCCAGCGGGGTTAAATCGAGAGGAACACCCTCCGAATTCAGGCGCGCTCCATAAATGTCACGACCGGTGAGGAGGGCGTTTCGGTTATCAGCCCAAACGACCAGGAAGTTGGTTCCATTGGCCGCGACGGCGGGGGACACCTCGGAGTTTGCCGCGCCGCTGATTTTGGCCTCGCCGTGCACGGCCAACGTAGCGCCAACTTCAACCTGGGCTCCATACACGTCGGCAAAGGTCGTGCCCGGGTTATTGCGGAAATCCTGCCACACGACAAAAGCCTGGGAGCCGCCTGACGCAAGAGCGGGATAGGCCTGGCCCCCGGTTCCGGGTGACAGGTTGACCCCGACCGGATCCACGACGGACCCGTCGCCCTGGACACGCGCGCCATAGATCTGGGCTTCGAAATTGTTGGTGGAGCTGCCGCGATAATCCTGCCAGACGACCAAAAAATCCCCACCGGTAGCCGTGACGGCAGGATTCGCCTGGAGATTGGCGCCGTGAGCGATCGTCAGGCCCGGGGCGTCGAGGATCAACCCGTCTGCGCTTACCCGCGCACCCAGAATGTCGCCTCCGCCGAGATCGGAGTCTTCCCAAACCACCAGGTAATTAGTCCCGTTAGCGGCGACGGCCGGGTGGAACTGGGAGTTGGTCTGCGTGCAGACGGCGAGGTTGTTGGTGTCGATCAGAACTCCGGTGCCGCTCACCCGTGCGCCATAGATATCGGAATCATACCGGGTTGAAGTTGCCTTGCGATAATCCTGCCACACCACGAGGAAGTTGGTGCCCAGCGACGCGACAGCAGGAGTGTACTGATCGTTGAGGGCGGTACAGATCGGAAACCCGTTCGTCACGGAAACCGTGCCGTCCGGGGCCACCAGATTTCCGAAAATGCCTGTGAACCGGCTGTCTCTCCACACCACGAGATAGTTTTGCCCGTTCGCGGTCACGGCGGGCGAATTCTGTATGGTGGTGACCATGGCGCAGATGGGAAGGGGCGTGGCGTCGAGCACGACACCATTCGTAGAGATCCGGGCGCCCAGAATGTCCCAGTCGACCGTCGAGCTTCCATGGGGCGCAGACCAGGCCACCAGGAACGAGTCTCCATTCGCCGCCGCCGCGCTAACGGTTTGTTCGCCGGCTGACGCGCTGATCAGAAAGCCGTAAGGATCGAGCAATGTGCCCGCCTGGTCCACACGCGCGGCGTAAACCCCGAGGTCGGTCAGATCGGATTTGCCGTGCGTCCAGACCACGAGGTACCCTGATGGTCCGGCGGCAATCGCCGGCGCAGCCCGGGTGCAGGGGCTGGGGCCTTGAATCGGTTGGTCCACCCCGAACTCAGCGCTGATCACGGGATCGATCGCGAGCGGAAACGAAGCCTGGTCCAGCACATCGCCCGACACCGTGACTCGCAGGGTATTCCCCGCGACTTCCATCGGCACCGGCCAACTTCGCCCTGCGAAATCTCGGGCGGTAACCTGGCCGATTTTGACCCTGGATGTACCGGTGGTATCGATCAAATGCAGGCCGGAGGCGGTTTCGGGGCCGAACTGGAGCCCCGCCACCTCGGCTTCAATGACCAGGCTGCCCTGCCCCTTTAAGGCCTGCTGCACGAGCCACGTTAGTTCAACTCCGGGTTCCCGGGCCTCAATGTGTTCCACCAGACCTGCGCCCGAGTTCAACAGACTTTGTTTCGTGTTCCCCACCACGACCGAGTCCACAGTTGCTGAGGCAGCGCTGAATAAGGTTTGTTCTGCCCGCTGCACTAACCGGGTCTGGAAGCGAGCTTCAACCTGAGCGCCTCCGTTATCGGTCCCAGCGTTACCATTTCCGTTCGCCTCACTCGGCACGAACGTCAGGCTTTGTGAGTCCAGCGTCGCATGATAACCGCCAGCATTTACCTCCGCGGCCGTTCCCCCGCGAGTGGAACGGAAGGCGTGGGAGACGCGATCAACTGTCTCACTTAACTCAAACGGGCGCCCACCGGGGGCCCAACCGTTCGTCGGATTGCGGGATTTGGACGGGTTGCCGTTGTGATGCCAAAATTCCTTTCCGAAGGGGCAGGCCCATTGCGGGATGTCCTGGGCTGTTTGTACGAACGTAAGCGGGCCGGGGTTTGAGGATACGGGCTTCCCAGCGGATTGCCCTTCCCTCTGTGGTTCCGCGGCCGTGCGGGCGAGGTAAATAGCGGATGAGGCCAGCCGGGTTTGATTTTTGGTTTCGGACCTCCAAACGACGCCGGCAGAAACCAGAGCGAGAGCGGCCATCCCTGTCAGAAGCCTGAGGCGCCACGATAACATGCCTCGTTCTAGGCCCCCATCGAGGATACGTCAAGATCGCATACCATTCGTGCGCATGGCATTTCGCCGGGGCGAGGTTGTTCGAGGATTTATACGATGGTTTTGTGGGGATTCAGCCGTCCCTTCGGGACTGATCCATCCCTTGGCGGAAAACCCAATGCTGAAGCATTGGGCTATTTTCAAATGTCCCTTCGGGACAGATTCACCGGGACAGTTTCACCGGGACAGATTCACCGGGACAGTTTCACCGGGACAAATTCACCGGGACAGTTTCACCGGGACAGTTTCACCGGGACAGTTTCACCGGGACAGTTTCACCGGGACAGTTTCACCGGGACAGTTTCACCGGGACAGTTTCACTGGGATAGTTTCACTGGGACGGCACTGCACCGATTTGATGCAACTTCGGTGTGGATCTATTTCGGGACGAATAAATATTGCGGGGCATCGCGCCGGTTCATAGGGTTCACCCGGTTCAATATGATGCAGAGCGTTTCTGAACAGGCACCGGCCGACCGGGTTCAACAAGCCCACATGAAACCAAAAAGTTCTTTTCGGGAGGAGGGTTGTTCTCTGAATGCCTCATCAACGAGGGCGGCGCGCACCGCGCACCATGTGCTTTCGGGTTTTGCGGTTGTGAGCATGTGGATGACGCTGCTAATGCTGGGCGAAAGAGTCAGGGCAGAAACCTGGTCTGAGGCGCTCGCCACTATGCCGCTCAAAGCTGAGGTGCATCACCTGGATCGCCTGAATTGCGTGGACGTAATGCTCAGCGCTTTTCAGTCCAACAACGTGGTGAAGGGTTTGATCTTCATGCCGGGCGCGACGGATGAATTTTATATGTTCCGCCGGGCGCAGGCCGACCTGGCGGGCAGCCATCTCAGCGTGCTCGACGCGGTCGTAGCACTCACGAACCAGACACGCATTCGCGCCCTGTTCCGGCCACCGTTGCTCCTGCTCCACACTGAGGAAGATCCGCTCGAGCCCCAAACGGCGGTGGAGGACGAGCGCACGGCGAGCGTGCTCAAGAGCAGCCGGGAACTGCCCCGGATCTGGTGTAACGACCGTGATTGGGATTACGTGCAGCCGAAACTCCGCTGGGCGCTGAAAATGGATATTCGCCCCTGGCAAAAGTCGGTAGATTCCTGGCATTTTTATCGCCACAGCTTCGCCGCCTGGAACCTGACGGGCTGGGAAGCGTTGGAGGCAACCGCCTTCGCCGGCAAGAGCCGGTTCACGGTGCGACGCAACTCGGTCGTGTTCGAGGTGGACCGGAGGGTTCTGGTGAGCCCAAGGTTCTGACCTCAGGCAAGTCAATCGACGATCGGTTTTGCGACCTCGAATTCAGCAGAGCTCAGGTCTCCGCTTTAAAGGCCAAAATGCTCAGCGGCGGGAGAGTGAACTCGGCGGAGAAAGGTTGGCGATGGCACTTCTGTGGGGTGGCGACGACGCCCCCCAGGTTGCCCACGTTGCTGCCGCCATAGATTTTAGCGTCGCTGTTGAGCACTTCGACCCATTTGCCAGCGCGAGGCAGGCCGAGTCGATAGCGATAGCGGGCCACCGGCGTGAGGTTCAGAATCACGGCTATTTGATTGGATCCATCCGCTTCCTGGCGAATGAAGGAGAGAATGCTGTTTTCGCTATCGGAGCAATCGAGCCAGAAAAAGCCGGTGTGGTCGTAATCGGCCTTCCATAGGCCGGGCTCAGCGAGATAGAGCTTGTTGAGGTCCTGAACGAAAAGCTGGGTACCCTGGTGATAGGGGCCGGCCTCCAGCAACCACCAATCGAGCTGGCTATTGGCGTTCCATTCGGCGCTTTGGCCGAATTCGCACCCCATGAACAACAGCATTTTGCCCGGGAACAACCATTGGTAGCCGAGCAAGCTGCGGAGGTTCGCAAAGCGCTGCCAGTCATCGCCCGGCATCCTCCCCAGCAACGAACCTTTGCCGTGCACCACCTCATCATGTGACACCGGGAGAATGAAGTTTTCGTGATGATGATAAAGCATCGCGAAGGTCAGGTCATTTTGATGATACTTGCGATAGACGGGGTCGAGGTGAAAATAATTGAGGGTGTCGTGCATCCACCCCATGTTCCACTTGAACGAGAAACCCAGGCCGCCCAAGTAGGGAGGACGCGTCACCTGCGGCCAGGCGGTCGATTCCTCGGCGATGGTCATCACCCCCGGAAATTCGACGTGCGTGATGTGGTTGACCTTCCGCAGAAAATCAATCGCCTCGAGGTTCTCGCGGCCGCCGTATTGGTTGGGAATCCATTCGCCCTCTTTGCGCGAGTAGTCCAGGTACAACATGGAGGCGACGGCATCGACGCGGAGACCGTCGATGTGAAACCGCTCACACCAAAATAGCGCGTTGGCGGTGAGGAAATTATTAACTTCGTGCCGGCCAAAATTGAAAATGAGGGTCCCCCAGTCCTGGTGCGCGCCCTTGCGCGGGTCCTCGTGTTCATACAGAGCTGTGCCATCGAACTTGGCCAAGGCCCACTCGTCGCGTGGGAAATGAGCGGGAACCCAATCCACGATCACCCCGATGCCGGCTTCATGTAGCGCGTTGACGAGAAACTGGAAATCCTCGGGCGTGCCGTAGCGGCTGGTCGGGGCGTAAAACCCGGTGACCTGGTAGCCCCACGAAGGGTAAAAGGCATGCTCAGCCACGGGCAGGAATTCCACATGCGTGAAACCCATCTTTTTCACGTACTCCACCAGGGGCTCGGCGATCTCCCGGTAGCCAGGGGACTCGCCCATGGACTTTTTGCGCCAGGATCCCAGGTGCATTTCGTACACGCTCAAGGGCGAGCGCAACGCGTCACGCTGCGGGCGCTGGGTCAGCCACGCGTCATCGGTCCATTTAAATTTCCGGTTGTTCCAGACGATCGCCGCATTTTTTGGGGGGGTCTCGAAGAACGCGCCGTAGGGGTCGGTCTTGAGCAGGATATTGCCGTGTCCATCGCGAATCTCGTACTTGTAGAGGGTACCCTCGCCCACGCTGGGGATGAAAATCTCCCAGACTCCGGAGGGACCGAGCGAGCGCATTTGATGGGCCCGGCCGTCCCACTGGTTGAAATCACCGACGACGCTGATTCGCTCGGCATTGGGCGCCCAGACGGCGAAGCTGGTGCCGGGCACGCCGTCAATCGTTCTTAATTGCGAGCCGAGCTTATCGTAGATGCGCCGCTCGTCACCTTTGCCAAACAAATAAAGATCGGATTCGCTCAGGGTGGGGAGGAAGGAGTATGGGTCGCGGGTGCGTCGGACATTGCCCTGGCGATCGGTAATGACCAAATCGTACGCGTAAATGCGGTTGGCGGCCTTGGTGGTGGCTTCGAAGACGTCGGTTTTAGGGATGCGTTTGAGCTCGAGGGCCGGCTTGTCTTTCTCGTGGACCGGCTGGAGTTCGATCTTGGCGGCGCCGGGCACGAAGGCACGCGCGACCAACCCGGAGCCATCCCCGAGCGTGTGCATGCCAAGCAGATCATGCGGGGAGCGCGTCTTTACTTCCACCAGACTCAGCAGTTCAGTGCGGGTCAGGACCATGGTTCGGCAAACCTAGCAGAGGGAGGTGAAAAGGAAAAGGCGAAAGGCTAGAGGTAAAGACGGGGGGGCGCATCCCGGCAGTAGCCCGGTTCAAAAGGCGGGCTAGCTGCCTGCCGATCGGAGCACCCGGTCGAGCTGGGTGGCGTGGACGTCCAGGCCAGCTTCTGTCCAAACGACGAAATCCGCTGTGGCCATTTTCTTTTCCGTGGGCCACTGAGCCTGAATGCGTTGGTGGATTTGGATGGGGGGCCAACCACGGCTTTGGAGTCGTTGCATCTGGGTGACCGAGGAGCAGGCGACACAGACGGTGGCATCCAGCTCCTTCTCGGCCCCGGTCTCAAATAAGAGCGGGATCACCACGAAGGCCACCGATCGTCCTTCGAGGCGCCACGTATTGACTTGAGCCCGCCAGAGTTCACGAATGCGGGGGTGGAGAATGGACTCGAGCTTCCTGCGTGCGTCTGAATCCGCAAAGACCAGGCGCGCGAGTTCGGCGCGGAGGAGGTGGCCATCGGAGCCGATGATTTCGGGACCAAAGAGCGCTTGCAGGTCGGCCAAGGCGGGCTGTCCGGGCTCGACGACCTGGCGTGCGAGGTCATCGGTGTCGATGACCGGAAGCCCACGATCACGAAGAAGCTGGGCGGAAGTGGACTTGCCCATGCCGATGCCGCCAGTGAGGCCGAGGGTTTTCATGATGAAATCATGCTCACAACCCGCTCCGGAGCACCGAATTTCATTCGGCTTAGCGCCTCGACGTGGGTCTGGCCTACTTTATCAACCCGCGGTTGCCGTCGGACGGTCTAAGCCGACTGCAAGTCGGCGCTCCGGCAGGGTGGAATTACGGCGAGACGGCGCGGTAGAATTGGGCATGGGCGGCGATGCCGAGATTCGTAAAGCGAATGGAACCGGTGCCGGAAGCGGTCGCCGAGGACAGATTCTGCCAGCTCGCTGAGGTCACATCCGTGGTGACTTGCAGAACGTACTGCTGATTGGCTTGGCCTTGCAGGTCGATGGCGTAAGAGCCGTCGGCGAGCCGCACGAACTGGAGGTGAGCCGGGGTGGTGCTGTCTTTAGGCACTCCGAACGGAAGATCGACGTTGTCGATAAAGGCCGCATCCAATCCCTGGCTCTGGCTGGGGTCTTTAGAGTATGTCCAGCTCAGAGTGTGAGTGCCCGCGGTCAACGAAAACGCATAATTACCCCAGCCTGTGTCTCCGGACCATTGTTGTCGGACCGAGCCATCGACGGCGAAGGTCAATACGTCAAAATTGGGCTCGGAACTGACTTTATAGGCGAAGGAAGCCGGGCCAGCCTGGAAGTTGGTGGTCAGGTTCAGAGAACTGCTTTGTGCGTCTGGAATCACGCCGGATCGCACAGCGTAGGTTCCCGAAGCCACAACGTTCGTTTCAAGGAACCAGGGAGCTTTGCCGGAAGTGGTCCACGGCAGGTGTGAAAGGGTTCCGGACTCAAAGCCGTCGCTGTAGACCACCGGCGTGAACTGGGCGGTGATAGCCAGATTGCCCGTGAGCGTGAACACCAGAGGGTTCGCAGTCGAAGCGACATCTCCGCTCCAGGAAGCAAATTGATAACCCTGGTTGGGGGAGGCGGTCAGCACGACCCGGCTATTGACTGGGAAATCAGAGGAACCGGGTGAAGCCGTACCTCCGGAGGTATCGTTAACCGTCAGATGATAGACTTGCGAGGAACTGAACGAGTAGGTCAGGAACATCGCCCCGCCAACACCGTCGTATCCGTCAACGGCAATATAGTATACGACATTGGCGCGCACCCCTTGAGTCAGCTGACTGAACCCCCCCGGAGCGTTGGTGTAGGCATCATCATTACTCGCGATGGGGGTCAAGTTTGCCACGGAGGAGCCCGTGTAGACCGCGAGGAGCGTGTCGAACGTGGAATTTGTGGTACTCAGGGTGAGAGAACCGTCAGCTGGAGCTGTAAAGCGCCACCAAGCCGAGCGGCCGCCAGCGTTTCCGGCATGATTGGGTTCGCCCACCTCTTTGGTGGCATTCAAGGTGTTGCCGCTCAGCACATCGGACGCGTTGGTCAGGATTGTCGCGTTGGCCAAAAAGTCGTTCGGCGGGTCCAAAACTCGATAGGTAACAATGATACTCGAGGAGGGGGACTTGTTGCCCGCGAAATCAAGGGCGCTGACATGGATGGTGTTCAAGCCTGGCAACAGGCCAACAATCGCCGTCCAATTCGTGCTGACCGGGCCGTCCGCCGTTGCGGCAGGGACCACGGTAGTTGTGGTGGTCACTTCATGGCCAGCTTGTGGCAGAGAAGTAATGGTCAGGATCACCGAGCGAATTCCCGATGGGTTCGGGTCGGGGTCGACTGCTGAACCGGAAACGACCAGGCGGCCCGAATTGACG
>Ga0105240_10011486_pt1 | contig 12331 bp, 11 predicted proteins | sample KBSC54metaG_FD_80426 | JGI IMG/M metagenome (GOLD analysis project Ga0105240, IMG submission 80426) | Corn rhizosphere microbial communities from Kellogg Biological Station, Michigan, USA - KBS C5-4 metaG | ecosystem: Host-associated > Plants > Roots > Rhizosphere > Soil | place: Michigan, USA...
ATCGGATCGGGTTGCAGGGCTGGTCGAACGGCGGCATGACGGCGCTGGTCACGATGTCGGCAAGTGCGGAGCAGAATGGCTTCCGCGCCGCGCTGTCGTTTTATCCCGGCTGCGGCATGGCGGCGATTCAGGAGGGCTACAAGCCGTACGCGCCGGTGCAGATGTTCGTCGGCACCGCGGATGCCGAGGTCTCGCCGAAGCGGTGCCAGACGTGGGAAAAGAAAGTGGCGTCGGCAGGCGGGTCGATCGATCTGGTGACGTACGAGGGAGCGGAGCACGATTTTGACGATCCGAGTGCGAGCCGGCAGCGGGTCGAGCCGAACGCCGCAGCCACGCGCGACGCGGTGCGGCGGTCGGAGGAATTCTTCGCGAAGTATTTGAGGTAAGCAGGCCAGATACGCCCGCTCTTCGGTTGCAAGCACGGCGGTGTGTGGCCGAGCGGGCGCTCCCCGCCTGGACAGACGACGCTTCGCGATGGTCTATCGTACTGGGCCGCAACACCGCCGAGCTGGCGCTCGGCGGGCAAGCCGAAGCATGCCCCACGCGCACGGTGTCCAGGCGCGCCTTCGGCGCCGTTCGCAGGTCGGAGCCTACGCTACGCCGTGCCGCCGCGGAGGAGCGAGGCGGCGGTGGGGGCCGCACCGCCGGCAATGCGGGGCTTGGCCTGCGACTCGGGCACGGCGTCGCCCTCGCCGGGGGCGAGGAAAAGATTGGCGTCGATCCCGTGCTGGCGGGTGTAGAGATCGTAATACCGGCCGCGCAGATCGTACAGGCTGTCGTGCGTTCCGCGCTCGACGATGCGTCCCGCTTCGACCACGAGGATCTGGTCGGCGCGGCGGATGGTGGAAAGGCGGTGCGCGATTACGAATGTGGTGCGTCCCTTCATGAGGTAGGCGAGCCCCTCTTGAATGGCGGCTTCCGATTCGGAATCGAGACTGGACGTGGCTTCGTCCAGAATGAGAATGCGCGGGTTGGCGAGGATCGCGCGCGCAATGGAGACGCGCTGGCGCTGGCCGCCCGAAAGCTTCACGCCGCGCTCGCCGACGATAGTCTCGTACTGCTTCTCGAATTTCTCGGCGAACTCGTCGACGCGAGCGATGCGGCAGGCGTCCAGAATTTCCTGCTCCGTGGCGCCGGGCCGCGCGAACCCCACGTTTTCGCGGATGGTGCCGTCGAACAGGAACGTATCCTGCAGGACGACGCCGAGCTGCGTGCGGTAGGAGTCCAGGCGAATCGTGGACAAGTCGCGGCCATCGAGCAGCACACGGCCGGACCCGGGCTCGTGGAACGCCGCGATCAGGCTGATCACCGTGGACTTGCCGGAACCCGAGGGGCCGACTAGCGCTGTCACGGTCCCGGGGCGCGAGACGAAGCTGACATCGTGGAGGACTTCCTTGCCGGCGTCATAGGCGAAGCTGACGTGGTCGAATTCCAGGTTGCCCTGGATGGTGTCCACGACGGCGGTGCGCTGCGGCGAGGCGTCCTCGGGATTTTCGTGAAGCACTTCCTGGGTGCGGTCGAGGCCCGCGAGCGCCTCGGTGATTTGCGTGCCGACGCCGACCACCTGGAACATGGGCGCGACCAGGAACCCCAGCAGGAAGATGAACTCGAAGAGTCCGCCGGTGGTCAGTTTGCCCGACAGGATCTGCTGTGTGCCGAGATAGAGCACGCCCGCTCCAACCACGCCCATCATGGTGGTGGCCGAGGTGCTCATGATCGAGATCGCGGTGATGCTGCGCAGGACGTTGTCGAGCAGCCGCTCGACCCCGCCTGCGAAGACGGTCGCTTCGGCCGATTCGGCGTGGTAGCCCTTCACGACGCGCACGCCGGAGAGCGATTCGGTGAGTCGGCCGGAAACCTCGGCGGTGATCTTGCCGCGCTCGCGGAAGATGGGGCGAATGCGTTTGAAGGCTTGGCTCAAGCCGCCGGCGAACGCGATGATAAAGACCAGCGCCATGCAGGTGAGCACGGGGCTGATGAACATCAGGACGCCGAGGGCGAGCAGCGCTTTCAGGATGCCGCCGACGAAATCGACGAGTCCGGTACCGACCAGATTGCGAAGACCTTCTACGTCGTTCATGATGCGGGAGACGAGAATGCCGGATTTGTTGGCGTCGTAATAAGAGACGGGGAGACGGCCCACGTGTTCCTGGACGCGCCGCCGCATTTCCGCGATGAGGCGTTGCGCGGCTTTGGAAAGCAGTTGGCTCAACGTGAACGAGGTCGCTGCCTGGACCAGGGTGGCGCCGAGAACGGCCAGGATCAGCGGCTCGAGGAGCCACGTTTGATGTTTGGTGATGACGTTGTCGATGAAACCCTTGCTGCTCATCGGCAGGACCATGCTGCAGACTTGTCCGATGACGGTGAGGACGAGGCCCAGGAATAGCAACTTGCGGCGCGGGCGGACCAGGTCCATCAACAGCGGCCGGACACTGCGAAACGCCTCGGCTGGTTTCTTCTTGGGTTTTTGCGGAGCCACTTTCTAACAGCTTACACTGACTGGCGGCGGCTGCCAGCTAGCCAATCGGGGAGGGCCGTCCTGCGCCGGGACAAACTTCGATCGGAGCCGCGAACGTAAGTGAGCGGTACACTTGGACCGACTGAGCTATGGAAACCTCAGCATGTTTCGGCGGCAATACAATACGTGGTTTTCGAACAGGGTGAACCTATGTCGGTCTTTGAGGCTCACGAGGTTTAAACAGGGCCGGGACCGCTCTCTTACGTTCGCGGCTCCGATGTGATCGTTATGCAAGAAACGATGTGATCGGCTTTGCCCGAACGAAGCAGGTTCATTCGGTTACAACTAAACTCCGCAGGATCGCCGGGACCTCAGAGGGATGTTGGATCGCGCGGACTTCGAAGCCGGCGGCGCGGCCGGCGGCCTGCCCGGCTGGCGAGTCCTCCAGGACCAGGGGCGTCTTGGCGCCGAGACGCGCGGCGGCGAGGAGGTATGGCTCGGGATGCGGCTTCAGGTGCTCGACCGTTTCACCGCCGACCACAGTGGCGAAGTACTCGCGGATTCCGCCGGTCGCCAGCAGGGGCTCCACCTCGCTGCACGAACTGGAACTGACCACCGCCATCTGGTATCGCGGACGTAGCGCGGCCAGGGCCGAAGCGAGATCCGCATGGAAGGGCGGATTGCCCGCCGTGCGGCTGCGAAAGAGCGCCTTTTTCGCGGGATAGAGTTCCCACAATTCGCGCCAGTCGCGCGGCGGATCCCTGCGCGTGGCCATCATCCGCAGCATGTCGCGGTCGTCGATCCCGATGCAACAGGTACGATAGAAGTCCCACGTCAGGTTCACGCCCAGGGGCGCGAGCACTTCCGACCAGCAGGCCCAATGGACCGGTTCCGTATCGAGAAGTACGCCGTCGAAATCGAATAACACCGCATCGTAAGCCGCCATGATCGATGAAACCTTCAGCCTATCACGCGGGTGTGGTATCACTGGTAGATCACCATGGCAGACGAAGATTTGATGGCAGAAGTAGAGCGCCTCCGCGCCGAAAACGAAGCATTGAAGAAACCCGCCCAACGGGGCGCGATTTCGATGAAGGTCAGCGAAAAGGGCGCCCTGTCCGTGTACGGACTCGGGCGGTTTCCCGTGACGCTCTACCGCGAACAATGGGACAAGCTTCTCAGTGTCTCCGATCAGATTCGTGAGTTTATCCGGCTGCACGATGCGGAACTGAAGAAGAAGGAATAACAATGGCCAAAGGAACGGCTCTGGTCACCGGCGCCTCCAGCGGGATCGGAGCCGACCTGGCGCGGTTGTGCGCGGCCGATGGCTACGACGTGATTCTGGTGGCGCGACGCGCTGCCCGTTTGCAGCAATTGGCGAAGTCGCTGACCGAGGCGCACAGGATCGCTGCTCGCGTCCTGACTGCCGATCTCGCAGTGCCCAATGCGGCGCAGATCCTCGTGGATGCGGTGGGCGAGACCGCGATCGATGTGCTGATCAACGATGCGGGGGTCGGCCTGCGCGGTCCGTTCGCAGAGCTGCCGTGGGACGCGCAAGCCGCGCTGCTGCAGATCAATCTGCTGGCGCCGATTCACCTCTCGCGGTTGGTGCTGCCGCAGATGCTTCGCAGGCGCAGTGGCCGCATCCTGAATGTGGCGTCCACGGCGGCCTTCTTTCCCGGGCCCTTCATGGCGCTTTACTACGCGTCGAAGGCGGCGCTGGTCTCGTTCTCTGAAGCCGTCGCGAATGAACTGGAGGGCAGCGGAGTGACTGCCACGGTGCTGTGTCCAGGACCCACCACCACGGAGTTCTTCGACGCGGCCGGAATCGCCGACAGCAAACTGTTGCGGGGCGGCAATGTCATGGAGTCCGCCACTGTAGCGCGCGCAGGCTATCGCGCCATGATGGACGGCAAGATGGAAGTGATCGCGGGAGGCCGCAATCGACTGCTGGTGCGCGGGTCGCGATTGCTGCCTGGTCCGCTTCTGGCGCCCGTCACACGCAAGCTCAATCTCGGTGGACAATAGCTGCATGGAAGAGCCGTTCGAGCATCCTGAAATTCGCGGCGTGCTGCACCGGCCCGATTCGGCGCGCGGCGACGCCATCGCGCTGACGCACGGCGCGGGATCCAATCACACTGCGCCTTTATTGATCAAGATGGCGCAGGCCTTTGCCGCTGCCGGGTACCTCACGCTGCGCTACGACCTTCCGTTCCGCCGTCAGCGTCCCAAGGGTCCGCCGTTTCCCGCCGCGGCGCCGCGCGATCGCGAGGGCATCGCGGCCACGATCGCCGTGCTGCGCACGATGGTGGATGGGCGCGTGTTCGCCGGCGGACATTCGTACGGGGGCAGGCAGACCGCGATGGCAGCCGCGGAGAATCCTGACCTCGCGGACGGGCTGCTGCTGTTCTCATACCCGCTGCATCCGCCCGCCAAGCCCGATCAGAAACGAACCGCCTACTTTCCCGACCTGCGCACGCCGGCACTCTTCGTCCATGGCACCGCCGACCCGTTCGGCTCTCCCGAGGAACTGCGCGAGGCCATTGCGCTGATCCCCGCGCGCACCGCCCTGGTGCTGGTGGAAGGCGCGGGCCACGACCTGAAACGCGCGCCCGGCATGAGCGGCGAGATCCTGGAGCGCTTCCACACTCTGGCGTGATGTTATTCTGAAATAGACTTCCCAAAGGGCCACCACTTATGCGTGAATACCACTATACGACTCCCCACGGGATCCAAGTCACGCGCACCCTGAACAAGACCAACTTCCACAAAGGGTTGAAACACTTGTTGCGCGACCTGGACCGGCATCGTGGGATCTATCTTTCCTCGGGATACGAGTATCCCGGGCGGTATTCGCGCTGGGACATCGCAGCCACATGCCCACCGCTGGAGATCGTGTCTTGCGATCGCGAGGTGGAAATCCGTCCGCTGAATGAGCGCGGGCGACGCATCGTCGAGATGCTGTACCCGGTGCTGTCGGGGAACACCGATTGGGAGTCGTGCGAGTTGCGCGATGGCGGCCTTCACGGCCGTTTGAAACCGCTGCCGGCGCTGTTTTCCGAAGAAGAGCGCAGTAAGCAGCCTTCCGCGTTCTCGATTCTGCGCGCCCTCATTCACGAGTTTCGCGGCGAAGAGGATTCGCGCCTGGGACTGGTCGGGGCGTTCGGGTACGATCTGCTGTTCCAGTTCGAGCCGATCGGCAAGAAACTGGCGCGGTCCGGCCACAAGGATCTGCACCTGTTCCTGTGCGATGACATCTGGCTGATGGATCGCAAGAAAGAACAGATCGAGCGGTATCAATACGAGTTCGCGAACGACACTCTGTCCACCGCCGGATTGGCGCGCGACGGAGAGCAGGTCGCGCCGCCGCCCGCGCGCGAGCCCGGCCTGATCGTCGCCGACCATACCCCGGAAGAGTACATGGCGAAGGTCGAGACGGTGCGCGAGGGCATGCGCCGCGGCGACTACTACGAAGTCGTCCTGCGCCAGACTTTCAGCACGCCGTACTCCGGCAAGGCATCGGAATTATTCCAGCGGGTGCAGCGCGCCAGCCCGAGTCCGTACGAATTTCTGCTGCAGTTCGGCACGGAACAGTTGGTGGGCGCGTCGCCTGAGATGTTCGTGCGCGTGGAAGGCCAGCGCGTGGAGACGTGCCCGATTTCCGGAACGGCACAGCGCACGGGCGATCCGCTGCGGGACGCCGACAACATCCGCGAGTTGTTGAAGTCGACCAAGGAAGAGTCGGAACTCACGATGTGCACGGACGTGGACCGCAACGACAAGTCGCGCGTCTGCGAGCCGGGGACGGTGCGCGTGATCGGACGCCGCCTGATCGAATCTTACGCGGGCGTCTTCCATACAGTCGACCACGTCGAAGGATTTCTGAAGGAAGGCTTCGACGCGCTGGATGCGTTCCTCAGCCACATGTGGGCGGTCACGGTGATCGGCGCGCCGAAGAAGGCCGCGGCCGAGACGATCGAATCGCTGGAACGGGACGCGCGCGGATGGTACGGCGGCGCGGTCGGCATGATCTCGTTGAACGGCGACATTAACACTGGGATTCTGATTCGAACGACATATCTGAAGGACGGGATGGCGCGGTATCCGGTCGGAGCGACCCTGCTTTACGATTCCGTTCCGGCCATGGAAGAACGCGAAACGCGGCTCAAGGCGACCGGCTTTTTCCGCACGCTGGGGGCGCCGCAGGTGCAAGCGCAGGTTTCGGTGGAGCGGGAACCGGTGGGTGCCGGAACGAAACTGCTGCTTGTGGATAACGACGATTGCTTCATCCACACGCTGGCAAATTACGCGCGCCAGACCGGAGCAGATGTGGTCACGTATCGCGCCGGATTTCCGCCGGATTTGATTGCGCAGATCGCGCCCAGCCTGATTCTGATTTCACCGGGTCCGGGCCGTCCCGCGGATTTCGGCGTGCCGAATCTGGTCAAGGCTGCCGTCCTGCTCGGCGTGCCGCTGTTCGGCGTGTGTCTCGGACTGCAGGGAATCGTCGAGGCGTTCGGCGGCGAACTCGGCGTCCTCGATTACCCGATGCACGGGAAACCGTCGGCCGTGCGCCATCGCGGACTCGGCATCTTCGAGGGGCTGCCTGAGGAATTCCTGGTGGGGCGCTATCATTCGCTCTTCGCCCGTCGCGAGACTTTTCCGGCGTGTCTGGAAGTCACGGCGGAGACTGAGGACGGCGTGATCATGGGCGTCCGGCATCGGGAACTACCGATCGAGGCGGTCCAATTTCACCCCGAGTCGATCCTGACCGCGGAAGACGATCACGGGTTGAAGTTGATGGAAAATGCGGTGCGGACGCTGGTGCTGCCGCGGGTGGCGAAGTCGTAGATTCGTGGCCGATTTCTTTCCGGACTTGGCCAGGATGGCGGCGCCGCAACTCAAACTCTGGCCCGAACTTGGTTTGGGGCAAGTGGCGGAGCCGGATCGCGCGGTGGACAACGGCATCCGCATTGCTTCGGCGCTCGACCTTGCCGGGACGAAGGCCGCCGTCGTTCAGAAGCGTGCCGAGGCGAAAGAGTTTCTGGATATCGATGCGCTGCTGCGGCATGGGATCGGTCGCTAAAGGCTCTCAGCGTCTTCAAGGATGTTCCGGCCCTGTCCAGCGAAATACAAAAGCGGCTGACAACTGCTGCGGCGACTGTGGACCTGGCGAAGCTACCTGTGTTGGAGAAGCGATAACCGTCATGATATCCCTGCCGCACACACCGGAACTGCTGGCCGTGGCGAAAGCGTGTCGTTTGGTTCAAGCCTCCCGAGGACACTCTCGCAGATCCGGTGCATTTCCTAACGCATGTGATGACCTATGGGACAGTGGAAGACATATGTGCGCTGGAAGGGATTGTCGGACCGGCGGAGTTTCGTGAGGCATTGGAGAAGGCTCCGCCGGGCGTGTTCGACAAGCGCTCCCGGGCGTATTGGAATTTGAAGTTCGGCCGTATTCCGGCGCCCCCGCTGCCGACACGCGATTTAGAGCGTTAGTGCTGCTTTCACCTGCTGCAGGGTCTCAGCAATGTCCGGGTGATCCACGCGGATCACGTTGCAGTTTGGACCGACGGGACGCCAGCGGTCGAACATGCGGGGGGCGGGAAAGCCGGCGAAGACGCTGATGAGCGGGACGCCCGTTGCCGACGCGATGTGCTGGCCGGCCGAATCGTAGCCGACGTACAATTTCGAACCGGCGATGATCGCAGCGAAGCCGGCAAACGAGCCGCGCCAGAATGTCGCAGCGGCGCCCGAGCGCTCAACCGCTCGCATGACGCGCTCCTCTTCCTCGCCGCCCGCGCCGGTGTCGATGCAGAGCGGCATGCCGTTGGCCGCGAGAAGACGCAGCAACTCCTCCTCAAACGGATCGTCCAGCCGCTTGGCGGCATTCTCGCCGACACCGAAACTCACGGCGGTATACGGCGCGCGCGACGGCGCCGGTCCCAGCGATATGTACGGCTTCGCGCCCTCTACGCCGAGCGTCTCCTGCGCCCACGCCGCCGCCAATTCGGGCAGCGAGCGGTCGGACTCACCGCCATACGAACGGCTCTCGAAGAGGTGGTAACGATCCTCGCTCCAGACGGGTAGAAGGCCGAGTTGTGTGAGGCGCGAATCGGGATCGAGCACCACCGTGTCCGGCCTTTCGGCGATCTGCTTCAGTTCTTCCCAGGAGGCCAGTCGCTCGCGCAGGCTGCCGCGGCGATACGCGACGTCCACATGATGAATGTGCGGATCGGCGGCGAATAATTCGTGGTTTTTTCGCGGACCCGCAAAGACGATTTCGGCATGCGGAAAGCGCCGCTTGGCCGCCGACAGGAGGACGCTGGTCACCGCCACATCCGCGCCCAACGTTACGCGCGACAGCACCAGAACGTGGCGCGGTTTCCCGCCGACCGGCCGCACCCGCCGCACGCGCTCATAGCGGGCCACCAGCGATCCGGCGTCCGTGCCCTCCACCACCATCGCCACGGCCTGGGCGAAGAGGCGCGCGTACGCATCGCAGAGCGGCGGTTCGAAACGATCGGCCAAGCCTTCCACCAGCGTGCCGAATAGAGCTTGACCGCACGGCTCCTGTACGAGGGCACGCGGCAGCATCTTGGGCGGCTGTCCCGCGATGCATTGCCCCAGCACGTCCAGGGCGATCTGCTTACACGAAGTACTTATCAATCAGAATTCCCAGTTTTACCCGCGTGGCCTCCGGCACCGTCGTGCGGTCGGTCAGAATCGCGTGCGCCAGCGCCGACCCGCACTTGCAGGAGCGGCCCGACGGCATGGCGGCCACGGCCTGCGCCACGACGCTGCAAGCGTTGGTGGCGTTCTTCGTCAGGTAGCCGATGATATCGCTGACCGTCACCGCGTCATGCCCCGGATGCCAGCAATCGTAATCCGTCACCATCGCCACCGTAACGTAACAGATCTCCGCCTCACGAGCCAACTTGGCCTCCTGCAAATTGGTCATGCCGATCACATCCATGCCCCAACTGCGGTACACGTTGGATTCGGCTTTCGTGGAGAAGGCCGGGCCCTCCATGCAGAGATACGTGCCGCCCTTCTTGCCGGTGACGCCGGCCGATTCGCAGGCGCCCGCGACCACGCCCGCGAGTTCCGGACAGATCGGGTCGGCGAAACTGATGTGCGCCACGAGGCCCTCGCCGAAGAACGTCGACACACGTCCGCGGGTGCGATCGAAAAACTGATCGGGGATGACGAAATCGAGCGGCCGGTGCTCTTCTTTCAACGAGCCGACGGCGCTGAGTGAAATAATGCGTTCCACGCCGAGCGATTTCATGCCGTAAATGTTCGCGCGGAAGTTCAGTTCCGACGGCGAAATCTTATGGCCGCGGCCATGGCGCGCGAGGAATGCGACCTTGCGTCCCGCGAGTGTGCCCAGCACGTAATTGTCCGAGGGCGCGCCGAACGGCGTGGTGATCGCCGCCTCTTCCACCGCCTCGAATCCAGGCATGTTGTACAGGCCGCTGCCGCCGATAATTCCGATTTCCGCCGTCAATGCGATTCTCCTTGAATGAGTTCCAACAGGACCCCGCCGGCCGATGCCGGGTGCACGAAAACGTAAGTATGGCCGCCCGCTCCCTGGCGCGGCTCGTTCAGCAGTCGCGCGCCCGCGGCCTTGAGCGATGCGACGGCGGCGTTGAGATCCGGCACGCGCAGCGCAATGTGATGCAATCCCGGACCGCGCTTCTCGAGAAATTTCGCAATCGGCGAATCCGGCCCCGAGGGCTGCAGCAGCTCGATGCGCGAATCGCCCGCGGGCAGCATCGCGACATCGACTTTCTCGGACGCGACCCTCTCGCGCTGGCCGACCGCCAGTCCGAGCGTTTCGTAAAACCCGATCGCGTCATCCAGTGCGGGCACCGCGATTCCCAGGTGATCGATAGTGGGGCCGCCGCGGATCTCGCCCGCTGAACGTTGAGTGACAGGCCGTTCCACCGCAGCCAGCAAGTTGTCGATGCCCGTGCCGTCTGTCGCCACGGTGCGCACGATCGCGGGCACGTGGCCGTGCGCCAGGCTGAGCATCGCCTGCAGTTCATGCTCGACGCGATCGGCGCCCGGCTGGTCGGCCTTGTTGATCGCGAAAACGTCGGCGATCTCCATGATGCCAGCCTTGATCGCCTGCACATCGTCGCCCATGCCGGGGACCAGCACGACGACCGTCACCTGTGCCAGTCCCGCGATCTCGACCTCGTCCTGCCCGACGCCGACGGTCTCGATCAACACGTAGTCGCGGCCGGCGCAGTCCATGAGGCGCGCCAGATCGGCAGTGGCCCGGGCCAGGCCGCCCAGGGATCCGCGAGTCGCCATGGAGCGGATGAAAATTCCGGCGTCCGCGTGGTGCTGCTGCATGCGGATGCGGTCGCCCAAAATCGCGCCACCCGTGATGCGGCTGCTCGGGTCGACTGCGAGAATCGCCAGCGTTTTTCCCTGCTTGCGCAACGCCAGCGCCATGGCGTCCACGAGCGTGCTCTTGCCCGCCCCGGGCGGTCCGGTGATTCCGACGACGAGCGCGTGCCCGGCATGCGGCGCCAGTTCGCGCAACAACTCGGCGGCTTGCGGATCGCGGTTTTCCACCGCCGTGGCTGCGCGAGCGAGAGCGCGCACATCCCCTTCCCGGATTTTACGGGCCCAGTCGTTCATTAGCTTTTCAGTAATTGACGGGCGATCACCAGCCGTTGAATTTCGCTGGTGCCTTCCCCGATGGTGCAGAGCTTGACGTCGCGGTAGAACTTCTCCACGGGATAGTCTTTGATGAAACCGTAGCCGCCGTGGATCTGCACTGCCTCGCCGGCGATTCGTACCGCTGCTTCCGAGGCGAACAGCTTGGCGCTGGCCGACTCGCGCGTGACCCGCATGCCGCGATCCAGCATCCACGCCGCGCGGTAGTTCAGCAGGCGTGCCGCATCGATATCCACCGCCATGTCCACCAGCTTGTGCTGGATGGCCTGAAATTCGGAAATGGGACGGCCGAACTGTTTGCGCAGTTTGGAATACCGCAGCGACGCGTCGTAAGCGCCCTGCGCCATGCCGATCGAGAGCGCCGCGATGGAGATGCGTCCGCCGTCCAGAATCTTGAGGCTGTCCACAAAGCCGTCGTTCAGTCTGCCGAGCAGTTGCGTCTGGGGCAGGCGGCAGCTCTCGAAGATTACCTCGCCGGTCGCGCTGGCGCGCAACCCGAGCTTGTTTTCCTTCTTGCCGCAGCGGAACCCCGGCGTGCCCTTCTCGATGACGAATGCCGAAATCCCATGCTGCGCCGCCGCGCGATCCGTAACCGCCATCGCGACGCAGACGTCGGCATAGTGCGCGTTGGTGGTGAACGTTTTCGCACCGTTGATGGTCCAGCAGCCGTCTTCCAGCACAGCTTTGGTGCGCGTGCCGGCGGCGTCGCTGCCCGCTTCCGGTTCGGTGAGCGACCAGCAGCCGATCCACTCTCCCGTCGTCAGTTTCGGCAGATACCGCTGGCGCTGCTCATCGCTGCCCGATTTGTAAATGTGGTTTGAACAGAGCGACGTGTGGGCCGCCACGATGATGCCGACGGATCCATCCACGCGCGACAACTCTTCGATGATGATGGAGTACTCGAAGTAGCCGAGCCCCGCGCCGCCCAGTTCCTCCGGAAAGATCGAGCCCATGTAGCCGAGCTGGCCGAGTTTGCGCACCACTTCGAGCGGGAATGTCTGTGCCTCGTCCCACTCCATGACGTGCGGTGCAATTTCGGCCTCGGCAAACTCACGGACCGCTTTGCGGAGTTGAATCTGTTCTTGCGTGTACTCGAAGTCCACAGTTTTAGACGATCTCTTCTTTCGCGGCGTCCCAGTGCATGGTGCGGCCCTTGCGATAGCTGTCCACCGCCAT
>Ga0105240_10011487_pt1 | contig 12331 bp, 9 predicted proteins | sample KBSC54metaG_FD_80426 | JGI IMG/M metagenome (GOLD analysis project Ga0105240, IMG submission 80426) | Corn rhizosphere microbial communities from Kellogg Biological Station, Michigan, USA - KBS C5-4 metaG | ecosystem: Host-associated > Plants > Roots > Rhizosphere > Soil | place: Michigan, USA...
GCCACCTGTGGATCGTTCCAGCGCAGCCCGCGCGCCAGGTCCGGGTAGTAAAACTCCGACATCTGGTAAAACATCTCGCAGTTGTCGGTCAGGCATTGAAATCCGTGGGCAAAACCCCCGGGCACGTACACCATCCGTCGATTGGTGGCAGTTAACTCGAAGGACTCCCATTTCCCGAACGTCTTCGAGTCCCGGCGCACATCCACCACCACATCCAATACGGCGCCCGCGCAACATCGAATCAGTTTGATCTCCGGCTTGGGCTCAGCCTGGTAGTGCATCCCGCGGAGCATGCCGCGGCTTTTTGTCAGGGTCAGGTTGGACTGCGGCCAGTGCGTGTTCAGCCTCCGGCCTCCGAACTCCAGGTCGCAATACGTCCGCGCGAGGAAGCCCCGGTCATCGGCGCGCAATTCCAAATCCACCACCCAGACGCCCGGCAAGGAGCTCGGCTCAAATTTCATGCGAGTTGTTTGGAGTGCGGCGGCAGGCGCAAGTTCAGACCACCCGAACCTGCGGAATCGGAATGATGAATTTCCCTCCCGCTGCCCGATAGGCTTTCTGTTGTTCGAGAATTTCGTCCGCGAAGTTCCAGGTGAGCAACACGGTGTAGTCCGGCCTAGCCACGGCGAGCTTCTCGGGCGCTACGATCGGGATGTGGGTTCCGGGGGTGAGTCGTCCCTGCTTATAGGTGCTGCGATCAGCCACGAACTGCAACGTACCCGCATCGAGACCGAAAAAGTTCAGGAGCGTGCTTCCCTTCGCGGAGGCCCCGTAGGCCGCCACCGTTTTGCCCTGCTGCTTGAGTTCCTTGATGAGGCGGTTCAACTCACGTCGGAGTTCCAACACCCGCTTGCCAAAGCCCTCATAGTAGCCCGTCGCTCCCAGGCCCTTTGTCCGTTCTTCCTCGAGCAAAGCATTCACCGATACGTCCGCCGGGTGGGCCCCTTGAAGGCCGGCAAACAACCTCAGCGACCCACCGTGAATGGGCAACCGCTCCACCTGGAAGATCTCGAGCCCATGCCGTTCGAAAAGCGGGCGCAGTGTGGTAAGACTAAAATAGAAAACGTGTTCGTGATAGATGGTGTCGAACTCCGTGTTCTCAATGAAATCCGCGGCGTACGGGAACTCGAGGATGACGCGGCCGCCCGGTTTCAAGAGCGCTTGCAGGCCCGCGACGAAATCGTTCGGGTTCGGCACGTGAGCAAAGACATTATTGCCCAGGATCAAATCCGCCTGGCGTCCCTGGCCGGCGAGTTTCCGGGCTAAGCCACCCCCGAAAAATTCAACGAGTGTCTCAATGCCCTTTTCACGGGCAACTTTCGCGATGTTGGCCGCGGGCTCGATGCCCAGGCAGGGAACCTTGCGCGCTCGAAAATATTGCAGCAAATACCCATCGTTGCTGGCGATTTCCACCACCAGGCTGTTTGCGTCCAGCGAAAAGTCGCGCGTGTAACACTCCACCGCCTCTTGCGCATGGCGCAGCATCAGGTCCGAGAATGACGAAAAATATAAATATTCCGAGAAGAGCTGGACGGGTGGGACCAGGTCGAGGATCTGCAGCAGCCAGCACGATTCGCAGACGGCCAAACGCAGCGGAAATTTCGGCTCAGGTTTGCCGAGATCCTCAGGCCGCAACAGGTTGTTGGCCAGCGGCTGGATTCCTAAATCCACCACCAAAGACCCGTTCCGTCCGCCACAGGATCGACATTCAAAAGACAGACTCATAAAAATTCCGGCCCGGGTTCAAGAAGCCCAGCCCAAGTGCTTCGCCCGCGCCGCCTCCACATATTGATCGATTTGGTTTTGGGAAAACCCAAGGATGTCCGGGTCCTTTGCCACGTGACGTTGATAGTACCACGACACCGTCTTCTGTACGGCCTCGGTGAAATTCCAGGAGGGATACCAGCCTAAAAGCGCCCCGGCCTTTTCGATCGACAACGATAGAAGCGTGGCTTCGTGAACTGAGTTTGGGTCGGACCCGTCGGTCCATTGGCCGGGCCAGGTCCGCAGGACCTCCTCCACCAGACGACGCACGGGTTGCCGTGCGGAAGGTTCCGGCCCGAAGTTGAAGGGGCTGGCGAGCTTTGACGTTTTGGGTTCCTGGCTCAGCCGGGCGGCCAACCAGAGATAGCCGCTCAGGCATTCGAGCACATGCTGCCAGGGCCGGACGGCGCGAGGATTGCGCACCAGGATCGGCTCCTTCGAAATCAGGGCCCGCACCGAATCGGGCACGATCCGGTCCTGAGCGTAATCTCCTCCGCCGATCACGTTGCCGGCCCGCACCGTGGCCACGGGGCCGAGCTTTGGCGAAGGGAGGAAGAACGATTTACTCCAGGAGTGGGCAACCAATTCCGTGGCGGCCTTGCTCATCGAGTAAACATCGTGGCCGCCCAGGGGATCGTTTTCGCGGTAAGCGAATTCCCACTCCCGGTTTTCGTAACACTTGTCGCTGGTGATGATGATCGTGATGCAGTTGAGCTCCGCTCGCTTGATGGATTCCAGAAGGTTGGCGGTGCCGAGGACGTTGGTTTGGAGCGTCTCCAAAGGCTCCGTGTAGGAGCGTCGGACGATGGGTTGAGCCGCCAGATGAAACACCACCTCTGGCTTAGACCGGTTCACCACCTCCGCCAGCGAGTTCAGCTCCCGGATATCGCACTCCGTCTCGCCCGCAAACGCGGTGGTCTGGATGATTTCGTGGAAATTCGGATGCGTCGGCGGTGGCAGGCTTACCCCCCAAACCTGGGCTCCCAGTTTCTTGAGCCATAGTGAGAGCCAGCCGCCCTTGAAACCGGTGTGGCCGGTAACCAGCACACGCCGGCCGTCGAAGAATCCGTTAAACATCACCAGACCTTCCACGGCGCCTCGCCGCTATTCCACAGGCCGGTCAGCAGTTGTTGCTCGCGGTAGGTGTCCATGCACTGCCAGAACCCGCCGTGACAGTAGGCCGCGATTTGGCCCTTAGCCGCCAACTTCCTCAACGGCTCCTGTTCCAGCACGCACTTATCATCGGTTAGATAATCTTCGATGCGCTTGTTCATCACGAAAAATCCACCGTTGATGAACCCAGGTTGCTGTTCGGCCTTTTCGTTGAAAGCGGCCACGGAATTCCCGGTGATCTCCAGGTCGCCAAATCGCCCCGCCGGCCGCACCGCCGTGATGGTCACGACCTTCTTCTGGGCGCGGTGGAAGGCGATCGATTGATTGATGTCGCTGTCCGTCAAGCCGTCCCCGTAGGTGACCAAAAAATCGTCCTCCTCGATGAACTTCAGCGCGCGCTTCAGTCGGCCGCCCGTCATGGTGGCCTGGCCGGTGTCGATCAAGGTTACACTCCAGTCCTCCTCGTCGTGCTGGTTGTGATATTTGATTTGCGGCCGGGCGCCCAGTCGCAACGTCACGTCGCTCGTATTCCAGTGATAGTTCCGGAAATAATCCTTGATCACCTCGCCCTTGTAGCCCAGGCAGAGCACGAATTCCTTATGCCCGTGATGGGCATAATTCTTCATGATGTGCCACAGGATCGGGCGTTCGCCGATCGGGACCATGGGTTTGGGTCGAAACTCGGTTTCCTCACGCAAACGCGTGCCCAAACCGCCGCAAAAAATTACCACTTTCATTAATGTCTAACGCTCTCAGCAGGATACTTTCCGCTCGCAACTAAATACCGGTTCCTGGCCTCTGAGACAACCACGATTCCGGCTACGGGCGGCGTTTTGGATTCGACTTGAGGGCGCGAACTGGCCTTTAGCATGTCTAGCCGACGCCCGTTCCCGGCAGCCTCGGTCGAACCGGAGTTCCGCCCACATGGACGTCACCGAGCCAGCACGGATCGCACCGACGCCAAGACTGACTCGACACTGACCGAAGCCATGAGCCGCATCAACTCCTCGCGCGTGCCGTGGATGCCCCGCCCGTCGTAGCGGTAGTACTCCAGGTTCCTGCCGGCCACCGCCGGATTGGGGACCAACACGTACGGATTACCGTAGGGCTCGTTCGTTTTGTTGAAAGTCGGGGCTTCAATGACGATTTGGCCGGGAGTTTTGACCGCTGCGGCCAGGTGCATCAACGCGGTGTCAACGCTGAGAAATGCCGTGCACCGTTTCATTAAAGCCCCGGCCTGCCGCAGATTCTCACTGCGCACGCGGATGATTCGTGGCGATTTGTTTGCCGACATTATTTTCTCGAGCTCCGGGTCTTCCTCCGGCCCGCCGAACAACAGGATGGCGAGCTCCGGCAGGGCCTCGGTGAGCCGATTGATCAGGGCCGCATAGTGGTCGAGCGGCCATCTCTTAAGGCTCAGGTTCTTGGTGCCGCCGGAGCCGACATGAATCCCCAGGCTCTGGCGCAGGCCAAGGTCATGCGTCTTTACGAAAGAATCCGCCCACCGCTCCTCCGTGGTCCCCAGGAAAACCTCCAGTGAATGAACCGGCAACGCGGGCTTTTTCTGAAGCAATGATAGCAACTCCAGGTTGTTCTCCACTGAATGCTTCCGGTAATCCTGCGGCAACACCTGGTTGACCAACAGGCGGTCCAGGGCTCCGCTGCACTCGTAGGTATGGCTAATCCGGGTTCGCGCTCCCACCACCCAGGCGGTTCCCCGGTAATGAATCCGGCTTTGCGGGTGGGTGTTGATCGAGAGGTCGTAACCCGTCCGCCTGAGCGGCCAGAGAAACCGCAGAGTGGCCGCGGTGCTGGTTTTCAGGAAATTCCGCTGATAAATCGTATTGAGATTGGGGTTCCCGGTGAGCAGGTCCTTTGAACCTGCCCACAGCACCAGTGCGTCGATGCGGGCCTCGGGGAAGTTGGATCGCAATTCCCGAATCAGCGGAGTGGCCAGCATCGTGTCGCCGATGCCCGCCAACGAAATCACCAGGATTTTCATCGGTAACGCGCGCAATTTGTTACTCGCCACAACGGCCCCGGACCCGCCGGGATAACGTGCGTGATCGTTAGTCGATCAGGATTTCTGGCTAGCGCCTGAGCCATTCGCATCCCACTATTGTAGTAGCGGTCTTTATGAGCCGAAATATTAAAAGCGAAGCAGTTCAAGTCACCCCCCGGCCCGCTCTTTCCGAGGCTGACCTGGACCAGGCCATGAAGGGCTTCGAGGGTACGCCCGAAGAAATCGAGCGGCAGTGGTTCGAGCGGGTCTACACCGGGCGTGGCGATAGTCAGAAGCAATTGACGGTCCGGGCCGTGCTGATGGGCGGCATTCTGGGCATGCTGATGTCGATGTCCAATCTCTATACCACCTTGAAGCTGGGCTGGCTTTTTGGTGTGGCGATCACCGCCTGCGTCTTGTCCTACGTCTTGTGGAATGCCCTGCGCGCCCTGTCCGGGGGCCGGTTGAGCCAAATGACCGTCCTGGAAAATAACTGCATGCAGTCCACCGCTTCGGCGGCCGGCTATTCAACCGGCAGCACCGTCGCAACGGCTTTCGGAGCCTTGCTGCTCATCGAGGGTGTGCACCGGCCCTGGTATCAAGTTGCGCCCTTCGCGCTCTTCACCGCCGCCTTGGGCGTCTTCCTCGCGATTCCGATGAAGCGCCAGATGATCAACCGGGAGCAACTTAAATTTCCCAGCGGCACGGCGGCGGCCGAGACGCTCCGCAGCTTATACTCGCACGGAGCGGAAGCGGTGCGGAAGGCGTACGCTTTACTGTTTGCATTGGCCGCCGGGGCAGTGGTCGGGGTGTTGCGAACCTACGGGACCCTGGTGGAACAGCTCCGGTTGAACGGTCGCCCACAGGTCTGGCTCGAGAGGATTCAGCAGGTTCTTTACATTCCCGAAGCCATCAATCTTCCCGAGTGGCTTAACCCGATCGCGCGAGGCCACCTGGCGGGCCTAGTGCTGGAGCCCAGCGTGCTTCTGATTGGCGCGGGGATGATCACCGGCTTGCGCGTCTCCCTCTCCATGCTGCTGGGAGCGGTGATCCTTTACTTTTTCGTGGCGCCTCACCTCCTGGCAATGGACATGGCCCAGGCCGGCGTCGTGGGCTACGTGGCCTCTTTCAAGCTCAGCGCGGCCGGCGATTTTAATCCCACTCGTTGGGCTCTCTGGGGTGGCACTTCGGTGATGGTATTTTCAAGCCTGGCCAGCGTGGCGTTGGAGTGGCGGACGCTGGCCCGAGCCTTCTCGCTGTTCAAAAGGAATGAGAACACCGTTCGTCCCTCTGGCCTCGACGCGATCGAAGTGCCCGCCTCCTGGCTCGTGGTCGGTCTCATCCCCATCACCATCGGTATGGTCCTGGTCCAGTACCTGGCTTTTCACGTGTCGATCATCCTCGGTTTGATCGCCGTCGCGCTTAGCTTCGTGGCGTCGCTCGTTTGCTGCCGAGCTACGGGCGAGACCGACACCACCCCCATCGGCGCCATGGGTAAACTGACGCAGTTGCTTTACGCCGTGCTGCCCGGTGCTAAGGGGCTGGCTTCCATCAATCTCATGGCCGCCGGAGCGACCGCGTCGGCCGGAGGCGCTTCCGCCGACTTGCTCACGGACCTGAAGAGCGGCTACATCCTGGGAGCCAATCCGAGAAAACAATTCCTGGCGCAATTAACCGGCGTGTTCTTCGGCACGCTCGCCATTGTGCCGGCCTGGTACTTGATGGTGCCGGATAAGAAAGCGCTCGAAGCTTTCAATCCGCCCGCGACCTACATGTGGAAAGCGGTGGCGGACCTGCTGACCCAAGGCATCCAGATGCTGCCCACCTCCGCCATTTGGGCCATCGTTATCGGAGCCTTGGTTGGCTTGGCGTTGCCGCTGGTTGCAAAGGTTTTCCCGCGCGCCCGGCCCTGGCTTCCTTCGGCGATGGGCCTTGGGCTCTCCTGGGTCATGGTCTTTCAGAACAGTCTCTCCTTTGCCATCGGCGCGGTGCTCGTCGCGATCTGGAATAAGGTCCACAAGAGAACCTCGGACTTATATTACATCCCGGTGGCTTCCGGCCTGATTGCCGGCGAATCACTGGTCGCAGCCATTATCGCGATCTCCTGCACGATCGTGGGACTCTTGGCGCATCGATGATCGGCCGTGGCATCGCTCCTGAGTAAACCGTTCGCAGTGATGGAAGGGTCGGGTTCTCAGGCGTCGCTCCCACGACGCATTGGCCTGTTCGCGGATTTCCATATACCTTTTGCGGCTGGATCGGGATTCTTACCGGCAGCCTGGGAGCCTTCCCGGTGGGGCTTGGCTCACCCCTGTTCGTCCTGGATATGCGTTCTGCCCTGATAAAACCGGGCGAAAAACACGAACAGCAGACCCGTGGCAACCATGATCGCCACAAAGAAGAAAAAATACTTCGCCCCTTCCAAACGCACCGTGCCGCGCCCGATCAAAAAGTTGATCCCCGCCGTGAACAGGTTACCGAGCGAAACCGCGCCCAGGTAAGTGCACATGACCAGCGACTTCAGCTTTTTCGGCGCTTGCGTGTACGCGAATTCCAAGTGGGTGACGGAGACCATGACCTCGCTGACCGTGAGAATGACGAAGGCCAGAATTTGCCAAATGATGTGGGGCGTCTGTCCGGCGTCGATGCGCATTTGGATCCAGCCGACGACGGCAAAGGCCAACGCCGTGACGAACAAGCCGATGCCGATTTTACGGAGTGGGGTGAGGCGGAACACCTTGCTCACGGCAGGATACACGAAGTAGGAAAAGATGGGCAGCATCACCAGAATGAAGATCGGGTTCACGGTCTGGATTTGGGCAGGCTTCCAGTCGATCCCGAACAGGTGACGATCCATTTTTTCCGATTGCAACACCCACGAGGAAAAGTTCTGCTGCCAGAGCGCCCAAAAAATCGCTACGAAGGGAACGATCATCAGCAGGTTGCCTAGGGCCTTGAGGTTGTCTCGCTTGATGATCTCACGCAGGTAGGGACCTACGCCCGCCGGCGGCAAGTGCACGAATTTCTTCCGCCCGAGCCAAAAGATGATCGTGGCAATCAGCATCAAGAGTCCGGGCGTGCCGAAGGCGATATCCGGTCCGTGAATCCGCTGCAGGAATTGGGCAAGCCATCCCGGCATGGCGCCGGCTTGCTCGGCCGTAAGAGGGTAGGGATCCAGCAACCAAGGGATGAGCAGCGTCGAAAACGCGGAGCCGAAATTAATGGAAAAATAGAACCAGCTGAAGACCCTCGGCAGCAGGTGCTGGTTCGAGGCGCCAAACTGGTCGCCGACATTGGCGCTCACGCAGGGCTTAATGCCGCCTGCGCCCAGCGCAATCAGCCCGAGCCCCACCACCAAGCCCATCCGGGTATGGTCAATCGCCAGCGCCAGGTGTCCGAAGCAGTAAACAATGGAAAGGAACAGGATGGTCCGGTACTTGCCGAGAACTGCATCCGCCAGGACGGCCCCGATCACCGGCAGAAAATAGACGCAGGACACAAACGTGTGATACCAGCCTTCCGCTTGCGGGCCGGCCATGACATCCCGTTGACCCTGGGCATTCAGCAGATAGGTCGTCATGAAAACGACCAGGATGGAATTCATCCCGTAGTAGCTGAACCGCTCCGCCGCTTCGTTTCCAACGATGTACCCCACGCCTGGAGGCATTTTGTCCGTCTTCAGCGGCGCGGTAAGGTATTCAGTTTTGGCCATGAACCGCTGAGAATATTTCAGATGTTCGCGCGTGAAGCCAGCAGGAAGGTCGGGATTTGCGAGCTGGTCCCAATGGAGCGTTGCCAATCCCCTCGCCGCTGCCTACCATGCTTTGGTGCGGGCGTCAGGTCGGGCGGCCGCGAGCCATGGCTGAATATAAGGTAAAGTTTGAGGTCTTTGAAGGACCGCTTGATTTGCTCCTCTATCTCATCAAGAAGGAGGAGGTTGATATTTATGAGGTCAACCTCACCCGCCTGGCTACCCAGTTCATCGAATATATCGAGACCATGCGGCTGTTGGATCTCGAAATTGCCGGGGAATTCCTGGTCATGGCTGCAACCCTGATGTACATCAAAAGCCGCGAGCTGCTGCCTGTCGACCAACAAGTCCAAACCGAAGCTGATGAGGAGGGAGATGACCCGCGGTGGGAACTCATCCGGCAGTTGGTCGAATACAAGAAGTTCAAGGATGCTGCCGCCCAGCTCTCGCTCCTCGAGGAGCGGCAAGAGGCTGTTTTCCCGCGGGTTCCTGGAAAACTCGAATTCGAGGCCGAAGCCCCTGCACGCCACGAAGCCTCCATCTTCGACCTGGTCAATGCCGTAAACTCGGTTCTCCAACGCTTCAACCAGCGCCCCGAGCAGCGCGATATCTTCGAAGACAAGTGGTCCGTCAGCGAAAAAATCGAGCATCTCGTCCGTCTCTTGGGGGACCGCCCGCGCGTGCGTTTCTCCGAGCTCTTCGCCGGCGTCACCAGCCGTTCGGAAGTGGTGGTGACTTTCCTGGCGCTCCTCGAGCTGATCCGCCTCAAACAGCTTACGGCCGTGCAGTCGGAGGCCTTCGGTGAAATCGATATTCGACGATCTCTCGCCCCGGTTTTGGCCCCCGCGGAGGCCGAAGCCGGCCCCGGACCGGGCTCCGCTCCAGCGCTCGACGAAAGTCCACCCGCATCTCCCGTCACCTAGCATGGAATTGAAATTCATTTTGGAAGCCATCCTGTTTTCAGCCCAGAAACCGCTGAGCCTGAAGGAAATTCGGGAGGTATTTGCGGGCGCGGTCGAACACGCGGAGGGAGACGAAACGGTGCGGGGTTTGAAGAAGGTCAAAGAGGACCAGTTGAATCTAGCCCTGGAGGAACTTGCCCGGGACCACGAAGCGGCGGCGCGCAGCTACCGGCTCGTGTGTGTGGCGGGCTCGTGGCAATTTGTCACCCAGCCCAACTTCGCCCCCTGGCTCAAGGCATTGGTGGGCCACAAGGCCCGTCCGCCGAGGCTCTCGCAACCGGCGCTGGAAACCTTAGCCATCATCGCCTATCGACAGCCCATCACGCGGGCGGAAATCGAGCAGGTCAGGGGCGTGGCGGTGGATGGCGTGATGCAAACCCTTCTCGAACGCGGTTATCTTGAGCAACTCGGCCGCGCAGAGGTCATCGGCCGCCCGATGACCTACGGCACCACCGCCCTCTTCCTCGAGTACTTCGGCTTGCGCAGCCTGGAGGACCTGCCCGCCGCGGATGAGTTGCGCCGAATTCCCGTGCAGAAACCCGAATCGCTCGTCACCGCCGATCCCGGCCTGGCCACCGTGCCGCCGGAACAGTTGAGCTCGGGGGCCGAGAATCAGAGGCCAATCGAGGAGCCGCAAACCGTCCAGGCCCCCGATGAAAGCCGCGCCGAGCAACCGCATGGTGGCGTTCCAGAAACACCCTCGGCGCAACCATAAGGCCTTCACCGGCCCGTTCTCGCGCCCGAATTCACTGAGCATGAACATTCCCGACCATCGCAAGGCGATTGACAAGCTTGACGCTCAGATCGTCAAGGTCCTGAACGAGCGTACCCGGCACGTCCTGGCGATCGGTGAGATCAAGCTCCGGGCCGGGGAGGAAATCTACGCACCGCACCGAGAACGCGCGGTGCTCAAGCGGCTCTCCCGGATGAACCCGGGGCCGATTACCCGCGAATCGCTCGAGGCCATTTATCGGGAGATCATGTCCAGCGCGCTGTCCCTGGAAAAGTCCATGAAGATCGCCTACCTGGGCCCGGAAGCCACCTTCACTCACCAGGCGGCGATTCGGCGGTTTGGCTCCAGTCTGCGTTACTCTTCGCAGAAGACCATCGGCGATGTCTTTACCGAAGTGAGCAAGAGTCGCGCGGAATATGGCGTCGTGCCGGTGGAGAACTCGACCGAAGGCGTGGTCACCCACACGCTCGATATGTTCGTGGATAGCGATCTGAAAATTGTGGCCCAGATCGTTCTGCCGGTTCAACACTGCCTGCTCAGCAAGCATCCCCGGTCTCAAATTAAGCGTCTCTTCGCCCACCCTCAGTCCCTCGGCCAATGCCGCGCGTGGATTCAGAACAACCTGCCCAAGGTCGAGATTATTGAGACGTCCTCGAACGCGCGCTCCGCGGAGATGGCCACGCGAGAAAAAGGCACGGCCGCCATCGCCGGCATCCTGGCGGCGGAGAAATATGGCTTGGAGGTGCTCGAGTACGACATTCAGGACAACGCGGCCAACGCCACGAGATTCCTGGTGCTGGGCCGCCAATGCAGCCCGCCCACCGGGCAGGACCGCACGAGCATCATGATCAGCATTACCGACAAGGTGGGGGCTCTCTACGGCGCGTTGTCTGCCTTCCGCCGGTACCGCATCAACATGACCAAAATCGAATCCCGTCCCAGCAAACGAAAAGCCTGGGAATATTTCTTCTTCGTTGACTGCGATGGCCACTTCCAGGATCGAAAGGTCGAGAACGCGCTGCGCCACCTGGGGGAACACTGCAACTTTGTCAAAGTGTTGGGCTCGTTTCCCAATACCGAGTAGACCCTGCTGCCGCCGCCCTGACCGCCTGCCTCGTCAGCGCCTTCTCGGTTGAAACAAACCGAGTTTGTCACCATTCTCTTTCCGTGGACCATCTGGCCGAAGCCCGTAGAGTGTTCGACATCGAGTTAGCCGCCCTCAAAGCCGTGCGCGGCCAACTCGATGGCGCCTTCAGCGCCGCCGTAAATCTCCTGGTGGAGACATTGCGTCAGCGGTGCAAGATCGTCGTCGTGGGTATTGGCAAATCGGGCAACATCGGCCACAAAATTGCCGCCACCTTGACCAGCACGGGATCGACCTGCGTCGTCCTGAACAGTGTCGATGCCTTGCACGGGGACCTGGGCATCGTCAATGACGGCGACGCGGTCCTCGCGTTGAGCTACTCAGGTGAATCCGAGGAGTTGATTAACCTGCTTCCCGCCTTGAAACGGTTTGTCATCAAAATCATCGCCTTTACCGGTTCCCCGAAATCATCCCTGGCGCGCCACAGCGATATCGTCCTGCCCGCGCGTGTCCCGAAAGAGGCCTGCCCGTTTAACCTCGCTCCGACGGCGAGCACGACCGCCATGCTGGTGCTCGGCGACGCACTCGCTATGGCCGTGTTGCGCGCCCGCGGATTCAAACAGCAGGACTTCGCGCGCCTGCATCCTTCAGGTGCGATTGGCCGCGCGATGCTCGCCCGCGTGCGCGACATCATGCGCACCGGAGAGCGCAACGCCATGGCTCAGCAAAGCCTGTCCGTGAAAGACGCTTTGCTGGTCATGACGCGTGCCAAATCCGGCAGCCTGAGCGTCGTGAATGAAAAAGGGAAGCTCGTGGGTGTGTTCACGGATGGTGATTTCCGCCGCCATATGGCCGCCGACGTGGAACTCCTCCGTCGAGGCCTCAAGCAAGTCATGACCCGGAACCCGATCTGCATTCGCGA
>Ga0105240_10011488_pt1 | contig 12331 bp, 7 predicted proteins | sample KBSC54metaG_FD_80426 | JGI IMG/M metagenome (GOLD analysis project Ga0105240, IMG submission 80426) | Corn rhizosphere microbial communities from Kellogg Biological Station, Michigan, USA - KBS C5-4 metaG | ecosystem: Host-associated > Plants > Roots > Rhizosphere > Soil | place: Michigan, USA...
GCAAAAGGACAGTTTCGTGGCCAATAGTCATACACATCTCCGCACCATCGCGAATCAGGATGGGGCCGCCATTCTCGACATCAACGCAGGCAGGATTACTACGCTCAATACCTCGGGCGGGTTTATTTGGCAGGCGCTCGAAGCCGGTCTAGATCCCGAGTGCATCGCACAAGATCTCTCACGAGATACCGGTGAGCCGATTGAGACGGTGAAAAGAGACGTCGCTGATTTCATCGCAGCCTTGAAGAAACAGGATCTGTTACCCGGCTGAAGGAGGCGTGCATGGAAACCATCGAGTATCGATGCATGCTGGTTCAGCGCGGCTCGAATGCTTTGCTTGCCCTTACAGACGGATGCAGATATCAACTTCCGCGAGTTCACATTCTACGGGCGGCCCGGCCGGCACAGCAATTGCAGAAGGCAATCAAGGCAAAGTGGGGATTGAACATCTTTGCTTTGGACATTTGGGGATCGCCGGAAGACCCTGGAGCCGCCGCTCTCGCAGAGTTGCTTACACCGGAGAGTGCAATGCCCTTGACAGAGATTTCGATCGGGCAACTGTTAGGCTCGGGGCTTTCCGAGCAAGAGGGTCGGCGTCTTCAGTCTATCGTCGAAGGCGGATCCGGAGGTCTGTTCGCTCGCCTCGGATGGATCGATGATGCAATCGCCTGGATGGAGTCGGCGACCGGCCGCCCGTTCCGTACTCGCGGAAGCATCGAGCAGTGGAATACGGGCGGAGGTTTTGCGCTCTTCCGAGCATCCTCCGATGATGGCAGGAAGTATTGGTTCAAAGCGACCTACGAGCCCAATGAGCATGAGTTCGCGATCACGCGTTTCCTATGTAACCTGAGCCCGGGCTACTTTCCAAACTTAGTTGCGGTCAGGAGGGAATGGAATGGCTGGCTGACTGAGGATACAGGTCATCCGTTGTCCGATACTCCCAGCCTTTCCGAGCTTGCCCAAGTGAGTGAGCGCATGGCGCAGCTTCAATATCTAAGCGTCGGGAACACTGACGAACTACTTTCTTTAGGTGCTTGTGATCAGCGCTTGCCGGTGCTGAGGAGCCAAATCGACGCGGTCATCGCTTTTCTGATCGAAATGATGGCCCGGCAGACCTCGATGAAAGTTGCTGCGCTCAGTCGTGATCGCCTGCTCGATCTCGGCGAAATTCTGCGCGATGGGTGTTTTCGCCTGGAGGCTCACGAGATTCCGGACGCGTTGATCCACAACGACCTGAATGCGGGCAACATTCTCTCGGACGGCACGAATTACTTTTTCATCGACTGGAGCGAAGCAGCGGTTGGGAACCCCTTTCTCAGCTGCGAGCGCCTGTGCCAGCTCAATCGCGCCCATGCAGGAATCGTCCGGAGTGTGTACCGAGAGTATTGGTCGCATTCGTTGGGTGCGCGGAGCATCGACGATGCTATTGCCTTGACGCCCCTTCTCACAATTTATGCGTACCTCTATAGCCGTGGCGATTGGCTTGACCAACGAGCGAGAGTTCGGCCGGAGTTTGAAGGTTACGCAAGGAGCCTCGCTCGGCACATGGACCGAGCTGCACAGGATTTATCTCTTTTGGAGACTCTATGCCGTTGACAGACTTTGTTGAAGAGACCATTCACGGCACCTTGGTCAGGGACCCTTATCGGTGGCTCGAAGACCGCACTCTTCCTGAGACCGATGACTGGATCCGCAGCCAGCAGCAGCTCTGCGAGAAATATTTCGACTCCTGCACGGGATTCGATTTTATTGAGAGTCGGGTCCGGGAATATCTTGATGTTAAGGCCATCGATCAACCAGCCCGCGTTCGGGACCGATATTTCTATCGAAAGCGTTCGAAGGGCCAGGAGCAAGGCACCCTCTGCGTACGTGAGGTATCGAGCGGCATAGAACATGTGCTTATTGATCCGGCGGAAGAAGGAAGATTTGTTTCCGTCGGTATCTATCGGATCTCACAAGACGCGAGTCTCCTTGCTTATGAAATCAAGCGCGGTGGGGAGGATCGCAAAGAGATTCACATCTTTGATGTGGACAGGGGCGTTCACCTTCCCGACAACATCCCGTCGGGATACGCCCGCGGCTTTGCCTTCGCGAGGAACGGCTTCTTCTACGCGCAGGAGACCGAGAGCAATTCGCTCGAGCATACGATCCGCTATCACACATTTGGTTCAGCTCTACCCGATCGTGTTGTCTTTCGTGTACCTCGATTCGATCGAAGCAGACTCATTTTGACAGGGAATGCGCACGGGTTGGGCGCGGTTTGGATGCGTCCGCAGGGGACGGAAATCATCGTCGATTTGTGGATCACCTCCATCGAAGAGTCTTCGAAGTGGCACGAGGTGTTTTCCGAAAGGCGTGTTCCCTGCGGAACAATTCTGTACCGAGACCGCATTTTCGCCGTGGCTGAGAACGCATCAAAGGGTTCCAAGCTAATCGAGCTGTCCCTCGATGGGCGCGAGATGCGCACGCTCATTCCTGAGAGTGACAGTGTTCTCCGGCAAATTGTCGTCGCACAAAACCGCATCTTTGTAAGCTACCTGCTCGAGAGCGGCGTGACCACGATGGAAATCTGGCGAACTACGGGCGAGCGCGTTGGGGCGATTTCTGTGCCAGCCGGTACGATCCGGATCCAACCTGTCTATGACGAGAACGCGGGTTCTGTCTTCTACACCGTTGAGTCCTTTGACACACCTCCAACTATTTATGAGCACAATGTGGAGGACAATACCTCCAGAATCTGGCATCAAACTAAAGCAGTTGATCAAACAAGCCGTTGCAACGTGCAAAAGGCGCGCGTCACGTCGAAGGACGGCGCTGCCGTTTCACTTACAGTTGCTTCCTCCGCGCGGATCGTTAGCGCTACTCCCCGTCCAGCCGTGATGACCAGCTACGGGGGATTTGGAGTCGCTTTGACGCCACAGTTCTCTGTCCTTGTCGCCATCATGATGGAACTCGGCGCCATCTTTGTGATTGCTCACATTCGCGGAGGGGGTGAGCATGGCAAGCAATGGCATGCCAGTGGGTGCGGCAAGAATCGTCAGGCGACTATCGACGACTTCATCGCTGCTGCGGAGTGGCTGTGCCGGCAGGATTTGACTTCAGCGAGTCAGATCGGGATTTTCGGTGGGTCAAACTCCGGCCTACTGGTGGCTGCCGCAATGACGCAACGGCCAGATCTGTTCGGAGCCGTCGTGTGTATCGCTCCCTTGCTCGATATGGTCCGATACGAGTCATTCGACCAGGCTGAGAAGTGGCGCGACGAGTATGGTTCAGTGGCCGATCCAGAGGAGTTCCGGGCTCTCCATGCCTATTCTCCCTATCACAATGTTGCCAATGGTACGAACTATCCTGCCACCCTGTTTGTTACCGGGGATAAGGATGATCGTTGCAACCCCGCCCACGTGCGCAAGATGGCTGCTCGCCTCCAGGAGCGGCCTGCACAGATTTCGCCGGTAATTGTCGATTACAGCGAGGAGCGTGGACACTCGCCGGTTCTGCCCCTTTCGGTTCGGGTCAAAGCTCTGGCGCGCCGAATCGCCTTTCTGTGTCGAGAGCTGCATATTCCCCTAGCGAGTGGATGTCTGGATGAAACGACTCGTCTTTGAGAGCTGGTTGCTCTTGCTCTATGTCGACCGGATCATGCGCTGGCGCCGTTTCAGGGCGCTGCACCGGATCGTGCGGGAAACGCCGGTGAAGCCTGGAATTCCAACCCGTTTGGTACCGCATGAGAACCTGTCACGTGCCATGGACTGCGCCTGTGTTCTTTACTTCAAACGCGTTCTCTGTCTGCAGCGCTCCTCAGCAACCACGATTCTATTGCGCCGCCACGGCTGGAGCGCCGAGATGGTGATCGGAGCGCAATTGCTCCCGTTCAAATCTCACGCTTGGTGCGAGGTTCGAGGGGCGATCGTAAACGACAAGCCATATCTCTATGACATCTACACCGTCCTTGAGCGTTGCTGACGTCTTGGGAGTTTCGATGAGCATCCTGTTTGGAGTTCGGGCGGCAGACGGAGAACCTGTCGCGGAAGACCAGCTAAGAATGCTGGCACGAGCAACGAGCCGCTACGCCACTGACGGAACCTCGTTCGCGACACGGGCGAACGTTGGGATGGGATTCCAGCCTTATCACACGCACGAACGGTCGAGGCTGGAGGTCGAGCCAGGGAAAGCAGCGCAAGGGAATATGGTTAGTTTCGATGGAAGGCTCGACAATCACGATGATCTCTGTCGAGATCTTGAAATACAGACGAGGGTCACACCGGATTCCGAAATCGTTCTTGCCGCTTTCGATCGGTGGGGAGAGGACTGCTTTTCCCGATTTGTCGGAGATTGGGCCTTGGCTCTTTGGTCCGATGTTGACCGGGTTCTCTATTTGGCGCGTGACCACGCGGGAACACGGACTCTCTACTACGAGATCGCTCAGGGGCGAGTGCGGTGGAGCACATACGTCGATACATTCTTGGTCGAGTCTACTCAGTGTGCGATCGACGATGCCTATGCAGCCTGTTATCTCGCCGGACAACCGGCCGGCGACCTCACGCCGTTCGAGGGCATTCGTGCTGTTCCTCCGGCCCACCTGATTCGCATCGACGGCCGGAAAATCTCGCGCAAGAATCATTGGAACCCGTGGAAGTCCACAGATGAGATTTGCTATCGGTCGGACGACGAGTACGGGGAACACTTCCTCTCGCTCTTCAAAGAGTCGGTCAGGAGGCGAAGCAATTCCGCTGAACCCGTTGTGGCACAACTGAGCGGAGGGATGGACTCGAGCTCCATTGTGTGCGTATCGGATCTCCTGCGAAGGGACTCAGGAGCCGGCACTGAATATCTTATCGATACGATCTCGTTTTTCGATGACTCTGAACCCGGATGGGATGAACGGCCCTATTTCTCTGCAGTTGAGAGAGCGCGCGGAAAGGAGGGGATGCATTTTGAAGCATCCTTTCGGGATCGGACGTTTGAGCCCCTTCCAGCATCAGCCGGGTTCTATGCCTGGCCCGATGCAGACAGCAGTTCTCTTCGACAGGAAGATGCTCTTTCTCGCCTGCTCGCCAGCAAAGGAACTCGCGTTGTCCTCTCGGGGCTGGGAGGAGATGAATTGCTGGGAGGCGTTCCAACAGGAACCCCAGAACTGGCTGATCTGTTGGTACGAGGGCGATTCGGTACCCTTTGCACACTGGCATTCCGGTGGTGCCTGCCGACACGCAGACCGCTGCTCGAGGAGTTGATCGGCGCAGGCAAGGCCACGTGGACAGCATACTTCGGACTCGGGCGGAATTCTGTACCCGCCCCTGATTGGATTTCAGGTCAGCTCAGAGAAATCCTTCAGGCGCGCAAGCCAGCTAGGCCAGGCATTGCTGAGCGGTCACAACTTCTACCGAGTCAGATCTTCGCCTGCGAAGCTTGGCATTCGATTCTCGATTCGCTACCCCATCTGCGCCCAGGCCATCTTTGCCGATACGAATTCCGCTACCCGTACCTGGATCGTGACCTGGTTGATTTCCTCTTTGCCATTCCCCGAAGCCAGCTAATACGGCCTGGACGACGGCGCTTCCTTATGCGCAATGCAATGAAGGGGATCGTGCCGGATGCGGTACTCGAACGCCCGAGGAAGGCTTTGGTTGAGCGAAGCCCGATGGTTGCATTGCGCCGGAATCAGCAGAGGCTTCGAGCCCTGTTTCAGGCGCCACAAATATCCCAGATGGGCTTTGTCGATGTTTCTCAAGTAACCGCCGCACTTGAGAGGGTGTTTGTGAGCAATACGGCAACAGAGTGGCCGTTGTTGCTCCGCCTGATCAATCTGGAGATTTGGCTAAGAGGCTATCGAGAGCATGGCGTGAATGCGCTCAGTCTCAAAGCGAACAAGCTTCTGTGATGGCTAGAGACCTAGGCTCTGTCTGTGCAGATGATCCTGAGAGAAGGGAGGACAAAATCAATGCGCTACGAAAAGCCAGAAGTACTGTCGAGTGTTGCTGCGGATGCGGTTATCGCAGGCAGTACCGACAAGAGCCAGGCAATCGCCGTGGACGCTAACCCCGTTCTTGGCAACACAGCAACGCATGCTGCGTATGAAGCCGACGAGTAACCAGCACGCGAGACCGTTCTCGGGCCGCTGCAGCGGTCCGAGAACTTCATATTGGTCTGTGCGGAATTGAGCGTGAACGGTTAGCAGTTGCTGGGGCATCGGCTGCTTCGAGAGCCTTCAGGTGATTCCACCGCACATAGAGATCTGGATCGTCCGGATGATGCTCTCGTTCGGCTCCCAGCAACCAGAATCGATACCAGTCCACGTTTCTCTGCAGACTGGCAAGCCGCGCCTGGGGATGATCTGGCTGGTGCTGTTCGTCCGGATAGAAGTACATCTCGACGGGCTTGTTCAGCCGAGTCAGACCGGTGAACACCTCAGCTGACGTAGCAATTGCCCACGGAATACTGGTTCGGTCCGGGATGATACCGTATCCGTTTTGCTCCAGCAACAGAGGTGTGTGAAAGTTTTCGAGGTTGAACGATATCGAATACTTGATCCAGTTTTTGAGACCGTCTCCATAAGGGGGGCCACCATAAATCGATTCGAACGCTGGTCCGACCGAATGCGAGAAGTAAAGCCAATACTCACTGAGGTTGTATTGGATGTTGTCCGCGACGGTTGCGGCTAGAAAGCGATGCTTCGAATGCGCAAGAAGGAACTCGGTGTGCCATCCGGTTCTGCTGAACCCGATGATGCCGACCTTACTCGTATCGACGAGTCCTTGAGCCGCCAGCGAATCGACAGCACTATCCCAGATGTCCATGTAAAAGGCGGCTTCGGCCACGCCTCCTGGATAACCCCTGGGGTAGTACGCCTTTTCAGCGGAAGGATCAGCGTTCTCCGGCGTGTACCCCATCAGGTACATCATTCCGGAGTTCGCGATCGGCTGAGGCGCGAAGCTCGGTGAGTGGAATGCATCAGCGTCACAAGCAAAATCTCCTCGCGAGAACTTGGTGGCAACCACCAAGGGGTACTTCCCTGAGGGCTCGTAGTGCGTGGGGAGTAACAATAACCCCGATACGGCGAACCCGGTGGACGTGCTCCAATGGACCTCTCGCACCGGAGCCAAATCCAGGAATGCGAACTCGGGATTGAGGACCTGGAAGATCTTCGTTGTCTTGCTATGAACGTCAAATAAAAATAATTCGGGGGGTGTAATCGTCGATTGAAAGTCTCCAACAACCGTTTTTCCATCGCTCGCCAACTGCGCGTAGTGAGGAAAGTGCTCGAACGGGAGCTGAATCGAGGACTGCGAATGCCATCCATTCTCTTGTTGAACGAAGAACTCAATCAGGTTCGGCTTCGTCCGCACTCCGATGGTGTGCGTGAGGTCGTTCCAGAACAGGAGAGCACGATCCCTGGTATCAGAGACCTGTGCGGGTATCAACTCCACATCTGCTGTCGAAGGCCGCACCCAGAACATATGACCGCCTGCACTCGTAAAAGTCTTGTGTGCGCGCTCATCCTCTTTGGCCCAACTGCTTCCTACGGGCGAGAACGCAAACGTGATGTATGACATCCCGTCGTCGTTCCAGAGGGGAACCTGTGTTGCGCCGGCAGAGCGGAGCGGTACTGTCGCAGAGTCGTTGGAGAGATGATAGAGAGCCGTGATGACGATGCCCGGTATTCCTGCCTGTGTAGTTGCGTGAACGGTCGGGTCTTCATTCCAGTCCTGTGGCAGGCCCGCACGATTGACGTAGTTAAACAGGAACTGAGATCCGTCGGGAGACATACTCAGATGCAGGCTGACCGAGTAGGGCACCTGCTCGACCGCATCACTGGAAAACGGAAGTCGGATCTTCAGCGGAACCGGCGCGTTCCAATTGCCATTCGAAGAGCGTTTCGCAATGAAAAGGGTTCGCTTCTGAAGATTGCCTGTGCTATCAACGAAGGGCGGCACGCGATAGCCTCTGGCTCGTTGTTCAGGCGTGAACTCAAGCGACTGCGATTCGCGATTGCTCACTTCGGCGGCGAAGACCAGGACCTTCCCCTCGCTATCGATGCTGTACTCTCGGACGTCGTCCTGAGAGTGTATCCAGGCTGTATGCTCGCCGGTCCTGGCATCAAATTCGGCGATTTCGTGACCGGTTGAGGTATTCAGGAGAACAGAAAAGTGTTTCCCGTCGCGTAGCCACTGAATATTGGTGACGGCGGTGGCGGTTGCGAGCAGACGAGGTTGCGCGGATGCGCCTTCTGTGAGGTCTTTCACGAAGAGCTGATCGTCATTGCGGTTCTCGGCGATATTGGGCGCCTTGACGACATATGTGACGTTCGTTCCTTGGCGATTCATGCGGATTGCCCCAGACAGATCGTCTGGATTGAGGGATCGGACCTTCACGCAATCCTCAGCGGTGATCGGGCGCTTTGACTGCGAAAAACTCGTTGCAGATAAAAACAGAAATTGCGCAAGCCCTACTCCGAGGGCCCTGCGGACAAGGCTCTTCATGATCTTCTCCATGTAGGTGCGTGGCGCGTGGCTACGGCGTGATCTAGTAATGAAGCTTCAGCGCGAATTGCATGGAGCGTGGGCCACCTTGCTGGTACTGAGAGGCGAGAGTGCCTAGACTTTGATTGAGCATTTGCGTCGCCTGGCCGAAGGTCGTGTCCGTGAGTGTTGGATCGATGGTTCCGAAGTTGGCTCGATTAAGAAGGTTGAACGCTTCGGCGCGGAACTCAAGTGATAGAGTATCCGTCGGATGAAATTTCCTTCGTGCGGCGAGATTGAGCTGGAACTCCCCCGGACCGCGGACGAAGTTGCGCGGGGCATTGCCGGTGCTTGATGCGGATGGTGCCACGAAGGCGCCCCGATTGATGGATCGGCCACCTGGATATTGAGAGCCATAGAGGTAGATTGGTTGGTTCGGCACCAGGTCCAGACCGCTGTAGTAGGTGTTGCCGGTACCGGGATCGACATAGCTGCGCCCTTGCAGTGTGACCGGGAACCCGGCGCGCGCGATCGCCCGGAGGTCGGCTCCCCAGTTGGCCAGGAGCGGAATGATGGACGGGTGTACGTGGGGCGCAGGGAGGTCCCAGCTTACCCCGGCCTGGAAATTGTTGCGCACATCGAAGTCAGAGTTTCCTCGGGTGACGGGAAGCGACGCGTTGTTTGAGCCGAAGTCCAGTGAATGGGACCAGGTGTAGGAAGCCAGTGCCTGAAGCCCATTAGAGATCGATCGCTGAAACTTCGCCTGCAGAGACTGATAACTCGAGGTGATGCCACCCGGAATCAGAATGACGGTGCCGAAGTCCGGGTTCAGCGAATGAAGGGAATATTGCTGCTCCTGGATGAGCCGTCGTCCATTGGAACCCACGTAGGAGAGACCGAAAGCCTGATTCTTGCCGAGGGCCTGGTCAAGGCTCAGATTCCACTCGAGGGTGTAGGGCAGTTGCAGGTGTTGCGGAAACGCGTAGATGGTGCTGCTAGTGTAGGGCGCGGTGACGGACGGGGCAAAATCGACTTGTGAACTTGTGACGGGTAGCGACGAGCCAAAATAACTCTTCACGGCTTGAAAGCCGATTCCGTTGTACCCCTGTGTTGCAAGTTGATTTGCCGTGTCGAAGAATACTCCACCTCCGCCTCGAAGGACAGTCTCCCTGCTCGGACGTTTGTGAACTGTCCATGCTACTCCCACCCTTGGGGCGAAGTTGAACTTCGGGGTGTGCCACAAGGGGGTACCCCGCGGGGCAAGACGGAGAGAATCCGGATCGTCGACTTTCCCGAGGAGGGTGTAGGCGTCGTTGCCGTGTGCCTCAGACGGAGGCGGATCGACCTCCCACCGCAGGCCAAAAGAAAGATTCACAGCCGAAGATACTTTCCAGTCATCCTGAGCGAACAGCGCAAGTTCCTTGAAGATCGGCGTGGCAGCGACGTACTTGAAAATATTAAGCAACAGCGGGTTGTCGCTCTCGAGCGACGCCCGGCTCGCGAAGTAGGGAAACACATACGGAGACGCCGGGTTGATCGGTGACGTGAGCCGCCGGTAATCACCTCCAAATTTGATCTGGTGATGGCCTAGAACGGTGCTTACGCTGTCGACGAGGTTCCATTGGTCGAGCGAGTTCGAGGTGTTCTCTGCTGAAAGGTAGCTTGTGCCGGTTGAGCCGGTACCGAGCGGAATGCTTAGGTAGAAGAGCGCGTGTGCGGCAGGATAGGCACCGATTCCAAGCGCCTGAGCAAGGTCGGTCGGGGTTGCGCCTCCGAAATCATCGAGGGAAATATGCAGGGCGGCAGTGCTCGTCGTATATCCGAGGCGGAACTCATTCGCCCAGTGTCCGGCGAACTGCGCCGTCGAGCCCCATGTGTAGGTCTGCGTATTGGTATTTTGTTTTGATACCGAAGACAGGCTCCTGCTGGTAGCTGAACTCGGCGAAGTACTGAAACGAAAGAACACAGCGAGGTTTGACCGAAGATTGTGATCGATGCGAACGCTCGTGTTGTCGATCGCACTGGGCGTCGAGTAGGCCAGAATAAATTGCGCGAGGCCGGCGGACGGATAGTCGATGCCATCCGGACTCGGAGCAGGGAAGGAATTCAAGATCGCCTGAAGAACGGGCGAAGCGCTTTCGCGCAACGAGGAGTCGGGAACGTATTGAATAGTTGCGGATTGAGGTTGAGTGAGTCGGAGGCCCTCATAGGAGACAAAGAAGAATGTCCGCTTCGTTCCGTGGTAAATGCCGGGGAAATATATCGGGCCGCCCAGCGCACCCCCGAAGCTGTTCTGACGCAGGGCGGGCTGCGCGCGCTGGTAATGATTGTTGAACCAATCGTTCGCATCGAAGATATTGTTGCGCAGGTAGTCGAATGCCACGCCGTGGAGTGCATTCGTGCCGGATCGGGTGACAAAGGAAAATTGGCCTCCCGGAGTTCGCCCATATTCGGCGGAATAGGAACTGCTCGAAATCCGGAATTCCTGCAGGGCTTCTACGGGGACAAGACTCTGCGTTGTCCCCAGTGCAGTCGAGGCGGAAATGGTCCCCCCGTTTGCAGCCTGGGCAAAGCCCGTAGCGTAGCCGGCGCCAACGTTTCCGGATACACCGTCCACGGTGTAGTAGTTCGATTCGGTGCGCTGGCCGTTGACGCTGAAGTCACCACTAAAGCCTGGGAATTGGGTTCCGGCCTGCGCTTGCGGACTCTGTGTAACCACCCCGGGAGTCATCGAGATCAGGTCTTGGAAGCTTCTTCCATTGAGAGGAATGTTCTCAACGAACTTCCGGTCGACTACTGTGCTGACTGACCCATCAGTTGTGTTGATCGGAGAGGATGCTGCGTCGACGGTGACGCTTTCAGATGTTGCTCCGACAGGGAGAATGAAATTGAGGGCGACGGCGCTCTGAACATTCAGAATGACGTCCGCTTTGATGATCGTTTTGAAGCCGGGTCTTGATACCTGCACATGGTAGTGGCCCGGGGGGAGGATGGGGACGAGGTACATTCCTGAACTGTTGGTCTTTGCAGGATATACGACGCCCGTCGCGTCATTAGCGATCTCAACTTCGGCATTCACGATGAAATTGCCGGACGGGTCCGTCACTCCGCCGCTGATGATTGCATTCGTCGATTGCGAAATGGCAAATGAAACAAACAGGAACAATTGAAGGATGGGGAAACCATATTTCATGCGGAGCTCCGAAAGACCGAGAATGAATTGGGTTCACTCTGTCTACCGCTGAGCTTTCCAATATGTACCAAAAGATGTTTGGCGATCAGGGATGGTTCGGGTGAATTTGCAGATAGGCTCGAAGAAGCTGTTTGCCGGTTGGCTTCGCGCTTCCGCCCGGCGGCTCGACGGTCACGAAGACCATATCCAGACGAGCCAGGGACTTGGCGTCATTGCAACGCAGTACCCACCGCTTGTGAGCGTCATCCTGATAGAACAGGCCAAGATTAACCGGAGTGGATCGATCACTGCCGCTTCCCCAAACCTGGAACGACACATCTTGCTTGTGGCCGGCCTGACTGTCGAGGTCGAAGCCATAGAAAACGAGGGAGCGGTCCCTGGTATAGAAGATGCGGCCGAACTGCTTGGCGGTTCGGCCATTCTCGTTGGTGTCGAATATATCGGCAATATAGAGGTTGCGGGCGCCGATCAGGTCCCGAATATCACGGTCATGTGCAAGAAAGTCCTTGTCGAGGGCGAGCATTCGGTCCTTTTCGCTCAGAGCGACATCCCTTTCTTCCAGACTTGCCCTGAGTTCCCGGACCTGCGTCTCGAGCGCGGCCGTCCTAGCGGATTGTTGGGCAGCATCTGTGCCAGCCGCGGCCCACCGATTGCGATTGGATTCTAACTCCGTTTGTGCCGC
>Ga0105240_10011489_pt1 | contig 12329 bp, 11 predicted proteins | sample KBSC54metaG_FD_80426 | JGI IMG/M metagenome (GOLD analysis project Ga0105240, IMG submission 80426) | Corn rhizosphere microbial communities from Kellogg Biological Station, Michigan, USA - KBS C5-4 metaG | ecosystem: Host-associated > Plants > Roots > Rhizosphere > Soil | place: Michigan, USA...
AACGCCGGGCAAAAGTTCGATTTCCGCTCGAACTCGGAGTCCGCTACCGGACCCTGGGACGAGGGGCTCATTTAGCGGGTGTCGGCAGCGTCGTCAATATGAGCAGAGGCGGTGTTCTGGTCGCCTCCCGGCAGGAAATCGACGTGGGCACCCGAGTGGAATTGAATATCGAATGGCCCTCCCTGCTGGACGGTCGCGTGCCTCTCCGGTTCGTCACGGTAGGCAAAGTAGTGCGCTCCGACGCCTCCGGATTCGCCGTGATGTTGGCCCAATATCAATTCCGAACGGCAGGAAGGCCTGTCACCCAATCGATGCCTCGCGCAGCGGCGGGTGCTAAGGCCCCCGGCTTGAAGCATTGACACCCCTCGCACCCCGTCGTGATTGGCCTGGATCTCTGGCGGCGCTTCGCTGGCTGGCTGACCAGGACGCATCCTTTGTGATGCTTGATAGGGACGGGACGGTGCTGGTCACGACTGGACCGGTCCGGACGTAAAGGCGCCCAGAGTGCCGGAGCGCAGGGCTGGACGATCTGCCGCGCAGCGCCGCCACGCTGTTGAGCGAAAGAATTGGAGTAAGTCGGGCCAGCCAGCATGGCTTACTGAAGAAGTGTTTTTAGAAAGGATTCAACCTCGGCTTGCAAGTATCCGCAATTCTTCTATCACTACTGCTCTTGGAGTCTCGATTCCGTATGCTGTTGATATTCGTAGGTCTAGACGCATTCCACACCCACGTCATTGGCTGAAGCTCGCGGAGCTGGTGGGTGTGTCACCGTAATGAATGACGGCCCGGGTGAACCTGCCGCACGGTCTAAAACACTAGCGTTCCTTGGAGGACGCATCTCTACATCTCCTTGAGCCGTCCCCACGCCTTTCGGAAGGGTTTCACGTCGTTTTTAATCCCAAGGTTTCCGAAAACGCACCCAGAAGTATTGAGAACCCGCGCCCTCACTCGCCTCCAGCAAGAAACCTGTCGAGCGAGCAAGTTCCGCCACTCCGCGTTCCGAAAGGGTTACTCCCAACCAGGTGTCAGGCTCGAAGTCTTCTGCGCTGATCGGAATACCGTTCACTTGAAATTTGAACACTGATCCAGGCCGTAGAACCCGGAAAACTTCCTGGCAATACGACTGAATGACGTCCACGCTCGGAATGTGCTGAAATACTATGAAGGAAAACGCAAAATCGTGAGAGTCATCCTGGATCTCGCGTAAAGTGGCGCCATCTCCCAGGATGAGAAACGTTTTCAAGATCTCGCAGATTTGTCTGGGCGCGTTCGATCATTTCCTTGCTCACATCGACGCCCGTGACATGACCGAAGATTCGGCTTATCATTCGGGTCATCCTACCAACGCCACACCCAATTGTCTTGACGCTCAGACTAACAGATGCCCGGACTTTCTGCGGTTTACCAAAAGTCTTATGCGCGTCCATCGGTTCCCATCTGCGAGCCAATTCTTTCTTTTTTGCTCGCAGATGGAAACCGATGGACGCGCTGCAATTGGCTTTCGACTCGCCTTCGCGACCCTGTCTCAGCTAACTACGGCTGCGTGGGGAAATCCTCCCGCATTGGCATCACTCCCGACTTTGGGGGGAGGTTCAAAATTGGAACCGGAGTGACTTTTTCAGGCAAGGTTGTGAGGAATGTCGTTTCCGTCGCGATTCGCTCCTTAACGATTTGGTCTACTGCGGTCGCTTGGAGCATTTGGAGCAGAGCTAAGGATCTGTCCGGCTTCCTGTCTGCGTGGCTCCGGATAAAGACTGGACTCTTAAATGAATTGTGAATGATGTCCAGCACGGTGAGTGTCTGCGCCACGGTTAGCGGGGGCATCTTCCAGATGATGCCGCTCAGATAGAAGGCCGTCTCATCGCCCATCATGCTGAGAGTCCCATCCCCGATGGGCGATATAGGACTCGGATAGCGCATAAAGTTCTTTACTGCCCGACACCTTGCTTGGATTTCCGGTGGAGGACGAAGCGATGGGGTGTTATCCTCGCCACAGACCTTGACCTCGGCGGTCGCATTAATTGGGTGCAGCGGCGCCATCGCACCGCTAGTTGTTGGAGTGGATGGAGCCTGTGTGGCAACCTGGCCGTAGACGCTGCGACAGGCAAAGATAAAAAGTACGGTGCTCGCCAAAGTTATTTGTCTCATGGTTACCTTTCCTAATTTCTAATCTTACGGGAAGACAAGGTCTACATCGTCGTTATTTTTTATTTCTCCTGCATGAGGACTCGGGCTATTTTCCACCCAATAATTTGTCCGTATATCACTCCCATCCAGCCCGCCGATCTTCATATCAAAAGTTTGAACCCAGGTGAACCCGCTAAAGGCAGCGGTACCGCACCACCCTGACCCATCGCCCGTGTCCCACGGGTCGATAAAATAGGGCACGAGCCCTTGCGCAACGGTAGCGTCGGCGTAAGCACCTGAGTAACCCGGATACTGCTGGTAAATATGGGCAGTTATATCGATATCGTAAAATCCATAAACCAGACCTAAAACTCCCCAGGAAACGTTTTGCATGGCGAACCCATAGGGCTGGTAAGAGGTTGGCGCGCAATTTACGCCAGACGGTACTGAAAAAAGATATATCCCGGTAGGCTGGGCAATAATCTCCGTAGTAAATGGATCGCCAGCTGCTACACCGGCCACCAACCCTTGCCCGGTCCACCTCCCGATACTGCCAGATAGAACGCCTGACGAGGTGGAAAAATTGCCATAAGCATCAGTATTTCCGGCGTTGTACGTCGAGCTACCGAGCCCCTGTGAAGAGGTCCATTGTATTTGGACCGTAGCAGACGCTGGGGCATCAGTTACATTCAGGTACCAAGTGTCTCCTACAACAAAATTGGTAACTGTAGACCTCGTCATGTCTGTGATGCTGAAAGTAGGCGAGTACTTGCCTGTAACCGTTGTGGTTGCGAGCGTGGCTCCACGACTTCCGCTGGAGTAATCATACAATTTGAAAACATACGAGTTTGAGGGACCTGTTATGAAAGTCGCAGGCGAGGAACTCATTCCGGACCCTGAACTGGAGAAATTCACCTCCGTCCCTCCATTTAACGAGTCCCAAACTTGTACGGCCGTCGTGCCCGAAGAATTCCAACTAATTGTGGATGTGCAAGTGCTGCCTCCGCCTGGGATCGTGCAGGGATTCAGGGAGCCACTGATTGATCCGGTCGCAGCAAATGCGGTCGACGTGAATATCAACCCAATCGAGAGGCAGACCACCAGCAACGATGCCTGCCGAACTTTGGTGCAATAGCGATAAAATCTTAACCTGGAATCTTTCATCTGATTGAAACTCCCCCAATCTCGGTAATTTGGAGTAAAAGCTGTGGGGACTGTTCATTTAATTCCCCAGTTTCACTTCAATTACTTTATACAGGGGGGACGACATAATGTGTATGCTGCTGAAGCCGCAACAGCAGTAATTTTCTTATCGAGCGGCGCACGGTCAGCCAACCATTCTTCGATCGCTTCTCGGTGGAAACGCCATTGACGGCCCACCTTGACTGCGGGCAAATGTGCGCACTCAGCCCACAGGCACACAGTTCTAGTTGAAATGCCGAGCCAAGAAGCCAGTTGGGCGGTATTGAGTAACGATAGTGGTTGGGCCGATGGCCTCAACGAGAGCGAAATGTTACCGAGATGATTTTCTGACATTCATCTCCTTCCCGGAGTAATAGTCTGAAGTATTCCTAGATGACACTACCAAACTTATGAGTGGAAGTCCATGGGTAAATAAACCTTGGATAAATGGCTCTTTACATAGTCCAACCGGGCCATTATTTAATCGGCCCGACCGCTAGATTGGATCGGCATGACAGGCTAGGTTCCGAATGGGTATTCAATGTTTTCAATATGTTGCATACACCGCACTAGCGGGAGCGTGTTTTTGCCCTCGTGCCAAAGTAAGGCGTTCACGGCGGAGCAGATCTGACATGCCTCGATTATTTCAGCCCGTCATAACTGAGGATTTCAGGACAGCCTCGAACTCGTTGGGCGTCCGGTAACCCAGACCGTTGTGGGGCCGTTCGGCATCGCACTCATCTCGGCAGGCGCTGATCTTGGCGCATTGCGTCTCGTGCAGATTGCGAAATTAGGTTGCATTTAAGCACTCATCCAGCAGTGAAGGAGTCCCCCATGGACGAGCGCCGAGCGAATGGACTTCAAGGGATTTCGTTTTAGGTTCTCTTTTGTCCGTGCGCCGCACACCTAGGGTCGATTGATGACCAGAATCGGCATTTCTGTTCCAGCATCGAGGTGTAGCAGTTTTCCCGCTCGTATAGCCTTCCCCGGCTTGAAGCATTGACACCCCTCGCACCCCACCTTTAGACTGGAATCGAATGGTGAACGGAGAGGGATGCTTCTCGCACGCGAATTCGTCGACTACATATCACGCCAAACCATCCGGAAACTGAGTCCTTTGTGGATCGAAACCACCGACATGCAGGTGGCCGGCGAATTCATGTCCGGAATCATCGAGGACGACCTCGCCGTCGAAGACCAGTTGAACGATGAAGTCCGCGACCTGCTGAGCCAGTACAGCGAGTACATGCGCAAGGAAGGCGTCAGCTATCAGGACATGTTCCGGCGGATCAAGAACACCCTGATCACGCAGCGCAAAGTGATCCGGGCCGCTGGCCGCGATTCGGGTGACCAGATGAAGCTCTCCCGCGATAAGATCAACGACCTCTCGCACAAGATCGTCGCTGCGCTGCGCAAAAGCCGCGACTTCCGCCTCAAGCGCGACCCCAATGACGTGCGTCTCGAAATGGTCAAGATCATCACCGAGCTCCTACAGACCGAAGAGAAGGTGGATCGCGCCGCCCGCACCAAGATCCGCACTCAGAAGCGGGAGATTCCGGAAGGCACCGAAGAGTGGGACCTGCTGCACAAGCGGTATTACGCCGAAGAGCTGAAGAAGCTTGGAATCGATCTGGCGTCGCGCTAGCCGTTACGGCAAGGCGAATACGAAAATTGCATTGTTGGCGCTGGGCTTCAATTCCGGCGCCAAGCGGTTCACACCCACCGATACCAGGGAGGTGCCCGTGCTCACCGCGACATACTGCTTCCCATTGGCCGCGTAGGTCACCGGGTAGCCCGTGACCGGAGCGCCCAGATTGACTTCCCACAAGACCTTGCCGGTGTCCTGATCCAAAGCGCGAAAGCGGCCGTTCGCGTCACCGCCGAAAATCAGCCCGCCGCCGGTGGCAGCGAGCGACAGCACGCCCGCGCGGTTTTCGAACTTCCACAAGGTTTTTCCGGTTTCAACCGACACCGCATGTACTGTGCCGATTTTATCGGCGCCGGGTGCCATCTGTTGGCGAACATTCAACCCATAGGCGGAGTTGGGCACAATCTTATCCGCTATCGGCGACATGATCGCGCACAGGTTCTGCACCGGCATGAAGATGGCGTTGTTCAAGGGACTGTAAGCGCCGGCCGGAAAGTTCTTGCCGCCGTTTTGTCCCGGGCAAACCAGACGTTCTTCGCCGGCTCGCGTAAATGTGGTCTCCGGATTCACCGTCACCTCGCCGGTGGCACCGTCGATCTTGGCGACGACGTTCTGGAAATTCGTGGGCCGGGCCCATAGAAATTCGCCGGTCTGACGGTCCAGCGTGTAGACGATTCCGGTCTTGCCGGGAATGCCGGTGAGGACTTTGCGCCGCTCGCCGGGACGGATGCGCGGATTGATCCAGGTCACCTGGCTTGCATCGGGCGCGACCGCGGTATCGACCAGAATGCGCTCAAAGGGGTGGTCGAGGTCCCAATGATCCACAATGTGTTGGTAATACCAGACGATCTTGCCGGTATTGGCATCGATTGCCAGCGTGCAGTTGTGATACAGATACTTCTTATCATTGCCGGCGAGCTGGAACTTCGGTGCGGGCGAGGTTACCGAGGTTCCGATATACAGAAGGTTCAGCTCCGGATCATAGCTGGGCGGCATCCAGGTGCCGACGTGCTTGCGCTGGTCATACGGAATGTCGCCCCAGGTCTCATTGCCGAACTCGCCCGGTTTCGGAATGGTATGGACTCGCCAGAGTTCCTTCCCGGTCTTGGCATCGTGCGCCGTCACCACGCAAGCTTCGCCGGTAACTTTGAATTCGCAGGCCCGGCCCGAGAACACTTTGCCGCGCGCCGTAATGGGTCCGGAGGTCTGCTGCGCCGAGAGCTCGCGGTAATCCTGAATGCGCGTCTCCCAGGCTAGTTTGCCGGTGCCTGCGTCCACGCCGTAAACGAAGTCGTCGGCACCGAGGGCGATGATTTTGTCGTCGTAGATGGCGATATTCCGGTTCTTGAGCGGCGCGCCGGCGAACCATCGGGTGATGTCGTCGGGCACCGGGCGCTTGTATTCCCACGCCAGGTCGCCGGTGGCCGCGTTAATGGCTTGCAGAACATTAGCGGGATTCGGCAAGTACATGACGCCCGCGTGGACCAGAGGAGTCGCCTCCTGGATTCCCGCCGTCATGCCGCGGGTCCACACCATCCGCAAAGTCCCTACGTTGGATTTATTGATCTGGTTGAGCGGGCTGTAGCCCCAGGCGTTCAGCGTGCGCCGCCACATCAGCCAGTCAGCCGGATCCGGATTCTCGAGCATCTTATCGGTCACCGGAACGATCTGCGCGGCGGCAGAGCCGCCCACAACGCCCACGGCGAATACCGTTGCGGCGATCATGCGTTTGAAGGTCTTTGGCATCATGTGGGTTGCCTGCTAGCGTATCATGAAGACAGCGAATCCAGAGATTCATTATGAAAACTTTGCTTTTGACGGTCGCATTGGCGCTCCCGGGAGTGGCGCAAACACTTAAAGTAGAACCGATCCCGAATCCTTCGAGCGTAGGAAGTCTGCAGGCTAGCTGGACCATCGCGAAGGATGGCAGTCCGCTGTTGAGCTGGATTGAGACTCAAAAGGACGAGTCCTACACTCTTAAATACTCGATTCGTCACGGCGGGCAATGGTCGGAGCCGCGCACCATCGCCGCGCACCGCCAGTTCTTCCGGCAGCCGGCGGAACTGCCCGAAGTAACATCGCTTAGCGACGGCACGCTGGTCGCGCACTGGGTGGAGGCTCCAAGCGAAGGGAGCGACGCCGAATTCTCCTATGTTTCGGTCTCGCACGACGGCCTTAAATGGAGCGCGCCCGTCATGATCCACAAAGACCGCAGCATGGTGCAGCACGGCCTGGCCTCGATCGTTGCCAGCGGCCACGAGACTTCCATCGTGTGGCTCGAAGCTCTGAAGGGTGAGGATGCGCCGGTTTCTCTGAAGCGAAGCGTGATCGATGCCCAAGGGAAATTGATTAAAGAGGAAATCCTCGATTCCGACGTTTGTGCCTGCTGCCCGACGTCCGTGGTCAAGACCGCCCGCGGACTGCTGGTGGCCTACCGCGACCACACTCCTGAAGACATTCGCGATATCTCGGTGGTTCGCTTCGAGAACGGGCGCTGGACCGCTCCGAAAAACATCAATCCCGATAAATGGAAGCTGGACGCCTGCCCCACCAACGCCGCCGCTGCCGCGGCTAAAGGCGACCGTGTAGCCATTGCCTGGTATACCGGAGCGCAGGAAATGCCACGCGAGCAGATCGTATTCTCCACGGATGGCGGGACGACATTCAGCAAGCCGGTCTTATTCAGCACCGGCCGCTCGTTCGGCTATACCTCCATCGCACTCGACGAGCAGGGCGGCGCGCTGGTGTCGTGGCTCGAACAGGGCGGCGACGGAGCCCGCATCCTGGTCCGTCAGATTTCCGCGGCGGGCGCCCCCGGACCTGTGATCCAGGTGGCGCAAGGCTCGCGAAGGAACTTGGGCTATCCGCGCATTCTGCAGACCGGCAACGATACCTGGATCGCATGGACCAGTTCCGCCACCGCCGCCAAGGTGCAGACCGCGCGACTGACGAAGTAGCCGCAACCGCTCAGCGAGCCGGTTGCATCCTCTCGGCTTTGTAGGCCGCCGCGGCGTCTTTCGAGGCGAGGTAGTCCAGGAGGAATTTGGCGCCTCCGGGGTTTTTCGCGTGAGCGGATATGAATCCCACCAATGAAGTGGAGGGCGAAATCTGCATGGGCAGCGCGCCCACCGGTTCGACGCCAGGATCCTCCATTTCACTGAGGAAGGTGAGGCCGATTTCCGCTTCGCCTTTGGCCACCATCGCCATCGCGCCGGCGCCGCCTTTAGCAGGCTTGAGCGTGGCCTTCATTTGGTCGGTAATGCCGAGCTTCTTGAGGGTCTCTAGGAAACTGACGCCTGCGGCTGCCCCACCCGCGGCATCCGGATAAGAGACCGACTTCGCCGCCAGCAAAGTCCGCTTCACTGCATCGGGCGTCGAAATGTCGGGCTTGGGAGCCCCTTTGCGAACCGCGATTCCAATGGAAATCGTCGCCAGCGGCCGGGCGCTCGCGGCGATGACGTTGCCTGAGGCGATCACTTCCGGGTAGGGCGGCTGCACGATCGGCACGTCGAAAACCTCACCGCTGGCAACCTGCTTCTTGGTTCCAAGGCCCGAGCCGAAGGTGGCTTTGACCGTGAGGCCGGTCTTGCGCTCGAAGCCGGGGATGATCCGCTCGACGGCGGCACGGATGCCGCCGGGCGCTATCAGCGTGACCTCCTTGGTCTGGGCGTCAGCGCTGTGACAAATTCCGAAAGCCAGGATGGCGGCAGTGAACGAAATCAGATGTTTCATGGTTCTACATTCTACCTCGGCGGACTATCCGAATCCTCCCCACACCAAACGAACCCAAGCGCGCTGGCCTTATTTGGGTATTGATATACTTGACGCCATCTCGGTAATGGCCGGGTCAACCGCAGATGCCACTTTTCTACCAATCCGGCGAACAGGTCCGGGCGGGAGACAGAGTGCTCTTCCATGGCGAACCCGCGGAGATTGAGTCCGTTCATGATCCTGCCGACGATCCGCAGGACTGGTACGTCACGCAGCACGGGGGCGGCGTGATGGTTGCCGAACCGAAGGTTTTCGGCTATCTATTCATTAACGCCCCGGTCACCGACTACGAGGACCTTGAATTCGTGTGCAGAAAACCTTAACGCCCTGGTGTCGTCAGGTATATCAATGCCCTTATTTGGACCTGGCTGAGGACGGCGCCGGCTTGTCGCGGGCCTTTTCCGGGGACGGCTCAGGCGGTTGGTAACCCTTAAGCGAATACCGGTGATCGCGATAATATTCGCCCGCCTGATTGAGTTTGCGGGAATTGGGGGGATGGCAAAATTCGCAGTCCTTGCCCGTGCGCCGCGTGTAGTCCGGCTTCGCGGGGCTGCTTTTGACGGAAAACAACAAACCTGCGGTGAGAATAAGGGCGGGTGCGATCAGTTTCATCTTCATACAATTATGCCGCGACGCAGCGAATGATCCGGATGGCTTCCTCGATCTGCGGGCGCGTGATGTTGAGGTAGGGAATCGCGCGAATACCATCGGCGCCGGCGGGGAGCACGCGGAGTCCTTTCGCGTAGGCCCGCTCCGTGAATTCGGCCGCGGGAAAGCCCGTGACTTTGAAGCGGACGATGTTGGTCTCAATGGCGGCCGGATCAATCGCGACACCGGGGGCATTCTGTATGCCTTCGGCCAGGAGCTTGGCGTGGGCATGATCCTCGGCCAGGCGCGCGCGGTTGTGCCGCACCGCATAGAGCGCGCCCGCGGCAATGATGCCGGCCTGCCGGAAGCCGCCGCCGAACTGTTGCTTGAACCGGCGCGCACGCCGGATGAAATCGCGGCGTCCGCACAGGGCCGACCCGACCGGCGCGCCCAAGCCTTTGGAGAAGCATACGCTTACGCTGTCGAAGAATTGCGCATAGGTCTTTTCGGGAATACCGGTGGCAACCGACGCGTTCCACAAGCGCGCGCCGTCGAGATGGGTGGCAATGCCGCGCTCGCGCGCAACATTGGTGGCGGCTTGGATCTGATCGAGGCTCCAGATCTTACCGCCCCCGGCGTTGTGCGTGTTTTCGAGGCACAGCAGCTTCACCGGCGCGGAAAGCGTGGAGACTGAGAAACGATCCGGGATTCCCAGCGCCGCGCGGACATCATCGCCGGAAAACACGCCGCGCACGCCGGCGAGCAGGCGCGGCAATACTCCGGAGAACGCGGCGATCCCGCCGGCTTCATTTATATAAATGTGCGCGAGCTGGTCGAGCAGCACGGCGTCACCGGGTTCGGTGTGCGCGCGCACCGCGATCTGGTTCGACATGGTACCGCTCGGCACATACACGGCATCCTCGACGCCGAGCAGCGATGCAACCTCGGATTCGAGCTCCTTCACGGTGGGGTCGTCGCCGTAGACGTCATCGCCCACAGGCGCGCGGGCCATGGCCTCGCGCATGGCATCGGTGGGCTGGGTGCAGGTGTCGCTGCGAAGATCGATCATACTTTCCATCATGATATAGTTCTACGGAGGAATTCGACTATGCGCCGTCCCAGTTTTCGCTCCGCCGCCGTGATTGCGGTGATTTTCGCCCCCTCGATATTCCCTCAAAGCGCGGCAAACCCGCCGCAGACCACTCCGCCCTGGGCCTATGCGCTGAACCCGCCGCCGGTGCCGGGCGCGCAGCCCGCCGCCGACGATGGCAAGCCCAAGACGGTTCCCGGCAGCAGCGTGTCGCTGATGGCCCCGCAGATCCGCGATCTGTTCAACCCGCCGGACTGGTATCCCGACGACCATCCCAAGATGCCGGAGGTGGTGATGCACGGGCGCAAGCCGGACGTGCGCGCCTGCGCCTATTGCCACCTGCCCAACGGACAGGGCCGTCCCGAAAACGCCGGTATTGCCGGATTGCCAGCCGCTTACATCGTCCAGCAAATGTCGGATTATCGGAACGGGCTGCGCAAGAGCGCCGAGCCGCGCATGGGGCCGCCCGCGTTGATGCTGGCGATCGGCAAGGCCGCAAGCGAGGCCGAGGTGAAGCAGGCCGCCGCCTACTTTTCGAGTCTCACGTTCCGGCCCTGGATTCGCGTGGTGGAAACCAAGACAGTGCCGAAGACGGTGGTCTCGGGCTGGATGCTGACCGACGCGGAGAAGGGCAAAGAGCCGATCGGTTCGCGCATCATTGAGATGCCGGAGAACCTGGAGCGCACCGAGCTGCGCGATTCGAAGGCGAGCTTTATCGCGTATGTGCCGGTGGGGAGCATTAAGAAGGGCGAGGCGCTGGTGAAGACCGGCGGGGCGGGGAAGACCATTGCTTGCGGGTTGTGCCACGGCGCAGACCTGAAGGGCCTCGGCATCGTGCCGCCGCTCGCGGGCCGCTCGCCGAGTTACGTGGTGCGGCAGTTGAATGATATTAAGACGGGGAATCGCAACGGGCAGTGGACGCAACTGATGAAGGAGGCGGTGGCGAAGCTGACGGTGGAGGACATGGTGGCGATTGCGGCTTATACGGCGTCGAGGCAGCCGTAGGGGAGTATACTTGTGGAATCGCAAAAGAAGAGAGGTATATGCAATACGTAATCAGCTGGTTCGAACGCCCGCAAGGTTCGCCGATAGAGTATGAGAATGCCCAGAAGCGAATCCTCGAGGTGTTTGGGCAGTGGAAGGCGCCAGCCAATTTCAAGATTGAGTTTTTTGTGGTGCGTGTCGGCGAGTGGGGTGGGCATATGTTGGTGGAATGCGACGATCCACTGACGATTCACAAGTTTTGTTCCATGCTCCCGGCATTTGTATTTGAGGTGCACCCCGTGATTAGGGTGGAGGATGCAGTCCGGGGCGAACTGGAAGTAATGGCCTGGCGTGATGGGCTGAAAGGCAAGTGATTCGCAGCCTCGCGCTTAATTGATGAATGGTCGTCCATTCCGATGGACGTACAACCCTATTTGGCTGAATTCCTCAGGCGGTCTCCGTTGCCATTGAGTAATGTCGCCATCAAGATCGCTTCTCTGGAGTATCGTTCAAGATTTACACTCTTAACTACGGAACCCACGTTGAACTAATGAATACGATAAGGCGCCCGGATATGGGTTTCGAAATAGCCGAGGCAACTGAAGATCCCTCTGAATATATTGTTCCGTTTGACGACAAACGCAGCATTCGTCGAATTATCTTAACGAGAGACCATTTGCCCGATTGAAAATGGGCTCTTAATCAGACCGTACTACTTCTTGAGGCTTTTGTAGGCCGCTTCGACAAACATGTCGGTGGTCCAGGGGCCCATGTCGGCGCCGAATTCGGGATCGTAGTCGAGCGTCGGGCGGGCGGCTTTGATTTGGTCCAGGGTCATGCCCTTTTTGATCATGTTCTGGATGCGGTCGCGGAAGATGGTTAGCATGTCGCGGTATTCGACCAGGTCGGCTTCGTCGCTGATGCGGCCGTGGCCGGGGA
>Ga0105240_10011490_pt1 | contig 12329 bp, 13 predicted proteins | sample KBSC54metaG_FD_80426 | JGI IMG/M metagenome (GOLD analysis project Ga0105240, IMG submission 80426) | Corn rhizosphere microbial communities from Kellogg Biological Station, Michigan, USA - KBS C5-4 metaG | ecosystem: Host-associated > Plants > Roots > Rhizosphere > Soil | place: Michigan, USA...
CCCGTCAAGGAGGCAAGTTCATGGTTCAGTCGATCGTGCGGACAGTGCGCGCCTGGCAAAAGCACGTGCAGGCGTTCCTGCTCGCTTCCACCATCGGAGCAGCTATGCTGGCGCCCTGCGCCAGCCTGGCTCAAAACCTCGGCAATACACCGGCGACGGGACAGGCCGTCCAGGGGCAGACCGCGTCGCAGCCGGAAGGCGCATTCTTGAATGCCGTCAACTGGCTCTGCAACGTGATTTGTCCTGTGGGCGCCGGCATCGCCGTCGTCGCAACCATCCTGCAGTGGAGGAGCGGGCGCAGCTGGCTCCCTTCGGCGATGACCGCCGGAGGTCTCATCTGCGTTTCTGGCATCCTTCGGCTCATCGAGTACTTCATCGCGCAAGGTCAGGCAGTGGGGTAGATGGTTATGCAGGCGCCACTGGTCTTCAGAGCCATTCTCGGCCTTCTCATGGATCTCGCCATCCCGGCATCGCTGGGAGCGTTCGTCATGGCGGGCATGAGACTGCGCTCGGAAGGGGGAATGAACTTTGAGGCCAGTGGTGGCTTTCTGAAGTGGCTACTGTGGGGATGTTTCCTGCTCAGCTTGCCGGGTGTAAGCCAGTGGCTTCAACAGGAGTCGGTGCCCGGTGCTCAACAGCTTGTCATTGCCGGAGCTAACGGCGCGCAGTACACAGCGGGGATCGAGCGCGTGACCAATGACTTCGTCAGCAACTTTCTGGTCGGCCATGTAGTGCCGGTAGTCGCTGCTTCGCTCGTGTTCAAGGCTGTTCTCGACTTGAGCCAGGGATACAGTCCGCTCGCTTCAATCATCGCTGCGCTATTCCTTCTTGGCGTTCAGGGCTTTTACAACCTCGCGACCGGAAGCTGGATGCAAAGCGGGGACGTCTATGGCGTGACCGACATGCTGATGAGCATGTTGGGGTACGCCGCCAACCGGATCAGTCCGATCGTTGGCGGCCTGGCGTTGTCTGCAGCCATCCTCAATCACGTGCGACATCGGCCGTGGGGCACACTCGCGGCGAGCGGCCTCGGTTTCTTAACTGTTTCGGGCCTATGGGCACTGATCACACATTTTGCGGGGGTGAGTTTGTGAAGCGACACATCGTTGAAATCGGTGGCGCGATCGTGCTGTGTGTGACCGCATACCTCAGCTTCTCCATCGCTTCGTCCTTGCCAGCTCTGTCCCTGGTTGAACCGGCCTCAGGCACCGATGCGACGTTCAGCGATCTCGAGCCTGATTGGATCAGCTTTGCCGCATGGCGCGTGAAATGGCCGAAGCCGCACATCTTTTGCGCGGGACTCTGCACAGACGAGGAGTTGATGCGATGAACTTCCGCCTCCTTGCGCAATCTCTGGTCTTCGTCACCGCGGCACTCGTCTTGACTGCCGTCCTCGCGATGGCGCTCCGCTTCGAAATCGCTCGGCTTCTTTTCGCGATCGGAGTAGCCGGAATCTGGCTGATCGCGGAGATCTACGTGGCAATCAAAGTTGCACTGGGACTTTGGGGCTGGAGCGGCGGACTCGCCGGAATGATTGTGCGGCTGCTTACCACGAGATTTGGCCGGAAGATGGAAGCGACTGCAAGCCGAGGTGAAGCATGAACGGCGGCTCATTCGATGGCGGACTGCTCGCACTGACCAACTGGGTTGGAAACGCCGTGATGCCGATCTTGGCCGTGCTCATCCTCGCGCTTGGCGTCTTCAAATACTCGCGCGGTTACCACATCGAACCGTATATTGCCGGAACCATGAGCGCACTCTCGGTCTCCGGCCTGCTGCGTCTGGCCGAGGTCTTTGCAAGCCAGGGGTCGGGCGCAACGCAATACTGGGCGGCACTCCTCTGCGTCGCAAACTGGGTGGGCAACGTGATCTTGCCGGTGTACGGAGGCGTCGAGATTGCGCGCGCTGTACTAGGCGTGGGCGGCTTCTTCGAACGGCTCTACATCGGCGATGACTGGATTCGCCACTTCGTTGCCGGCGGAGCCTGCCTCTGTGTATCGGGTCTGATGCGCCTTATGGAGCATTTCGTCTCGGCGGGAACAGGAGGAGTAGCGTAATGGCGCTCAGGATGAGTCCGGTTTCCCGCAATCTCCACGCTAAGGTCACCCTGCTTGGCCTCGAGATCGAGGACATGCTGTTTCTGGCGATGGCTTGCGCGGCCGCAATGCTGATAGGACAGTTTCTGTTCCCGAATCGCTACATGTTCTTTCTACCCATGAACTGGTTCCTGATGTTCGCGGTGCTGGTTCTTGGAGTGCCGGGTTTGGTCGTGTTCAAGTACGGCAAGCCGCGCGGCTACCTATTGGATCTCGTGAGGTATTATGCCCTGCCGCGAAACTATTGCGCGCACGCCCGCGACCGGAAGCTGACAAACGAGTTCATCGTCGATCCCGACGAGATGGAGATTGGCTAATGCCCCTGACCATAGCGCAGTACGACAAGTCTCTCGAAGATCCAGCGGTGTGCGAATTGCTGAAGATCCGGGATTTTCTCGATAACGTGATGGTGCGTACCGATGGATGCTACGTTGCGGGCTTTCGCGTCGCGGGGACCATGACGTATTTCAGCGATGACGCTGAGCGCAACGAAGCGAAAAGCGTCCTCGAATCGCTTCTGCGCGCGATCCCCGAGCAGAGCATGCGGCTGCAATTCCGTTATGAGGTAGTCGAAAGCCTAAATGGGCTGCTTGAACTTTATCGAGGTGACATGCGTTCGGAAAGTACCGAGGTCCGCGTGCTCGACGAGCAGCGTGTGGCCATCTGGCAGGAGAAGGAGCGCCAGGGTGTCTTTCTGACGCGGATTGCGGCCGTTTACCTGATCTGGGATCCGGTGAGGCACAAGCGGGCCACGCTTGCTGGCGGGACGCCAATGAGCAAGGAAGACCGGCGACTCGCGCACGGCGGGTTCACGCTCTCAGTGAACAAATTGATCCAGAAATCCCGGAAAGAGCACGAGGATACGCTTGCCGAGTTCGAGTCAATTGTCACCGGTATCGAGTCAGCGATGAAGGCCGGCGGGCTTGGCCCGGAGCGGATGACCGAGGAGGAGTTATTCCTCGAAGTCAAACGGGCGATGCGTCCAACAGATCCGGACCGCAAGCCGTTCAGTGCGCATCTGGCAGAAGCGCGCTACATTTCGCCGCGCGAACGGGCCACGACAGTAAGCATTCTGGGGCAGACAGAGACCTACATCAACGTTGACGGGCTGCTGTGGAGCTTTGTCAGCCTCAACGCGCCTCCAGACGGAACCTATCCAGGCATCCTGCGCCAACTGATGACGATCGGCTTTCCGATTGTGATCTCCAGCCAGGTCACGATTCCCGACCAGCGCACGGTTCTGGACCGATACAAGAAAGAGCTCCGCAAGATGCAAGCGGCACAGAAGGACTCCAAGGGCAATCTCCGGGTGGACGTCACCGCGCAGGTTGCGACTCAGGAGCTGATCCAGATTCAGCAGGAGCTGATCGCGAATTCAGTGAAGACCGCTCACGTGAGCGTGGTCATTGGAATCCGTACCTCGGCGCCGGCCTGGTCTTCCGATCAATACGAAAAGGCAGAGCGGGAGCTCGCGAATCGGCGGCAGCAGGTGCTGCACATCGTTGCGCACATGAACGGCGCACGCGGGCAAACAGAATCGCTTGCTACCCGGCGCATTTATCTTTCCGCGCTTCCGGGACTGGCCGAAGATGACCGGAGAGAACTCGATCTACTCACGCCACACGGCGCGGACCTGTTGCCTCTAGAACTGCCGTGGTCGGGAACAACACGCTCACCACTGATGTTGTTCGAAACGCCCTATCGTCAGCTCCTGCCCTTTTCCCCTTTCGATCCGGCCCTCGAAAACGCAAACGCGATCATCGCCGCTACCTCGGGTGCGGGTAAAAGCGTACTGGTCGGGAAGATGCTGCTTACCTGCGCCCGGCAGGACGCACAGGTCTCGATCATCGAGCGCGGCGACAGCTACTTTCACGCTGTGACACTTATGGGCGGAAGGATGATCACCATGTCGCTCGACAGCGACCAGACGATCAATCCCTTCGATCTTGAACAAGGGAAAACAGAGCCCTCGAACGATCACCTTTCGTTTCTCAAGAACTTGACACGCTTCATGATCGGCGACAGCGGCGAGGGAGACACGGACCTGCTCGACAACCTGATCCTGAACGCGATCCGCAAGACCTACGCGCGGGCCCAAATACGGACCGAGAATCCGATCCCGCTCTACAGCGACCTATACGACGAACTGCAGAATTACTACGACGAAGACCGTAACCCGCGTGTCAATGAGATGGCGCGGATCGCCGCAGCCAAGATGCGGGCCTGGGTGAACAACGGCATGTATGCGCGCCTGTTCGACGCGTACACCACGATCGATATGTCAACGCCCTGGCTCTATTTCAACGTCGAGCAGCTGAAGGACGATCCGAAGCTCGAAGTGGCGATGAGCCTCCTAATTGCCTACACAACCACGAGGCGTGCTCAGGGAAAAACGAACAGGCGCTGCATTACAGTGCTCGATGAATGCTGGTCGCTGCTCCAGTCCCAGAGCCTTGCGCCTGTTGTCGTGCAACTCTTCAGGACGGCCCGGAAGCGCAATGCCTGTGTGTGGGGCATCTCTCAGGCGGTTGAAGATTTCACCGGGACGCCCGACAAGCCAAACGAATTCGGAGGGGCCATTCTTGCGACGACCGCGATCAAGATGATCGGCCGGCAGAAAGGAAATCTCGATGTGCTCCGCCACTTCGTGCACTTGAACGAGACCACCATCAATCGGGTTAAGTCTCTTGGCATGACGGAAAAGGGCCGGAAGAGCGAATTCCTGATTGTCATCGGGGAGAAGGCCGAGACCACGCACAGTTTGTACATCGTCCCGACAGCTTTGGAGTACTGGTTGTTGACGACGTTTCCCCGCGAACGGTGGTACCGGCACTGGTGGCTGGCGACTCATCCTCAGATGCCGCAGATCGAGAGTTTCGAGGAGCTTGCGACAAAGTTCCCCAACGGGCTTTCCGAAATTCCGGAGTTGCCGGAGGAACGTTCCGGCGAAGTGAGCCGCCTTGGCACAGGCATCAGGGTGCCGCTCATAGAAGCCGCCCGCCGCGATTCCGGAGAGACGGCCACGAAAGAAGACGCGATGGAGGAGCAGCTGGTATGAAGTGGAAACCACGGCCGGACAAAATTGCGTTCACCCTCAGCTCCGTACTGCTCTTGGCGCTCCTTGTCCCGACGGGCGCCTATGCGCAGTTCGGGGGAATCTTTTCCGCGATCCTTGGCACCATCACCGGGCCGATTGGGGGAGCGCTCACGGACATCAACAGGATTCGCACCGAAATCCTTCAGACGGAACAGAAGGTGCTCTGGCCCCTGGCGCTCATCGAGGAGTCACGGAACTACATCGCGACGATAAAGGCGAGCTATCGCGGATGGATGAACAATGTTTTCGCGTTGGGCGTCAACAGCGCCATTCTTCCGGCCTCGAGGAGCCTTGAATCGGAGTTCCTTAGTGCGCAGACCGGGCAGATTGCGAACTTCAATCAAGGTTATGGGACCGAATACGGTGTGCAGCCTGCCATGGGAGCTGCGCCGCAGGTCAATCTTCAGATGATGGACATCGAGGACGCGACGGCGAAGGACGCTACGGCGCAGTCGATGGCAGCGGATCAGGCCACTCAAACCATTCTGAAGACGGCCCAGGGTATCGAAGACCAGGCGGAAAGCACAGCGCCCGGAACTGCAGACATGGTAGCTGCAGAGGCGCGGACCGCCGAGCTGGCGAGCATCGCCATGCAACACAAGTTGTTGGCATACGAGTTGCGTGAGGCGGCGATCGAGCTTGCCCATCGCAACGCCGTCCTGAAGCAATCGACCACGAACATGCAAAACCTGAATCGGCAACTACTCAGCGGCATTGGAGGTGGACAGTGAAGCCGGTTTTCAAAGCACTCGGGATTGCCGCCGGAATTGGATTTCTCTCAATCCTTGCTGTCGAGCCCGCTCATCCTCAATTCGGTATCGACATCGCAGCGATTCTCGCAGGGCTCAAGGAGGTCGACAGCACCTTGAACAGCGCCGTGGCGTCGCCCCTCAGGTTGATCAACCAGGTCGAACAGCAGGAGCAGCAGTTTCAGCGAGAAGTGCTCTATCCCGTAGCGGCCATCAACAGCGCCCGGCAGATGGCGACGAGCTTTTCAAGTTCATTTCTGAGCTTCCGTCAGCTTGGCTCGATGAATGTCGCCAGTGCACAGCTCCCCTACCCGCAGCAACTCGAGCACCAGATGCTATCTGCGGACCCCAACAATATCGGAAGCATCGGCAGCGCTTACCAGAATGTCTTTTCACCCTTGCCACCGCAGACGGCAATTCCGCAGAACGTGGCCTACCAGATCGACATGGGTGACGCCCAGGCACAGGACGCGATCAAGAAGGCAATCGAGCTTGACGCTTTCGCGGCTCGGGAGATGGAAGTTGCACAAAAACTCAATCAGCAGATCGCCGCATCGGCTCCGGGGACGGCCCCGATCCTCGATGCCGAGGCTGGCGCCTGGGTCGTGCAGGCAAACGCCTATACCCAGATGGGGATGGCGGAGCTACTGCGGCTGAACAGTGCGAGCGTTTCGAACCACAGCGGGGCGCTCAAAGATTCGACAACGCAGATGCAGAACCTGAACCAGAGATTGCTCCAGATTTTGACACCGCACTGATCGAAGAGGTTTTCGATGCCAACAGGGATTTTCGAGTTCCAGACGATGCTCACCTCCGCCGTGAACGGCATCAGCGGCAGTCTGCTCGGAACCGAGCAAAGCGTTTCCTACGTGCTAATGACGATCTGTCTGGTCCTTGGGATCTACGAAGCCTATACCAGAGGCGGCGACCTCCGCTCGCTCGCAGGAACACTTCTCAAGTACACAGTCGCCGCTTTTCTCATTGGTAACTGGACCGCATTCTTCTCGGACATGTATAGCGGTTTCAATCAACTCGCGAGTGCAATCGACGGCTCCTATGGAGCGGTCGATCTGGCTAAAAATTGGCAAACGCAGCTGGCAACTTTGTTCGCAGACAAGGGCTATCAGGCGATCTTCAGTTCAATTCCGTGGACGCCGTCGGCTCTTCTCACACTAGTCGAGATTGTGCTTGCCTACATCATCTATCCGATAGCCGTCCAGATATTTGCTCTTATCTATACCTTCTGGGGGACATGCCTGTTTGCGATGGGGCCGTTTGTCATTGCCCTTGCCCCCAGTTCACTGGTCAACTCCCTGACCAAGTACTATGCGCTGAATCTGGGCGTCTGGAACGCCTGGACAATTATCTACGCGGTCTTCGGCTGTCTGATCACGGCCATTCACGCGAATGATGTCAACGCAATTCTGAACGGAGATCTCGGCAGCTTCGGTCTCGGGCCCACGCTGGGAGCGACGGGACCGCTTGATGGCGGTATCGAAACGATCGGCTTGATCAGCATCATGTACGCCATCTGCATCCTGCTTATTCCAATGGTTGCCGCTTTCATCCTGCGAGGCCAGTTCTCTGCGATCGGCGCCGGGATTTCGCTCGCAGTGTCCAGAATTACGCAGGGTGCAGCGAGGGGCGCAGAACTGGGCGCAGCAGCCGGGCCGGCGGGCGCGATTGCCGGCGGATTCGCCGGCGGAGGAATGGGGTTGATGGGCGCTGCAGTGCCGTCGCAGTTTTCAACCGGTAACGCCTACGGAATGGCAGCGATGGCCCAGGGTGGCAGTGGGAGCATGCCGCCTCCCAACACTCCAGACGACCCGAACATGACACGCAACGCGTAGCGAAGGAGCCCAAGAAGTCATGGAAAAGACGATAGCGAAGAACGAGACGCCAAAGTTCTATGAGATGGATGGAGCGCTGCGCGCCTATTCGAACCGCAGCATCGTGGTCGCCGGCGTGATGGGATTCGTGTCCCTGGTTGCAGTCGCAGGCTTTCTGCTAGTGCGCCTAGAACCGCCGACCGTGATCCGCATCGGAAGCGATGGGCAGGCGACGGTCATCTCCCCCTATGAAAACGTCAAATCACGCCTGCTTCCCGCGCTCCTCGCCTCCAGGCCGACCCAATCCGCGCCCAATGAATACGAGAAGCAGGCCTTTATGACCAGCTTTCTTACTCGATACCTGAGCTACGATGCCCACACGCTATCGCAGAACTGGGCAGACGCGATCAACCAGATGACCGCGAATCTGCGAAGACAGGCTCTCGGGGATCTCGAAAAGAACGATACGGTGGGCAAGCTCGAACAGGAGCAGGCGAGTTCTACGTTCAAGCTGGACCACATCGAGCAGGATAAGACCGAGCCTCTGGTCTACACCGCGTTCGGTGTGAGAACTGTTCGGACGCTCGATAACAATCAGGAGTCAATTAACCAACTCGTAGAGGAATATCACATTCGCCTGGTCACTCAAGACCGTTCGGCGGCGAACCCCAGCGGACTGCTTGTTGCCGAGTACTGGTCGAAGCAGATTGAGGGTGAGAAGCGGGATGCGGTGCTAGCCGGGAATCAAGCTAGTACGACAGGAGGGAGCGAGCAGCCATGAGCACAGACACGGCGCGTGTAATGCCAATGCCGAACGCAACAACCGTCGCGGCAGGCGACAAGAAGCGTCGGCGTAAAAGAGCGGATGCTGACAGAGACTCCGGCGATTCGCTGGTTCTCTATTTTCTCGGAGCGGCCAGTCAGAACGACAGCGACCCCATCGTTTTGAAAGAGCGGTTCCCCAACGAGGGAGGAGCGATGGTCGAATCACTGAAACGCGATGTCCCCTATTACCGCGTCGAGGTATGGAGATCGCGCGCGATTGTAAAAGAAGGAAGTGTCGAGATTAAGAAAGAGGCGGTTTCCGCGCGGAACTGAGAGTAGCGCGCGGACGAATTCAGAAAAACCGATCGACAAAGCACTGCTTTGATGATTCGGTTCTCTGAGCCACCTTGCGGGCTTACTCGCGAGGATTCGTACCGCTGACCCGGCATTCGAGCCTGGTTAGTTCCCCTTCAACGACGGTCGGGAAAGAACCAGGTCAGCCGGCGCCAAGCGGGTTGGCATGGATTCTTCCTGTGCCCAAAACACAAGGAGGACTCTCATGCAAAGTGCGTATGGAAATCGAATTGTGATGCTAGATATCGACACCAACGGACGCATCGAGGAACGGATTCCCGGCACAGGACAGGAGTGCTGGTTGGATCGCACGCTTCTCGGCGCAATGTACCCGAACATTCATGTGGCGCTGGTCAGTGTCCCAACTGAACCTCTGAACGATGTAGAAGAGGCAACAGTTGCCGACCGTATGACCGCAATCTCGCACGATGGGATTGTCTACAGGATGGTCGGGGCGTCCGGTTCGGCCAAAAACGGCAAGTACTACTACTGCGACGCCCAGCACGAGCCCCTCATCGCGAAGCGGTTCCAGCAGTGGCCCGAAGCTGCCATCACATACTTCGGCATTCTCGTGTCGAGTTGCAAGGTCGTACACGCGGAGTCTAGATCGACGGTGATGGTGGTCAAGGACCTGGAACTTGGGACCAACGACTGCCGGGGATGGATCAGGAAAAGCCTCTTCGAGAAGCTTGTGCTTCCCGGAGGGCACTTTTACCAGTTCCGTCTGGCATTCGCGGAAACCCAGGCGAAGGGAAGCTTCAAGGTCATGCCGGACGAAGTAGCCGACGCGTTGAACGTCGACATCATCCTTCCGGAAAGCTCCATCAAGCCAAGCATGAAAATGCCGAATGCCGTGGCAAGCATGATCGGACACGGCTCTCGCGTCTACACAACCCCGGTTGTTCTTGGAATACGGGAAGTATCTCGTCCTCTTGAATTCGAGTCGAGCTACACCGTACTCCAGCATGCGCCCGCGGAATCGATCGAAACCGAGATCGTTCCGCAGGCCGTCGAAACAATCGAGACGCTCAAAACAGCGTGGAGAGAGGGCAATCACCGCAAGGTGGTCGAACTGATTGGCCGCGAGGTGCGTCGCGATGGCGATTCCGAGGAGGAAGAGTTCCAGCGGGTCGTCGAGGCGGCACTGCTCGCGGACGGTTCAGGCGAAATCACCCGCCACCCCTATATACACGCCCAACTGAGCAAGCTGATGGCGCACTGGGCCTACAAACTGATGACCGGAGGAGGCGTCGAACTGCCGGCTTTTGCGCTGGCAGACGACGGCTTTCTGGCGCTTCAGGATGGCAAGGTTCTGAGCGGAGCCGACTGGATGCCGCTCACCGCAGCCATCACCTCACTTCCCGCGAAGCGCGGTCTCTGCGTGCGCTATCCGGTACGCATGAAGGAAGACCTGCTTCCGCTGCAACATCTTCACGGCGAGAGTCTGATGGTTCAGCTGATGTCGCGATTTGGGCTCGAAATGCAAGTTGCGGCCCAGATCGTCGATGAACAACTGACGCTTGAGGGAACATACACTCTTCATTCGGAGACCGCCAAGCGCAACGGCGGGGATTACGACTTCGACTGGGTGTGTGTCATCGACGAGGATCGCTTTCCACGCTTCGTGGAGAGCCGTTTCCGCATGGAGCACGAGCATGCGGTCACGAAGACCAAGGCGGGACGGGCCAAGTCTCCGTGGTTCTCGCTCGAGTTCGTTGCCCTCAAGTCACGCGGGAATCAAATCGGGGTCATCACCGACCTGATGAGTTCCTGCGTCGCCAGCGGACGTGAAGACCTGCTCTACGAACTGGTCTCCGAGCTTCAACTGGAGATCGATTCGCTCAAGCACAACACGAATGCCGACCGGAAGAAGCTGCAGGCGATTCGCCAGCAGGTTCCTCCGGCGCCCTGGCTGGCTCTCAAAGAAGCCAAGGCCATCAATGACAAGGAACTGCCATTGTCGCTCGACGTTCTGCCTACGGATCGCATTGGAAGGCTCTACAACATTCTTCGGAAACATATCGAGGAAATGGTGGAGAAGCCCTTTCCGATCGAGCAGTTCCGTGGACTGATCACAGGAAACGCAGTGCAGGCTCCTATGTTCTCCGAATCGCGTCTGATCAATTCCGTGTACGCAGCCGGCCACGGAGTGATTCAGGCCAAACTCAACGAGGAGCAGAAGGCACATGAGCACGCGACCGAACGCCTGCTGCAAGCGAAGAACTCAGGTGATCGGCAACGCATCGCGGCCGAGCAACGGGAATTCTCGAAAGCGAAGGCCCGTCATCGCCGCGCTCAGGAACATGCCCGCGAACAGGCTGCTTCGCTGCAATCCATCATTCGCAGTTGGGGCGATGGAAAGCAGGAAGACCGGGTGGGCTGGTGCCAGGCGCTCCATACTGTCGTCTCGCGCGGAAAAGGCATGGGATCGATCCTGTTTCACGCCTTTCCGCAGGAGGTGATCGACTCGATTGCGGTGCGCACGGGCGGGATTCGCACGCAGGTTTTGTGCCCGGCCGAGAAGGTGCATGTCGTCGTCGAAAGCGATTGTCTCTATTCGATCCGTGGGGAGAGGAAGGAATTCCTGCTCCGCATGGACGGCGTGACACAACAGATCGTGCGTGATCGTTGATGTGCGTCAGGGCGCTCGATTTGCCCTGTTCTGCGGACGATCAAAAACCAGCCACCCGGTGGAGCGGTAAGCGAGCACTTGTTCTCCTCCGGGGGCAAAGACTCGCTGCCGCGCATCCGGGAAGACGGGAGAGCAGCATGCGATTCCTGAACTGGCGCAGATCGGATGGAACTGTTCGGGTCTCCGTCCGTATCCAGCGCACGCCACAGCAGTGGTTCTTCCAATGGAAGGTTTGCGGAAGACGCCGCTACTCGAAACGCGAACTGCTTGACCTTGAAATGCGGGTCAGGAAGTTCGTTAGCCGATGCCCGGCCATTGGCCCGGCATTCGAAACTCACTCCGTATGGCTGTGAGTCAACCGCCGGGCAGGAAGAGGGCCGCCCAAGAGGCGTCCTCTTCCTCCGGGAGAAACAACGGAGACGCGTCATGCTCCTGAAGAAAGCGGCAATTCCATTCCTTCTATTTGGCGCAAGTTTCGGCGTCGCGCAGAACGTGGTCCATCAGACAGTCCATTCGGACCAGGTCATCCCGATTCAAACCGCTCTCAATCACATCAGCATCATCATGCTGCCGGAGAAGATCGTGCGCGTAGCCGCCGGGAGCGAGGCGATGCAGATCGAGTGGCATGAAAACAACGTCTTCATCAAGCCCCTGCAGTCCGGGCAAGCCACAGATCTGATGGTGTGGACGGAACACCAGTTCTCGGCCTACGAACTCGATGCGCCAGGGGAAGTTAAACAAATGACGTTTGTCCTCGACGAATCCGCCTCTCCGGTTCCGCAAGTCAAAGGCGCGAATGTGTCGCCC
>Ga0105240_10011491_pt1 | contig 12328 bp, 9 predicted proteins | sample KBSC54metaG_FD_80426 | JGI IMG/M metagenome (GOLD analysis project Ga0105240, IMG submission 80426) | Corn rhizosphere microbial communities from Kellogg Biological Station, Michigan, USA - KBS C5-4 metaG | ecosystem: Host-associated > Plants > Roots > Rhizosphere > Soil | place: Michigan, USA...
CATGCGTGAGGCGCGGCCATGACCATCGACCTCTGGCTCGCCGCGATCACCGCGATCGGCCTCCTCCTCTATCTCGTCGCGGTGCTGCTGCGGCCCGAGAAATTCTGAGCCCGGAGAATATTCCATGACCGCTTCAGGCTGGATCCTGATCCTCGTCTTCACGGGTCTGCTGCTGGCGCTGACCAAGCCGGTCGGCGCCTGGCTGTTCGCGCTCTACGAAGGCCGCCGCACCCCGCTCCACGCCCTCCTCGGCCCCGTCGAGCGGGGCTTCTACAGGCTGTCCGGCATCGATCCGAACGAGGAGCAGAGCTGGCGCCGCTACGCCGTGCACATGCTCGTGTTCAACGCGGTGCTGATGCTCTTCACCTACGCCATCCTGCGCCTGCAGGCGGCGCTGCCGTGGAATCCGATGGGCTTTGCCGGCGTCGCGCCGCATCTCGCCATGAACACGGCGGTGAGCTTCACCACCAACACCAACTGGCAGAGCTATTCGGGCGAATCGACCATGTCGAACCTCAGCCAGATGCTCGGCCTCACCATCCACAACTTCCTCAGCGCCGCGACCGGCATCGCGCTCGCCTTCGCGCTGTTCCGCGGCTTCGCGCGGCGCGAGACGAAGACGATCGGCAATTTCTGGGCGGATTGCACGCGCGTCACGCTCTATTTGCTGCTGCCGCTCTGCGTCGCCTATGCGCTGTTCCTGGTCGCCTGCGGCGTGCCCCAGACGCTCGCCGCCTCGCTGGACGTCACCACGCTGGAAGGCGCCAAGCAGACGCTGATGCTCGGGCCGGTCGCCTCCCAGGAAGCGATCAAGATGCTCGGCACCAATGGCGGCGGCTTCTTCAACGCCAATTCCGCCCATCCGTTCGAGAACCCGACCGCGCTCACCAACTTCGTGCAGATGGTGTCGATCTTCCTGATCGGCTTCGGCCTCACCTGGTGCTTCGGCAAGGCGGTGGGCAACACCCGGCAGGGCTGGGCAATCCTCTCCGCCATGGTGCTGATCTTCCTCGCCGGCGTGGCCGTCTGCTACAGCCAGGAAGCGGCCGGCAACCCGGTGCTTCACCATCTCGGCGTCGCGGGCGCGAACATGGAGGGCAAGGAGGTCCGCTTCGGCGCCGCCGCCTCCTCGCTGTTCGCGGTGGTGACGACGGCCGCGTCCTGCGGCGGCGTCGACGCCATGCACGACAGCTTCACGGCCCTGGGCGGCCTGATCCCGCTGTTCAACATGCAGCTCGGCGAGGTCGTGATCGGCGGCGTCGGCGCGGGCATCTACGGTTTCCTGCTGTTCGCCATCCTCGCCGTGTTCGTCGCCGGGCTGATGGTGGGCCGCACGCCGGAATATGTCGGCAAGAAGATCGAGAGCCGCGAGGTCAAGCTCGCGGTGCTGGCGATCGCCGTGCTGCCGCTGATCATCCTGGGCTTCACCGCGATCAGCTCGGTGGTGGCCGCCGGCCTCGCCGGCCCGCTCAACAAGGGGCCGCACGGCTTCTCGGAGATCCTCTACGCCTTCACCAGCGCGGTCGCGAACAACGGATCGGCCTTCGGCGGCCTGACCGCGGCCACCCCTTATTATGACGGGATGCTGGCGATCGCGATGTGGATCGGCCGCTTCTTCATCATCGTGCCGATGCTGGCGATCGCCGGATCGCTCGCCGCCAAGAGGCACACGCCGGAAAGCGCCGGCTCCTTCCCGACGACCGGCCCTCTGTGGGTCGGCCTGCTGGTCGGCATCGTGCTGATCCTCGGCGGCCTCACCTTCCTGCCCAGCCTCGCGCTCGGTCCCATCGCCGATCATCTCGCGATGATCCGCGGCCAGCTCTTCTGAAGGTCAAAGCCATGGCCCGTTCCGCCACTCTCTTCACCCCCGAGCTGATCCTGCCTGCGGTGGGGGATTCCTTCCGCAAGCTCAACCCGAAGGAGCTGATCCGCAACCCGGTGATGTTCGTCACCGCCTGCGTGGCCGCCTTGCTCACCGTGCTGCTCGTGATCGGGCACGACAGCCTGGGCATCGGTTTCAAGCTGCAGCTGGTCGTCTGGCTCTGGCTGACCGTGCTGTTCGGCACCTTCGCCGAAGCCCTCGCCGAAGGCCGCGGCAAGGCGCAGGCCGCCTCGCTGCGCGCCACCAAGGCGGAGCTGACCGCCAAGCGCGTGAAGGGGAGCGGGGTGGAACCCGTCCCCGCCAGCGCGCTGCGCAAGGGCGACGTGGTGCTGGTCGAGACCGGCGATCTCGTCCCCGCCGACGGCGAGGTGGTCGAGGGCGTCGCCAGCGTCAACGAGGCGGCGATCACCGGCGAGAGCGCGCCGGTGATCCGCGAGGCGGGCGGCGACCGGTCGGCCGTCACCGCCGGCACCCGGGTGATCTCGGACCAGATCAGGGTGCGCGTCACCGTCGATCCGGGCCAGGGCTTCCTCGATCGCATGATCGCGCTGGTCGAGGGCGCGGAGCGACAGAAGACCCCGAACGAGATCGCGCTGACCATCCTGCTCGTCGGCCTCACCATCATCTTCCTGATCGCGGTCGGCACCATTCCGGGCTTCACCGCCTATGCGGGCGGCGCGGTGCCGGTGGCGATCCTCGCCGCGCTGCTGATCACCCTGATCCCGACCACCATCGCCGCCCTGCTCTCGGCGATCGGCATCGCGGGCATGGACCGGCTGGTGCGCTTCAACGTGCTCGCCAAGTCCGGCCGCGCGGTGGAGGCGGCGGGCGACGTCGACACGCTGCTGCTGGACAAGACCGGCACCATCACCATCGGCGACCGTGCCGCCACCGAGTTCCGGCCGGTCGCCGGCGTGACCCAGGCGGAGCTGGCCGAGGCGGCCCTGCTCGCCAGCCTGGCCGACGAGACGCCCGAGGGCCGCTCGATCGTGGCGCTGGCCCGCGAGGCGTTCGCGGTGAAGACCGAGGCGCTGCCCGCCGGCGCCGAGATCATCCCCTTCACCGCGCAGACCCGCATTTCGGGCGTGAAGGCCAACGGCTCGACCATCATCAAGGGCGCGGTCGATTCTGTCCTTCGATACTCCCCGTTCGCTTCGAGCGGAGGGTCGAGCGAAGTCGAGACCCGCAGTCGAGAAGCTGTTCTCGACGGGCGCATCTCGACTGCGCTCGATGCTGCTCGAACCGAACGGAATGGGTCTGCCGAAGCCGAGCTGCGCCGCGCCACCGACGAGATCGCCCGCGCCGGCATGACCCCGCTGGCGGTGGCGAAGGACGGCCGGCTGCTCGGCTCGATCGCGCTCAAGGACATCGTCAAGGCCGGCATCAAGGAGCGGTTCGGCGAGCTGCGCAAGATGGGCATCCGCACGGTGATGATCACTGGCGACAACCCGCTCACCGCGGCGGCCATCGCCGCCGAGGCGGGCGTGGACGATTTCCTCGCCCAGGCGACGCCCGAGGACAAGCTGGACCTCATCCGCAAGGAGCAGCAGGGCGGCAAGCTCGTCGCGATGTGCGGCGACGGCACCAACGACGCCCCGGCGCTGGCCCAGGCCGATGTCGGCGTGGCGATGAACACCGGCACGCAGGCCGCGCGCGAGGCCGGCAACATGGTCGATCTCGACAGCGACCCGACTAAGCTGATCGAGGTCGTCGGCCTCGGCAAACAGCTGCTGATGACGCGCGGCGCGCTGACCACCTTCTCGGTCGCCAACGACGTCGCCAAATATTTCGCGATCATCCCGGCGATGTTCGTGGCGATCTATCCGGGCCTGGCGGTGCTCAACGTCATGGGCCTCGCTACGCCGCAGTCGGCGATCCTGTCCGCGATCATCTTCAACGCGCTGATCATCCCGCTGCTCGTGCCGCTCGCGCTCAAGGGCGTGACGTATCGCCCGATCGGCGCCGGCCCGCTGCTGCGCCGCAATCTCGCCATCTACGGCGTCGGCGGCCTCCTCGCCCCCTTCGTCGGCATCAAGCTGATCGACCTCGTGGTCGGCGGCCTGCACCTCGCCTGAGGATCATATCATGAGCAAAGACCTCACCACCTCGCTCCGCCCCGCATTCGTCATGACCGGCCTGTTCGCCCTGACGCTCGGCATCGCCTACCCCCTCGCCATCACCGGCATCGCGCAGGTCGCTTTGCCCCGCCAGGCGAACGGCAGCATCGTCGAGCAGGACGGCAAGGCGATCGGCTCCGAACTGATCGGCCAGAATTTCGCCGCCGACCGCTATTTCCACCCGCGCCCCTCGGCCGCCGGCAAGGGCTACGACCCCACCGCCTCGTCCGGCTCCAATTACGGCCCGACCAGTCAGGCGCTGGCCGACCGGGTGAAGGGCGACGTCTCCAAGCTTTCCGTACCAGGGACAACACTTCCACCCGACCTGGTCACGGCCTCCGCCTCGGGGCTGGACCCCGATATCAGCCCCGAGGCGGCTTTGTACCAGGTGAACCGGGTGGCCGCCGCCCGCCACGCCGCGCCGGCCGAGGTGGAGGCGCTGGTGCGGCGTTCGATCGACACGCCGGTCCTGCCCTTCCTGGGCGACCGCCGCGTCAACGTGCTGGCGCTCAACCGCGCGCTGGACCGGGTGGCACCGGCGGGGCAATAAGCCTCAGAGGCGGCCCCGGCCGTAATGGCTCGGCGGCATGCCGAGCACGCGGTGGAACATCGCGGTGAAGGAGCTGGGGCTGTCATAGCCGACATCGGCGGCGATGGTGGTGATGGGGCGCCCCTCCCCCAGCATCGAGAGCGCCGCCATCAGCCGGATCTGCTGGCGCCAGGCGGCGAAGGCCATGCCGGTCTCCACCCGGAAGGCGCGGGTGAAGGTGCGCCGGCCCATCCCCGCCTCCCGGGCGAGCGCATCGAGATCGCGCTGGTCGGCGGGATCGGCGACGATGATGTCGCAGACCCGTCGCAACCGCCGGTCACGCGGCATCGGCGCGGAGAGCGGGCTGGCCGGCGCGCGGGCGATCTCGTCGAGCAGCAGGCGCACGATCTGCCCCTCGCGGCCCGCCGCATCGTAGCTGGCATCGAAGGCCAGTGCCTCGTGGATCAGCGCACGCACCAGCGACGAGACGTCGAACACCCGCGCCTCGCCCAGTTGGCCGGGCAGGTCGCCATCGATGTGGAGCCGTATGCAGGTCACCGGCCCCCGGCAGGCGACCTCATACCGGATGCCCGTCGGAAGCCAGATCGCGCGGTGCGGCGGCAGCACATGGCCGGCCGTTTCCGTCGCCACCGACATGACGCCGGTGAGCGCATAGCAAATCTGCGCGCGATCGCGGCTGTCGAGGGGTTCGACATGCCCGGCCGCATGATGATCGGTCATCCCGATCACCGGATGGTTGGCCAGCGGCAGGTCCACACTGCGCTTCATGACACCAGCCTAACGCATGATCGCGCCGATGCCCACTGGCCATGACTTGCGTGCCGGCGGGTTCCGATCCATGACCGGCCGTTCAGGGAGAGGCGACGACGGAACCGCAGCGCGACAGGCCCGACGACGGCACGGCCCGGGAGACCATCCTCTCGCGGCTGGCGCGGACCTATGGGCAGGCGCTCGGCCGCTTCTTCGAGCGGCGGGTGGCGGTGAAGGCCGATGTGCCGGACCTGGTGCAGGACGTGTTCCTGCGCCTGTCCCGCATGCCGGATCCGGCCGCGATCGAGAAGCCCGAGCATTTCCTGTTCGTCACCGCCGCCAACGTGCTCAAGGATCGCGCCCGGCGCGACGCGGTGCGCGGGGCCGGCCTGCATGACGAATTGATCGACGGCGATCTGACAGGTTCGGAGATTCCGCCAGACCGCGTCTTGGAGAGCAGGGAAGCGGCGGACCGCCTGCAGGCGGTGCTGCTCGAGCTTCCCGAACGGACCCGCGACATCTTCGTGCTGCGCGTGCTGGAGGGAGTGAAGATGGCCGACGTCGCCCGCACCTTCGGCATCTCGACGCGCGCCGCCGAGAAGCACCAGGCCAAGGCGCTCGCCCGCGTGACCGCCGCGCTGGAGGACTGGCGCCATCGCTGACACCGCCCTCCTCGCCGAAGCGGCGCTGTGGCGCGAGCGCATGGATGCGCCAAGCGATGCGACGCGCGCCGCCTTCGCCCTGTGGCACGGCGGCAGCGCGGGCCATGCCGAAGCCTATGCGCGGGTGAGCGCCGCCCGCGACGCGGCGCAGGCGCTGGCCGAGCAGCCGGCTCTGCTGTCGCTGCGCCAGCAGACGCTCGCGCGCACCATGCTCGGCCGCAAGCCGGCGCGGGTGCGGCACAGGGCGGTCGCCGCGGCCGTGCTGCTGCTGGCCGGCGCGCCGCTCGCCGCGCTCGGCATTCATGCCTGGGCACCCAAAGCCGTCGCGCCGGTGGCCGGCGAGACCTTCCGCACCGGCATCGGCCAGCAGGCCGACGTCACGCTGCCCGACGGATCGACCGTCACGCTCGACACCGCGAGCCGGCTGGACGTGCGCTATGACGGCGACGTGCGGCGGGTGCTGCTCGACGGGCAGGGCTGGTTCAAGCTCAAGCCCGATGCCAAGCCCTTCCTGATCGTGGCGGGCGGGCACAGCTTCTCGGCCGATCAGGGCAGCTTCGACGTGCGCACCGATTCCGGCCGGGTCCGCGCCTTCGCGGCCGACGGCCGGCTGATGCTGACGAGCGGCGATTCCTCGGTGGCGGTGGACCCGGGCCATATCCTCGCCGCGCGCGGCAACGACGTGCTGATCCGCACGCTGGACGATCCCGCGAGCTTCACCGGCTGGCGCACCGGCCTGCTCCAGTTCGACGACGTGCCGCTGGCCGAGGCGGCGGGCGAGCTCAACCGCTATCGCCACCGCCCGATCCGCGTCGCCGACAACCGGGCGGCCGCGCTGCGCGTCTCCGGTGCCTTCCACACGGCCGAGACCCCGGCTTTCGTCGATGCGCTCACCTCGGGCTTCCCCGTGCGCGTGAAGCAGGATAGCAGCGAGGGGATCGTCATCGCCTCGCGCTGAGGGAATGGAAAAAAAGTTTCCGAGGGGGTTCGGCTTTTGAAAGGCCCTGCGTCTTGTCCCTTGAAGGTCCCGCATACGACGGGATCGCGAGGGAGGAGGTGGGTGCCATGGCGATATCGGTCCATTCATGCCAGCGCTGCCATGGCCATGCTCCTGGCGACCGCCTTGTGGCCGGGCCGCTCGATCGCGGCGCCTCCCCTCGGCTTCGACATTCCGCGCGGCGCGCTGACGGATGCGCTGGCCAGCTTCGCACGGCAGAGCGGGCGGCAATTGCTGTTCGCGCCGGCGGACGTGGCGGGCAAGCGCGCCCCATCCGTGCACGGCCGGCTCGATCCGGATCGCGCGCTGGCGCGGCTGCTCGCCGGCACGGGCTTCCGCGCCCGCGCCGCGCCGGGGGGCGCCACGCTGCTGGAACGGGTGCCCGTGGCTAGGCCGGCCCCTCGCCCCGGTCCCGCCGAGTCCGATGCGATCGCGCCGGCCGACATGGCGACGGCGCCCGACATCGTCGTGGTCGGCACGCCGGGCGGCGGCAGCCGGCGGCAGGAGGCGGCCTTCGCGGTCACCAGCATCGACCGCGCGGCGATCGACCGGCTGGCGCCCGCCAGCACCGCCGACGTGCTCAAGCTCGTCCCCGGCCTGACGATCGAGAGTTCGGGCGGCAAGAACGGCGCCAACATCTTCGTGCGCGGCTACCCTTCGGGCGGCGACGCCGAATATGTCACCTTCCAGGCCGAGGGCGTGCCCTTCTTCCCGCCGGCCACCCTTTCCTTCCTCGAAAATTCGCAGCTCTACCGGATTGACGAGACGGTGCAGCGGGTCGAGGCGGTGCGCGGCGGCACCGGCGCTTTGTTCGCCTCGGGCCAGCCCGGCGTCACCGTCAATCTCGTCCAGCGCGAGGGCGGCGACCGGCTCGAAGGCGTCGCCAAGCTGAGCGTGGTCACCGATGGCGAGGTGCGCGGCGACGCCCTGCTCGCCGGCCCGCTGGGCGACGCCACCCGCTTCATGATCGGCGGCTATTATTCGCAGGGCGACGGCATCCGCTCGCCGCGCTTCGACGCCGATCGCGGCGGCCAGATCACCGCCAACCTGCGCCACGATTTCGGCGACGGATCGGTGCTGGTCTTCGCCCGCTACCTGAACGACCGCTCGCAATGGCTGCTGCCCGTGCCCGTGGAGCAGAATGGCCGCCGGATCACCGCTTATCCCGGCTTCGATCCCGGCAGCGGCACGCTCGCCGGTCCCGACACGCGCACCGGCACGCTCAACGACGGCACGCGCTACGATCTGGAAGACGGGCGCGGCGCCCGGATCGTCCATCTCGGCGCCAATCTGGAGGGCGATCTCGGCGCCGGCTTCACGGTGCGCGACAAGCTGAGCTGGCTCGCCGGCCATGCCGACACCACCGGCCTCGTCTCCGGCGACATCGCCCCGGAAAGCGCCGCCGAATATGCCGCGAAGCTCGGCAGCGGCATCGCCTCGCTCACCATGGTTTCCGACGGCCGCGCCGTGTCGCCCGATCAGGCGGTGGTGGAGGCCGGCATCTGGACCGTCCGCAAGCGCATCCACGCCCTCGTCAACGACGCGACGCTGGAGTGGAAGACAGGGCCGAGCAAGGCGACGATCGGCCTCTATGCCACCCGCTACGGCTCGCGCGATCGCTGGAACACCGGCAACGATCTGCTGCTGACCGCCACCCCCAACGCCGAGCGGCTCGACCTGACGCTCGCCAATGGCGCGATCGCCACGCGGAACGGCTTCACCAGCGGTGCGAGCTTCCTCGTGAACGCGCGCTACACCGGCATCGATCTCGCTTTCTACGGCGTGGAGGAGGTGAAGCTCAACGACCGGGTCCGCATCGACGCCGGCATCCGCCACCAGCATCACGCCGTCGACGGGACGATCGCCGGCACCGTCCCCGCCGGGCCGGGGGGGCTCGATGGCAATCCGCTGACCCTCTACGACAATCAGGACATGGTGCTTTCCGGCACCACGTCGCGCCTCCGCTATCGGGGCGGCGCCTGGTCCTGGACGGTCGGCGCCAATGTCGACGTCACGCGGGCGCTCGGCGTCTTCGCGCGGTTCAGCCACGGCAACAGCTTCCCCTTCTTCGACAATCTGCGCGACGGCATCACCGTCGCCCCGCAGGTCGATACGGTGGAAGGCGGGATCAAATTGTCGACGCGCCCGCTCAGCCTCTACGCCACCCTGTTCCACAACAGCTTCCGGGGCCTCGCCACCACCGTGATCACCGACGGCGCGCCGCTCGCCTCGATCGGCGGCGCGCGCGCCACGGGCGTGGAGCTGGAAGGCGCGTGGCGGCCGGCGGAGCCCGTCTCCGTCACCGTCTCGGGCACCTGGCTCGATGCCCATTACCGCCATTTCTACACCGACGACGGCCTCACCGATCTCACCGGCAACCGCGTGCAGCGGCAGCCCGAATGGCAGTGGCGCGTCACCCCCGCCTGGGATTTCGCGGTCGGTCGCCGCAAGGCCAGCCTGTCGACCACGATCAGCTACATGGGCGATCGCTGGTCCGACGTGCAGAACGCCCAATTGCTGCCGCGCTTCTGGAAGTGGGATGCCGGCCTCACCCTCGACATGACGCGGCGGTTGCGCCTCCAGGCCACCGCCGACAACATCACCAACGCCATCGGGCTGACCGAAGGCAATCCCCGCATGCTCGGCGCGCAGGGGACGGGGGCGATCTTCGCGCGCCCGATCCTCGGCCGCTCGGTCGAGCTCAGTGCAAGGTATGATTTCTGATCATGGCGCGCAGCCCGCCCTAACCCCGTCCAGGTCCTCCGGATTTCCAAGACCGACATCGCGACGCGCATGCGTTTCGCGAAACGGGTGGCCGTCGCCGGAACGGCCCGCCCCCAACGACAAGACCATCCTTCAGGAAGGAACGACATGACCCACAAGACCCTCATCCTCGCGCTGCTGGCGGGCACCGCCGCGCCGGCGCTGGCGCAGTCCGTCCAGCCCAACCCGACGCCCTCGCAGACCGCCGCCGACGCCCCGGCGCCCGCCACCCCCACCGAGGGGCAGGAGATCGTCGTCACCGGCAACGCCAAGCGCGAAGGCCTGCGCAAGCTGGACGCGAGCTACTCGATCTCCACCGCCTCGGCGCAACAGATCAAGGACGTCGCCCCCATTTCCACCGCCGATCTGCTCAAGATCGTGCCGGGCGTGTGGGTGGAGACGTCGGGCGGCTCGGTCGGCGCCAACGTCTTCATCCGCGGCTTCCCGTCGACCGGCGACGCGCCCTTCCTCACCGTCGAGATGAACGGCTCGCCGCTCTTCGCCCCCTCCTCGCTCTCCTTCCTGGAGGACAGCTCGCTGTTCCGCATCGACGATACGGTCGAGCGCGTCGAGGTGCTGCGCGGCGGCCCGAGCCCGATCTTCGCCAACGGCCAGCCCGGCGCCACCGCCAACTTCATCCTGAAGGAAGGCACCCAGGATCCGCACCTGTCGCTGCGCGCCACCTACGGCACCGAGGGCCAGTATCGCGGCGACGTCGTGGCCAGCGGCCCGATCGACGCCAACACCACCTACATGCTGGGCGGCTTCTACCGCTATTCGGACGGCCTGCGGCATACCGGCTTCACGGGCGACCTGGGCGGCCAGATCACCGGCAGCGTCACCCACAAGTTCGATGCCGGCAAGCTGACCGTCTACGGCCGCTACCTCGACGACAACAACGCTTTCTACACGCCGATGCCGTTGTCGGAGAGCGCCGACGGCAAGTTCCACACCATCCCGGGTTTCGATGCGCGCGACGACACCCTGCTCGGCAAGGAGCTGGAGGTCGGCAACATCGAGGTGGGGCCGAGCGTGAATGGCGGGCCGACCCAGAAGCAGCGGGTCGATCTGTCGAAGGGGCGCGGCGCGCGCATCTACACCTTCGGCTCGACCTTCAACTATGATTTCGGCTTCTTCCAACTCCAGAACAACATCAACTTCACCAAGGGCCAGGCGAACACCTACGCCCTGTTCACCGGCAGCAACCCGCAGACGGTCGCCCAATATCTGGCGGGCGCCGGCGGCCCCGGCACCGTCACCTATGCGGATAGCGGCGCCGCGCTGAACCCGAACCAGGAGACGATCCAGGCCGGCGTGTGGTCCGTCCAGAAGCACTTCAAGAGCTTCACCGACGAGCTCAAGCTCTCCAAGGAGCTGTTCGAGGGCAACACGCTGACGCTGGGCGGCTATTATGCCCATGTCACCGATCACGATCAGTGGGCGCTTGGCAACAACGTGCTGTTGGCACTGGAGCCGCAGGCGCGCGTGCTGAACGCCACGCTGGACAACGGCACCATCCTCACCCGCGACGGCTTCACCTCGCCGACCAGCACCGCGGTCAACAACTATTACAAGAGCGACAATGTCGCGGGCTATGTCAGCGACGAGTGGAAGATCGGCAAGCTGCGCCTCGATGGCGGCGTGCGCGTGGAGCACACCAAGATCCACGGCGAGCTGGAGAACACCACCTCCGGCGTCGATCTCGACGGCAATCCGCTGACCGCCTACAACAACAATGCGCAGATTCTGAACGGCACCTTCCAGTCGATCAACTACCGCAAGACCCAGGTCTCCTGGACGGCGGGCGCGGACTATGCCTTCACCAACCATCTGAACGGCTTCGTCCGGGCCAATGGCGGCGCCCTGCTGCCGCAGTTCGACGATCTGCGCGGCAATGCCGGCGATCCGGGCAACATCAAGCCGCAGAAGGTGAAGCAGTATGAAATCGGCCTGAAGACCTCGACGCATTATTACGACCTGTTCCTCACCGGCTTCTACAACCGCTTCCACAACCTGCTCTTCCAGGACATCGTCATCGATCCGGTGACCGGCGGCACCAGCAACCGCGTGCTGTTCGGCGGATCGCGCGCCTATGGTGTGGAGTTCGAGGGCGCGGTGCGGCCGATCACCGGCGTGCAGATCGGCTTCCGCGGCGTGTACCAGAACGGCAAGCTCAAGGATTTCGGCGTCAATTCGGGCAACGACGTCGCCCGCCAGCCGAAATTCCTGGTTGCGGTGATGCCGTCCTATACGTTCCGCACCGATTGGGGCCAGGCGCGCGTCTTCGGCACCTACACCCATGTCGGCAATCGCTATGCGGACATCCAGAACCAGCAGCCGCTCGGCAAGTATGACACGCTGGATCTGGGCGCCTCGATCGATCTGCGCGACAATTTCTCGATCCAGGCGACCGTGGAGAACGTCACCAACACCCTGGCACTGACCGAGGGCAATATCCGCTCGGCCGGCGCCGCGGACAATAACGGCTATTTCCTCGGCCGTCCGATCTTCGGGCGCCACGCGACCATCACCGCCGCGTACAAGTTCTAAGGTCTACCCCCTGCCGGCCGGAGCAGCGTATCAGCTCCGGCCGGCACCTTTCATGAG
>Ga0105240_10011492_pt1 | contig 12328 bp, 8 predicted proteins | sample KBSC54metaG_FD_80426 | JGI IMG/M metagenome (GOLD analysis project Ga0105240, IMG submission 80426) | Corn rhizosphere microbial communities from Kellogg Biological Station, Michigan, USA - KBS C5-4 metaG | ecosystem: Host-associated > Plants > Roots > Rhizosphere > Soil | place: Michigan, USA...
AGATTCTCGGCCACCTCATCGAGAAACTATCGGGGCGTTCTTGGCCGGACGCGGTGTCGCAGCGCATCTTGAAACCCCTGCAGATGAACGACACGGCTGCGGCGATTTCCAGCGTGAGCCGCACGCGCATCGTGCAAAGCTATGTGCCGCTGCACGACGACCGTCCCTATCCGCGGCATGGAGCATTGGCGCCGGCCGGGCCCATGAGCACCGACTCGGCGGCCGGGTCCATCGCCTCCACGCCGCTCGACATGACCCGGTATATGCACATGCTGCTGAATCGCGGCGCCGTCCCCGGCGCGCGCATCATCTCCGAAGAATCGTTCAAATCGCTGGCCACGGGCCACGTCAAGGCGGAGGAACTCGGGCCCGGAATGACTTATGGTTACGGGGTGATGCTCGATCAGCTCGACGGTCATACGCGCCTGCGCCATACCGGGGGCATGGTGTCGTTCATGTCCGCCATTCAGCTCGATCTCGATGCAGGCCTCGGCGCGTTCGCATCCATCAACGCCCAGCTCGGGTACCGCCCCAATCCGGTCGCGCAATATGCGCTGCGGTTGCTGCGTGCCGCCGATGAGCGGGCACCGTTGCCGAAAGCGCCGCCGCCCGACGAGGGCGCCATCGTCGCGGATCCGGGCGGCTATGCGGGCACCTACACGGCCATCGACGGCGGCCGGCTCGAAGTGGCCGTGAACCAGGGGCAGCTGCTGCTGATCGCCGACGGCAAACGCCTGCCCTTGCAGCACCTGGAAGGCGATAGCTTCCTGGCTCAAGATGCGCGATTCGAGCTGTTTCCTCTGGTCTTTTCCCGAGAGACCCGCGGCGCCGGCAACGCAGCCGACGGCAAGCCCGCGGACGGCAAGCCCGCGGACGGCAAGCCCGCGGACGGCAAGCCCGCCGTGGGCGAGGGCCCCGAAGCAGCACCGCCGCCCGTCGTGGAGCTGCGCCACGGACCCGACTGGTACGCACACACCCGCTACCGCGGCGATCGATCGGTGCCCGACTCGACGGCGCTCGAGCCATTCGTCGGCACGTACTACTCGGAGAGCATGTGGACCAACATCATTCGCGTGTTTATTTGCCACGGCCGGCTGTGCGCGGACGGAACGATGTTCCTGGATGCGATCGGCAATGGGTTGTTTCGCGACGCGAGCAATCCGGCCAATCCCGACTTGATCGAATTCAAGCACATCATCGACGGTCATGCCCGTCTGCTGGCCATGGGCAACGAAGTCTGGCAACGCATCAATCTGGGAGCGCAGTCCTAGGGCGTCCGTTATCGATGAGTCACCATGACATCGCCGAGGGGATGGACGTGGTAGGCTGGTTTCGCAACAGGCTGGTCGCCCGCCCTCGCCGCAGGCGGGGCGCCAAATGATGGAGGGAGGGGAAGTGGACGTGGACTCGAGGACTGCGACACGCTGCGCGGCGCGCGCCGGCTCATGAAGAAGGCCCGCCAAAGGCGTTCGAAGTCCGGCGGCAACGCACACAGCACCTTGGGCGGGTTGATTCGCCTGGTGCGCCGGCAGAACGACTGGACGCTGCGTCAAATGAGCGAGAAGGTCGGAATCCCGCTGTCGACGCTGGCCAAGGTCGAGGCTGACAAGCTCTCACTCACCTACGACAAGCTTCAGCAATTCACGTCGCGGCTGGGCTTGACCATGACTGAATTCCTGGCGCAGGCCGAAGCGCCCGCCGCCGTGGCGTCGACCGTCGTGACCGCGCGCCGCAGCCTGGCCACCGGCGGCAATTCCGTCCAGGTGTCCACGCCGAACTATGAGTACGAATATCTGTGCGCCGATCTTCGCGAAAAACGCATGGTCCCGATTATCGCGCGCATCCGATCACGCGACATCGCCGAGTTCGGCCAGCCGGTGCGTCATCAGGGTGAAGAGTTCATCTACGTGCTCGAAGGAACCATCGAGGTACACCTGCAGTTCTACACGCCGATCACGCTGAGCGTGGGGCAGGGAATCTACCTCGACAGCACCATGGGCCATGCCTATGTCGCCAAGGACTGTGAGAGCGCCCTGGTGCTCGCCGTCTGCTCCAGTGAAGACCCGAATCTTGCCAGCGATCTGATGGGTCTGGCGGAAAACGACGCCGAAGCGGCGATTTGAACCCAAAGGAGCCCCGCACAGGGCGATTCTTTTCGGTTGACACAATTTCTCGTATTGGGACATTATTCTTCAAGCAGGATACGGATTGCCTAAAAAGAATCGCTGAAGGAACGGGGGGATGCCATGAATCGGATAGCATCGTTATTTCTGGGTTGCGCGGCGATGAGCGGTTCTGCGCTGCTCGCCTCACCCGTGTCGGCGCAGCAAAGCCAGGACACCAAGCGCGGGTCCGCGGCTCTGGACGAGATCGTCGTGACCGCCACGAAACGCGCCGAGGTATTGCAGGACGTACCCGTCGCGGTGACCGCCATCACCTCGGCTGACATTCTGGCGCGGGGCTTCACGAATTACACCGATTTTTTCAATACCGTGCCGAACGCGTTCGTCGAGAACTTAGGTCCGGGCAAGGAAAGCATTTATATTCGCGGCCTGGTCGCCCAGGGCCAGTCCGGCTTTCCGGTCGCGACCTATTTCGGCGAGGCGGTGACCAGCGTCGTGAGCAACAACGGCGGCTTCGCCGACATGCGCCTGGTGGATATCGATCGGGTGGAAGTGCTGCGCGGGCCGCAGGGCACGCTGTTCGGCGCCAACTCATTGGCGGGCGTGATGCGCATCGTGCCCGCGCCGCCCAATCTCACCGACTATCAGGTGAACCTGGACACGCGCGGTTACGCGACGGCCCATTCCTCGCAAGGCAGCGATCATGTGGAAGCCGTGCTCAACCTTCCCCTGATCAACGATCGGCTCGCCGTGCGCCTGGTGGGCTATCAAGACTATATCGCCGGCTTCATCGACAACGTCGTTCCCGCCGCGGCGGCGATCGACTACAGCGCCGCCCTGGGCGCGCCTCCCGGCGCTCTGGTCATTCCGGGGCATGTCGCCTTCACCCGCAAGGACATCAACTCAGAAAACATCTGGGGCGCGCGCGTGGCAGTGACCTGGAAGCCGACGGATCAGCTGCGGGTCGATCTGAGCTACGCGGCGCAGGGTGTGACCTTGAACTCCGAGCCGGGAGTTCAGCAAGCCGTCGGACCCTACGCAGTGCAGCGCGCGCTGGATCTGTATTCACGAGGCTCGTCGAAGGAGGACATGAAAATCGGACAGGTCGTGGTCACCTACGACTGGAGCGCCGTCACTCTCACCTCCGCGAGCAGCTACACCCAGATGAAGCGATCCTCCGCGTCGGACCTAGGCTTTCTGGCCGCCGCCGCCGGCCTGGGAGACCAATTGTGGCCGTTCCTCGACCGCAGCACCGCCGGCACCTTCACCCAGGAATTCCGGCTGCAATCACGCAGCGAAGGCCCCTTGCAGTGGCTGGCGGGCGCCTTCTACACCAACACCTTCAATGATCTCGGTCAGGTGATCCCCGACGAATCCTGCCCCACCTGTCTTCCGGAAGTGTTGCTGGGGCAGAGCTTCGCGATCAACACCACGATCGGCGGCGGCCCGGATCCGGTGTCCGAGAAGCAGCGGCAGCGGTCGGTGTTCGGCGAGGTGAACTACAGCTTCACGCCGCGGTGGACCCTGGGTGCCGGCGGGCGCTACCTCAAGGACAGCCTCGCATCCTTCGGAACCGCGGCCGAGGGTTTCCTCGTCAGCCCCACGGGATTCGCGCCCGCGGCGCCGACGGTCGGCGGCTCGTCCTCGATATTCAATCCATCGGGATACCTGCGTTTCAAAGCGACGGACGACATGACTTACTACCTGCAAGCCGCGCGCGGCTTTCGCAGCGGCAACAGCAACCAGGCTTTGTCTTACGACCCGAACGGTCCCTGCGCCGCATCCGCCAAGATCCTGGGATTGGGACCGCTGACGGACCCCGATACTTTGTGGACCTACGAACTCGGCTTGAAATCGGTTCTTTGGCAGCAGCGGCTGGCGGCCAATCTGGCCCTGTTCCACCAGAAATGGAGCGGAGTGCAGCTGTTGGCCAACCAGCCCTGCGGCTTCGACGGCGTGCTCAACGGCGGCGACGCCTCGGGTAACGGCGCCGAGCTCGAAATGAGCGCGCGAATCAACAGCGCGTGGAGCGCCAACCTGAGCGCGTCCTATGTCCACAACAAGTTCGACAGCGTCAAACCCTATGTGGGATTCGCCGTGGGCGACCGGGTTCCGGGAGCCCCGGAGGAGAACGCCAGCGCCGGTCTGCAGTACGATTTCGCTCTCAACAGCCGCTGGAAGGGCTATGCGCGAGGCGACTACGTGTACGTGGGCGACGTTCACTACCGCTTCGATCCGGGCACGCTGAACATCGGGATTTTGCAGGGAGGATACGCGCAGGCCAATCTGCGGCTCGCCGTGCAGCGCGAGAACCTGTCGCTGGAATTGTTCGGACACAACGTCACCGATAAGCGCGCCGCGGTGGCGACGGGCGATCCGACACAAAACGGTTTCACCTACCTGTTGCGGCCGCGCGAGATCGGCATCGAAGTGCGCTACTCGTACGACCGGCCGCGCCGATGAAGCTCCGGCACGGGTCGCGCCCGATGACGCCGGGACTTGGCTGCGCGCTGCTCGCCGGCGCGGCGCTGCTGGGCGCCACGCTGTGCAGCGGTGCGGTGCCGGCGTCTGCGGGCGCCTTCAGCTCTGCGAGCGCCTTCAGCATCGAGCAGGCGCTGAGCGCGCCTTTTCCCTCGTCGCTCGCCGCCGCGCCGGCGCAGAGGCGCTTCGCGTGGGTGTTCAATGACCGCGGCAGCCGCAATGTGTGGGTGGCGGAGCCCGCCGGCAAGGGTGCCTATCGATCGCGCGCCGTCACCTCTTATGCGGGCGACGATGGCTTCGATCTCGGCGAGGTGGGCTGGGACGCGAAGGGGAAGTGGGTGCTGTATGTTCGCGGCGGCAGCTTCGAAGGCGGCGGCCCGGTGAACGTACTCAGCAAGCCGGCAGGTCCGGCAGCCCAGGAAATTTGGGCCGTCTCGCCGGGGCAGGCCGCGCCGCGCCTGCTGGCCGCGGGCCATGGGGCGGTCGCCGCCCCGAACGATGAGCGGGTCGCCTATATTTCGGGTGATCAGATCTGGGTCACCGGGCTCGATGAGGCGGCCAGCCCCAAGCAGCTGCTGCACGACCGCGGCGTCGATGCTGAATTGCACTGGTCGCCCGACGGCTCGCGCCTGGCGTTCGTCAGTGAGCGAGGCGACCACAGTTTCATCGGCGTCTACGACTTCGCTCGCGATGCGATTACCTGGCTCGCACCCAGCGTCGATGGCGACGGCTCGATCGCATGGTCGCCCGACGGGCTGCATATCGCGTTCATTCGCGTACCCGCCCATGGCGAGCTTGCGGAATTCCAGCGCGAAGCGGCGCCGTGGTCCATCTGGCTGGCGGATGTGCGCACCGGGCAAGGGCGCGAAATCTGGAAAGCGCAGAGCGGCATCGGCAGCCAGTTCTCTCCCAGCCAGTCGCCGGACAATCTTCTGTGGGCCGGCGACGATCGCTTGATTTTCCCATGGGAGCGCAGCGGCTGGCTGCATCTGTATGCGTTGTCCACGCGGGGCGGCGAGGCCGCTCCGTTGACGCCGGGCGAGTTCGAGATTTTTCGTTTTGGGCTCTCCCGGGATGGGCGCCATGTCGTGTATTGCGCGAACCAGGGCGACCTCGATCATCGGCACGTGTGGAGCGTGGCGACGGCGGGGGGCGCGCCCAAGGCGCTGAGCCGCGGCAATGGCATCGAAGATCTGGCCGTGGCGGCCGGCGATTCGGTGGCGGTATTGCATAGCGATGGGCGCCATCCCTTGCGCCCTGCAGTAATCGCCGGCGGTGGACGCATCGAGGACCTGGCGCCGGGCAGTACGCCGGCCGAATTTCCCATCGACCGGCTCGTGGAACCGCAAGCCGTGCTGCTGCGCTCGACGGACGGACTGGAACTGCATGGCCAGCTGTTTGCGGCGCCTGCACGCGCGGGCGAGCGCCGGCCCGCGGTGCTGTTTTTTCACGGCGGCCCGACCCGGCAAATGCTGCTCGGCTGGCATCCGCTGGACGCGTATAGCTATACCTATGCCATGAATCAATACCTCGCCGCCAAGGGCTACATCGTGCTGTCGGTGAATTATCGCGGCGGCATCGGCTATGGACTGAATTTCAGGGTGCCCGAGAAATTCGCGTTTGCCGGGGCCAGCGAGCTCAATGACATCCGCGGCGCCGCGTACTATCTGCGCGGCCGTGCCGATGTGGATCCCAAGCGCATCGGCATCTGGGGCCCGAGTTACGGCGGCCTGATGACCTCGCTGGGTTTGTCGCGTGCATCCGACCTGCTGGCCGCCGGTGTCGACTATGCCGGCGTCTCGGATTGGAGCGCACTGATGTCCGCGCACATGTCCCTGAGCGCGCCGGGCGCATCGCAGGATCAGATGCGCCTCGCGTTCGAATCCTCCACCCTGGCGACGATGGGGACCTGGCGCTCTCCCGTGCTGCTCATTCACGCGGACGATGACCGCAATGTGCCGTTCGCCCAGACCGTGCAGCTGGTGCGCGCGCTGCGCAAGCAGGGGGTGCCGTTCGAGCAGGTGATCATTCCCGATGAAATTCACGATTTGTTGCTGTATCGCTCGTGGCTGACCATGTTCCACGCCGCGGACGATTTTTTCGATCGCCACCTGTATCGGCTCGCGCCGAAGGAGCCGTGATGACGCGCATTCGTTGGCCGGCCTTGGTGTTACTCGCCGGACTTCAGCCCGGGTTCGCGGCGGCGCCGGCCGGCTACGATGTGCTGATCACCGGCGGGTCGATTTATGACGGCTCGGGCCGCGCGCCCTATATCGGCGAGGTCGCGATCCGCGGCGACCGGATCGTCTATGTCGGCGAGCACGCGCCGCAACGGGAGGCGGCGCGCATGGTCGATGCGCACGGGCTCGCGGTTGCGCCGGGCTTCATCAACATGCTCGCGCATCCTGAAGAATCGTTGTTCGCGGACGGACGCGCGTTGAGCGATTTGACCCAGGGCGTGACCCTGGAAGTCATGGGCGAGGACAGCATGGGGCCGCTGACGCCGCCCATGCAGCGATTGATGGCGCAGCGTCAGGGCGACATCAAGTACCCCGTGGATTGGTCGACGCTCGACGGCTACCTGCGCAAGCTCGAAGCCCGCGGCATTGCGCCGAATGTCGCAAGTTTTGTCGGTGCGGGGGTCGTGAGAAGCAATCTGCTGGGAGAGCGCGACATCCAGCCGACGCCCGCCCAGCTTCAGTCCATGCGCGTGCTCGTCCGCCAGGCCATGGAGCAAGGCGCCCTGGGACTGACCACGGCGCTCATCTACAGTCCCAACCAGTACGCGAAAACCCCGGAATTGATCGCGCTGGCGAAGCAATCCGCGGCGTGCGGCGGCATCTACATCGCGCATATGCGCAGCGAGGGCGACCGTCTGCTCGAGGCCGTGGATGAGACCATCGAGATCGCCAAGGCGTCCGGAGCGCCGGCGGAGATCTACCATCTCAAGCTCGCCGGGCAGGACAACTGGGGGAAATTCGAGCCGCTGGTCGCCAAAATCGAGGCGGCGCGCGCTTCCGGCGTACGCATATCGGCGGACATGTACACCTACACCGCGGGCGCCACCGGTTTGGACGCCGCCATGCCGCCCTGGGTGCTGGACGGCGGCCTGGAAGCGTGGATCGCACGGCTCAAAGACCCGGCCATGCGCGCCCGGGTGATCGCCGACATGCGCAATCCGCATCCGAAAAACTGGGAAAACATTCTCGGCGCCTCGGGCCCGGACAGGGCGCTGCTGCTGGCGTTCAAGAACGACAAGTTGAAGCCGCTGGCGGGCAAGACCCTGGCTGAAGTGGCCCGCATGCGGGGTGTCAGCCCCGAGGATGCGGCCATCGATCTGGTGATCGAAGACGGCACGCGCGTCGGAGTCGCGTACACGTTGATGAGCGAAGACAATGTGCGCCGCGAAGTCGCGCTGCCCTGGGTGAGCTTCGGCTCCGATGCGGATGCTCCGGCTCCCGAAGGGGTTTTTCTCAAATCGAACGAGCACCCGCGCGCCTACGGCAACTTCGCGCGCCTGTTCGCCAAGTATGTGCGCGAAGAGCATGTGATCAGCGTGCAGGAAGCCGTCCGCAAGTTGACCTCGCTGCCCGCCGATAATCTGTCGCTCGAGGACAGAGGCCGCCTGGCGCAGGGATTCTACGCGGACGTGGTGATATTCGACCCTGCCTCCGTGCAGGATCATTCCACCTTTCAGGTCCCGCATCGGCTGTCGACCGGCGTGCGCGACGTGCTCATCAATGGCCGCTTTGCCCTGGAGAATGCCCGCGCGACCGGCGCTGCAACCGGCCGCATCGTGCGCGGCCGAGCGTGGACCGGCAGGGCCGGAGGCGGCTGCAAGGCGCAGCCTGCCGATTGGACCTGGTCGAAATAGCGCCGGCCCGGCCGGCCGGGCCGGGAGTTTCGCCGAGCTCAGGCCAGCGCTTCGCGCGTCCTGGCCTTGGGTACGATGAGCAGGAGCAGAGCGGCGGCCAGCAGACAGACGCCGCCCATGAGCAGAAAAAACGCGCTATGGCGCAGCGGCGTCCAGTAGGTGCCCAGCCATCCGGCAAACAGATTGCCCAGAAAGCCGGCCGAGAACCAGCCGGCGATGGTGGTGGCGGCGAGACCGGCCGGGGCCAGCCGGCCGAACAGGCCGAGCCCGACGGGAAGGATGTAGAGTTCGCCCACCGTCATCACCACCACCTGGCCGGCCAGCCACATCCATGACAGCTTGACCGAGTGGCTCTCGGCCCAGAAGGCCGCGCCGGCAATGATGAAGTAGGACAGGCCCACGATCGCCGCTCCGATGGCCATCTTGGCCACCGAGGAGAGCTCGCGATCGCGTGCGGCCAGCCGTGTCCAGCGCGCCACCAGAACCGGCGACAGGAAAATGACCACCAGGGAGTTCAGGGATTGGAACCAGGTGACGGGAATGGTGAGGGTGGAAGTCAACGCCCGATCGATATTCGCATCCGCCCACAGTGGCATGGTGTTGCCGAGCTGTTCGTAGGCGCCGCGAAACACGACGATCGTGCCCGCGACGGCCATGAGCAGCGCAAAGCGCCTGAGCAGCCCCTCGGGCTGGGCCGCCGCCTTTGCCGCCGGCGCCGGCGCGGGAATGGACGCAGAACGGCCCGGCTCCGGCGGCAGGTAGCGGCCGCCGGCCATGTAGGTTGCCAGCCCGATGAGCATGCCGAGCCCTGCCAGGGAGAATCCCCAGTGAAAACCGAATAGCTCGCCGACCGTGCCGACGACCAGAGGCGCGGCGAAGGCTCCCAAGTTGACGCCGACGTAGTAGATGTTGAAGGCCGATTTGCGGCGCGCATCGTGCTGGCCGTACAAACTGTCGATCTGGCTCGACAAGCTCGGCAGGAACAAGCCGTTGCCGAGCGCGATCATGGCGAGCGCCATGAAGAACAGGCTCTCCAGACCCATCATGAAATGCCCGAGCGACATGACGCTGCCGCCGATCAGCACGGCCAGCCGGCGGCCGAGCTTGCGATCGGTGATGATGCCGCCGAAAATCGGCGTCAGATAGACGCCGGCCGCATAGATGCCGTAAATCCATGACGCGGTTTGCTGCGGGTACAGCAGATGCTTGGTCACGTACAGAACGAGCAGGGCACGCATGCCGAAAAAAGAGAACTGGGCCCACATCTCCGTGAGAAACAGGATGGTGAGGCCGCGCGGCTGACCGAACCAGTCTCCCGGGGCCACTCCAACGCCGGGCGAAGCAGCGCCGCTCGGCGTCACGGCCGGTCTCGCTCGGTGCCGGGGCGGCCGACGGTCGGGGCCAGGGGCAGGGCCAGGGTCGGGGGCAAGGGCAGGGCCAGGGTCGGGGGCAGGGCCAGGGTCGGGGGCAGCGGCAGGGGTAGGGGCATCAGGGGTTGGGTTTTTTCTCTTGACAGAGATAATTCTATACCGAGAAACCAGCCCGAAGGTATGAATATCGAGGCTTGGTCGGCCCGCGAGCTTGCACCTTTTGGGTATTCTCGAATAAATGAAAATCGTCGCCGTCACGAACATCAAGGGCGGAGTCGGTAAGACGACAACCGCCGTGAATCTTGCGTATCTTTGCGCCTCCCGGGGCCGGAACACGTTGTTGTGGGATTTGGACCCACAGGGTGCGGCGAGCCATATTCTGCGTTGCGAGCCCGACGAGCACGTGTCCGCCAAGAAGCTCGTGTCGGGGAAGCGCGAATTGCCGGAGCTGTTGCTGCCGAGCGGATATGCCAAATTGGATGTCCTGCCGTCGGACTTCTCGTACCGCAACTTCGATGTGCACCTGGCCGCACGCAAGCGTCCGACCGAACGGCTGTTGAAAATGAGCCGTTCGCTGCGCAGCGTCTACGGCGCTCTGTTTCTCGACTGTCCGCCCGGAATCTCCCTGCTCTCCGAAAACGTGCTTCGCGCCGCCGACGCCGTCGTCGTGCCGCTGCTGCCGACGCCTTTGTCGGTGCGCATGTTGCGGCAGTTGCGGGAATTCATCGCCGCGAACGCGTGGACCGATCTCGTGCTGCTGCCCTTCTTCTCGATGGTGGATCGGCGCAAATCGCTGCACCAGGAAGTCATCGCGGCCACGCGCGGGCAATTCCCGGAGCTGCTGGCCACTGAAGTCCCCTATTGGAGCGAGATCGAGCGCATGAGCCAGCGCCGCGCCCCTCTTCCGGCGTACGCGCCCTCGAGCGCCGGCGCGGAGATCTATTCGCAGCTGTGGTCGGAAATTCAAACGCGGACGGGTGGGATGAGCGGGTAAACTCTCGTCCTTTCGCCGTACAGGGCCAGCCGCGATGAACACGATTGTCGAACCCGCCCGTTCCGTCGATGTGGTTCTGGAGACCGATGTTCTGGTGGTCGGCAGCGGCCCGGGGGGGCTTGCCGCCGCGCTGGCCGCGGCCCGAGCCGGAGCGCGCACCGCGCTCATCGACCGCAACGGCTGCTTCGGCGGCAATATCACCCAGGTGGGAGTCGAAGGATTTGCCTGGTACCGCCACGAGCACACCGTCGACTGCGAGGGCATCGGCATCGAGTTCGAGGAACGGGCCAAGGCGATGGGGGCCGCGATGCCCGAACCCCAGTCTCTGAGTCACGCGCTCGACGCGGAAATGTTCAAGTGGGTGGCCGACGTGCTGGTGCAGGAAGCGGGCGTGACGCCGCTGCTGCACCGCCTTGGGGTCGCGCCCATCATGGAGAACGGTGCGATTCGCGGCGTCATCACCGAGAGCAAGGCCGGCCGCGAGGCCATACTCGCCAAGCGCGTGATCGATGCGACGGGAGATGCCGACATCGCGGCCCGCGCCGGCGCGCCGGTGCGCAAGTCGCCCAGGAACGAGATGATGGCCGTGTCCGTCATGTTCTCCATGAGCGGCGTCAACAAGCGCCGCTTCATCGATGCGGTGAAGGCCGATCCGCAGACCTATGCCGACTGGGCGGGCAACGGCGAATGGGACAACGAAACCACGGGCAAGGAAGACAAGCTGTTCTCGCCGTTCCTGCGCAAGCCGTTCAAACAGGCGGTGGCCGCGGGTGTCATTCCCGCCAGCCTGAACACCATCGCCGGCACCTGGGGCACGGTCTCGGATCAGGGCGATCTGACTTATTTGAATCTGGTGCACATACCGGGCATCGACGGCACCGATCCGAACGACCTGACCCAGGGCGAGATGCGCGGGCGGCGCGATGCCATTCATGCGGTGGCGGCACTGCGCGGCTTCATGCCGGGATGCGAGGACGCCAAGCTGCGCAATTTCGGCATGACCTTGGGGATCCGCGATACGCGCAAGATCGACGCCCTCTACAATCTCACCGGCACCGATGTGCGTGAACAGGCGCGCTTCGATGACGCCATCGGCATTTTTCCTGAATTCATCGACGGCTACGGCATTTTGATCCTGCCGACCACGGGCCGCTACTGGCAGGTGCCGTATCGGGCGCTGGTGCCCAAGGGCGTGGGCAACCTGCTGGTCGCGGGGCGATCGATCGGCGGCGACCGGGTATCGCACGCCTCGGCGCGCAATATGATGTGTTGCGCGGTCAGCGGCCAGGGCGCCGGCGTCGCGGCCGCAGTCTCGCTGCGCACGGGGGAGTCGTTCGACCGGCTGGACGTGCGCGCCGTCCAACAGGAGCTGGTGCGTCAGGGAGCCCGCATCCATTGAGCGGCGGTGACGCGGTGTCGGTGGGCAGCCCTGCGTTTACCGCATCGGGCGCGGCGCGCTGGTGGGTACTGGCGTTGCTCAGCCTCG
>Ga0105240_10011493_pt1 | contig 12327 bp, 7 predicted proteins | sample KBSC54metaG_FD_80426 | JGI IMG/M metagenome (GOLD analysis project Ga0105240, IMG submission 80426) | Corn rhizosphere microbial communities from Kellogg Biological Station, Michigan, USA - KBS C5-4 metaG | ecosystem: Host-associated > Plants > Roots > Rhizosphere > Soil | place: Michigan, USA...
GTCCGCTGCCGCGCCTTCTACAGGAATGACCCTGCAGATTTCGTCATCCAGTCCGATGATCTCCGCGCCGGCGTCGGTCGCGGTGGTAGCCGGCGCGACCAGCGCGACATTTTCTGTAACGGCCGCTAGTACCGTGAACGGCAGCCAGGCTGCGATTACTGTTTCGACAGGAGCGAGCTCACAAGCGACGAACATAACTCTCGTTCCACCGGTGACACTTACCAGTTTGACGGCTTCACCTGCCAGCCTGTCGGCGGGGCAGACGTCTACGATCACGGCTCTTTTGTCGGCGGCCGCGCCTTCTACAGGATTGACCCTGCAAATTTCGTCGTCCAGTTCGATGGTATCCGCGCCGGCATCGGTCGCGGTGGTAGCTGGCGCGACCAGCGCGACATTTTCTGTGACGGCCGCTAGTACCGTGAACGGCAGCCAGGATGCGATTACTGTTTCGACAGGAGCGAGCTCACAAGCGACGAACATAACTCTCGTTTCACCGGTGACACTTACCAGTTTGACGGCTTCGCCTGCCAGCCTGCCGGCGGGGCAGACGTCTACGATCACGGCTTCTCTGTCCGCTGCCGCGCCTTCTACAGGATTGACCCTGCAGATTTCGTCGTCCAGTTCGATGGTATCCGCGCCGGCGTCGGTCGCGGTGGCGTCCGGCGCGACCAGCGCGACATTTGCTGTAACGGCGGCTAATACCGTGGACGGCAGTCAGGTTGCGATTACTGTTTCGACAGGAGCGAGTTCACAAGCGACGAACATCACTCTAGTTCCGGGGATCTCTATTACCGGTTTGACGACTTCGGTCGGCAGCATGGGGCAGGGGCAGAGCGGTACGGCCAGCTTGACTTTATCCGGCCCTGCTCCGACGGGCGGGGTGACCTGCACAGTGTCGTCGAGTAGTGGCTACTTGACGGTTCCCACTTCGGTGTATGTCCCGGCCGGCGCGAATAGTGCGACCTTTTCCCTGGCGGTGAACTCTTCAGTCACTTCGAATCAAAATGCAACGGTAACTGTATCACTGGGAGCCAGCTCGAAATCGGTGGTTATCGCGCTGAAGAATTCAGTCACGTTAACCTTCCAGCCCGGTGTGTCCGCGTATACCGGCTGCGTAGACCGTTGGCTGGGCGCGGGCACTTCACCCTCGTTCTCTATCAAGGACCCGAGTTGGACAGCGGCGCGATATACGGGTGATGCACAGTCCTGGTATTTACTCCGATGCGATCTTTCGGCCATCCCGGCCGGCGCTGTCGTAAGTTCGGCCACGCTCACGTTCGGCAGTATCGTGTATTCGCCTTCGGCTGTGGATGCTCAGCGAATCACGGACCCCGACGGCCTTGGCTCTAGCTTTCCTACTGGCTGGAGTACAGCCGGCACTTCGAATCAGGGGACTTTCTATACCGGCGCAACGTCAGTCTTTAGGAATCAGACCGACGTGTCGACAGGACTTAAATGGCGGAATAGCGATCCCATTGACGGCCATTCTCATATAGCCGGCGTCCTGGCCCCGAGCGAAGGACCGGTCAGTTACCAGACGGGCGGCCCCCAATCTCATGTAGTTACGGCGGCGGTACAGGCGTGGGTTAACGGCGCCCAAAATCAGGGCTGGGCTATCTCTGCCGAATCCCCTGACGCCAATGTCCAACTGTTCACAGTATCGGATGCGAACATCGCGAATCGACCCATCCTCTCTGTAACCTTTATTCCGAGTGGCTCGGACGTAACTGCTCCAGCAACGATTACGGATCTTGCAGTAACGTCCTGCACATCACAGGCTCCGATTACCTGTAACCTGCAGTGGACGGCACCTGGGGACAACGGAATGAGCGGAACTGCCACCGCTTATCAAATCCTTTTCGGCAGTTCGCCCATTACTTCGACTAATGTCGCCACAGCCGATGTATTTGCCGGCGCTCCGGCTCCGCTGCCCGGGGGCACCCTTCAAACCGCGACGGTCAGCGGCTTGCAGCAAGGCTTCAGGTACTCAATCGCCGTGCGGACCCGTGACGCGTCGTTCAACTGGGCTCCGCCGTCCAACAATGTCACGGTGACCACTGCGAATCCTCGCGGTGTTTCGTCCACGCATCCGCGCATCCTTCTCACTAGCGGAGTTCCGGATACTTGGAACCCGAATGTGGATCGTCTCACTGCCATCCGTCAACGGATTCAGTCCGGGCAGGCGATGGTCGATTTCCAGGCGGTGCAGAATCTAGCAAATGCCTATGAAGGCAGCAATATTTTCGACGGCGCCGACAACTCGGCGCTGCTCATGCCGATCTCATTCGCCTTTATGTATCAGATGTTGAAGGCCAGTAACGCCACCGCTGCCAATACCTACGCGGATTGGGTGATCGACAATTTCCTGCTGGCGGCTGTGTGGAATGACGGAGGGTACGACGATACAGTTGCATTTCGTGCCGAGGCGGCCGCTCTCGTGTACGACTGGTGTTACGACCGGATTGTCAGTCGCAATCTCCAGGCTCAGTCGATTGCCAGCCTGAAAGCCGCTTACAGCCTACTCGCGACGGACGTGAATTACTGGCAGCAGAGCATCCGTGAGAGCGATTTCCATAATTATGCGGTGGAAATCGAGAACTCCTACATCGCGCTCGGGCTTGCCCTTTACGGTGACGATCCCGCTGCCGCAACGATGCTCGATCGCGGCTGGGGAATGTTCGCGGAAGGATATCCCTTCCAACCCACTTCTTTCGGCGATACCGTCACGTTCAAACTCAAGAACAGTATCGATACTCTGACCGGCGGCGCTTTGAATTGGGAAGGACCTGTGTACTGGCGCGCCTCGGCTCCGGAGATTCTGCGTGGTATCGAAGCTTACGATACCGCCACTCGCCGGGCTGGTGATGTGTGGACCAATCTCTTCTCGAATACCGTAAATGCGGGCTATTACAAGATCTACATGCTGCAGCCCGATGGCGCCAATCCGGGAATGGGCGATGCCAGCGAAGATACGCCGACGGCGGGTCGTGACAACTTCGGGATGGTCATTTTGCTGGATCGTTTCAAGGACGGTTACATTAAGCAATTTGTCGACACCGCTGTTGCAGATCCGTGGGATGCGGGCCAGGGCGGTTCGATCGGCTTGATCTGGAAACTGATGTTCTACGACTACGCTAATCAGGTTCCCGCGAAACCATATTCCAGCCTGCCCACTTCTCGCGAATTCGGCCGTGACGTGGTGATGCGTACCGGATGGGGTCCGAGCGACACCTACATGACTTTCAGCGCCGGGTACACGGGCGTTTATCACAATCACCTGGATCAGGGCAACTTCACCATCTTTAAAAACAGCCAACTGACCGGTACCGGTGGGGCATATACGACGGCCGTCGGACCCTACTACTACGACTATTTCAAGAAATCCGTGTCGAGCAACGTGCCGCTCATCTACGATTCCACCGAATGCTGGCGCGACAATTCGACAACCTGTAGCATCGCTAACGACGGCGGTCAGCGCTGGCCCTGGCGACGCTTTAGTCCGCCGTACAGTACCAACACGTTCGGCGTAAACAGGCTGTGGTCCGGTACCGTGCTTTCGGATCCCTCGTACAGCGAGCAGTTTCTAGCTGCGACGAAGACTTCGACCTTGAACCGCGCCTCGGGCACAATCGACTACGTTTCGGCCGATCTTACAAAGGCGTACGCCAACGCATACAGTAACGCAAATGGCGATCCGGCAAACACCAATACCAACGCCCGGGTATCGCAAGTCACGCGGGACCTGGTGTTTGTCAAGCCAAACTACGTCGTGATGTTCGACCGCATCAGTGCGACCGGAGCTGGTTTGACCAAGTCGCTGCCCATCCATACATTCTCGGCTCCTGTAATGGGCGGAGTGTCCGCTCAGCCGGGCATCGGAACGTATCCCTCCACGGTAATGCAGAGCGACCACGGGACTGGACGGCTGTTCGTTCAGCCGCTGCTACCGAAGAACTCGAACGTCAGAGTGGTGGGCGGCAACACATGCACGACGGTGAATGTTACGACCTGTTCGAATACAAATCCGACTGTTTGCACTACCGATCAGCCTCACAATTTGACCGAAGGGGAGATTTTCGGTATGCAAGACGGTCCTAATATTTGGGGCTCCTGGGCTGGAGCGGTCAATACCGATGCCATGGGAGCATCGACTGCCCACGTGATCAGCGCTACGACCTTTACGCCCATGGACATGAATGGAAACCCGGTGAACGGCTCGAATCTGGGGGCGTTTCCGGCGGGATACCAGATGACGTACCATGCGAATTGCGGCTACGAAGGGTATGTCGACAACTATCTCGGACACCCCGCGAACCTCTGGTGGCCTGCTAACAACGCTGCCGCAGTCGCTGCTACGCCGCGCTGGAGGGCAGAGGTACAGGCGCCGTTGGGTTCTCTGACGGATTACTTTCTGAACGTCCTGTATCCGACTACTACGAATACAGCGGCTATGCCGACCAGCACACTGATCGAGAGTGCGACGTATTACGGAGCCTTGATCCTCGATAACACTGCTCCGCAGGTGGTGCTCTTCAGTAAGAGTTCGGTGCGGCAAACCGCGGCCAGCTATACTGCCTCGTATACAGGTTCCGCTCAACACGTGTTGACGGGCCTGGCGCCGGGAAACTATGTAGTTCTATTGAACGGGTCGCCTCTGTCCACCATTGCTGTGGGAACGGATGGGATGATGAACTTCACGGCCAACGGAGGCGGTACTTTTAGCGTCTCGTTACAATAATGGGTAGTCGATGACTATCCAAACTGTCTGTGTGTACTGCGCTTCCAGCCAGCAGACTCCGGAGGTGTACCTCGAGGCGGCGGCCCGGCTGGGCCGCTCGCTGGCGGAGGCGGGCATCGGGATCGTTTATGGCGGCAGTTCGCTCGGTTCAATGGGGAAACTGGCGGGGGCGGCGCTGGAAGCCGGCGGACGCGTAACGGGTGTGCTGCCGCGATTCATGGATGATCTGGAATGGGGCCACCGGTCGTTGACCGAACTTCGACTGGTAAACGATATGCACGAGCGCAAGCGCACCATGCTGGAACTGAGCGACGCGGTGGTGGCGCTTCCGGGCGGCTGCGGGACGCTGGAAGAACTGTTCGAGGCGATCACGTGGAAACGGCTGGGTCTGTACCGCGGGCCAGTCGTACTGGTAAATGTGAACGGCTTCTACGACTCATGCGTCCAACTGCTGGCGCGGTGTGTGGAGGAGCGATTCATGGATGCCCGGCACGCGGAGATGTGGCAAGTCGCTGAGGGCGCGGACAGCGTCGTCTCGATACTGCGCTCGGCGTCGGAATGGCCCGCCGACGCCCGCTCGTTTGCCGCGCTGCGGTAAATCCGCTGGCCCGCCACGACTCTTCCTGCGTATATCCGGTAGGCCAGTACTCCAATAGTACTTTCAGGACTTTTTCAGTATTAAAGTACTGTGCGATTCTTTACATATCGCACTCAACGCGAAATTACTCTTCAGGAGACAGGATTTGAATAATAAGGGGCTATTTGCGCTCGTATCGTCGCTGTGTTTGCCGGCTCTGATGCATGCCAGCGCAATCTACATTACGACAGGACAGACAGGCGCGCAAACGCAAATGGACGTGAACCACGATAGCGTGTTCGCAGCGCCATCACTTACGCTCCCGTGCGGTCTGACAGTTTGCGCCACGGCGACTATCAGCTACTTCGATCCCACGTTCAATTGGGATCTGGCCGGCGGCGATTTCACCATGAAGGACGGTACCGCTACAACCGCCGACGTGACCTTCTCTTTCTACGACAGCGTGGCTGGGCTGCTGGGCAGTGTTAACTACACCGATAGCCAATTCTGTACCGCACACGGCGGCAATTGCCAGAGTTTCGACTCGACGAAATTTACTTTCGCCGGTGGACCGATCACGCTCCTCTCCGGTCACCATTACTACGCGACAATCACCACCAATGCCGTGGACGAACAGTCGGCGGCGTATTTCATCAAAGGCTTGGACGCAGTCGGTTTCACACCGAATGCGCCCACCGCGCCGACGAACGATCCGCCGCCGAACGATCCGCCCACGACGAATTCCGCCACTCCCGAGCCAGGGTCGGTGCTGTTGATGTTGAGTGGGGCGATCGGGCTGGCGTTCATGAAGAAGCGGAAGTAAAAGGCTACAACTCGACAGCAAAACGTGGACAGGCGAAAGCGCCTATCCTACTCTAGAAGGAGTCATGAAACGACTCCTTCTTTTTATTTGTGCCGCGGCCGCGGTGTACGCCGCCGGAATCGTGGTGGATTACTCGGCCGAGGGGAAACTCTGGTGGTCGCACATCCAGTATCTGGCGGATGACAAATTGGGCGGCCGCGATACAGGGAGCGAAGGCTACCGGCAGGCTGTCCAGTATGTCAGCACCCAGTTCGAGCGCGCGGGGCTGAAGCCGCTGGGCACCGACGGCTATCAGCAGCCGGTGGCGTTCGATAAGAAGGAACTGGCGGCGTCCGAGAGCAGTCTGAAACTGGTCCGCGACGGGAAGTCTGAGCCGCTTACGATGGGCGCCGAGGCGAGCCTGAGCGCGCGCGGAGACCTGGCGGCGGATGTCGAAGCGCCGATGGTGTTCGTCGGGTATGGCATGGTGATCCCGGAGGCGCAGTACGACGACCTGGCCGGACTCGACTTGAAGGGCAAGATCGCGGTGTACGTAAGTGCCGGCGGTCCGGTGAAGGCGCCGGGGAATGTGAAATCGCATTACTCGTCGGGCGCGGAGCGGTGGGCGGCATTGCGGCGCGCGGGTGCGATCGGAGTGGCGACAATCCCGGGAGGACGGCGTCCCGACGGCGCGGCTCCGCAGGGGCAGACTCCACCGGATGGCGCGGCAGCGGCGGGCGCAGGTGCAGCCGCAGGCGCGGGCCGGGGCGGCGGGGGCGGGCGTGGGGCGCCGCAGCCTTCGATCGTGCTGGCGGATAAGGCGCTGCAGGAATCGCAAGGGCAGCAGGTGGCTGCGAGCATCACGCGCGCCGGGGCCGAGAAACTGTTCGCCGGGTCGGGACACACGATCGAAGAGATCACCAAGCTGGCCAATGCCAACGAGCCGCTGCCAACATTTCCGCTGATCGGGACACTGCACGCGAAGGCGGTGGTGAAGCATAGCGAGATGCAGGCGTCCAACGTGGTGGGTGTGTTGCCGGGCACGGACAAGAAGCTGAAGAACGAATACGTGGTGATGTCGGCGCACCTGGATCATTTGGGGACGGGGCGGCCGGTGAACGGGGACAGCATCTATAACGGCGCGATGGACGATGCGTCGGGGATCGCGAGTGTGCTGGAGATCGCGCGGCTGATGAAGGCGACGGGCGTGAAGCCGAAGCGATCGATCATCTTCCTGGCGGTGACGGCCGAGGAGAAGGGCGAGCTGGGGTCGCGGTTCTTCGCGGCGCATCCGACGGTGCCGGCCGGGCAGATCGTGGCCGATATCAATTTGGACATGTTCCTGCCGCTGTACGCGCTGAAGGTGATCGAGGTGCAGGGGCTGGCGGAGTCGTCGCTGGGCGAGACGGTGCGGGCGGCGGCGGCGGAGAATGGGGTGGCGGTGCAGGTGGATCAGGAGCCGGAGCAGAATCGGTTCATCCGCAGCGACCAGTACAGTTTCATCCGGCGCGGGATTCCGTCGCTGGCGTTTAAGTTTGGGTACGAGCCGGGGTCGGCGGACGAGAAGACGCGCAGGGATTGGGTAAAGAACATTTACCACAAGCCGGCAGACGACTTGAACCAGCCGGTCGATGCGGAGGCGGCGGCGCGGTTCGACCGGATCATTTTGAATCTGCTGCAGAAGGTGGCGGATGCGCCGGCGAGGCCGCATTGGAATCAGGACAGCTTCTTCCGGAGGTTCGCGGAATGACCATGCTCAACAAGTTGGGAGTGGCGATGGCGGGTGCGGTGCTGCTGGCGATAGCTGGGGGCGCCGAGCGGCCGGTCCAGGTGGTGACGACCGAGGCGGTGGATTACGCGGGCGGCACGATCCGGCTGACGAGCACGTATGGCGAGCTGAACGTGGAGACGTGGGACGAGCCGCGGGTCGAAGTGACGGCGACGCGGACGGCGTTTCGGCATGCGAAAGACGAGGAGCAGGGGAAAGCCTACCTGAAGCGGATCAAGGTGGATGTGAAGAAGGTTGGGGGCGATGTCGAGGTGACGACGCAGTTCCCGGGGCGGAACCGGTTCATGCGGGCCGTTCGGGGGATGGGCGATTTCAATCTCGACTACCGGGTGAAAGTGCCGCGGAATGCCAAGCTGGAGATCCGGCACGGGGTCGGGGATGTGATCGTGACGGGAGTGTCCGGGGATATCGACGCGACCGTGAAGTCGGGGGATATTGTGGTGCAGTTGCCGCGCGGCGAGAAGTACGCGATCGATGCGAAGACGGCGGTGGGGACGGTGTACTCGGACGTGGACGGAAAACAAGGGAGCTCGTACGTCGTGGGTCAGAAGCTGGAAGGCGGGTCGGGGCGTCGGGTGCGGCTGCGGGTGTCGGTGGGGGGGATCTCGATACAGTAGTCGGCGTTGGGTTCACGGTAGCGTAGGAGAGAGGGCGACACCTTGCGGTGCGACCCGCTCTTGCTTTGGTTCAGCGTAAAGATGAGGGCGAGTCTCGCCGAAAAGGGATCCGCCCTGCGGGCGGGGATTTTCAAGGCATGGGGATCTATCGGTCCGATATGTTTCGTTTGTTTCAGGGCGGTTCAGCTACAGGCACGAACGAGCAATTTACATGGTGAACTCCTTTCAGTTCACAAGATCAAGCCAGGCTTAACCTGGTATTCCAGAGCCGCAAAGTCGCGAAGACGCAAGAAAAGAGCCACCGGCGGCAAAGACCGCCGGCGTTACCCGACGAGCGGCGGGACGAGAGTTTTTAGGAACTCGTGGGCGACGCGGAAGCCGCGTTTGTATTGTTCGGTGAAATTGCCGGCTTCGTAGGCGGGGTAGTAGAACTCGTCCTCGTTTTCAATATTCATGGCGCCGGAGTAGCCGACTTCGGAGAGGACGCTGAAGAAGCCTTTCCAATCGACGGAGCCGTAGCCGGGGACGCGGAAGCGCCACCAGCGGGCGCGATTGACGGGCTGGATTCCGCCGCGCTTGAGGATGTGCCAGAGAATCTCGGTGTCCTTCAGGTGGACGTCGTAGATCTTATCGGCGAACTCGCGGGCGGCGGCGACCGGGTCCATGAACTGCCAGACGAGGTGCGACGGATCGAACTGGAGACCGACGTACTGGCTTGGGCCGAATGCCTTGAACAGAGCTTCCCAACCGACGGGGCTGGTGGCGATGTTGGGTCCGCCGGCGTAAGGCTCCCACAGAATGCGGACCTTGTTGGACGCGCAGGCGGGGAAATACTTCTCGTTGTACACCTTCACGATTTCGTCGACCTGCTGCTGCAGGGGCATGTTGGGGATGGTGCCACTCTGTCCGCCGATATTGGGGATGCCGAGCTTGCCGCAGAGGTTGATGCACTTGACGGTGAACTCGTTCTGGCGAGTGCGGCGGGCCGGGTCGGGATCGATGTGGTTGCCGTCGACGGCCAGTGATGAAACATAAATGCCGCTCTTGGCGATCTTGTCTTTGATGGAGGCGATGGCGGCGGCGTCGACCTTGTCGGGATCGATGCGCAGTTGGGCGCTGGTGAAGCCTTCAGTTTTGATGAAGTCGAGGTTGGTATCGGAGTACTGCATGAGGACGCCAAGTTTGGGCTTCCAGTTGGGCGGACGGTTTCGCTGGGCCTGGGCGGCGGCGGCCGCGGACATGGCGGTAAGTACGGTGCGTCGTGAGAGGGTCACGAATCGACGATACTCCGGGGGAGCGGTCCGGCGCAACCAGCGTCAGATGGCTTCGAGTTCTTCTTCCAGCATCTGCTTTTGTGCGAGCTCGGCGTAGTAGCCGCCGGCCTCGACGAGTTCGGCGTGGGTGCCCTGTTCGACGATGCGTCCTTTCTCGATGACGACGATGCGACCGGCCTGGCGGACGGTGGAGACGCGGTGGGAAATCAGGATGACGGTGCGGCCGCGCATGACGCCTGCGAGATGCGTGAGGATGCGTTCCTCGGTGAGGGTGTCGACGCTGGAGAGGGCGTCATCCAGAATGAGGATGCGGGGATTGCGCAGGATGGCGCGCGCGATGGCAGTGCGCTGCTTCTGGCCGCCGGAGAGGGTGATGCCGCGCTCGCCGACCATGGTGCGGTACTCCTGGGGGAAGCCTTCGATGTCGCCGGCGAGTCCGGCGATTTCGGCGGCGCGGCGGATCTCTTCGTCGGTGGCGTTCTCCACGCCAAAGGCGATGTTTTCAGCGATGGTGGCGCTGAAAAGGAAGGTCTCCTGGGGGACGAAGCCGATGAGGCGGCGGATTTCGGCGGGATTGGCCTGACGGAGGTCGGTGCCGTCGAGCAGCACGGCGCCGCCGGTGGGATCGAACAAACGCGGGACGAGACTGACGAGCGTGCTCTTGCCGCTGCCGGTGTGGCCGACGATGGCGACGGTTTCGCCGGCGGGGATGTGGAGGTCGACTCCATCGAGGGCACGTCCGCTGCCGTACTGCATGACGACGCCGCGGAATTCGATGTCGCCGCGGGAGTTGTTGACGGGGACGGGAGAAGGCGGCGGACCGATGGCCGGCTTTTCGTGCAGGATCTGATTGATGCGGTCGAGCGAGGCGCTGCCGCGCTGCATCAGGTTCACCACCCAGCCGAGCGCGATCATGGGCCAGACGAGCATGCCCATGTAGGTGTTGAACATGATGAAGTTGCCGATGGTGATGCGGCCGGTGATGACGTCGTGGCCGCCTATCCAGAGGACGACCAGGAAAGTGAAGCCGATGAGCACCTCGAGTAGCGGCTGGAAGACTCCCTGGATCAGCACGAGCTTGAGATTCTGGCCGATGTACTCCTGATTGAGCTCCTCGAAGCGGCGGAGCTCGGCGCGCTCCTGGACAAAGGCGCGAATCATCCGGACGCCGGAGAGATTCTCCTGCACGCGGCTGGAGATGTCGGAGAACATCGACTGGATGGCTTCGAATCGGCGGTGGATCTTGCGTCCGAAAAAGACGACGGCGAAGCTGACGGCCGGGGCGGGGAGGAGGGCGTAGAAGGCGAGGCGCCAATCGACGGAGACCATGATGGCGACGGCGAGGATGAAGGTGAGGCTGGTCTCGGCGCAGTACATGACGCCGGGTCCGAGCATCATGCGGACGGCGTTGAGGTCGTTGGTGGCGCGCGCCATGATGTCGCCAGTGCGGGTGCGTCCGTAGTATTCGGGCGCGAGGGTGACGAGGTGAGCGAAGAGGTCGTTGCGCAGGTCGTATTCGATGTCGCGCGAGATGCCGATGATGATGACTCGCATGCCGAACTGGAAGACGCCCTTGATGAGGGCGAGGCCGACGAGGTAGGCGGCGAAGCGGACGAAGAGTCCGTTATGGCCGGCGAGCGCGTCGATGGCGCGGCCGATCATGAGGGGCTGCAGGGCTTGGGCGACGTCCTTGAGCACGAGGCAGAGCGTGCCCAGGAACATGCCCCATCGGTAACGCCATAGATACTTTCGGACGGTGGCTAGGGATTCCCACATTCCACGAACTACTTCTCGTCCGTGGAGTTCTTCTGGTCGAGGTTGCCTACCGTTTTGAGCCTTTGGTAGAGGCGCTCGACCTCGGCTTCGTCTTCAGGACGAAGGACGCGGTAACGGGGAGAGGGGGGCTGCTTGCGTTCGCCGCCGTTGGCCAGAACTTCGCCCCAATACTGGCGGTAGGGAATACCGTCGATGAGGGCGTCGCGGGAGAGGCGGCGCAGGTGGCGGAGCAGGCTATTGCAGGAATCGAGGTCGCCGGAGTAGACCAGCAGAATGCGGGAATCGTCGAAGAGGGTGATGCGGACAATCAGGGGCGAAACCCAGCCGGTGCGATCGAGGCGGCGGATATCCATCCAGGGAATGATGCGGCGGCCGATGGAGAGATAACCTTCGTGAACTTCGACGGCGGGGCGCAAAGCCATAGCAAACAAAGCCGCGGCGATGAGGACGAACAGGGCGGCGGGGATGTACACCAAGGGAAAGACGCGGCCTCGCCAGGCGGAGAACCCGGCCAACACGACGGCGGCGGTACCAAACCAAAGATAGTGTCGTGCGGGCAGGTAGCGAGTCATCGAAATGCCGTCTAGTTTTAGACTACTCCCGAGCGCCACGTGCGTCAATCGGCGCGTGCGAGTTGAATTCCGCGCCAGGTGTAATGGAGACCGCTCCAGATCGTGAAAGCCGCGCAGATCCATATCATTGCCGACGAGAGGGTGTTTAAAAAGGAAATCTTGAAGAGGTTGGCGGACATCCA
>Ga0105240_10011496_pt1 | contig 12325 bp, 10 predicted proteins | sample KBSC54metaG_FD_80426 | JGI IMG/M metagenome (GOLD analysis project Ga0105240, IMG submission 80426) | Corn rhizosphere microbial communities from Kellogg Biological Station, Michigan, USA - KBS C5-4 metaG | ecosystem: Host-associated > Plants > Roots > Rhizosphere > Soil | place: Michigan, USA...
GACCGATCGCGCGTTCCTCTACGCGGTGCTCGGCGACATACCGAATGCGTATCGGTGGGTCGATCGCGTGCACGATTGGCCGCTCCCGGCTCTTGTGACGCTGACCAACGAACGGCTGCTCGCGCGGTTTCGAATCGATCAGCGCTATGAGCGTTTGCTCAAGAAGCTTTCCATCAAATAGCCTAGCTTCGCCAGATGACGCCCCCCCCCGAACGCGCGGCTGACGGCTTCACGACGCCGACGAGTCTGCGGGCCGCCCTCGCCGATCGCTACGCCGTGGAGCGTGAGCTCGGTCGCGGCGGGATGGCCACCGTCTATCTGGCGCGCGACCTCCGCCACGATCGCGCCGTCGCGATTAAAGTCCTCGATCAGAGCATCGGACACGCCGGCCCCGAGCGCTTTCTTCGCGAGATTCGGTTTGCGTCCCAGCTCACGCATCCGCACGTGCCCGGCGTGCACGACTCGGGTGAGTCGGGCGGAGTGCTCTACTATGTAATGCCGTACGTCGACGGCGAGCCGATCGCGCCGCCCGCATCCATCTTGGTGCCGCCTACGAATTGCTCGAGGTCGATGTGAACGTCGGTCTGCATGTCTTGCAACAGGCCGAGACAACAAGGTTGGACGAAAGAGCAAGCCTCACAGCGTTTGCTGCCCTCCTTCTCTTCCACCGCGGAATCGAGTTACTCGACGCGATATCTGCACTGGCCAAGGCAGGTGTGCCGCGCCGGCAACAGTTCTCCTGCGAGCGTATCTGGAGGCCATTCTCTACTCCCGATATCTGATGACGGTCAATGACGAGCGCGTCGCCGCGGCGCTGCTTGTCAGCGAAATCCTGGTAGACATCGACCGTTCAACCGCCGACGCTGCGGCCCACGCCCCGGGTTCCAGGCCCACGATACTGGCGCGCGAAAGGCGAGAACTGCTTCTGCGACAAGTCGCCGAAACGAGGATTTGGAACGAAGCGAGGCGCGAGCTGGAGCGGTTGAACAAAGAGAGTAGCGTCCCGGTGCCCTGGTACCAGGCCTTCGGGGGGCCGCGAACACTTGGCGCACTGAGTGGACGAGTGAACGAACCGTTCATCGAAGAAGTGTTCGAGGAGCACTACGATCTCTGGAGCGAGGTGGCGCATTCCGGCAACCTGTTCGATTCGACCAATCCGGAGATGGAAGACGCGACTTGTGTCGGCGAGCTCTTTCGGCCACTCCGTCGTCGCTCGCGGGACGAGGCCGTGTTTGTCGTCTTCGCATGTCACGCGTTGTTTCACCTGACTCTTCACCATCACATGGAATATTTTCGCAGCGCGCCTGCTGGCCTTCAGGAATGGGTCGCTGTCGCCGACAAGCCCCGCGAGTCCTTGGCATAGTGTGCAGCTGAGCCGTGCGTGCCTCGCCGGGCATTACCGAACGGGGACTACCGCCTTCTTTGCTCGGCCGGCAAAAAAACTGTTCGCGACCGCGAAACCAAATACCGCCTGCCCCTTGCTCAACCCCGATATCTCGCCACCAAAGAAGTAATACGAGACACCTAAACGAACCTCCTTCACCTGAAGGCTCATTCCCGCCTCGGCGCCAAGGAATGTGGTGCTCCCGGTCGTGAGGAGGCGGCGCCGTGCGCTCTGCGCATCGCCCGCGGTACCGGACAGATCGCCTTGAATCACGCGTAGCGCGGGGCCGGCGTCGAATACGAGCGACACTGAGGTCCCCGCGACATCTTGATTGTAGACTTCCCGCGAGACCTGGGCCCCAGCGGCGACAACGAACGCACCGAAAGACGTCTTCGCGGTCGACGCGGTGTCCGCCCACGTGACGGGCGCGCCGCTTAAATAGGTGTGCCATCCCCACCCGTTGGCATTTGGGAATAGCTGGCGGAAGTCGACCAAGAAGCTCAATCGGTTGCTGGTTGCGCCTCCCGAGGTCGGCGGCAGCAATGAACTGCCAAACTCCTTCTTCACTGTGTCGGCTGTGCCGATGACGTTGATCAAGACCGTCAAATTTGAATTGTAACGTCCAAAGCTCACTCCGAGCGCGCCCGCCGCGGGCGTCGGTGCGTCTCCGCTCTTCCCGGTCAGCACAGTTCGCACATTCCCATCGGCAAGAAAAGACATGACGACTGAGTCCTCGAGAACACGCCGTCGCTCTTCGCGCGTCAAGTCGTCCTTGGTCGAGAATAGGCCTCTAGTCGCTGTGAGAGTTTGTGCATGAAGAACCGTCGTGAACATCGTGATCGCAGCGACGATGACGTTTTGTGGCTTGAGCATTGATCCTCCTCGATGGTGGAGCGTCAGGCGCTAGAAGGTGACATACACCGGTCGATTCAGCCCGGTGTTCGCGCCGGTGATCGTCGACGTGGGAGCAGCATTGCCGTTCGCCCCCGCCGCGTAGATCGTGAGCGTGTTTGACGCAAAGTCGGCGACGAACAACTGTCCCGTGGCATCGACCGCAACGCCGAGCGGTTCGTACAGCGGGCCAAACCCCGCAATCCGTCTCGTGGGCGCAACGTTGCCGCTCAGCCCCGCCGCGAACACGACGACTGCCGTTCCATCGTTCGTCGGCCCCGCGTCGGTGTTGCCAAAGTCACTGACGTACACGGCGCCCGACGCATCGAGCGTGATGCCGAGTGAATTGAACAACCCGTCATTGGTGCCTGCGATCGAGCTGACGGGCGAAGCGTTGCCTGTCGCACCTGGCGCGAACACGGTCACGCTACCGTTGCAGCATATCCCACCGTAGATGCCGAGGTTGATGACGTAGAGGTTGTCCGCGGCGTTCACGGTCATCCCCGTCGGGCGGCTCAGCCCAGTGCCACCGCCGGCGATCGTCCGAATCGGCGCGACATTCCCATTCGAGCCAGCAGCGAACACGACGATGGTATTGTCGGATTGATTCGAGACGTAGATGTTCCCGGCGGCATCCGTGGCGATGCCCTCAGGACTCGTAATCCTCGTGTTACTGCCACCGATCGTTCGGATCGGCGTCGCATTGCCGTTGGCTCCCAGCACGAACGTGGTGACTGTGTTGTTGCCGGCATTCGAGACGTGGAGATTCCCTGAGCCGTCGATAGCGACGCCTTCCGGAGAATTCAATCCGGTGTTCACGCCCTGGATGGTGATCGATGGTGTCGCGTTGCCGGTGGAACCGGCGGCGAACACCGTGATGCTATTCGCGCCTTCGTTGCTCACGTACAGCGAACCATCGTTGCCTATCGCGTGAAAGACGCTCGAGCCCCCGGGCAGCGCCGCCGAAGTCGCGGTCAGCGTGTTGTTGCCTGGTGTGCCGCCGAGGATCCAGTTGCCGACGGTAGCGACACCTTGCGCATTCGTGGTCGCGTTGCCGCCGGTGACTGACCCGCCGCCGCTCGTCGGTGTGAATGCGACGGTGACTCCGCCGGCCGGATTGCCATACTGATCGGTCAGTCGAACGGCCGGTCGAATTACCACCGCCGTTCCCGCCAACTTCCATTGACTGAACGCGCCGGCGACGATGGTCATTGCGGTGGGCGCTCCCGGCAGGGGGTTCGCCGTGAATACGCCATACACCTGCTTCTCTCCGGTCGACAGCACCGCGCGTGCTTCGACAGTTTGCACCTGCGAGGTCGAGATGCCGAGTGTCCAGTAATCCGCGGCGATGCCCCTGCTGTCGGTAATCGACGATCCGGCGTATACGTTCCCCCCACCGCTGGTCACGCGATAGTTGACCACGATGCCCGGGAGTGCCTTGCCTTTGCTGTCAGTCGCAGTGACGACGAGTGGCGAGAGCAACTCGGTGCCGACGACTCCGGACTGGGCATTTCCGGAAACGATCGTGAGCAGGATCGTGCTGTTTTCGGCGGACCGCGTGGCCGTGATGGTCTCGTTGCATCCGAGGATCGCAAATGAGGCGGAGAGCGCCGTCGCCCGCAGCGCGAACTGAACGATGTGCCGCATGTGTTGTGTAGTTCTCGAGTAGAGGATTGAGCAGGAGCCGTGTGGGTCGACCTATCGTTCCAAACTGAGGGCGGGGAATCGCCAGGAGACGTCCGCAGTCAGCGCTTCCACATCGAGCTGCGTTGCGAGCACGCATCGCGCTGGGACGATGGCCCCCGGTGGAACTCGAACGCCGTTGCCGACGACGGCCTTGCGACCGATGTACGCTCTCGTCCCGACAACGCATCGATCGCCAATGACGACATCGTGGTCGATCACCACCTCATGATCGACCAGCGTACGCGAGCCAATGCGGACGTTGACGCCCACGGCTGCCCCCACTCCGACCTCGGAGTCTGAGCCGATCTCGACGCCGGGGGCGATCATCGTCAGATGTCCGATCATCGTCCCGGGGCCGATCGTGACTGGAATGACGATGATCTTTCCGTTCCGGAGACACATGTTGGGCGACACCGTCGCCTTGTTCGACAGGTACGCTCCTTCGCCGATCGTGAGGAGCGGCAGGTCGCGGATCCAGGTGTCGGGATATGTTTGGAAGTTCAGGCTTCCGCGGTATCCAAAAAGTCTGAAGACCGCGCGCTTGAGGATCGGCACAGCCAGCACCGCGTGATAGATCGGCGCGCAGTAGTAGATCGCGGTCCAGCAAAGCGCATAAAGACGCCGCGGGCCGTAGATGTCGTGGCTCACATCGCGCGGATATTTGCCAGCCACGATCGACCTCAGCGTCAGGCGACTCAGCAGCCCGGCGATGACCACGTAGGCGGCGCAGTAAATCGGGACGGCGACCAAGAGTGTTGCGATCCGCCAGCTCGGTGATGGGGCAGCAACCACGGGCAAGATCGCCATCGCCAGCGGCGCTCCGGCAATGAGCCCCAAATACACGGGCACGAGAGCGCGAATCATCATACCTCTTGGCACGAAGTTGCGTTGTTTCCCGATGCTCATGCGAGAACCCTCTATTGGTGAAAGCCTACCGGTCGAGCGCCATGGCTGACACACCATTAGACGGACTCACCACTGCGTTTTCCCGGTCGGCCCCTAGCTCGCCAAGCCAACCTGCGGTACGTTCTCTCTCCCTCGCGTTCCCGGCACATCCCGTTGGCCCAACCCAGTCGGGCGCGGCTACTCTCATCCGGAAAGCCAATCGCGCCGATGTTGGCCCCTCAGGCGCTGGTCGTCGATCCCGAACGAACGTTCCTCGATAGCCTCCCGGTGATCGAGCGGATCATCGCGATCCTTGCGCGCCGGCATTCGCTCTCGCGATCGGACGCCGAGGAATTCGGCGCGTGGGCGCGGGCGCGTCTGGTGGATGGGGAATACGCAATTTTTCGGAAGTTCGCCGGACGCTCCTCGCTCGCGACGTACCTATCGGTTGTTCTCACCAACAGCTTTCACGATTATCGAAACAGCGTCTGGGGTCGCTGGCGCCCGTCCGCTGCAGCGACCCGTCTCGGGCCAACGGCAATACGCCTCGAGGAGTTGCTCTATCGTGACGGCCACACCCTCCGCGAAGCGGCAGGCGTCCTCCAATCCGCAGGTAGCGACCTTTCAGAGACCGATATTGCACGCTTGGCAGCAAAGATTCCGCAACGCCAAGCCCCGACCGAAGTCGGCCTGGAGAAAGTGGACGAGGCTGCGTTCGGTTTCGAAACAGCTGCGGCGGGATCAGAGGAGACCGCCGCCGTGATTGCGGCGCTTCGCGAGGTGATCGAACAGCTGCCCCCCGACGAGCGCGTGATCACCAGAATGCGATTCTGGGATGACATCTCGGTCGCCGACATCGCCCGAGCACTGCGCATCGAGCAGAAACCTCTATATAGAAAACTCGACTCGATCCAAACGCGGCTGCGGGCGTGGCTCGAGTCGCGAGGCATCGATCGCGAGCGAGCGATGGAGTTGCTCGCCGGAGAGGCCATATGGTAGAACCCGCCAAACTCCGGCGGAGGGTTACGAGTCGCGACCGTCTATTGGGTAACGCGCAACTATGACAGATGACGTGAGCGAAGAACGCATCGATCCGGAAACGCTCGCCGCGTTTCTCGAAGGAGCCCTGCCAGCGGCAGAGCGCGGACGTGTGATGCGCATTATCGCCGAGTCGCCGGAAGCATATTCGCAATTCATAGAAGCGGCGGCGGTGCAGCGTGAGCTTGCCGGTAACGCGTCACCGGCGGTGCCTGCTGAGACGTCCATCTCGCGATCCATTGGCGATCGTCCGAGCGTGACGAGGCGCCGCCGGGCTTGGTATGTCGCGCCGTTCCTCGTCGCCGCCGGCATTACGGGACTCGTCGTCGTGCGTCGCATCGGGAACGAGACTACACCGGGCTCGATAGCGTTCGTTCAGGACACACGCCTCGTGCGGCCCGGCGCCGGCGGCGTCGCGACAAGACTCGGCGAGTCGTGGGATCAACCCGCTTGGTCGGTAGTCCGCGGAGGCAGCACCAACTTAGGCGACCGCGCCCGCGCATTCCGCGCCGGTGTCCGGTATGCGGAGCTCGAGGTCGCGGCGCAGGCCGCGGATTCCGGCGCGATGACGCACTTGTCGGAGTCGTTGGCGCAAACAGCGGGGACGATCGACGCCGGCGCTCCGCTCGCCGCGCAATTCCGCGAGTTGGCTCGCTCACGCACCGTCGCCGAACGCGCCGCGCGAGCGCGCGCGGCGGAGCAACTCCGCGCTTTGTCTCACGCGTCAGCTTGGTTCGACGCCGGCGCGTGGATCGAGACGGCTCGGCTGGCAATCGCGGCCAACCAGCTCGTGCTTCTCGCGCCGAGTGGGAATGGGATCGCCGAATTGAAGCGAATCGTCGCGGTCCTCGAGTCATCGCCGGGGCAACGCGCGGAGTCTTTGCCGGTGGTTGATGCGCTCCGGCCGCTCCTCTCTGGTCGCAACTGGTCGGTAGAGGACAAGGATTCGCTGTCACGCATCCTCGCCGCGGCGATGGCTGCCGGAGCGAGATAGTCCGGCGGATGCCGCGACTCCTTCACGCGATCGCGCTCGTCTGCGCGGCGGGACTAGCGTCATGCGGGATCGGTGAGGCCAAACCGAACTCGTTCCCGCTTCACGAACGAACGATCGCGATTCTCGAGAAGGGTCGCCCGTACGACGCGCGTCTGTCATTGAGTCAGCACTACGCGCCGTGCGTGTCGGCGGTCAGGATGGCTCTCATTCCGGATTCGGGTTGCCAGCGACCTCCGGACGAGCGCCTGCTGGCAGATGCGGCGGCCGCGTCGGTTGAGGTCAGCGCGGAGCTAGCTAGACAATCGACGACCGACGCGCTGTGGAGCGCCGCGCTGCTCGATCTCTGGTCGGCATCCGGGGATATTCGTGCGATCGACCGCGCGATTTACCGCCTCGAAGAGGTGAGCGCGCGCGATAGCAATCGAGTGTACGCTGCGATCCTGAACGATCTGGGCGTCGCTCATCTGGCGCGCGCCTCGGCGCGGGACAATCCGCGTGATCTGTTCGCCGCACTCGAGTACGTGGAGCGCGCGTACGCGCGCGATAGCGCGTCGGTGACGGTCCGATTCAATCGCGCGATCGTGCTCGAGCGAACCGGAATCGACAAGCAGGCGACGGATGCATGGCGCGGTCTTGCCGACTCGACGACCGCATGGGGGCGCGAGGCCTGGAATCGCCAGCGTCAGCTTGCGCGAGCGATGGCCGCCGCGCGCGCTCCCGTCGCATTCGATGCCTCGACAACGGTAGATTCGGTTGCTACGACAGTGGGGCGGGATCCGCAGCGCGCGCGCGAGTACGTACTCGACACGCTCGTTCTCCGGTGGGCGCACGCCGTTGCCGATGGGAAGTCGGCGGGCGCGATATCTCTCGAGCGCGCGGCCGACATTGGCCGCGCGCTTCTCGCCCACAGCGGGGATTCGTCGGTGCTGCACGTCGTCGGTGAGATGACGAAAGATACTCGCGTTGCGCCGCCTCTCGTTGACGGCGCAGCCGGCGCCGCGAGCTTTCGCGAGACGCATTACGCCGAAGCACAGCCCAAGCTCGAGGGAAGTGTGCGTTCGCTGCGACGCTTGCGGGCGTCAGCGCTTGCCGATTGGACAGAGCTAATCCTCGGCGGTCTTGCCGTCTATCGGGCCGATTACGTCACGGCGGAACGAACATTCGCCGCGATCGCCGTTCGAGCCGGCGAGCGGCGTGACGTCGCGCTCGAGGCACGGGCAAATTGGGGCCTGGCACTGTCCCGCGCTCGTCGAGGCGCGATGAGCGATGTCGAAGCGTACTACAGCGCTGCTCTGGGTGATTTCGAGCGGATCGGCGAGACATCGAATTATGCGTTTATGAAGGCGCTTATCGCTGACGTCCACGTCGCTCTCGGCCGCATCGACGCATCCGCCGCCGACGCATACTCCGCGCTCGCGGCGTTTCATCGTCGCGCCGACGCAGGGCAGCGGTACGCAATGCTCCTCGCACTCGGTCATCGACTGTCGGAGAATGGCGAAGATTACGCCGCCGCGGTCGTCGTGCGCGAGGCAGTACTGGAAGCACAGGCGACGAGGCGCGCTAAGGATATTCCCGAGAGCCTAGCGCGTCTCGCCACCGTCGAGGCAAACCTCGGGGACGGCGCGCGAGCCAAGCAGTCGATCGCGGTCGCGCGCGAGCGACTGTCGTCAGTCGACGACCCCGTGATGCACGCCCGAATCGACGCCGAGGTGTCTCGCGCCGAGGCACGAGTCCATCGGCGGGAAAACCCTCGACTGGCGTTGGCGCGATGGGACCGAGTAGCGACGTACTTCGCGGATGCCAAGATCCCGAGCGATGAGGCACCGGCGCTCGTCGAGCGCGCCGCCGTTCGCCTGGCGATCGGCGACTCGGCGCGCGCGGAGGCGGACCTGAGCGACGCAACGGCCATCGTCGCCGGCTTCGCCGCCAAGGGTAGCAGTCACGAGATGATGAGGCAGTTGATGGCGACACAGCGAGAAGCGTATCGTCAACTCGTCGCGGTTGCGCTCGCGCGGCATGACACGGCGGCGGCCTACGAATACACGGTGTTCTCCCGAACGCCACCGGACCATCATCGTTCGAGAACTATCAAGGCGCCGACGGTACCGGCTGGAACGGCTGTCCTGGAGTATCTGGTGCTCGATGACCGGACGCTTCTGTGGACGACCACCGCGGCCGGGCGCCAACTCACGGCGATCCCCGCGAGGCAGGCTGAGCTTACGGAGCTCGTTGCGCGCTTCGTCAACTTGATTCGGCAAGGCGAGGACACACTCACGGAGCTCGCGGTCGGAGGCCGCCTCGAAAATCTCCTCATCCGCCCTGTGCGTGCGAGCCTCCGACGCATCGATGCAAAACGATTACTGCTCGTGGTCGACGGGCCGCTGGCCGACCTTCCGTTCGCGGCGCTGCGAGACTCGAGATCTCGCTACCTGGTGGAGGACTTCACGCTCACCTACGCCGCGAGCAGTTCGGTCGGCCGAGTGGCTCGAACCGATGCGCCTCACGGCTGGCGCAACCCGTTGTTTGTGGGGAGTCCAACGTGGGACCGCGCGCTGTTCCCGGAATTGGAGGAACTCCGTAAGACTGACGCCGAGATCCAAAGCATCGGCGCACTCTACGCGCATCCGGTCGTGCTGGCCGGTGCGGCCGCGTCGCGCTCGGCGGTACTGAGCGAGGTCGGACGTCACGACTTGATGCATTTCGCGGGACATGCGCGAGTCATCGCCGACAATCCGGGCGCGTCGCACCTCGTGTTGGCTCGCGACGACGCGGGGTTTGGTGCGAACGTCCTTTACGCGTCGGAGATCGCGAAGCTGCGCCTCGAAAGAGTGCGGCTCGTGGTTTTGTCGGCGTGCGGCGGGTCGCCCGATCGGTTTGCGGGTTCTGAGGGGAACGGGTTGGTGCAGGCATTTCTCGACGCCGGTGTCGGCGCGGTGATCGCGAGTCAGTGGGAGGCTGACGACGAAGCGACTGCCGAGTTTACGCGCGTGTTGCACCGTGAGCTCAAGACCGGGAGGTCGGGAGGCGAGGCGGTGCGGAGAGCCCAGATGGCGCTGCTCGCTAATTCGGGCGAGAAGTCCTTGGCAGCACCCCGGATGTGGGGCGGCTTTCGCTACAGCGAAGGGTCGGGCTCGGAAAAGTGAACGGTGGGCCGTCTATAACGTGGGACTCACTTTGATACGGAGAGCGCAATGCCGATCGAGATCTATTTCAGAGGAGTTGGAATGTTTGTTCGGGGGCCGACGCCCCCGAACGCGGAGTTGGAGTCCGTTGCGGAAGTGCTATTCCCAAACGCTGAAGGAGACACCGCAGATAAGACAGACGATGACGAGGGGTTTCCGTGCCACGCGGACAAATCGCGTGCAACGCATCACTCCGCCGGACTGCTGATTCCCGGGCCGGATCGCGACGAATACTACCGGCTCTCCGGCGTCGAGGTGACATTTCTCTTGTCCGGGCCTGCAACGATTGATGCAACTTTCGCTGAACAATTCCCGTCCTTGTCGGCCGCTACAAGCGGCAGCGGATTTGAGCTCCGGCTACTTGCGGACAGGACGCCTGGCGGGCGCGTAGCAACTCGGATCCTTCCCACCGGGGGTCATCTTGCCCCGATCCAACCGAGCGACGATGAGCCAGCCTTTGGCATTGACGGTCACCACGCGAAGGACGGGAAGGCCATCCCACCCAAGAAGTATTCGCCTGGGGCGAAATGGACTCCTACGGCGCCGGACATCGAATCCGTTGAAATCCTCCTCACCGATGTCACCAGGCCAGCATCCGAGCCTGTGGCGATCACGCTCGGTCTCGATCGACCCAAGGCGTTCTTCTATAACTTCGACATTGGATTGCCTACCGAAGACGAGTTGCTGAAGGAGAAATTCCAGGCGCCCTGCAAGGGGCGTCGAACTGATCACGATTTCAAGTGGCTTTATGGCCTGATGGATCGAACAAACCCAAATTTCAAGCAGTGGAGCGAGTGGTTGGGTGCAGGAAGAGCTTTTCCCGCCCCCGTTGCTCCGTGTCCGTTGACGACGCTTGTCCCAGTATCGACGTGCTTCCAGACCGTCTTATAGCAGCGACGGCTCGAAACCGCGAGAGGAGAATGAGGTCAATGACTAGTTCGCGCCGCGAAATATCACTCCACTCAACTAAAGGGACCATCATGCCACTGTCCAAGACGGCAGTTGAACAGTTTGAAAGGGAGTTGAAGGGCGATCTTAAGGCATCCCGCTCGGCAAGATCATTTGCGTCGCCAAGGCCGCGTGGAAAGCCTATCGCTGTGAAACGGAAGGCGGGACGCACTGCATCGAGACCTTGGTCAAAGACGTCGAGGCGTGCCTGAAAAGCTGACCGTACGTTAGGAGCAGCAGACTGTGGGGCCGGACGCGCCTGGAAAGTGCCGCTTGACTGCGCGCGCGTCCAGCCCGCCGACAACACGCGAAAAGCCACGCTCGATGATATGAGCATTTCGGCATCCGTGGCGTCTTACTATATCAGGGCCAGAAGGGTCCTGAAGACTTCGCGCGTCCACAAGTACTGCGTCACACCTCGCGGCACTTCTCAGACGCCCGGCGACACGATGTCGCAGCCGTGCGCGAAACGATCACACGGCAATGGCTGCCGCCCAGGGGCGCACACGATAAACCTGCCGCACGAGCATTTACTCATTCTTGAGCTTCATGTGCGCGTCATGCGCTCGACAACGTTTGTCAGCGAACGTGAGCATGTTGGCATATGCTACGAATTGTTATATAGAGACCACAGCGAGAGGAATTTTGTTCAGCGTCGCGAAATGCGACCGGGTGACCGCGCAAGAGCGCCAACGCAACAGACCGTTGCGTCCACTCGATGCCGAAGCCTGGTCAAGCCGGTCATGCCTCGCCACGAGCGTAAGCGACCACTGTGAACGGCCGGTCGTTCGGCTCGGTCGAGGCCATCGCTCGCCACGTACCAGGCATCGTGCGATTGGTGCAACGCACCCGTCGCGAAGAGCTATCGGTCGTTCCGGCGCGCCAAAGCGAAGCGGCGCGAGCGACGAGGCGTCGAGCACTCCGCAAGCTCGAGGCGACTGGTCGGGCGGACGATATCTTCACCACGTCGACCGCCCGACCGGTTGCCAAGCCGCCACGTGAGACGTTCGGCGTGGAAGACACGGCGCAACTCGGCTCAGCCGGTTATGGGCCTTCGCGCCCGGCAAGAATGAGCGTGTCCTCCCGCCTAGAGCCCCGCTCGTTCCAAAACGAACGCCAACCACTCCGTGTACTTCCCCGGATTCGCTTCAAGATCCCGCCGCAGAACCCCCGCGTTCACCCACTTCCACTCCGCAACCTCGGCCGGATTCGGATTCGGCTTTCCCGTCCACTGTCCGACGAACACATGATCGATCTCGTGCTCGATCAACCCATGCCCGAGCTCCGCGCGATACGTGAACGCGGCACGATGCTCGA
>Ga0105240_10011498_pt1 | contig 12324 bp, 9 predicted proteins | sample KBSC54metaG_FD_80426 | JGI IMG/M metagenome (GOLD analysis project Ga0105240, IMG submission 80426) | Corn rhizosphere microbial communities from Kellogg Biological Station, Michigan, USA - KBS C5-4 metaG | ecosystem: Host-associated > Plants > Roots > Rhizosphere > Soil | place: Michigan, USA...
ACGGTCGCCACCATCGGGCCTTCGTCGCGGAACATCAAGGCCGTGGCCGGCACATGCACCGCGCCCTGGGCGGCCGGCAAGGTGAAATGCACTTCGGCATAGTCGCCCGACCGGATCAGGCTCTGACTATTGTCGGTCTGGAATTGTAGAAGCTGGGTGCCGCTGGCGCTGGCCACGGCTGTGGCGCTCGCCGCCAGGGTGGCGGTGAAATTCCGACCCGGAAATTCCGGCACAGTGAAGGTTGCCGTCATGCCCGGCCGAACCGCGGCCGCGTCGGTCTGCGGCACGCGGACATAGATGCGCAGCTTGCGCTCGTCGGCCACGGTGAAGAGCGGGACCGCACCCGGCGTTCCCACCAGGACCAGCGCGCCCACATCCACCGAACGGGTGGTGACGACGCCGTCGAAGGGCGCCACCAGCCGCTTGAAGCTTTCCATCGCCAGAAGGTGATCGAGATTGGCGCGGGCGGAGGCGACGATAGCGGTCTTGGCGGCGAGATCGCTGTCCTTGGCGTCGGCATCTTGCCGAGCGACGGCGCCTTGCTTCAGCAATGTGTCCCAGCGTTGGGCGGTAACGGCGGAAAGCTTCTGATTGGCGAGGGCCGTGTTGAGGTCGGCCCTGCCTTGCGCCACCTGGCCGTCAAGGTCTGGCGTCTCCAGCTCGGCCAGCAACTGGCCCGCTTTCACCCGCGTGCCGATATCGACATGCCAGGCTTTGAGATAGCCACTCACGCGGGAATAGATCGGGGCGCTGGTCCAGGCCTGCACATCGCCTGGCAGGATCAATGCCCCGCCTTTGACGCCCGACAGCTTGATCAGCTGCACGATGCGGAGGTCTTGGTCACCGGCCCAATTGGCGGCGGCGTGCAGATTGTAAAGGCGGATCGCGGTGCCGCCGACGGCGACGGCGCCGGCAATGCAGAGCGCCGCCACGCCCCAGAATTTCAGCCGGGGCGGCGTGGTGTGGCGCAGAATATCGGGCTGGTCACGCATAAATTTCTCCGGTCGGCGCGGTCTCACCCTGGCGGGGCGCCGCCATGGTGCCATCCTCGTCCGCGCGCATTCTGCGGCCATGGACGATGCTGAAGATCACGGGCACGAACATCAAGGTGGCAAGGGTTGCGAACAACAGGCCGCCGATCACGGCCCGGCCCAAGGGCGCGTTCTGTTCGCCGCCTTCGCCCATGCCCAGCGCCATGGGCAGCATGCCGATGATCATGGCCAAAGCCGTCATCAGCACGGGGCGAAAGCGCGTGACACCAGCCTCGACGGCGGAGCGCACCGGATCGCCGGTGATGGCGAGCCGCTCGCGCGCGAAACTCACCACCAGGATGGAGTTGGCGGTGGCGACGCCCATGCACATCAAGGCGCCGGTCAGAGCCGGCACCGACAGGGTGGTGCCGGTGGTGAACAGCATCCAGACGATGCCGGCCAGGGCCGCCGGCAGCGCCGTAATGATGACAAAGGGATCGAGCCAGGATTGGAAGTTCACCACGATCAGAAGATAGATCAGCAGAATGGCGCCGATCAGGCCCAGACTGAGGCCGGAAAAGGCCGTATTCATGGTCACGATCTGGCCGCGCATCACCATCGTGTCGCCGCGTGGCATCTCGGCTCTGTGACGGTCCATGATCTTCTGGACGTCGGCAGCGACCGCGCCAAGATCGCGATCCTGGGTGGTGGCATAAAGGTCGGTGGTGGCCAGCACATTGTAATGCGTCACCACCGCGGGGGAGCGTGTGCGGGTGATCTGGCCCAGCGCGCCCAGCACTTGTTGCGTGCCATTGGCGCCTGTCACCGGCAGATTGAGCAGCGACTCCAAAGAATCGAGCTTATATTCCGGCGTTTGCGCCACGATGCCGTATGAGACATTGTTCTTTGGGTTGAGGAAGAAGTTGGGCGCGGTCTGGCCGGTGCCCGCCAGCGATGTCGCCATGGCGCTGGTCACGTCTTTTTCCGTCAGGCCCAATTGCGCCACCCGCACGCGATCGACCGTGAAGTTCAGCTGTGGATTCTCGTCGGATTGCTGCATCCGGGGATCGGCAATGCCCGGCACGCGCCGCATCTCGCGCAAAATCTTGGTGGCGAAAGCCTTGGTGGCGTCGTGATCGACGCCGGTGAATTGCACATTGATGGGCGCCGGCGTGCCGAAATTCAGGATCTGGCTGATGATGTCGGCGGGCGGGAAGGAAAAGGTCGTGCCGGGAAAGACGTCCGGCAATATCTCGCGCATCTTTTTTACGTATGCGGGGCTGGAATGATGGCCTTCGGTGAGGCTGATGAAAACGTCAGTATCCTGGGTCCCGATGGTGCCGGTGCTGTTGTAAAGCTGATTGATCGAGCTTTGCGGAATGCCCAGGCTGTCGACGATCGCGGCCACCTCGTGGCGCGGGATGATCTTGCGGATCTCCGCCTCGATGTCGGCGATCTGCTGGGTGGTGTCCTCCAGGCGCGTCCCGATGGGAGGGCGCACATGCAAAGTGATCTGTCCGGTATCGACGGAGGGGAAGAAGTTCGACCCCAGGAAAGGAAAGAGGACGAACGACACCAGCACGGTGGCCATGAAGCCCACCACGAAGAGGCGGCGGCGGCTGAGCGCCAGCGCCAGAAGATTGCGATAGGATTCCCGGACCGCTTCGAAGCCGCTTTCGAACCGGCGCTGCAGCCTGGCCAAGACATGATCGCCCTCGGCCATATGCATGGCGTGATCGGCCTCATCCTCGTCCATTGCGGCCCCGACATGGGGCTTCAGAAGATACATCGCCAGGGTCGGCACCAGAGTACGAGAGAGGAAGAAGGACGCGATCATGGCGAAGACCACGCTCATCGCCATGGGGATGAAAAGATAACCGGCCACGCCCTGCAGTGTGAGCATGGGTACGAACACGATGCAGATGCAGAGCAACGCAACGAAGGCGGGCTGTACGATCTGGCGGGCGCCGTCCATGATGGCCGTGCGCACATCTTTGCCATGCTCGAGATGCCAGTTGATGTTCTCGATGGTGACGGTGGCGTCGTCCACCAGAATGCCCACCGCCAGGGCAAGACCGCCCAGAGTCATGATGTTCAAGGTCTGGCCCGTGGCCCACAGCGCCACCAGGGCCGACAGCACCGAAAGCGGGATCGACGTGGCGATGATCAAGGTCGAGCGCCAGCTGCCCAGAAACAGAAGGATCATCAGACTGGTCAGCGCTGCCGCCAATGCGCCCTCGCGCACCACCCCCGAAATCGCCGCTTTGACGAAGATGGATTGATCATTGAGCAGATCGATCTTGAGACTGTCCGGCATCTGCAATTTGACCCGGGGCAGAAGGTCTTTCACGCCCTGCACCACATCCAAGGTCGAAGCCGAGCCGTTCTTGAGGATGGTGGTGAGAACCGCGCGGCCGCCATCCACATGCACGATGGTCGATTGCGGCGGGCTGCCGTCACGCACATGCGCCACATCGCGCATGAAAACGGTGGCGCCGTCCACTGTCTTGATGGGAAGATCGTTGAGGCCGGCGATGGAATCGGCGGCGTCGTTCAGTTTCACCACATATTGATAGCTGCCGATCTTGATGTTGCCGGCGGGGATAATCTGGGTCTGGTTGCCGATCGCGGTCTGCACATCGGTGGCTGAAATGTGATGCGCCTGCAAAGCGGCAGGATCGAGATCGATCTGCACCTGACGCGACCGGCCGCCGACCGGCGCCGGGAAAGACGCTCCGGGAACAGACACAAGAGCGGGCCGCAAGCTGTTCTGCGCCAGATCCAGGATCTGCTGCTCGGACAGCTCCTTGGAAGACAAGGCCAGTTGCAGCACCGGCACGGTGGACGCGTTGTAGTTGGTGAGGAAGGGCGGATTGGTGCCCGGCGGCATCTGGCGGATGATGAACTGCGATACCCCGGTCACCTGGGCCATGGCGACGGCGACATTCACATTCGGCTGGAAGAAGACCTTGATGATGCCGTTGCCGGCATAGGACTGGCTTTCGATATGGTCGATATCGCTGACCCCTGTGGGCAGGATACGCTCATAAGGCGTGACCATGCGCCCGGCCACTTCCTCCGACGACAAGCCGCCATATTGCAGCACGCTGCCGATCACCGGGATGCCGATATTGGGGAAAATATCCGTAGGGGTGCGCAACGCCGCCAGAGGCCCGAAGATCAAGATGACGATCGCGAGCACCAGAAAGGTATAGGGTCTGTCCAGCGCAACGCGGACGATCCAGGTCATAGGCGCGTCGTCTCCGAAACTCTTTGCGATCCCAATTGAGCAGCCACAAAGGTCCGGCGCGTACCGCCAGCCCTGGCGCAACCGCCCGCTCCGGCCTCCCAAGGAAGGCCTGATGGCCGGGAATATAGCTGAAAGCCGGCTCAGAACAGGGCCCGGGTTGTCGCAAGCTGTCGCTGAAATACGACGGGCTTGTGAAGTTCCTAGGCATAGATGATCGGAATAATCGTGTATTATCGCCGGCATGCTTTCGCAGAAGTCGCACTACGCCCTTCGGGCGCTTCTGGTCCTGGCGGCCCACACGGAAGGCCAGCCTTTGCAGATTGCCGAGATTGCTGACACTGCAAACATCCCCAAGAAATTCCTGGAGCAGATCCTGCTGGAGCTGAAAAAGCCCGGCATTGTCCGCAGCCATCGTGGCCGTAGCGGTGGCTATTCCTTAGGCAGGCCGGCCAAGGACATCAGCTTTGCCGATGTGCTGCGCGTGACCGATGGCCCCCTGGCCCTGACGCCCTGCGTCAGCGTCCTGGCGTATCGCAAATGCGATGACTGTTTCGATGAAGCGGTTTGCGGCATCCGCAAAGTGATGGCGGTGGCGCGCGATGCCACCGCCGAAATCCTGGAATCGCGCTCCATCGCGCAGGCGGCCGCCCAGATGCGCCGCGCCGGCGCGCTCTAAAAATATCCGTCACGCGCGCTGTGGTTTGGAGCCACCATATCGCTCATGCGTTGGTATCAGTTGTGACAGATTTAATCTCTATTGACTCTATCGAGATTAGAGGGAAACCTTCGCGTGACATTGAGAAGGGGAAATCCGGTGCGCAAAATTCTATTTCTCGCCGCGGCCTTGAGTCTGGCCGGCATAACCGCGAGCCATGCCGCCACGGTCAAGCTGCTCAATGTCAGCTATGACCCCACACGCGAACTCTACAAGCATTTGGGCGACGCCTTCGCCAAACAGTGGAAAAGCAAAACCGGCAGCACGCTGGAGTTTTCCACCAGCAATGGCGGCTCCGGCGCGCAGGCCCGCGCGGTGATCGATGGCTTGCAGGCCGATGTGGTGACGCTTGCACTCGCCGCCGACATCGACGCCATCGCGCAGAAGGCCCAACTGCTTCCCGCCGATTGGCAGAAGCGCTTGCCGCAAAATTCCACGCCCTATACGTCGACCATCGTGTTCCTGGTGCGCAAGGGCAATCCCAAAGGGATCAAGGACTGGTCCGATCTGGTAAAGCCCGGCATGCAAGTGATCACGCCCAATCCCAAAACCTCGGGCGGCGCGCGCTGGGCCTATCTCGCAGCCTGGGCTTATGCGCAGAAGGCGCCCGGCGGCAATACCGACAAGGCTAAGGCCTTCGTAGGCGCGCTTTACAAGAACGTGCCGGTGCTGGACAGCGGCGCGCGGGGCTCGACCATGACGTTCACCAAGCGCGGCCTGGGCGATGTGCTGCTGGATTGGGAAAACGAAGCCCATCTGGCCCTGAAGGAGCAGCCCGGCCAATATCAGATCGTCTATCCCTCGCGTTCGATCCTGGCGGAGCCGCCCGTGGCCCTGCTGGACAAGAATGTGGATCGCCACGGCAATCGCAAGACAGCGGAAGCCTTCCTGCAATATCTCTACACGCCTGAAGCCCAAGAGATCGAAGCCCGCGATTTCTACCGCCCGCGCGATCAAGCCGTTCTGGTGAAATACAAGGCGAACTTTCCCAACATTGCCTTGGCCAGCGTGGATGCCGATTTCGGCGGCTGGGCCGCAGCGCAGAAGGCACATTTCGCCGATGGCGGCATGTTCGACCAGATCTATCAGCCCGGGCGATGAGCGCGATCGCCATTCCTTTGCCAAAGCGCCGAAACCGGTTGCCCGGTTTCGGCCTTTCTTTGGGATTCACGCTTTTCTATCTGTCGGCCATTGTTCTGATACCGCTGCTGGCGCTGGTGGTCCGGCCATTTGAGTTCAGCCTCGCTGATTTCTGGAACGCCATATCGGCGCCTAGAGTTCTTGCGGCCCTGCGTTTGTCGTTCGGGGCGGCGCTTGCCGCAGCCGCGATCGACACCGTGTTCGGTTTCATCATCGCCTGGGTGCTGGTCCGCTACAATTTCCCCGGCAAGCGGCTGATGGACGCGCTGATCGATCTGCCCTTCGCCTTGCCGACCGCGGTCGCTGGCATCGCACTTTCCACGCTTTACGCGCCGACCGGCTGGATAGGGAGTCTGCTGGCGGCCGAGAATATTCGCATCGCCTACACACCTTGGGGCGTGTTGGTGGCGATGGTGTTTATCGGCTTGCCTTTCGCGGTGCGCACATTGCAGCCGGTGCTGCAGGAGCTGGGCCGTGAATTTGAGGAAGCCGCAGCCACGCTGGGCGCGACGCGATGGCAGACCATCCGGCGGGTGGTGTTGCCCATGCTGTTGCCGGCGCTGCTCACCGGCGCGGCTTTGGCTTTCGCGCGCGGTGTAGGCGAATATGGCTCGGTGATCTTCATCGCCGGCAATCTGCCGATGAAGTCCGAAATCGCGCCACTCCTGATCATCATCAAGCTAGAGCAATTCGATTATGCCGGAGCCTCCTCCATCGGCGTGGTGATGCTGGCGGCGGCCTTTGTGATGCTGCTCGCGCTGAACGGACTGCAAGTCTGGGCGGCGAAGCAACGATGAAACGCTTCCGCCCCGCCACCGATGATCCGCCCCTGATGCGCTTGTTTCTGGGCGCGGCAGCGATTCTTTTCATGCTGCTATTCCTAGTGCTGCCGCTTCTGGTGGTGTTCAGCGAAGCGCTGAACAAGGGACTCGGTCCGGCGCTTGTCATTTTGAGCGACGCCGATTCCCTGTCCGCAATCAAGGTTTCCTTGGTCACGGCCGCGATCGCCGTACCGCTCAACACGGTGTTTGGTATCGCCGCCGCCTGGGCCATCACCAAATTCGAATTTCGGGGCAAGGCTTTTCTGGTCACATTGATCGATCTGCCGTTTTCGATCTCGCCGGTGGTTGCGGGACTGATCTATGTGCTGGTGTTCGGTCGCCAGGGTTGGCTGGGACCCTGGCTGTTGGATCACGATGTCCGCATTCTGTTTGCCTTGCCCGGGATCGTACTGGCCACCACCTTCGTCACGTTTCCCTTTGTCGCGCGTGAATTGATCCCGCTGATGGCCGATCAGGGCCGCGACGAAGAGGAAGCAGCCTTGTCGTTGGGCGCATCCGGCTTCGCCATCTTCCGCCGCGTGACCTTGCCCAACATCAAATGGGGCCTGCTTTATGGCGTGCTGTTGTGCAACGCGCGCGCCCTGGGTGAGTTCGGCGCGGTCTCCGTAGTGTCGGGTCATATCAGGGGCAAGACCAACACCATGCCGCTGCATGTGGAGTTGCTCTACAACAATTACGATTATGTCGGCGCGTTCTCGGTAGCAGCACTGCTGGCGCTTCTCGCCCTGGTCACCCTGGCGCTCAAATCCTTTCTGGAATGGCATTACGCCGACGAACTGGCGACGGTACATCGGCATTAGGAGAATCCTGAACCATGTCGCTGATCATCGATTCCCTAAGCAAACGGTTCGGCACTTTCGCCGCGCTCAACGGCGCCAGCTTGACGGCGCCGCAGGGCGCGTTTGTCGCGCTCCTGGGTCCGTCCGGCTCCGGCAAGACCACCTTGCTGCGCATCCTGGGCGGGCTGGAAGCGGCGGACGGCGGCAGTATCCGGTTCGCCGACATGAATTGGCTGGACATGCCGGCGCGCGAACGCAAAGCCGGTTTCGTGTTCCAGCATTACGCACTTTTCCGTCACATGAGCGTGGCCAAGAACATCGCCTTTGGTCTGGAAGTGCGTCCCCGGTCAAAGCGTCCTCCGCGCGCGGAGATCAAAGCGCGGGTGGAGGAATTGCTGTCGATGATGCAGCTGGAAGGTCTGGGCAAACGCTTTCCCAGTCAATTGTCCGGCGGTCAGCGTCAGCGCGTAGCGTTGGCGCGCGCGCTTGCTATCGAGCCGCGCATGCTGCTTCTGGACGAGCCGTTCGGCGCGCTGGATGCCAAAGTGCGCAAGGAGCTGCGCCTGTGGCTGCGCCACATTCACGACAAGGCCGGCGTGACCACGATCTTTGTGACCCATGACCAGGAAGAAGCTTTTGCCGTGGCCGATCTGGTGGCGGTGATGAATCAGGGGCGCATCGAGCAGATGGGCACGCCACAGGATGTGCGTCGCGATCCACACACCAAATTCGTCTCTGAATTTCTTTCGGCTTAGAGCGGTTCCAGGAAAAGTGTGAAGCAGTTTTCCGTCCGGAACCGCGAAAATTATCTAGTGCTCTGCCGATACGGCGGTAGCGACCGCTTCTGCCAGTTTGATGCCATCGACACCGGCCGAAAGAATGCCGCCGGCATAACCTGCGCCTTCTCCGCCGGGATAAAGCCCTTTGGTGTTGGTGCTCTGGAAATCAAGCCCACGCGGCACGCGCACGGGCGACGAGGTACGGGTTTCCACGCCGGTCAGGACGGCATCGTCCATGTCGAAGCCTTTGAGCTGGCGGCCAAAGGCGGTGAGCGCCTCGCGGATGGCGGCAATGGCGTAATCGGGCAAGCAACTGGAAAGATCGGTGGGCGTGACGGAAGGCCGGTAAGACGGAACGACGCTGCCCAAGGCAGTTGACGGTTGTCCGGCCAGGAAATCGCCCACGCGTTGGCCCGGCGCAGCATAATTTTCACCGCCCGCAACAAAAGCCTGACTTTCCCAATGACGCTGCAAGGCGATGCCCGCCAGCGGGCCTTCGCCGTAAGGGGCATAATCTTCCGGCGTGATGCCCACCACGATACCGGCATTGGCATTGCGCTCATTGCGGGAATATTGGCTCATGCCGTTGGTGACGACGCGGCCTTCTTCGGAGGCCGCCGCCACCACCGTGCCGCCGGGACACATGCAGAAACTATAGACCGAACGGCCATTGCTGGCATGATGCACCAGCCGATACTCAGCCGCCCCCAACTGTTTGCTGCTGGTACCGAACTTAGCCCTGTCGATCAGGCTTTGCGGATGCTCGATGCGCAAACCGATGGAGAAGGGCTTGGCCTCGATCGCGACGCCGCGGTCATAGAGCATGTGAAAGACATCGCTGGCGCTATGGCCCACCGCCAGCACCACATGGTCGGAGGCGATTTCCTCACCGCTTTCCAGCCGCACGCCTTTGACAACGCGATCCTCCAGCAAAAGATCGGTCACTTTGCTCTGGAAGCGATATTCGCCGCCCAGGCCTTCGATAGTCCCGCGCAGCGATTCCACCATGGTCACCAGGCGGAAGGTACCGATATGGGGATGCGCCTCGGTGAGAATTTCCCCCGGCGCGCCGGCCTTGACGAATTCGGTCAAGACTTTGCGGCCCAGAAAGCGCGGGTCCTTGATCTGGCTGTAAAGCTTGCCGTCCGAGAAAGTGCCCGCGCCACCCTCGCCGAACTGGACGTTGGATTCCGGGTCAAGAATGTTCTTGCGCCACAGTGCCCAGGTATCCTTGGTGCGTTGGCGAACCGCCTTGCCGCGTTCCAGAATGATGGGGCGAAAGCCCATCTGCGCCAGCACCAAGGCCGCGAAAAGACCACAAGGGCCCGCACCGATCACCAACGGGCGGTTGAATTGCTCCGGCGCGCGGGCGACGAATTTGTATTCCGTGTCCGGCGCGATCTTGACGTGCGGGTCCTTGAGGCGCGCCATAGTTTCGTCTTGGTCACGCACCGCGACATCCACGGTATAGACGTAGAAAATCTTCGGCTTCTTGCGCGCGTCATGGCCGCGCTTGACCACGGTGAAGATTTCCAACGTCACGGCCGCGATCTTCAATTTGCGGCAGATCGCTTCGCGCAAGGCGTCGGGAGAGTGGTCGATCGGCAGACGGATATCGGTGATGCGCAGCATGTCTGAAGCGGTTCCAGGAAAAATGTGTAGCGGTTTTCCGTCCGGAACCGCGACTAGATTCTAGTGGGCGGGCAGGGGGATGGCGGTGGTGTGCTTCAATTCTTCCATCGCAAAAGCGCCAGAGACATCGGTCAGCGGCGCTGCCCGGATCAGCTGCTTATAAACGCGGTCATAACCGGCAATGTCGGCCACTCTGATCTTGATGAGATAATCGACTTCGCCGGTCATGCGATAGAATTCCACGATCTCCGGAATCTTGCGCACGGCACCGGCAAAACGATCCAGCCATTCCTGACTGTGCTCGCCAGCCCGCACCATGACGAACACGGTCATGCCGGAGCCGAGCTTCACCGCGTCCAGCAGCGCCACGCGCTTGCGGATATAGCCGGCTTCCTCGAGCTGGCGGATGCGGCGCCAGCAGGCGTTCTGGGACAGGTGAATCACCTCGGCGATCTCACCGATGGAGCGCTCGGAATTTTCCTGCAAAAGATCGAGAATGCGCAGGTCTGTCCCATCAATCTTACCTATCATGGTATAATTTCCCATGAATTAACCCAGTAGCAATAGTAGTTGGGAACAAATTCGAAGAAAAGTGCAATATATTACCCAGGCTTCGAACGGGGATTTTGGTCATGCTCGCCCGCCTGTTTATCGCCCATCCGCAATCGGTCGGCGAAAGCTATCTGGAGCATCAGCGCGTGGCTTTCTCTTTCGCTGGCAGCCTGCTTTTTGCGGGCTGCGCCTGCCTCCTGCATGCTTTCATTCCCGGTCTTTGCGAGCGCACTGCCAGCAAACGGATCGAAGTGCTGCATAGCCGCATGCTCACCAACCGCCGCACGCACTGAAGCGTACTTTTTCGGACCAAAACACGTCACGCAATATTCTGTCCGCGATTTTTCGCGGAAATCTTGGCGCTATCTTTCCGCGCCTTGGAAATGAACAGCAGTTGCGCCGATGCTGGAAAGGGTTCCTTTCCTCTTCTTTGGATTTGCTTTGACCCTTCCCAGGCCTCGGACGAATGCTTGCTTAGGGCGCAGTAATGGGGCTGGGCCCATCGCACATGAGTGACGGTCATGAGATTGATCGCGCGGGCCGCTTGGGCCGCGGCATTGCTCAATTGCGCCTTGCCGCAAGCATGGGCCGATGACGCCAATCATTGGCTGGCAGATCCTTACACACATTGTCGGATGTTCGACGCCAACGCCAAACCCGGGGACCATGTGGGCTGGCTGGGCGATTGCCAGGGCGGCCTCGCCAACGGCGACGGCACCGCCATTTTCATGAATGGCGATAAGCAGTTTGAGAGTTTCACTGGCAGCTTCGCCAAGGGCATCGCGCTGGACGGTCCGGTGACTGTCAGCTGGGGCGAGGGCTGGCGTTACGAAGGCAGCCAAGCGGGCGGTCAATTCTCCGGGGTGGGTGTGCTGATCAATCCCCTCAAAGACCGTTTCAGCGGCAACTGGATCGGCGGGAAGATGAATGGCCAAGGCACGGTCGTCCGCTCCAATGGCGAGCGCTATGAGGGTCTGTGGAAAGACGATCTGCCCAATGGCGAAGGCACGTTGACGGACACCGACGGCAACATCGTCAAAGGCGTGTTCCACGACGGCAAGCTGGACGGCATTTCGCTGGAGACGTCGCAGGTCGTCAAGAAAGACGAATTGAAGAAGGCGCCCGAAATCCATGCCTTTGCCGGCGTTTCCGGCAAGACGCTGACAGGGGTCGATGGTTCGCGCATCGCCCTCACCCTGATCGATGGCGGCATCGAGCGTCAGATCACCGATACCGGCGCCCAGCCGAAGAAGACCACTTTCACCTTCATGAACGACCGGCTGGGCACGGTGGTGGAGGATGGCGGCGACGCGGCCGGCGCCAATGTCACCGGCTTTTTCCGCCTTACCGACACGGGCGTGGAGGTGCGTTATGCCGATGGCCGCGGCGAGATGCTGACGGCGACACAAGATGGCGGCGTCTTGATGCAACGCATGGGCGTGAGCGGCGAGAATAGCTGCCGCAGCTGGTATCCCGACGGCCATGTGTTCAGCGAGGCCGACAAGAAGCAGGCACTTGCCGAATATGCCAGCCGCCTGGGTCTTGGACCTGCGCCTGTCGCCGGCTGCGAGGGAGCGCCAGGCCCGGTTGCAATGCTGCGCCCGTCCGACAGCAAGACCAAGGATCATGCAGTCAAGGTCAAGCCGGTCAGCTTGACCGCACCG
>Ga0105240_10011499_pt1 | contig 12321 bp, 8 predicted proteins | sample KBSC54metaG_FD_80426 | JGI IMG/M metagenome (GOLD analysis project Ga0105240, IMG submission 80426) | Corn rhizosphere microbial communities from Kellogg Biological Station, Michigan, USA - KBS C5-4 metaG | ecosystem: Host-associated > Plants > Roots > Rhizosphere > Soil | place: Michigan, USA...
ATCGAATCCGTCGCCGTCAAGGCGGCGCACACGGAAACCTTGCTGATCGTTCCCGTCGATCGCAGGATCTCGCTGGAAATCACCCTGGGGAAAACCGTGACTCTCGAGCCCTGGGATCTGGCCGTGCTGTCGCAGGGCGGCGGGCACATCAGGCGGCTGGGAGCCGCCAGTGCCGCCGCGTCGACCTCGGTGTTCCTGGCGACGCTAGTACTTGTGGGTGGACAGTAGCAGGCTGGTCTCCGTGTTGGAGATGCCGTCGATCTGGCGAATGCGGCTCAAGACCTTGTCCACGGCCTCGAGACTGTCCGTGCGCAGTTCGGCCACGATGTCCCAGCGGCCATTGGTGGTGTGCAGGGCGCAGACGGCCGGATCGCCGCGCAGACTTTTGAGTACCTCGTCGGTGCGATTGCCCTCGACCGCGACCGTCATCAGGGCGCGAATGTGCTGATCTTCCGCCTGGGGTTTGAGCTTGACGGTGTAGCCGTCGATGGTGCCGTCGCGCTGCAGGCGGGCCAGCCGGTTTTGCACGGTGCCGCGGGCCACGTGCAGCGCCTTGGCCAAGGCGGACACCGGCAGGCGCGCATTGTCGCGCAACAAAGAAAGCAGCTCGCGGTCGGTGGCGTCCATGATGTTTGCGCAAAACGCCAATAATAGTTGCCAATATTGCCATAATCCTACCCTTTTTGATCAGTTTATTGGCTTTTCTTTGGCTCCCCGGGCCCCGAAACTAGCGTTTGGCGGCATTGGAGGGAATCATGGTGGACTACATCGGCACCGCGCGGCTTCAGGAACTGGTGTCCCGAATCGGGCCTGCGCGTTTCATGCAAGAACTGGCGGCGGAGATCGAGGCCGACTATCGGCGCTGGGACGAGTTCGAGAAATCGGCGCGGCTGGCGAGCCACTCCGCCGTCGGCGTCATCGAACTCATGCCGACCAGCGACGGCAAGCTGTATTCATTCAAGTACGTCAACGGACATCCGAAGAACACCGCCAAGGGCCTGCTCACGGTCACGGCCTTCGGCGTGCTGGCCGATGTGGCAACCGGCTATCCCCTGTTGCTCTCGGAGATGACCTTCCTCACGGCGCTGCGCACGGCGGCGATTTCCGCACTGTCGGCATCGCGCATGGCGCGGCCCGCCAGCCGCGTGATGGCATTGATCGGCAACGGCGCGCAGAGCGAATTCCAGGCCATTGCGTTTCACCGGATCGTGGGCGTCCGCGAACTGCGGCTGTACGACTCGGACCGCGAAGCCACGGCCAAGCTGATCCGCAATTTGACCCGGCTGCAGATCCCGGACCTGGCCGTGACGCGGTGTTCCAGCATCGCCGAGGCGGTACTCGGCGCCGATATCGTCACCACGGTGACCGCGGATAAGTGCAATGCCACCATTCTGACGCCGGATATGATCGTGCCCGGCATGCATTTGAACGCCGTGGGCGGCGACTGCCCCGGCAAGACGGAGTTGCATGCGGACATCCTGCGCGCCAAGGACGTGCGCATCGTGGTCGAGTTCGAGCCGCAGGCTCGAATCGAGGGTGAGATTCAACAGCTCGGCGGCCAGGGCCGGGTCACCGAACTGGCGGACATCCTGCTCGCGAGGCAGCCGGCCCGATCGAGCGATCACGAGGTCACCATTTTCGATTCCGTGGGTTTCGCGCTCAACGATTTCTCGGCCCTGCGTTACCTGCATCGTCTGAACACCGAGAATCCCGACGGCGGCCAGCGCATCGATCTCATCCCCGAGCCGGACGATCCGAAGGACCTGTTCTCCGGACTGGCGCGCGGCCGCGCCGCCGCGGGCCGCCGCAGGTTCGCGTGACGGCCATGGCGCGCACCGCCAGCCTCATCGGCGCGCCGACGGATATCGGCGCCAGCGACCGCGGCGCTTCCATGGGGCCGGAGGCGCTGCGGGTTGCCGGCATCCATGCGGCCCTGGCGCAGCGCGGTCTGGACGTGGTGGACTGCGGCAATGTCAGCGGACCGCCGAATCCCGGTCTCATGAAGGTGAACGGCTACCGCAATCTTGCCCAGGTGACGGCCTGGAACCTCGAGGTGCATGACGCGGTGTATCGCGAGCTGAGCGAAGGGCGGCTGCCGATTCTGCTCGGCGGCGACCATTGCTTGAGCATCGGCTCGATTTCCGCGGTCGCACGCCACTGCCGTGATCAATCCAAGTCCCTGCGGGTCCTGTGGCTGGATGCGCACACCGACTTCAATATCCGCGAACTGTCCCCCAGCGGCAGCCTGCACGGCATGCCGGTGTCCTGCCTGTGCGGGTTCGGCCCGCGGGAACTGGTGCAGATCGGCGGAGCATCGCCCGCGATCAAGCCCCAATGGGTGCGCCAGGTGGGTATTCGCAGCGTCGACAGCGGCGAGAGGCGCTTCGTGCACGAACAGGAGCTCGAAGTCTTCGACATGCGCTGCATCGACGAACTGGGCATGAGGAAGGTCATGGAACTCGCGCTCGGAGGTCTGGACCCGGACACTCACGTTCACGTGAGCTTCGACGTCGATTTCCTCGATCCGGAAATCGCACCCGGCGTGGGCACCACCGTGCCCGGCGGATTGTCGTACCGCGAAGCGCAATTGTGCATGGAAATGCTGGCCGATACGGGCCGCGTGGCGTCCGTGGACATCATGGAATTGAACCCGGCCCTGGATGTGCGCAACAAGACCGCCGTGCTCGCCGTCGATCTGGTCGAATCGCTGTTCGGCAAGAGCACCCTGATGCGCAAACCGCTGGCATTCCGGGGCGCTCTTATCGATACTTGACGGTTAACCCACCCAAAGGATGGCCATGGCGGCGAACTTGAACCAACCCTTGCAACCCCCGGCCGCAGAGGATCTGCGGCGGGCGATCAGAGACTCGGCTGAATGGCCCGAAGATCGCGCGGTAACCCGCCTGCTGCATGCATTGGAACTGACCGGCGGCGCGCGTCATCGCGCCGTGGCGTTGGGCGTGGCGCTCGTCGATGGCGCGCGCGCCCGCAGGGATGAGCGGCCGTTTCTGGACGCGTTTCTGCAAGAGTTCGGCCTGTCGAATCAAGAGGGCATTGCCCTCATGTGCATTGCGGAGGCGCTGCTGCGCATTCCCGACGATGCGACGGCCGACCGCTTGATCGCCGAAAAACTGGCCGGCGGCGATTGGTCGGCGCATGCGGGCAAATCGGAATCGCTGTTCGTGAATGCCTCGACCTGGGGCCTGATGCTCACCGGCGGCATTCTCGAGCTCGATCCGGCGATCAAGACCGATACGGCAGGCTGGATGCGCAAGTTCACGCGCAAGGCCGGCGAACCCCTGGTGCGTCTGGCGGTGCGCCGCGCCATGCGCATCATCGGCGGCGAATTCGTCGTTGGGCGAAGCATCGAAGAGGCCTTGGCGCGCAGCGCGCGCGAGCCGGAGGTCGCCTTGTGCTCCTTCGACATGCTGGGGGAGGGGGCGAGAACGCAGGAGGATGCGCAGCGCTACCTCAAGTCGTACGAGCATGCCATCGACGTCATCGGCGCAGCCGCGGCGGGCCGTGCGCCTGCGGCGGCCTCGAGCATTTCCATCAAGCTGTCGGCCCTGGAATCGCGCTACTCGCTGCTGCAGCATGAACGCGTGATGCAGCGGCTGGTTCCCCTGGTGACGGCGCTGGCGCGCCGCGCGGCCGCTCTCGGCATCCAGCTCACCATCGATGCCGAGGAAGCGGACCGGCTGGATCTGTCCCTGGACGTGATCGACGCGCTGGCCCGGGATCCCGCCACCCTGCAGTGGCCGGGCTTGGGATTGGCGGTGCAGGCGTACGGCAAGCGGGCCTTGGACGTCATCGACTGGGTGGCCGCGACCGCGCGCCGCCATGGCAGGCGCATGACGGTGCGCCTGGTGAAGGGCGCGTACTGGGACAGCGAGATCAAGCGTGCGCAGGAACGGGGTCTTGACGGCTATCCGGTGTACACGCGCAAGCTCAGCACCGACGTGTCCTATCTGGCCTGCGCCGGCCGCCTGTTCAGCCATGTCGACGTGATTTATCCGCAGTTCGCGACGCATAACGCGCACAGCATCGCCTCGGTGCTGGAGCTGGCGCCGGCCGGCGCGGACTATGAGTTTCAGCGCCTGCACGGCATGGGCCGGTTGTTGTATGCCGAGGCGGCCCGGCAAATCACGAATTTTCCGCGGGTTCGCATCTATGCGCCGGTGGGCGAGCACAAGGACTTGCTGGCCTATCTGGTGCGGCGCCTTCTGGAGAACGGCGCCAATACTTCCTTCGTGAACCGCTTCATGGATGAACAGGTGCCGGTCGCCGAGATCGTCCGCGACCCCATCGCGGAAATCGAGCGCCTGCAGACCTATGCTCACACGGGTTTGCCGCTGCCCGCCGCGCTGTATGCCGACCGCCGCAACTCGCGCGGCATCGACCTGGGCAGTCCACCGGCACTCGAGGCCCTGCGCAAGGAGATTTCCGCGCGCCGGCCGGCCCAGTCCGTGGCCGGCCCCATCATCGATGGGCAACTGCTGCCGGGCGCCACGCATGCGGTCCTGAACCCGGCGGATCGGCGCGACCAGGTGGGCAGCACGCGCGATGCGACCCCCGCTGAAATCACCCGCGCATTCGAAGCGGGCGCCGCCGCGCAGCCCGCGTGGGACTTGGCGGGAGGCGAGGCGCGGGCGGCGTGTCTGGACCGGGCCTCCGACCTGCTCGAGTCGGCGCGCGCGGATTTTCATGAGCTGTTGGTGCGCGAGGCGGGCAAGAGCATATCGGACGCCATCGCGGAAGTGCGCGAGGCCGTGGATTTCTGCCGCTACTATGCCGAGCGCGCGCGGCGGCAGTTCGCGGTACCGATGAAGCTGGCCGGCCCCACCGGCGAATCGAATGAACTGTCCCTGCACGGACGCGGCGTATTCGCCTGCATCAGCCCGTGGAATTTTCCCCTGGCGATTTTCGCCGGTCAGGTTACGGCGGCTCTGGCGGCCGGAAATGCCGTCGTGGCCAAGCCGGCGGAACCCACGCCGCTGATTGCCGCGCGCTTCGTGCGGCTGCTGCATGAGGCCGGGGTGCCGGCACAGGCCGTGCATCTGGTGCCGGCGCCGGGCCGGATATTCGGCGAGATCGCATTCGCCAATGCGGCATTGGCGGGCGTAGCCATGACGGGGTCGACGGCAACGGCGCTTACCATCAACCGCAGCCTGGCGGCGCGCGACGGCTCGATCGTGCCTTTGATCGCCGAGACCGGCGGGATGAATGCCATGATCGTCGATTCCACCGCGCTGCCGGAGCAGGTGGTCGATGATGTGGTGACCTCGGCTTTCATGAGCGCCGGTCAGCGCTGTTCGGCGCTGCGCCTGTTGTTCCTGCAGGACGACATCGCGGACCCGGTGCTGCACATGATCGCCGGCGCCATGGACGAACTCGTCATCGGGGATCCGGCGGACCTGAAGACCGATCTCGGCCCGGTGATCACGGCGGCGGCGGCCGAAGGGCTGGGCCGCCATGCCGAGCGTATGCGCCGGGAGGCGCGCATCGTCAAGGTCTGTACTCTCGGCGAGCAGCATGCGCATGGCAGTTTCTTCGCGCCGCATCTCATCGAACTGAAGAGCGCGGCACAGCTCACGCGCGAGGAATTCGGACCCATATTGCACGTGGTGCGCTACCGGATGGCCGACATCGCCCTGGTGCTGCGGCAAATCCGCGACAGCAACTACGGGCTGACCCTGGGGGTGCAGACGCGGCTGGAATCCTTCTGGCGGCAGGTGTTCGAGCACACCTCGATCGGCAATACCTACGTCAATCGCAACATGATCGGCGCGGTGGTGGGCGTGCAGCCATTCGGCGGCACCGGATTGTCGGGGACCGGCCCCAAGGCCGGCGGGCCGCACTATCTGGCGCGGTTCGCGAATGAGCGCACCCTCACCGTCAACACCACCGCCACGGGCGGCAACGCGGCGCTGCTGAACCTCGGCGGCTGAGCGGGTTGCGCCATGATTCAGACCTCGAATCAGCGGCAGTCGCTGCGCGCCGTCATTTCCGGTTCTCCGCTGTCGCCCAAGGCGGCGTTGGCCGCCCTGGTCGCGGTCGCCGCGGTGGTGATCATATCGCTATGGTCGTACCAGGCGCTGCAGGCGAGGACGGTCGGCGCCAACAGCCTCACCCAATCGATCGAAGTTCTCAGACAAATGGAGAGCCTGCTCTCCACCGTCAAGGATGCGGAGACCGGCGAGCGAGGATACCTGCTGACGGGAGATGAGGCTTATCTCGAGCCCTATGCGATCTCGACCGCCGCTTTGGCCGTGGAATTCAAGAACATCCGTGCGCTGCTCGCGGCGCGACCGGAGCAAAAGCAGCAGATCGACACCCTCGAGGTCATAGTCGGGCAGAAAATGCAGGAGGTTGCGAAGACCATTGCCCTGCGCCGCGCGGGGCAGACGGACGCCGCCCTTGCCGTGGTGCGCGCCGGCTCGGGCAAACTCTACATGGACCGCATCCGGGATGCAGCCGGCGCGATGGAGAGTTCGGAGCGGCACTTGATCGCCCAGCGCAACCAGGCGTGGAAGGACTCGGCGGGCATGTCGCTGGCGGTTACCTGGGGAGGTTCCGCCGTGCTGCTGCTGCTCATCGGCGCCGCCACCCTGATCGCGTCCCGCGATTACCGCATGCGGCGCCTGCAGTCGTGGATGCGCGTCGGCCAGATGGGTTTGAGCGAGCAATTGCAGGGAGACCAAACGCTGGAGAAGCTGGGCAACAACATGCTCGGGTTCCTGGCGGCGTTCCTGGAGGCGCAGGTGGGAGCCGTGTACATCGCCGACGGCGGCGGGTTCCGGCGATTCGCCGGCTATGCCATCGCAGCGGACGCCGCCATGACGGTGCGATCCGGCGACGGCCTGGTCGGGCAGGCGGCCCGGGATAACCGTGCCCTGCACGTACGCGATGTTCCGCACGGCTATCTACCCATCGTATCGGGCGTCGGCCACGGCACGCCCGACGAGCTGCTGGTGGCGCCGGCCGCCACCGACGGCGTCGTGCACGCAGTCGTGGAGCTCGGATTTTTCGGCGCCGCGCACCCGGCCAAGAGCGAACTCCTGAGCCGCGTGTCCGAGTCGATTGCGGTGGCGGTGCGCGCGGCGAAGGATCGCCAGCGTCTCGAGGAGCTTCTGCAGGAAACGCAGCTGCAGTCCGAGGAACTGCAGACCGGCCAGGAGGAGCTTCGGGTCAGCAACGAGGAACTCGAGGAACAGGGACGGGCGCTGCGTGAATCGCATGCGCAAATGGAGTCGCAGCAGGCCGAGCTCGAGCAGATCAATTCGCAGCTCGAAGAGCAAACTCAGCTGCTCGAGAATCAGAAGGATGCACTGGCCCGTGCGCACGAGACCCTCATGGCCAAGTCGGCGGACTTGCAGCGGGCCAACGAATACAAGAGCGAGTTTCTCGCCAACATGAGCCACGAGCTGCGCACGCCGCTCAACTCCACGCTCATTCTCGCCAAGCTTCTGGCCGACAACAAGGAAGGCAATCTGACGCCCACCCAGGTCAAGTTCGCGCAGACCATCACCTCCTCGGGCAATGACTTGCTGCACCTCATCAATGACGTCCTCGATCTGTCGAGGATCGAGGCCGGCAAGGTCGATGTGACGCCGGAGCCCACCGCGCTGGCACCCACCATCGAGGCGCTGGTCAAGACATTCCAGCCCGTCGCGGAACAAAAACGGCTGCTGTTCGCCGTCACGATGGAGCCGGGCGTGCCCGAGAAAATCGACACCGACCCGCAGCGTCTCGGCCAGATTCTCAAGAATCTGCTGTCGAACGGCATCAAGTTCACCGAGAAGGGCGAAGTGGCATTGCGCGTCTTCTCCCCGGCGGCGGATCGCGTGTCGTTCGCGGTTCGCGACACCGGAGTTGGCATCGCCGCGAATCAGCAGGGCGTGATATTCGAGGCGTTTCGCCAGGCCGACGGCAGCATTCACCGTAAATTCGGCGGCACCGGGTTGGGACTGTCGATTTCGCGCGATCTGGCGCATCTATTGGGCGGCGAAATCACGGTGCAAAGCGAGCACGGTGCAGGCAGCGTATTCACGCTGACGCTGCCTACCGTCTACAGCGGCCGCAAAGGCGGCGCCATCGCCGAGCCGCCGCGTGCGCCGGAGCGTGTTGCGCCGCCCGCCGCCGCCGCCCTGGCGCAAGCGCAGATCGAAGACGATCGGGATTCGGCGGTGCCCGGCGGGCGGGTCATTCTCATCATCGAGGATGACATCGCCTTCGCGGGCATACTGCGCGACCTTGCACGCGAAATGGACTTCAAGTGCGTGGTGACGCACACGGCGAGCGATGGGATGGCCGCGGCGCCGAAGTACAGCCCGAGCGCCATCCTGTTGGACGTCAACCTCCCCGATCATTCCGGACTCGGCGTCCTCGACCGGCTGAAGGGCGATCCGCGGACCCGGCACATACCCGTGCACGTCATGTCCGTGAGCGACTACAAGCAGGAGGTTCTAGAGCAGGGCGCGATCGGTTTTGCCTTGAAGCCGGCGAAGCGCGAGCAGCTGGTGGAGGCTCTCGAGCGTCTGGAGGCGAAATTCCTGCAAAGGCTGCGCCGCGTGCTGATCGTCGAGGACGACGCACGTCAACGCGAGAGCATCTGCGAATTGCTGGCCAACGACGACGTGCGCATCACGGCGGTGGCCAATGCAGGCGACGCCTTGGAGGAGCTCAAGGCCACTACATTCGACTGCATGGTCATGGACATCAATTTGCCCGATTTCAGCGGCTACGACCTGCTCGAGAAAATGTCCCGGTCGGATGACGTCGCATTTCCGCCCGTCATCGTATACACCGGGCGCACCTTGTCGCGCGACGAGGAGGAGCGGCTGCGGCGCTTCTCCAAGACCATCATCATCAAGGATGCGCGCTCCCCGGAGAGGCTGCTGAATGAAGTGACGTTGTTCCTGCATCAAGTCGAGTCGAAGCTGCCGGCGGCGCGCCAGCAGATGCTGCAGCGGGTGCGCAACCGGGAAAGCGCGCTGGACGGCCGCCGCATCCTGGTCGTCGAAGACGATGTGCGCAATGTTTTCGCCCTGACGAGCATTCTCGAGCCGAAGGGGGTGACGGTGAGCATCGCGCGCAACGGCCGCGAGGCGCTCGATGTCCTGGGGCGCGCCGCGGAGCATGCATCGGGCGCCGTGGACCTGGTGCTGATGGACATCATGATGCCGGAGATGGACGGTCTGACGGCCATGCGCGAGATTCGCAAGCGCAGCGAATGGAAGAGCCTGCCCATCATCGCGCTCACCGCCAAGGCCATGAAGGATGATCAGGAGAAGTGCATCGCGGCCGGTGCGAACGACTACATCGCCAAACCGCTGGACGTCGAGAAGCTGCTGTCCCTGGTGCGCGTGTGGATGCCGAAATAGGCGCCGGCGCGGCCACGCACGGCAGAGAATTCGAGCTCGAGTGCCGGCTGCTGATCGATGCCGTCTATCACCTTTATCACTACGATTTTCGCGGTTACGCACCGGCGTCGCTGCGGCGCCGGCTGAAATCCGCCATGATTCATTTCAACTGCGGAACCATTTCCAAGCTTCAGGATCGGATCATGCATGAGCCGACGGCGTTCCCGGTGCTGCTCGACTATCTCACCGTACAGGTGAGCGAGATGTTCCGCGACCCGGGATATTTTCAGGCATTGCGCGCCAAGGTGGTGCCGCTGTTGCGTACCTACCCGTCGCTGAAACTATGGGTGGCCGGATGCAGTGCCGGAGAAGAGGCCTATTCGCTGGCCATTCTGCTGCACGAGGAGGGGCTGCTGTCGAGGGCGCTCATCTACGCGACGGATATCAACCCGCACAGCCTGCAGAGGGCCGGCGCCGGCGTCTACGACGTCGGACGGATCGCCGGCTTCACCGCCAATCACCAGAAATCGGGGGCGACGTCGTCGTTGTCCGATTATTACACGGCGGCCTACGGCCGGGCCGTGTTCGACAAGGTGTTGCGGGACCACATCGTTTTTTCCGACCACAGTCTCGCCACCGACAGCGTATTCGCCGAGGTTCAGCTGGTCTCCTGCCGCAACGTGCTCATCTATTTCAACCGGGAACTCCAGGATCGCGCGCTCGGGCTGTTCGGCGACTCGCTGTGCCATCAGGGGTTTCTCGGCATCGGTGCGAAGGAGTCGCTGCGTTTCTCGGCGCATTCGGCCGCATTTCTCGACGTGGCCAAGGACGAGAGAATTTTCCAGAAACGGTCCGCGTTGTGACCGCTTACGCCGCATTGGCCGCTCGCATCGACGCCGTCGTCATGGGGGCGTCCGCCGGCGGCATTCAGGCGCTGTCGGCGCTTCTGCCGGCGCTGCCGGCGTCTTTGCGGGCGCCGGTGTTCATCGTCCTGCACATCCCCAGGGATAGACCCAGTCTGCTCTCGGACATTTTTTCACGCAAATGCGCGGTGCCGGTCCGGGAAGCCGAGGACAAGGAGCCGGTGGTTCCCGGTACGGTATACTTCGCTCCGGCGAACTATCATTTACTCCTGGATCAAGGCCCGCAGCTTGCGCTATCCGCGGACGATCCCGTCTATCATTCCCGGCCGTCGATCGACGTGCTGTTCGAGTCCGCGGCCGATGTGTATGCGGACCGGCTTCTGGGGGTCATTCTCACGGGCGCCAACGAAGACGGTGCATCGGGTCTCGCCTCGGTTCATGACCACGGAGGCATCACCGTGGTCGAGAACCCCGAGACGTCATTCTCGCCGCAAATGGCCCTGGCGGCGCTGAAAATGCGGCCCGCGGATCTGGTGTTGCCGCTTCAGCAGATTGGGCTGTTGCTGGGTACGCTCGGCGCGCAGCGGACGGAGAATTCATGACGCCGATGGTGAAATGCCTGCTCGTCGATGATCTGGAGGAAAATCTCCTGGCGCTGTCCGCACTGTTGGAGAGCGAGGATGTGCAGGTGCTGACGGCCCGGTCCGGCCCCGAGGCACTGGAATTGCTGCTCGTCGAGGAGGTGGCGCTGGTATTTCTCGACGTGCAAATGCCCGGCATGGATGGCTTCGAGCTGGCCGAACTGATGCGCGGCAGCGGGCGCACCCGGCATATTCCCTTGATTTTCGTCACCGCAACCGCCCGGGAGCCAAGGCGCGTATTCAAAGGGTACGAATTGGGAGCGGTCGACTTCATTTATAAGCCGATCGAACCGCACATTCTCAGGAACAAGGCCGGCGTGTTCTTCGAGCTGTATCGGCAACGGTGCCAACTGGCGCAGGAGCTCAAGGAGCGCACCGAGACGCTGCGCCTCAACGAGATGTTCATCGCTCTGCTCGCCCACGATCTGCGCAGCCCCTTGAGCGCAATTCTAGCCTCGGCACAGGTGCTGCAGCGGCGGAGCGCAGACCCGCCGGCCCAGGAGGCCGCCGCAAGGATCGTGTCGAGCGGCAAGAGCATGGCGCGAATGATCGAGGACATGCTCGATCTGGCGCGCGCGCGCCTGGCCGGCGGCATCACCGTCAAGCCGCAACCCGCCGACTTCAAGACGCTGGTCGAGCACGTCGTTCTCGAATATCGAACGGCGGTGCCGGAGCGCCCCATCCAATCGAGTTGCGAGGGCAATTGCACCGGTGTGTGGGATCCCGATCGCATCACGCAAATCGCATCCAACCTGATCGGCAACGCCGTCAAGCATGGCAGCCGCGACGCTCCGGTTGAGGTGCGTCTGCAGGGGACGGAGCACGAGGTCACCCTGGTGGTGACCAACGGCGGCAGCATTGCGCCGGAGGTATTGGCCCATTTGTTCGATCCGTTTCGAGGCGGGCAACACGAGCCGGGACGCAACCAGGGCCTGGGTCTCGGCCTGTACATCGTTGCGAAAATCGTCCAGGCGCACCAGGGAACCGTCGACGTCACGGGGCAGGGGAATGAAACATCCTTTCGGGTCCGGTTGCCGCGCGCGGCCCGCTGACGCCATTCACGCCGGGGCGAGGCGTGAAATCCAGCGATACAGCGCGACGGTCGATCCGGTGAAGACGATCCCCCCGATCCAGACCGCGGCGGTGTCGAAAGTCGGTCCCACCAGCGCGAGCGGCCAGGTGTTGCCGGAGAACGCCACGATGGCGGCGATCGCAACTCCCAGCAGGCTCTCGCCGACGATGAGACCGGAGGCGAGCAGTATGCCGAGCTGTTTCGTCGCCTCCGCTTTGGGTGCGCGGTCGGCTGAGGCGTTGAACCACCAGCCGACCAAGGCGCCGGCGACCACCATCAGCGTGATCGATGTGGGCAGGTAAATGCCGAGGCCGACGGCCAGCGGCGGCAAGCGCGCCGATTGCATGGTCTTGCCCAGAACTGCGTCCAGCACGATGCTCGCG
>Ga0105240_10011500_pt1 | contig 12321 bp, 8 predicted proteins | sample KBSC54metaG_FD_80426 | JGI IMG/M metagenome (GOLD analysis project Ga0105240, IMG submission 80426) | Corn rhizosphere microbial communities from Kellogg Biological Station, Michigan, USA - KBS C5-4 metaG | ecosystem: Host-associated > Plants > Roots > Rhizosphere > Soil | place: Michigan, USA...
CCATTCACTTCCCAGAATCCGGGAACGTCGTGATCGCGCAGCTCGAGTCCACGCACCCACTTGGCGCTCTTCCAGAAGTAGAGGTGCGGGACGAGCAGGCGTGCAGGTCCGCCGTGTTCCGGATGCAAGGGAGCGCCGTCGTAGCCGACAGCGATCCACGCCTGACCGTTGATGAGATCCGCGAGCGGAACATTGGTGGTGTAGCCACCGTCGCAGAAGGCGGTGACGAATTTCGATTTACCGATGTCGATCCCGGAAAGCAGTGTGTCGATCGCGACGCCGGACCACATCGTGTCGAGCTTGGTCCATTTGGTGACGCAGTGGATGTCGACTTTTACATCTTCATGCGGGAGCTGGGCGAGCTCGGTCCATGTCCATGATTTGGGCGCGTCGACGGTGCCGCGGATCGTGAAGGTCCATTTATCGAGCGGCGTGTGCGGCGTTGGGCCGGCGGACAACACGGGAAAGTCGTTCGTCACGTACTGGCCTGGCGGGACGCGGGAGGGATCTACCGGAGGCCGCCGGCTACGGAAGCCGCGCGAGATGATGGCCATGAGGGGAAGTTTAATACATCTGATTCTGCGCTTCGCCCCCGAGAAGTTTTGGCGTAAGCGCACAGGATCGGCAAATCAGCATTAGTAGCGATTAGCTACTAATCAGTTCATCGCGGGCAACTGGGCCAACCTTCGCCTCACCGAGGGATCCGCAGACTTCCACGCGCTGGATGCACGTCTGGCATACACTCGCGCGCTGTCCATCACCCCTGCCGCGGCAAATGCACGCGCCATGTGGAAGTCGAGTTCGCTGCGCGGGACGTAGCGGCTCATCGCGGAGAGCGGCGATGCATACGCGTCCCGCAACGTGACAACTGCATCCTTCGCATGCCCCTCGGCAAGCTGAGCATTTGCGCGCTCGACGATGGACCTCGGCCAGCCTGCGTGCTCCCACAATGATTGCCCGAACTCGCGCTCGGCCAGCGGCCAGCGGTGCTCGTTCATTGCGATCAATCCTCGAACGTGATGGTACAAGCTCCAGTCGCGTGCAAAGTAGCTCTCGGCACCGGTAGCCTGGATCGAGTCCGCTAGTGCTGTCAATGAGGCATTGTCGATCGACCCGAGCTGCCATAGTGCATCCGCGAGTATGGCGCGCGGCCATGTGTTGCTCCGCGCCCGGTCGCCGGCATAATTCCCAGGTTGTCCGGTCTCACGTTCGTGCGGCCATGTAACGAGCGCTGTTGCGAACGCGCGCCGCATTCCGCCAATGTCACCGACGCGCGCAAGGTTCTCGCCCTGAACCAGCAGCAGCCAGTTGGAATCGGCGGGAAAACGTCTCAGACTCGTGGCAAGCAGAGTTGCGGCACTCTGAAACTGTCCACGCTCTCGCAACAACATGGCGCGCAGATCGGCTGCGTGCAGCGCGAACCGTCGATCGGTTACCGAAGACCAGACTCGCAGTGCACTATCGGCCGCGTCGTATGCGCGTGCCTCCAACAGCAACCGGATCGGCATCATCGCGAATTCGGGATCGGTCGGCGCAATGCCGCCCGCCCTGCGTCCGGCGGCGAGTGCGTCGTCGTGTCGTCCCATCGCCGACAACACGGCCGCGAGCTGTCCCCACGCCGATGGATCATCCGGCCCCAGCAACGTCGCGTGGCGCGCCATTGCTTCGGCACGGGGAAGATTCCCGGTGACCTGTGCGATCTCCGACAGGGCTCGATAACCGATGCATACGCGACATTCGTCGGTGTTCGATGTGTTTCCGGTCGAGTCCAGCGCTATGGCGCGCTCGGCGAGCAAGGTGGCGTCCGCAAACCTGCCGTGCATCTCCAGCACTCCGAGCGCGCGATTGTACGCGCGCGGATCGCTGGGATAGCGCTCGACCAACTCTCTGCTGTCACGTTCGGCGCGCGCGTGATCGCCGTTGTGAAATGCAAGGTAGGTTTCAAAATAGAGCCGCTCGAACTCGGTCGCACGCGATCGTGACCTGACGTACGCGGCATCGAGCGCTCGCGCCGAATCGACTCGCGCACCAGCAGCCGGCATGTCGAGCATGTATCGCCGCTCCATTACTGCCGCCACGAATCCTGAATCGGCTGCGATCGCGGCGTCGAGAACGGCGGCCGCTTCGTCGTCGCGCCGCTGTCCACGCAGTTGCACTGCGCGGATGTATGCTCGATACCCTGTCACGGTCTTCGGCTCGAATTCCACCAGCTGCGCACCGCCGGCCGGTGCATCGACGCTGGTGGCAAGTTGGGCCGTTCCCTGCGCAATCACCGCGTCCAGGGTCGAGTCGGACACTGTCATGCGGCGCGAGCTCGCACGATCGCGCACGTCGCGCAGCTGCATGTCGAGCCAGTACCGTCCGTCGCCGGCGATTATGCTTCCGGTCAGTATCCAACGTGCGCCAAGGCTTCGCGCTGCGGCAAGAGCGGCTGTTGACGATGGTGCGACAGTCGTGTCGCGCGGTGAAAGTGCGTCGTGAACGCGTGATGCGCTGACGACGCTCACCACATGGTCCCGTGACAGTGCGGCGCCAATCAGTCGCGGTGTCCCCGATGCAAGCCATCGGTCGCCGGTACCGCTCAGGACTTCGAACGGCATGATTGCGAGTGTGCCATCGTCGGAACCGGCGGACAGTGGTCGTCTGTCCATGGACAGGAGACCGATCGTGATGAATGCTACCGCCGCCACTACCAGCATCGCGACCATCGCGACCCGCGTTCCATTCCAACTCCGGATGCGCGCGACGCGTGGCTGCTCGGCCGACGCGTCGCTCGGGCTCGCGTCGTTGCGTAATGGAGAGCGTGTGTTTGTCTCGACATCTCGCCTGTCACCTTCCGCTACTGCGTCATCTGCAGGAACCATTGCAACAATCGCCGACGCGCGATGAGCGATCGCGTCGGCGACTTTTGCGACGCTCGGATGCGGCGCGAGCTCGAAGTCGTTCGCAAGCCGCTCGCTTATGGAATGGTATTCGCGCGTTGCAAGGCGCAGGGCATCGGGTGTGTCCGGTGATGCGAGCGCGCGTAGCAGCTCGATTGCGGCCTTCGGATCGAGTGGGGCCGCCTGAAGCCAGCGTCGAGCGAGCTCGGCGCACTCTCTCGGCGATTCACCACGAAGTCTCGCGCATTCAATTGCGCACGCCGCTGTGAATCTCGCCTCGTACATCGAACGCTCGGCGTCACACCAGTCTTCCAGCGAGCGCGCTCCGCCGGTGTGGATACCGTCCAGGAACGGCCCGCCATATAACGCGACGACAACGCGCGCGTCACCAGAACTGGATGCCGCCACCAGCTGTCGCGCATCCACCGACAATGGCACACTCGGATCCAGCATCACACGATCCGAGCGTCTCGCTATGGAATCCGCGCCGAGCAGCTGACGGAGCTTCGACAGCGCTTCACGCATTGAATGACGGGCGCGGTCCTCGTCGCGATCACCCCAGAAGAGCTCGGCGACGTGATCGCGCGTCAGCGGTTTCGTTGCAAGGGCGAGATAGGCAAGCAGCGTGAGGTTGCGCGGCCCGAGCGAAGTCTGCGGCTGTCCATCCTGATTCAGCAGAAGGAGTCCGCCGAGCGTGATCAGCCGGTAGCTTGCACCGCTCCGCGCGCCGCTGGCCGCGTCGCCATCGCCCGGTGTCGCCACGTGTGCGCGCTCTTCTAGCATTCGTGCTCCCTGAGGATCGGATCCCCGGTCTCCAACGAGACGGTCACGCGATAGCCGTTCGCCAAGCTATCGCGCCTCCGGTGCTGCCGCCAGGGATGAGTGCTGCGGGAACGACGATGGTCTCATTAAGAGAACTACGGACGCCCGAATACTCCGCGGAGGATACCTTTTGTCTTGCTCTTGGCCTGATCCTTCACCTCGTTCGCCGCGCCCTGCTTTACCCCCTGCTTTGCGCTGTCGGCCAACTGACCTGCGAAATCACCCTTCGCTCCGGACGTGCTGTCCGACCCGCTGCCGCCGAGCGCGGTAAGCATGTCGGTGCCGTCGACCTTTGCGTACCCTTTTGGAACTTCGAATGCGGATGCGGGCACGCGTGTGCGCTTGATGTTGAGCAACTCCATCGTCGCAGTCATCGCCGAGGCATGATCGCCCGTGGATTGCGTTTGCGACACCGTCTTGATGTACGCTCCCTTTCCCACCTTCGCATACGCAGCGCGGGTTTTCTGAGTCAGCTCGGATCCGCCGCCGGCCTGACCTGCTGCGGAAGCAGGATTGTACAATCCCGCCAGTTGCGGTGCGACCCAGATGTCTGTCGTAGTGGTGTTCTTCGAGCGCTTCTTGCGTCCAAATATGGATATCGTGGATTTGAAATTGGTGGTCAGTCGATACTTCATCGTGGTGTAGCCCTGGATCGTCTCACCGGGTCCCATCGGTTGCATGTCGACCGTGACGTCCGATGTCTCCATCTTCACCAGGCCGCCTGCGATGTTCAGCGAGCCGACCGACAGATTGGCAAGCGAGTCCATGTTGATCTCGATGTACTGCTGCTTCGCGGGCTCGATGATCCATATATTCCGGGTCGCATTCCTCGCGATCATGGACGTTCCCTTTCCCATGAATCCACTCGGCACGGCCGACTCGTCCATGTCCATGCGGGAGTTGCCATCGGAGAACTGGCCATGTCCCGACATGAGGATCTGCGCGGTACCCGCTGCCGTGTCGAGTCCCTTCTTCATCACCATCCGCATGTCGTACGTCAATCCCTGGGCGTGCGCGCGTGAGGTTGGGACACAGAGTAGCGCTGCACTCAGCAGCATCGTCCTGGCCATGATGCGTGTGTCGGTTCTGAACTGTTGCATTTTCATTTCTCCGTAGTGATGCTGAAGTGGTGATTGTGGTCGGGCGGAGTTGCTCAGATATTCCGGCACAGCGCGTCCTCGGACGGCACGACGCGTGTGAAGTCCTTGCGAAAGATTTCCTTGTTCGCGTCACCGACGCTCTGTCCCATTGCATGTGCGGACGCACCCACGTTCACCCACATGTGGATGTCGGTGCGCGTGCACGGCACCATCGCCGCACTGCCGGAGTGACTGGTACCGCTGCTCGTCGTGAGCTCGATGAACGCTGCTGCGTCGCTACCCATTGCGGTCTCGACGATCTTCTGTGCCGTGACCTGGCTCAAGGGTGAGCTCTTGAATTTTGCGAGCGCGTCGGGGCCGAATGTCTTGTTGACCAGCAAATCGAAGTACTTGTCCGCCTTTTCCGCAGCGTCCTTTGCCTCGTCGAATGGAACGACCTTGCTGACACCAAGACTCAGCTCGATGCGGGGAGCGGCGAAGGCGATCACCAGTCCAAGTGGTGCTCCGGATCCGTTCTCCACGTCTCCAAAGTCGATGTCACCCGTGACGTTTCCATCCGCATCGGCGTTTCCCTCCTTCACGCGGAACGTCTGGTAGCCATCGTAAGTGACACGAAACGCGCCGCGGCTGAATTCGTATTCCCCGTTGAGCGCCGGCTTGATCAGCACGGCGGAACTGATCTCGAGATACAGAGGCAAGCCGCCGAGGTACTGGTATAACGGGATCTCGATCACCGCCGGCAATTTCATCTTGGCGTTGCCGAGCAATCTACCGTCAGCGGTGGTCTGGATTGCCCATTTGAAGTTCATCGTGCCGTTCAACTTCCTGTACGTGGCCTCCATCTTCTCGACAGTACTCCGTTCCACGTCGATGTCGGATGAGAAGTCGAAGTCCGAGAGATAACCGTCGCCGTTGATGACAGCGGCGACGCCGGCCATCGACTTCTTCAGCTGCAGCGCGAGCTTCAGACGCCCATCGGCGGGCTCGGCGGAGAACTGCGTCTCCCAATCGCTCATCATCGCCTTGAACGGAGCCATGGCCAGGTTGCCGTATGCGTCGCTGACGCCGTCGGCCTCTGCCTTCTGTCGTCTGGCCTCGGTCGGCGACTGAGCGTACAGCGGCGGTGCCACGCCGTCGGCCAGCTTCTCCCACAGGGAGCGCGCCGCGGGTGGAGCGATGGACGCCGAGCGGGCCGTGCCGAACCGGATAGGCGCGTGCACGGTGATCTTTCCGTCGGCGACGAGCTCGCCCAGCGCGATCGGCGCTGTGAGTACCGCTATCTCGTTCCCATTGATCTCGGTAGCGAGGATCTTCCGCACGAGCAATCCTTTGATGAGAAGTACATCCCCGACTCCTAGCGCTGGTATTGCACCGCGCGATTTGTCGAACACCAGCGTCGATCCATCAGTGCTCACGGCGATGAGCGCTTTCATCCCGTCACTCTGCTCGACAGTCCGAACATTCGGGAGATACTTCACGTCCGCCGAGCCCGAGCCGCCGGCGTTCCGCGGAGCGCTGCCCCGAGTTCCGGCCGAGCCTGCGCGCGCGCTGGAGCTACCGGCATCACGTCCCTTGCATCCGCCGCCGGCGGCGAGGATGCAGAGACATGCAAGTGTCGAGGTACGCGTTCTCATGGCGCGTTACCACGTCGTCTGATCGTTTCCTTGAGCAGCGCTACGGCGGTCGCATCGCTTACGCCGTTGCCGGATACGCTGGTCCGGATCGCGTGCTTGCCAACGACTGCGCCAGCAAGCCAACCGTCCAAAAACGTCGATACGAATCCGTTGGTCGCGACATCGGGCAGCTTGCGGTAGCCGGCGGCCGCGGTCGGCTGTTCGTCATAACTCGCCGGAACTACCTGCACCGTCATGTCGCCGACTCCGTCCTGCGCGGCCCACTGGCAGCCACCCATGCTCAGGTCGCCATTCTTTGCCGGCTTGCCGATGTAATGCGCAGCATCATCACTCGTGTAGAGCTTGCACACCGGATCGGTCGCAGCCGCACCGGTCGCGCTCGTGCTCGCAATCAGCGCAGAAGCTGTGGCCGCCGCTTCGCCGCCCGGCTTCGAACAGGCAGCGATCATGCAGCATAGAGCGAGTGCAACGGTTCGGTTCATATTTATTCCACGCTGATGTTGGATTATCTGTTGGATTGTCTGCTGGATGGTCATTCGCGCCTCAACTCGACGCGACGATTACGTGCGCGTCCTTCGGGGGTATCGTTTCTGTCTTTTGGATTCGAGGCACCGTGGCCACCGGTGGCCAATCGACTCCCGTCGATCTTGTAGCGAGTCACCAGCGCCGACTTGACAGCCGCGGCGCGTTTCTCCGACAGGATCTGGTTCGCCGCATTGTTTCCAATAGCATCCGTGTGACCGTCTATGCGCAGATGCCAGGTCGGATTTTTCATCATCACGTCGGCAATCACCTTCAACACACTGTCGGACTCCGGCCGGATATCTGCCCGATTGAACGAGAAGTAGATGCCATACACATCGACCGGTTCGTTGGCGGCAAGTTTCGTTTCGAGCGTCTGGCGCGCTCCGCCCGCTTCGGGATAGTCGATCCGTATGATGTTGGACGAAAAACCCGGCCCGCGTTTGGCGAGCAGCAGCGGGTTGTCGGGATCGTCCAGTATGTAGAACTCGAAGTCATCCGACGAGTCATCATCAGACAGAACGCCCTTCGCATGAATCGCGGGCAGCACTGTGGGTCTGTCGTTTACCAGCATCGCTACGGGAACGAGGCCCGGCTCGATGCGTTTGATGGTGCCGTTCAGCGTTCGTTGCACGACTGACATGCCGAAGACGGCATCGACGTCGACGTATGTCATCCTGCTTGCACCAGTGTTGCGCAGGTCGCTCATCACGGCGAGCGATATACCCGGAGTGGTGCCGGTGAACTGCTCTGCGTCTCCGGTGTGGAAGTAGTGCCGCATGGCACGACCGTTGTGCTCGTCCTCCATGCGAACGGTGCGTGGCACACTTATCTCCTTCGGTGTGCCGTCGGACTCGTCCTTCAGCTCGGCGGAGACAACAATCCTGAACCTGTCGGGCGCGACCGACTCGATCGATGCAAACGATTCATAGTCCCCGTTGGCATCGCTCACTGCGCTGACGGTTGTCAGTCCAGCAATGAACGGGATACGCGACGTCGACATCGGGCCGGTCGCAGCAGCAACCAGCGGCGGCCCTGACTGGACTGCGGGTTGTTTCGTATCACTGTGTTGATCAGACTTTGTATCGCCACGTTTGGCGTCCTTTCCGGAACATGCCGCAAGCGACAATACCAGAATCACGCCTGAGGGGAGGATGCGTGACAGCGTCACGTTACATCCTCGGTTTTGCGGTATCGAAGATCTTCTTCGCTGCCGCCGGCGCGTCTGTGACACCGGAGAAGACCAGCTGCACGAGGTCCTCCCCTGTGCGAATCATCAGCGTCGGCCCGACTGCCACGGCCTGATCGCCGATTCCTTCATACGGACTGGCGATTCCGGCTTCGTGCTGGTTCATCATTCCGGCGGCCGTCATTGCCGCCTCGCCGTCTCCACGACTCAGAGTGAAATCGACATACGGACTGATTCCGGATGCGGGCTTGTAGATGCACTCCGTCTGGTCCGAAGTCTTTTCGTGAGGCTCCGCGGTGACGGTGACGCCGAGGATACCGGACATCTCGGCTTCGGTGACCATCGCGCAAGCAGTTGCCGGTTGCTTCGCCGGCGGAGTCGTCGCGGTGGTCTGATTCGCGGTCTGTAATTCCGGCATGGTCCTGTCTTTCTTTGCGCACGCTGCCAGCAGCAGGACAGACAGTGCCGCGAGCGCCAGTGTTCGGGGCGATTGCATTCGTCTTGGATTGGAGTGTTGAACCGATGGCGGGGATCCGCGAGTCCGGTGAATGAGTCGGCAAGTTTACGCGGCACACATCATCGCGATGACAACACACGTCAAACCGTTGCGGGACATTGCGTTACGACCACATAGCCGCATGCATCGGAGCTGAACTCTCCCCGGGCAGACTGCTCTATCTCAAGCGCGAAGGGGCGCCTGACCTGCGATCTTAGGAGTGTTGGACCGTGGGGTACAGTATCTGCCGAGTAGTGCCCGATACCCGGAGCGATCGTATGGTGAGATCGAAGCTCGTACCGGCGGACGCGGCGATCGAGCTGCAGCCTCCATCGAAGTTCACATCCGCCGCGGATTATTTTCCGGCGCGGCTGTCGCTGCCTGCGCTACGCAAGGCAGCTGCTGGTTGTAAAGCGTGTGATCTGTGGCGAACCGGGAAGCAGACGGTATTCGGTGAGGGGAAGCGCAGCGCCGCGTTGATGTTCGTGGGCGAGCAGCCGGGTAATGAAGAGGATATCGAGGGCCGGCCCTTCGTTGGCCCATCCGGCCGATTGCTGGATGACGCGCTGGACGCCGCGGGCATCGACCGCTCGACAGTCTACGTCACCAACGCGGTGAAGCATTTCAAATGGGAGGGCGCGGGCGAGCGGATCGGGCACAGGATGCCGTCCAAGTCCACTGCACCTGAACGCAAGCTGCACGCTACACCGAATCGCGCCGAGCAGCGCGCATGTCTTCCGTGGCTTGCGGCGGAGGTGCGTGTGGTGCGTCCGCGACTTCTGGTCTGCCTCGGCGCGACGGCTGCGCATGCGGTAATGGGTCCCAAGTTTCGCGTGACGAAAGATCGCGGAAGGGCGGCTGCGCCGAGTGAGGATTTTCTCGCGGAGCTGGACGGCGTTGAGGAGCTCACGGTGATGGCGACGGTGCATCCGTCGTCGGTGCTGCGCATGCCGACTGCTGCTGATAGGGAGCGGGAGCGGAAGGCGTTTTTCAAGGATGTAGCGGCAGCGGGGCGGTATCTGCAGGGAGCGCGCGGGCGGCGGTGAGAGCGGCGTAGGCAGTGTTGGCTGTGCATCGATAGCGCAGCAGCCATGCCGAAGGCGAGCTGAACGTCACTCGCGGTTGTGGCACCGGTCAGCGGTGCGTTATAGGCGCGGTGCCACACACATAGTATTGCCGTCGAATGGTCATTTGCGTATATTCAATACGTCAAATGCGGAGAGACCCATGTCAATCGCGGCAGTAGCGTACAAGCTTGGTGGGGCCGCGGTCCTGCACCGTGAGATCACCTCGGAGCTGGAATTGGCGACGGCTGTACGGGAAGGGCTTCCATCCGAATCGCTCGACTACGTTCTGGACTCGGTGCGGCACTGGGCGGGGTCGCAGGCTGCTGTCCTCGACATTGTGGGTAGCCGTCGCACGCTGGAGCGGAAGACGGGAGGGCGCCGAGCGTCGCTCAAACCGTCGGAGTCGGACCGGCTGGCTCGGCTCGCTCGCATGATCGTGCGCGCAGAGCAGGCGATTGGCGATGCCGACAAGGCGCATCGCTGGTTGATGAAGCCGAACAGGGCATTGGGTGGCCAGATCCCGTTCACGCTGCTTGATAGCGATGCCGGTGCGTCCGTCGTTGAGCAGATTCTCGACAGAATCGAATACGGTGTTTACGGCTAGCGTCGTCGCGCCGTGATCGTGTACAGGATCACCCGGTCGTTGCACCAGGGGTTGGATGGCGAGGGGGCGCGACGTAGCGGCGGCCGATGGAATTCGCCAGGAACTCCTGTCGTGTACGCATCCGGCACGAGGGCGTTGGCCGCGCTCGAGTATCTGGTGCACATCGATGTCGACGAAGTGCCAGACGATCTCGTGTTGATGAGTGTCGACGTGCCTGATGCGTTGGTGGTTGAGGATGTCGCAGATGATGTTGTTGATCCGGAGCAGCGATCGACTACCGAACGAGGCGTGGGCGACAGTTGGGTAAGATCGGGACGCACGGCTGTGCTGAGTGTTCCTTCGCGATTGATACCGGAGGAGCGGAACTACGTGCTGAATCCTCGGCATGAGGCGGCGAGTGGGATGCGAGTTGTCGGCGTGCGAAGGTTTGTGTTTGACGAGAGGTTGGTGGTAGCGCCGGCGGCGTCCGAGCCGCATACTTGACCGATTCAGCCCAGCGGTTTCACAAGCAAGAGGACAGAGCGCCATGCGCCAGGTGTCTTCTAAATCCGCGCCTCGCAAGACGCCGCGGCGTGGGACTCTCGCACATCGACAGGCCGCACTGCTGCGGCTCGCCGTCGATCTGGTAGCGGCTACCGACGAAGCGCAGGTCTGCCAGCGGCTGGTCGACGGCCTCCATGACGAAGCGCTCGGCTACGACTTCCTCGGCGCCTTTCTCCTGGACGAGACCGGTGACCGCGTGCTCCGTGCGAGCATCGGCTGGCCCGATGTCCCGAAGGCCTGGCGAGTACATCCCGGCGAGGGGCTGAGCGATCGGGCGGTGAAGGACGCGAAGCTTCATTATACGCCGGCTGTCGCGGGCGAGCGCAGCTATCTGCCCAGCCTCAACAGCGGATCGGAGGTCGACGTTCCGCTGCACATCGATGACCAGGTGATCGGTGTGCTGGTGGTGGAGAGCGCAGAGCCGAATGCATTCACGCCGTCCGACTTCAAGGTTCTGAGCGCGGTGGCCGACTTCGCGAGTCTCGCGATTGGACGCGCGAGGCTACTGGTGAGTGAGCGCAGGCGCGCGGATGAACAGAAGGCGCTGCTCGATACGATGGCGGATCTGTCGTCGGAGCGTGAGCTCTCAAAACTGCTCCAAGCTGTACTTGAGCGCGCCGTCACGCTGCTGGGCGTCACAGGCGGCGAGCTCGCGATATACGACGAGCAGAAGCGCGAGCTCGTGATAGTTGCAAGCCATCATATCGGCAAGGATTCCACCGGGGTTCGTCTCGGCCTTGGGGAGGGCGCGATGGGTACGGTCGCGGTGACGCACGAGCCGCTGATCATTCCGGAGTACGACGAATGGTCTGGTCGTTCACGAAGCTATTCCGACGTGCGCAGCACCGTGCGCGCGGTGATGGCCGCACCGTTGCTGATCGGCAAGCGGCTCGTGGGCGCGATCGCGAGCGTGCACTCGGATCCTGCGCGACAGTTCGGTGCAGACGATCTGAGACTGCTGAATCTGTTCGCGCCACAGGCCGCGATCGCCATCGAGAATGCGCGGCTGTACACCGAGGCACAGCGACAGAAGGAGTACTTCGAGACGGTTGTCGTTAACAGTCCCGTTGCAATCGTGACGCTCGAGACCAACGGACGCATCACGTCATTCAATCCGGCGTTCGAGAAGTTGTTCGGGTACTCGCAGGAAGAGGGTGTAGGTCACGATCTGGATGATCTCATCAACACGGAGGAGACACAGGCAGAGGCGAAGGCGTATACAAGTCAGGCGACGCACCGGACGGCGAGGGGGATTGGCAAGCGTCGTCGCAAGGATGGTTCGCTGCTCGACGTGGAGCTGGCCGGTGTGCCTGTTGCAGTCGAGGGAAAGAACGTCGGAATAATGGCGTTGTACCACGACGTCACCGATCTGTTGAGTGCGAAGCGCGAAGCCGAGTCTGCGAATCAGGCGAAGAGCCGGTTCCTCGCGAACATGAGTCACGAGCTGCGCACTCCGCTCAAC
>Ga0105240_10011501_pt1 | contig 12320 bp, 3 predicted proteins | sample KBSC54metaG_FD_80426 | JGI IMG/M metagenome (GOLD analysis project Ga0105240, IMG submission 80426) | Corn rhizosphere microbial communities from Kellogg Biological Station, Michigan, USA - KBS C5-4 metaG | ecosystem: Host-associated > Plants > Roots > Rhizosphere > Soil | place: Michigan, USA...
GCTTGTTCGGTCAACAGCACCGGCGCCTTGGTGTCCTCCAGGATGATCGCAAGCCGATCCTTGGGATAAGCCGGGTCCAGCGGCACGTAGGCGGCGCCGACCTTCAACACACCCAGAATGCCGGCCAGCATTCGCCACGAGCGCTTCACGCAGATCCCGACCAGTTTTCCCGGGCCGACGCCGAGCAGCCGCAAATGGTGTGCGACCTGGTTGGCGCGCCCGTTGAGTTCCGCGTAGCTGATGCGCTCCGTCCCATCCACCAGCGCGATCACGCCCGGCGAACGCCTCACTTGCGTCTCGAACAACTGCGCCAGGCTGGCGTCGCGCGGATATTCCCGTTCGGTCGCGTTCCATTCGAGGAGCATTTTCCGCAGTTCCTGCTCGGGTAACAGCGGCAACTCGCTCAATCGTTGCGCCGGATCCCGCGCGATCGCGCCGACAAGAATTCCCAGGTGCTCGGCCATCCGCGCGATGCGGTCCGCGTCAAATAACGCGGTGCTGTATTCAATCCAGCCGGAAAGGCCGTCCGCCGTTTTCGCCAGATGCAAGCGCAGATCCAGTTTGCAAGTCTGGTTATGAATATCCCTCGGGGCAAAACGCAGCCCGGCGACTTCCATTTCCTCCGGCGGCTGCTCGTCATAATCGAACATCACCTGGAAAATCGGCGTATAGCTGGCGTTGCGTTCCGGCATCAGTTCGCTGAGGATTCTTTCGAACAACAACGCATCGTTGGCCCGCGCGCCGCGCGTGCTCTCGCGGACCCGGCGCAGAAATTCCCGGAAATCCGGGTCGCCGCCGGCATCGCACCGCAACGCGATCAGGTTGTCGAACTTGCCGATCATCCCCTCGAGTCCGGCCCGGTGGCGGATGCTGACTTTCGAGCCGACCACGAGGTCGGTTGCTCCCGTATAACGTGAGAGCAGGGTTTGGAAAGCCGCCAGGAGCACCATGTACGGCGTGCAATCCTCCTGCCTGCTCAAATTTTCGACGGCGTCGGCGATTTCCTTCGGCAACCGGATTTGCTGGCGCGCGCCGGCGTCGGTCTGATGCGCGGGACGGGGCCGATCGGCGGGCAATTCCAGCAAGGCGGGCGCATCCTTGAGTCGCTGCGTCCAGTATTCAAGTTGTTCCTTCTCGATTTGTTCCGGAAGTTGCAGGCTCTCCAGCGCGGACGCGTAACGACGGCGCAGGGGCGGCAATTTAATCAATTGGCCGGTGGCGAAACCCTCGTAAAGAGCGACCAGTTCCTGCACCAGTATCCGCGTGGAAACAGCATCGCAAGCCACCGCATGCGTCACGATCAGGAGCAGATGCTCGTCTTCGGCCAGGCGCAGCAAGCGCGGACGCAGCACCGGACGCGACATGACGTAGGGCTTTGCGCCCTCCCTGGCCGCCGCCGCCAGGGCGCGGGCCTCGCGTTCCGACTCCGGGACATCGGAAAAGTCGCTCACCGGAAGCTGCACTTCTCGCGGCTCACAAATGATCTGCACCGATTTGCCGTCCTCAGTCGGGAAGATGGCGCGCAACGCTTCGTGGCGCCGGTAAAGCGCCGTAAAACTCTGTTCCAGCGCGTGGTAATTCAGCGGGCCTTTCAGGCGCAGCAGCGTGGGGATATTGTAATTGGATTGACCCGGCTCGAATTGGTCGAGGAACCAGGTTCGCCATTGCGCCTGCGTGAGCGGAAGTTGTTCGCCCTTTTTCAGCGTCGCCACCGGGAGCACCGGCTGATTCTCGGTGCTCACATCGGCGAGATGCTCCGCCAGCGCGGCCACCGTTGGAAAACTAAACAAACTCGCCAGCGGCGTCTCCATTTGCAGCGATTCGCGGATTTGCGAAATAACTTGCGTCGCCAGCAGCGAATGGCCGCCGAGGTCGAAAAAATTATCGTCCACGCCGATGTTGTCCAGTCCGAGCACCTGCCCCCAAATCCGGGCGATGACTTCCTCCATCGGGGTTCGCGGCGCGACGAATTGCCGCCCTAAATCAGGCCGTTCGCGACCCGGCTCCGGCAAGGCGCGCCGATCCACTTTACCCGCCGGGGTCATCGGCAGCGTGTCCAGCCGCACAAACGCCGCGGGCACCATGTAGGGTGGAAGCTTTGCCTTGAGGAAATTCAGCAAATCACCCACGCTCGGCGCGGCTTCCGCGCGCGGGACGAAATAGGCCACCAGCCTCTTGCGTCCGGAGACATCCTCGCGCGCCGCGACGACCGCTTCCTTTAGCCCCGGATGCGAACGCAAAATGGACTCGATTTCACCCAGCTCAATCCGGAATCCGCGAATCTTCACCTGTTCATCCACGCGACCGACAAATTCAATCACCCCATCCGCGCGCAGGCGCGCGACGTCGCCGGTTTTATACAGGCGGTCTCCGCCAGGGCAAACCTGCTGCTCTGCCTTGTCGGCGAGCGGATTTCTGATGAATTTTTCGGCCGTCAGCTCCGGGCGATTCAGGTATCCGCGCGCAACTCCGAAGCCGCCAATATGCAATTCACCGGTCTCGCCGATGGCGACGGGCTTCAATTGCGCATCCAGAATAACCGTGTCCACATTCGGCAGCGGCCGTCCAATGGGGAGCGTTTCGTCATCCAAACGCGCCACGTGCATCGTGGCAATGACCGTGGTCTCCGTCGGCCCGTAGGTGTTGATCAGCTTGACGGTTTCGCCAATGCGGAATTTCCAGCGGCGCCAGGCTTCATCCGATGCTTTCTCGCCGCCGATGATGACCAACCGGACCGATGGCGGCATCAAGGCAGTTTGCAAATAATCCACCAATTCATGCCAGTAAGCCGTCGGGAGGTTCAGGACGGTGAGCCGTTCGCGCCCGGCAAATTCCATGAATCGCGCCGTGGATGCGAGCACTTCATCATCGCGCAACACCAGCGCGCAACCGCGCAGCAGGCTCGGAAAAATTTCCTCGACCGAGATGTCGAAACTGACGGGGCTGAATTGCAGCACGCGATCCTCGGGGCGCAGTTCATACGCGCGCGCGACGGCAAAGTTATGGTTCAGGAGCGAGCGGTGCGTGATTTCCACCCCTTTCGGCTTGCCCGTGGAACCCGACGTGTAGATCACATACGCCAGGTTGTCCGGGCTGCCCACCTCGGCCGGATTGGCCGTCGCCGCCGCCGCAATACTTGCCGCCTGCTTGGCGTCGTCCAGGCAGAGCACCGTGGCGCCTTCGGTCTGCAACTCGGAAACAAGGTTGCTCCGCGTCAGCAACAGGCGCGCGCGGGAATCGGCGAGCATGTAAGCCAGCCGTTCGCCGGGATAGGAGCGATCCAGCGCGAGATAAGCCCCGCCCGCTTTCCAAATCGACAGGAGGGCCACGATCAATTCAGGCGAGCGATCCAGGCACACGGCAACGAGCGATTCGGGTCCCACGCCCAACGACCGCAAATGATGCGCGAGTTGGTTGGCGCGGCCGTTCACTTCCGCGTAGGTCAATTCCTGTTTTTGAAACCGGACCGCAATGGCCTGGGGAGTCCGCTCGACCTGCTCCTCGAAATGCCGCGCATAGGTTTTATCCAGCGGGAAATTTGCCCGCTCACCAATCGCGATGGCTCCGGTGTTCCCGGCGCGTTGCGGCTCGGCGCGGGTCGCTTTTGGCGCCGGCGCCGCATTCCGGGCGGTTCCGGCCGGCGACAATTCATTGAGCCGGGATTTCAGTTGCTTCGCCAGGGCGCGGACGCAGGGCTCCTCCAGGATTTTCTCGTGCACGCCGGGCACGATGGTGATGTCGATGCCCTGGGCCAGGGCGCCCCAGCCGTAATCCGCCTCAAACGAGCAAAGCATCGGGTGGCCCGGACTGCGGAACAGATGCACGCGGCCGGGATAGACTTTGGGATGGTAATCGAGCAGAGCCCCGATGTGCGTCCGCCACAATTTGCGCTGGTCCGCCGGGAACGAGGAAAGATCCACCAGATTTCCCGCGTCAACTTTTCGCAGCCCGCCCGATCGTTGCTTGAACAGGGTCGCGAGGCGTTGTTTAAAGACCTCCCTTTTCCAGCGGAAAAATTCGCGCCGCTGCGCCGGGGTCCAATGACGAAAATAATCCGCCCAGTAAAGCAGGTTTCGCCCAAAACGCGCGCACCATGCCGGGGTGAATGAAATCCGCTCGTAATCGGAATTCGGGGCCGAACAATTGAGCAAGGCCAGCATCGCAACTTCTTCCCCTTGTTCGCGGAGCTGGCGCGCCATTTCCAGCGCCACGTTGCCGCCAAAGCAATAACCGCCCAGGTGATAGGGCCCGTGCGGCTGCAGCGCGCGAATGTCCGTCACATACTGGGTGGCCATCTCCTCGATGCTGCCCAACTCCTCGCGGCCATCAAGGCCGCGCGATTTCAAACCATAAACGGGTTGATCGGCGCCAAGATGCCGCGAGAGATTGACATAGCCCCAAAACATTCCGCCGCCCGCGCCATGAACCAGGAACAACGGCGGGCGCGAGCCTTGCGATTGGAATTCCACGAGCGACGTTCCAGCCAGCGCGGAGCCTTCCTGAATCTCCTCGCGAATGACCGCGGCCAGTTGTTCAATCGTGGGCGCCTGGAATACCGTGGCGACGCGCAGTCTTCGGCCGAACACCTTTTCGATTTGCGCGATCAATTTGACGGCCAGCAGCGAGTGTCCGCCCAGGTCGAAGAATTTGTCCTCGATTCCAATGGGATGGACGTCCAGAACGTTTTCCCAAATTTCCGTGAGCTTAAGTTCCACTGCGTCGCGCGGCGTAGCCACGCCCTCGATCAGCGGCCGGCCCTTGCCGGGATCGGGCAGCGCCTTGCGGTCCACCTTTCCGTTCGGCGTCAGCGGCAGCGCATCCAGCGGCATGAACGCGGCCGGCACCATATGCGCGGGCAGGCGGTCCTTGACAAAGCGCAGCAATTCATCAAACGGCGGAACCCGCTTGCCGCTGCAAACATAGTACGCGAGCAGGCGATCGTGGCCGTTTTCATCCTTGCGCATCGTCACCGCGCATTCCCGAATCGCAGGATGACGTCCCAGCACGCTTTCAATTTCGCCGAGTTCCACCCGGAAACCGCGGATCTTCACCTGCTCATCAAGGCGCCCGAGGAATTCGATGTTCCCGTCCGGCAACCAGCGCGCGAGATCGCCGGTTTTATAGATGAGCGCACCCGGTTGAAACGGATTTTCGATAAACTTTTCCGCCGTCAGTTGCGGCCGGTTCCAATACCCGCGCGCCAGGCCGTCGCCTCCGACGTGCAACTCGCCCGGCACCCCGACGGGCATCGGGTTCAAATGCGCATCGAGGACGTAGCATTGCGAATTCGAAATCGGCTTGCCGATGGGCACGGTGGTGGCGTTGTCCGCGATGCTTTCGACCTCGTAGCACGCCGAAAAAGTCGTGTTTTCCGTCGGGCCGTAGCCGTTGACCAAATGCCGCGGGCGTTTGTGCTTGAGGACACGCGCGACCGATTTCGGATCGCCGGCCTCGCCGCCGAACATCATGGTTCGCACATTGGCGAACGCATCCGGCGCCTCGGCGGCGACCTGGTTGAACAATGCCGCCGTGAGAAACATCGCGCTGATGTTTTGCTCGCGAATTTCACGGGCAAAATCAGCGGGCGACAACGACACATCCCGCGTGATGCCGACGAGGGTGGCGCCGTTCAACAGCGCGCCCCAGATTTCAAAGGTTACCGCGTCAAAGGAGGCATTTGAAATTTGCGCGACGCGATCGTCCCGGCTGAATTGGACATAATTCGTATTCAGCACCAACCGGTTCACCGCGCGATGCGGCACCGCGACGCCCTTGGGAGTGCCGGTGGAACCCGAAGTATAGATCACATAGGCCAGGTTGTCGGGCGTGACCGTGGTGGAAAGATTCTGGCGGCTCTCGCGGGCGATCAATTCCCAATCGGAATCCAGGCAGATGGCATTCGCCGGTTTCGGCAGCCGGCTCACGAGACGTTGTTGCGTCAACAGGACGGGCGTTTGCGAATCTGCCAGCATGAATGTGAGTCGTTCCCGGGGATAGGTGACTTCAATGGGCAGGTACGCGCCGCCCGCTTTCAGGATCGCGAGCATCCCCACGATCATTTGCACCGAACGTTCCATGGAAATCCCCACCAGCACGTCCGGGCCGACGGAATGTTTCTGGAGATAATGCGCGAGCCGGTTGGCTCGTTGATTCAACTCGTCGTAGGTCACCGATTGTTTTCCGAACACGAGCGCGACCGCATCGGGCGTGCGCTCCACCTGCGCTTCAAACAATTCGTGAATGCACTTTTCGCGGGGATAATCCGTCTTCGTGTTATTCCACTCGCTCACCACCTGGTGCCGCTCCGCCGCGCTGAGCAAGGGCAATTCCGACAAACGTCGCGCGGGATTCTCCGCGATTCCTTCCAGCAGGATTTCGAAATGCTCCAACAAACGCGCGATTGAAGCCGTTTCGAACAAGTCGCGATTGTATTCCGCCTGCGCCACGAGTCCGCGATTGGTCACCTGCAACACCATGGTCAGGTCGAATTTCGCCGTGTTGGTTTCGCAATCGACAAATCGCAGCGTGAGGTCGGCCCACTTCATTTCCTCGAGCGTGCTGTTCTGCAGCGCGAACAGGACGCGCGTGAACGGCATGTGGGTGGCCGCCCGTTCCGGGTGCAGTTTCTCGACCAGCTTTTCAAACGGCAAATCCTCGTGGGCGTACGCGTTCAGCGTCGTTTCCCGGACGCGCCGGAGGAGCGAGTCGAAGGACGGGTTGCCGGAGAGACTGGTCCGCAAGAGCAGCGTGTTCACGAAGAAACCGACCAGCTGTTCGGTTTCCATTCGATTCCGGCCCGCGATGGGTGAACCGATCACCACGTCTTCCTGCTGCGTGTAGCGGTTCAGCAACACTTTGAACGCGGCCAGGGTCACCATGAACAACGTCGCTCCGTGCCGCGCGCCGATTTGAGTCAAGGCCCCGGCCAATTCCCGCCGCAAGACGCGCGCTTGAATCGCGCCCCGAAAAGTCTGCATCGCCGGACGCGAATGATCGGCCGGCAATTCCAAAACCGGCGGTGTGCCCTGCATTTGCTCGCGCCAGTAGGCCAATTGCTCTTCCAACACGTCGCCTTTCAGCGATTCACGCTGCCAGACAGAATAGTCCGCGTATTGGATCGGCAGCTCCGGGAGATGCGGGGCCCGGCCTTCGCAGGCGGCCGTATACAGCTCCTTCAATTCCTGGAAACAAATTTTCAAGGACCACTCGTCGGATACGATATGGTGAATGTTCAGGATGAACCAATGTTCGTCCGGCTTCAGCCGAATCAAAGTGGCGCGAACCGGCGGACCGGAAGCTAAATCGAAGGGCCGGTTCACTTCGGCGTTCACCAACGCTTTCGCATCGCTTTCGCGCTGCTCGGCGGACCGCTCGCTGAGGTCGTGAACGGCCAGGTTCAGGCGCAGTGTTTTATCGACAAGTTGCGCCGGGCTTCCTTCGACGTCCACAAAGCGCGTTCGCAAGCTCTCGTGGCGCGAGACCAATCCATCCAGCGCCCCCCGCAACGCTTCCAGGTTGAGCGCACCGGACATTTGCGCGACCGTCGGGACGTTATACAACGGGCTGTTGGGTTCAAGCTGGTCGAGAAACCAGAGGCGCTGCTGGGCAAACGAAAGAGGAATCGCGGTGTTGGCCGCCTGGCGCAGTCGTTCGGCCAGCAAAGCGCGCTTCGTTTTGCCTGGGTTCTCTGCAGTGGAATCTAATAAAACACTCATGTTGCTAGTCGGTTCGCCGCCGGTCCGTTCGGAAAAAATGCGTGTCTGCCCAAAAAATCAAAATCCACCCTTTGCCCCCCGGCACCGGGGAGAAAGGCAGTTTTCGACTATCGGCGGTCCAAGTCTCCGCGCTGGTTCCCATATGATGGGTCACAGCGTATTACGTTGATTCGAAGGGGGGTAAGTGGGTGATGACCTGAGTGAGAAAGCGGATAGACCCTACAAATTTGGGGATCTCTCCTCGGAAGCGAGAAATTGGGCGCCGACGGGGCAGAAATGCCGGCAAATGGTAAGAGGTTATATAAGTGCGGACGAAGTTCCCGGTGCCCAATCTCAGCGCCGTAGGCGCGGCATCTTTGTAGTTGTAAAACGCCAGCCAACCAAGCGCCGTCAGGCGCGACATCTTCGGAACCCCTATTCAGAATATGCCGCTCCTCCGGAGCTCGGAAATTCCCATCGCACCGTTGCTACAACGATGGCGCGCCTACGGCGCTCCCGCCAATGCCCCTGGTCCCCTTACGCTGCCAGCGCAAAATACTCCCGGAAATGTCAAACTTCGCGAGTCCTCCGGGCGAGCTGGAGGATTTCTTTTTAAACTAATAAACCACGATGGACCGGACCTTGTGGCCTTTCAACCGATCGCGGCCATTGAGGAACTTCAACTCGATGAGGAAGGACATTTCGAGGATGTGCGCGCCCAGCTTTTGCACGAGCGAAGCCGCGGCGGCGGCGGTCCCGCCGGTGGCGAGCAAGTCGTCAATCAACAGCACACGGCTGCCGGGTTTCAACGCGTCCACGTGCATGGCAATGGAAGCGGTGCCGTATTCAAGAGCGTATTCCTGTTCGTGGGTTCGATACGGGAGCTTGCCTTTTTTGCGCACGGGAACAAATCCAGCCTCCAACCTCACGGCCGCCGCGGCCGCAAAAATAAATCCGCGCGCATCAATGCCCACGACCGCGTCCACATCCCCGGGCTTGAACCCGTCGATCAGCAGATCAATTGAGCCGGAGAAGAGCCTCGGATCGGCGAGCATCGGGGTAATATCCTTGAACTGGATCCCCTGCTTCGGAAAATCCGGAACGTTTCTGATGGCGCGCTCAATGTCCGCAGGCTTCGTTTCAATCATCCGTAGTGTTTAGGGTGAGGGCGGAATAAGAAGCAAGCCGAAAGTCCAAAGTCCCAGGTCCAAAGTCGCCTTCACGCGCGAAAAGCGACTTTGTATTTCGGGTCTATTTCACTTTTGCCGCCTCGAGCTTCTCAATCATCTTGCGCAATTTCTTGAGCGCGATGTTTTGAATCTGCCGGACGCGTTCGCGCGTGACGCCAAATTTCTCACCCACTTCCTCCAAGGTCCGTTCCGGGCCGCCGTCGAGGCCGAAACGCGCGCGCAGGATCGTGGCTTCCCGCGGGTCGAGCGTTTTCACCATTTCCTGGAGCATGCGCGTGACTGTCTTTTCCTCGAGTTGTTCGTAAGGCGTATCGGCGGCTTCGTCCTGGACGACTTCGGCGAAATTATTCGAATCTTCATCGCCAATCGGCGCATCGAGAGAGGCCGGGCGGATCGCCGCCAGCCGCATCTGCGCCACACGCGAGGCACTGATCCCGAGTTCGCCGCCCAATTCATCATCCGTCGGCTCGCGTCCCAGTTCCTCCTGCAGGCGCATGGCAGTGCGGCGCATCTTGGAAATTTTGTCCACGAGGTGCACGGGCAGCCGAATGGTTTTGGACTGGTTCGCCAGGGCGCGCTTGATGGATTGCTTGATCCACCAGGAACCGTAGGTGGAAAGTTTTCCGCCCTTGGAAGGATCAAAGCGCTCGACCGCTTTCATCAAGCCGATATTGCCCTCGCTGATGAGGTCCAGCAACGGCAGGCCGATGCCTTCGTAATCGCGCGCGATTTTCACCACCAGCCGCAGGTTCGCCTTGATCATCTGCTCGCGCGCTTTTTTGTCGCCCTTTTTGATGCGTGCCGCGAGTTCGATTTCCTCCTGCGGAGTGAGTAATTTCACCTGGCCAATCTCGCGCAGGTAAAGCTTGATGGCCGTGTCGCCGTCGTAACTGGAACGTTCTCGTCCCGTGGGCGCGGGATTTTCTTCCGCGGCGGGTTTTGCGATGATGGCGGGTGTTTCCATCCCCCCGGGTTTGGCAAAACCGTTTTCGTGACGCGCCGTTTCCTTGGAGACTGCATCGACGGCTCCTTTCGCCGGATTGAATTTTTTTGAGCTGGCCGCGCGGGCGGGCTGCAACTTTGGCGGCGGCACTCGGTTGGCGCGAACGCGGGGCCGCTGGTTTTTCCGACTGCCCGATTTGTGGTTTTTGGCTTTCGCGACCATGATAATCAAGACTTAAGTTTCAAGCGTTGCTCTGCAAGCAAATTAACACCGGCCCCCCCGCTTCGTTTTGTTATTAAATGATTTAACAAATCCGTTAACGATCAGGTATGGGTTGTTTTGCCCAAAAAACCCCATGTTTCCACGGTCTTTGCGCAATCAGCGCCGATTCCGGCCGAGAGAAATCAGGTAGAGCAACTGCATGACCGAGCTCACCATCGCGGCGACGTAGGTCAAGGCGGCGGTGTTGAGCACCTTGCTGATGGCCGCGCTTTCGTGGGAGTGAACGATGCCCAATTGAAATAACTGCTCCTTGGCCCGCCGGCTTGCGTCGAATTCAACGGGCAACGTGATGATTTGAAACGCCGTGACGACCGCGAATAAACCGACCGCCAGCCAGATGATATTGTGAAAGAGCGCTCCACCCGCCCCGTGCAGGTACATCAGGAACATTCCCGCGAGAAAAATCAGGCTGTAAGCAGTCGAGGCAAATTGTGTCACCGGCACCATCATCATTCGCAGGTTCAATGGCGCATAGGCCGCCTGGTGTTGCAAGGCGTGACCAGCCTCGTGCGCGGCCACCCCGACGGCGGAGAGCGACCGTTCGCGGAAATTATCCGAAGAAAGAAACAGGGCGCGCTGCCGGGGATCGTAATGATCCGTGAGGCGTCCGGGCACTTCCTGGATGGAAACGTCGGTGAGGCCGGCGCGGTCGAGAATCTCCCGGGCGGCTTGCGCCCCGCTCAGGCCGGACTCCACCGGCACCCGCATATATTTGCCATAGGTCGCCGAGAGCCGGAGTTGGGCGTAAATGCCTAGAATCAAACCGGGAATGGCGAATATCAGCCATAAAGGATCGAAAAACATCATATACTTTCGTGAGCGTTTCTCGTGCTCACTGAAGTATTGACCCCGCGCCAGACCGTATCGTTCAAATCCTCAAGGAATCAGGCAATTCGTAACAAATCGCTGTGACAGGACAGGCGCGCTCCGGCCCTTTTCCCTGGCTCAAACTGTGCGATTATGTCTCAGTCGGCGGAAGGTGTTGATTTCTGGATAAGCTCCAGGACTTTTTCCACGGCCTCTTCGGGCTTTACCGCCAGCAACGCTCCGGCCCGCGGTTTGATTTCCACCTCGCCTTTGGCCAGTGATTTCTCCCCGATGCCGACGCGGATGGGGAAACCCACCAACTCGGAATCCTTGAACTTCACCCCCGGCCGGTCGTCGCGATCGTCGAGTATCACATCCACGCCCCGGGCGACGAGGTCGGCGTAAATTTTTTCCGCCAGCTTCATCACCGCGCTGTCCGCCGCCACACTCAAAGGCGTGATGCACACGGTGAACGGCGCGACACTGACGGGCCAGACGATGCCGTCCTTGTCATTGCTCTGCTCGATGACCGCCTGCAACGTGCGCGTCACGCCGATGCCGTAACATCCCATCACGCACAAATTGCGCGAGCCGTTCTCGGCGAGGTAGGAAGCGCCGAGTTTCTCGCTGTATTTCGTGCCGAGGATGAACACGTGGCCGACTTCGATCGCGCGCCGGATTTTCAGCGGCTTGCCGCACTTGGCGCAAGGCTCGCCCGCGCCCACCGTCCGCAAATCCGCCCATTTCGTCACTGGAATGTCGCGCTCGATCGAGACGCTGCGGAAATGAAAGCCGTCCTCGTTCGCGCCGGTGGTCATGTCGTTGGCGCCGCGCAATCGTTCGTCGACGTATATCGAAAAGTTTTTGACGCCGACCGCGCCCAGGCTGCCGGGGTGGGCGCCGAGCGCGTCGAAAATCTCCTGCGCTTCCGCCGGGCGGAATGCGGTGGTGCCGATGACGCCGGCGAGCTTCGCTTCGTTGAGCTGGTCGTCGCCGCGAATCAGGATCAAGACGGGCTTGTTGTCCGCCACGTAAATCAGCGTCTTGATTTGGCGGTTGGCCGGCACGCTGTGCGGCGCCTTCGACAGCGCCTCGATCGTAACCACGCCGGGCGTGGGGAATTTTTCCACCGCGGCGCCGATTTCACGGGCGGCCGTTTTGGGAATGCCGCTCGTGGCCTTTTCCACATTTGCCGCGTAACCGCAAGCTTCGCAGAAAACCACTTCGTTCTCGCCCGTCTCGGCCGGGACCATGAATTCGTGCGAGTAATTGCCGCCGATCACGCCCGTGTCGGCTTCGACCGGAAAATTCTTCAGGCCGCACCGATTGAAGATGCGTTTGTAGGCATCATACATCTTGCGATAGCTCCCCATCGCCGCCTCATCGCTCACGTCGAAGCTGTAC
>Ga0105240_10011502_pt1 | contig 12319 bp, 6 predicted proteins | sample KBSC54metaG_FD_80426 | JGI IMG/M metagenome (GOLD analysis project Ga0105240, IMG submission 80426) | Corn rhizosphere microbial communities from Kellogg Biological Station, Michigan, USA - KBS C5-4 metaG | ecosystem: Host-associated > Plants > Roots > Rhizosphere > Soil | place: Michigan, USA...
CATTCACGGACCTTGGGAGAACTGTCCGCACAATCCCATCGTCCATACTCGGGCCGCAGAGGAGCCATGGTGGTCGCGCGGACATGCGAGTGTCGTGGAGGGTCCCGCTGGGGACTGGTGGATGGTGTACCACGGGTACGAGAACGGATTTCGGACGTTGGGGCGGCAGACGCTGTTGGAGCCGATAGAGTGGTCGGCGGATGGCTGGTTTCACGCGAAGGGGGGCACTTTGTCGGCACCGCTTCCCAAGCCCCGTGGTGGCCTCGGGGGGCCCAGCGGGTTCGGGCTCTCGGACGATTTTTCGAGCAGCAAATTGGGTGTGCAGTGGAGCTGCTTCGCTCCGGGCCCGGATGAGTTGCGCCGCCTGCGTTATGAGCAGAAGAGCCTGGTCATCGAGGGTAAGGGCGCCTCGCTCGCCGATTGCTCGCCGCTCACTTGCATCGTGGGCGATCGGAGTTATGAGGCAACGGTGTCACTCGAGATCACAGGCGACGCTCAGGGTGGGCTTGCCCTGTTTTATGACAGTCGGGCGTTTGTTGGAGTTGGATTCACCGGCGGCGAGATGCTCACCTACAACTATGGTCAAGAGCAGTCTTGGCTGCGTCAGAAGGTTTCCGGGCGCCCCATACGGCTGAGGCTGACCAACCGGTCGAATGTAGTCACGTTCCATTATTCTCGTGACGGCATGGCCTGGACGCAGCATCCATGGCAGATGGAGGTCTCGGGGTATCATCAGAACGTGTTTGGCGGGTTTTCGAGCTTGCGCCTGGGGTTGTTCAGTGCCGGGCGGGGGGCGGTTTGCGCACGCGAGTTTACTTACCGGAGTCTGGAAGTCTGAATCGATCGATGGCAAGGGATGGTATCTGGTGCTCGTAGGCGCGCCGGAGTCAATGGGCGAGGTCTTCCGGCTGCACGCCAGCGCGCGCGATGACTTCGCGGGCTGCGGCGGGCCAGTCACTGTCGGGAACCTCACTGTTGTCGATCAGTCTATTGTCGAGATACTCCGTCCAGGCGCCGATCAGGCGGCCGGAATTGTGCCAGTTGCCGATCGCGGTGTTGTTCATGGCCGTGCGGCGTGGCATGAAGCCATCTTGCGAATTGAGGTTCAGCCAAACGCCCACGTTCGCAATGACGTTGTTGCGCAGGCTCACATAGCGCGAGCCTTCATCCAGATAGAGCGCGATGCCGCCGGGAACATCGTAGACGTAGTTTTCCGCGATCAGCGCTCCCGGGTCGGCCGACAGGTGATAGATCGCGCCGCCGTCAGGAAACCAACGCTTGACGTCGTGCACGCGGTTGGCGAACACGAGACTGTCGCGCAGGATCGTGGGAGTATCGTAGGTGAGATTGCCCGGTTGATCGTAATATGCCCGGTCTGTCATGCGATAGGCGGGGGTGCCACCCGGATCGTTGATACCCCAACCCCAGCCGATATCGATTCCGTCATAGGGGGCCGCGGAGACGTCGTTGTTGATTACAACTGCGGCGGTAGCGTAGGTCACCAGCACCGCCGCCTGCTCGCGATAATTCTGCGAGACGTTCTCGATGACGTTGTTGCGGATGAGAATGTCGCGAACACCCATTTCCTGTCGCGGCGGATGGTGGGCCTCCGGCGTTATGCCGCCGACCATGATCGCGCCGCCGGCGAGGTCGGCGAACCGGTTGCGCGAGATCTCGATAGTGGTGGCTCCTAGCCCAACACCGCTTGCATTCGCATCCGCGTTGTTGCCGATTCCAAGCGCCACCTGCCCAAGGTGGGTGAACTCGTCATGGGCGAATACGATACGCCTTGCGGCCGCGACCTGCACAGCGGCGGGTTGCTGGCGCCAATGATTGCGGTGCGCCTCGTATGCCCAACAGCCCCAGCTGCAGTCCCGGATCGCATCGTGGGGATAGTTGGCGATCTCGCCGGCGAGGAATGCGCCGCTTTGCTGACTCGGATAACCGCCAAGGCCGGAGGGCTCGAGCCAACTCGTGTGTTGGAAGCTCAGGCCGCGGAACTGCAAGTCGGTGACCGGGTGGCCGTAGTCGCCGGCGATGGAGAGGAGTAAAGGCAGGCGCGGCAGGATGACTTCGCTCGTCTGCATGTCTTCCCCGTCGCGCGGCTCGTAATAGAGGCGCGCGCCGGTCGGATCGGCGAACCATTGGCCGCCGGTGCGCAGGAAGGCGAGGGCGTTCACGAGAAACAGGCGCGCGTTGTTGCCAGAGATGGGGCGCGCGAAGGTGTCGTAGCCGATGATGTTGTTGTGCCAGCCCGGCTGCTTCATGAGGATGCGATCGCCCTCGACGTGGTCCACGGTGGCATGACGATGTGTGAACCAGGAGGTGTTTTCGACTTCGAGGCGTCCCTGGTCAGGCAGTTCCGCCAGGAAACGCCAATCCGGTGCGACGATTTGTATGCCCCAATCATGGAATGCGAAGGCACTGCGCGGGGCTTCGACTTGCGCGCGCTCGGCCAATCGACCGTTTACCCAGAGTTGGCGCGGGTCGGCGGCGGACGGGATGCTGGCCACCCATATCTTACGGGTCGCATCGGCGAGCTGCCAATCTTTGACGCGGGTACCCCCGGATAAGACAGGGTGTGCGCCAGGGGCCGCCTCCCAACTGACGGTGTAGCTGTTGTGTCCGCCGTCTCGCGCGGTGAAGCGCAGAGGTTTCGCAAGTCGGTACGTGCCATCCGCGAGCTCAACGGTGACGCTGTTGGTGGTATTGGCTAGTCGCACAGCTTCCTGCGCGCGCGTCAGGGTCTGGAACGGTCGAGACTGCGAGCCGTCGCCGCTGTCGGAGCCGCTGGGAGAAACGTGGATGAGGACTGGATGCTGGGGCGGCCGCTTGGGGAGGGTGACAAGCAGGTCGGGCCGGCGCGACGCCGTTTCACCCGGCGCAGGGGCGGCCGGTATTTCCGGCAAAGGGGGCAGCTGTTGGGCGGGGCTCGTAGTGGCGACGAGCACGGCAAGCGTCAGGCTCGAGATCGTGCGCACGCTCATGATGGATCGCCATAAAGGGTTTGCGTCAAGCCATGCCGAGTAGCCTTTGTAATGCTTGCTGAAAATGAGCGGCCAAGGCCGCCTCGGCGGCGTCTGCATCCCGCATTGCGCAGGCTCTGAGGATCTCGATGTGCTCGCGCAAAGTACGCATGGCCAACGGCTTCGTCGTCAGCCGATCGAGCCTGACCAATGTCAGGTAATTCTTGAGGCGTCGGGCCGTGGTTTCGATGAGCGGATTTCGCAGGTAGAAAGTCAGGGCGCCATGGAGCCGATTTTCCAGAGCATCCAGCGTGTTTTTTTCTTCCGGGCCCAGCTCGCCATGTTCCAACCGGTGTAGGAGAGCAGCATGGTCCTTCATGAGACGCTCGATCTCGGCTGCGTCTCCCAGTTCCGCGAGCGCTCGCGCGCCGGCTCGTTCGATCAGGGAGCGAAACTGATAAGTAGAGCGCGAGAGCTCCAGGTCTGCCCGTATGAAGCGGATGCAGGAACGGGCATAGATTGTCACGAGTCCCTCGGTCTCGAGCGTACGCAGCGCGTCCCGCAACGGCTGCGCGGTAAGGCCTAGCAGCCGCATGATCTCGGCCTGAGAGAATTCGCCGCCTGCCGGAATGGTCCGATCGAACAAGGCCTGCAAGATCGCCTGGTACGCCTTCTCTGCCAGGTTGGATTCGTTTTCCGCCGCCGGCGGCTCGCGGATCTCCGGCGCGCTCGACAGAGTCTTCTTTCTCGATATCGCCTTTCGCATAACGACTATTCACCGCCTTGGGCAATCCGCCGGGTGGCATCGAGCGCCGACGCCTGCCGCTCATGATACAGACCTTATCGGAAGCACGAGGAACGATCCAACAAAGACGAAAGTGCCAGCGGCGATAAACAGCAGCGCATAGTTGTTTCCCGTCGCGCCGAGCAACGCGGCCGCCAGGACGGGACTGAGGATTTGCGGGACGTTGATCGCCGTGGCCAGGATACCGAGGTCCTTCCCGGTGGAGTCGCTGGCGCCGGTCCTCTCCGGCAACACCTGCGTCATCAGCGCAAGGTCGACGGACATGAACGCGCCGTACCCAATGCCAATCAGCACGGCATAGACAATCATCCCCGGGATGGAAGGCGCGACCAGGGGGGCGGCCACCGCCGCCGCCATGAACAACGCCGCGACGAACACCAACGGTTTGCGGCGGCCGATCCGGTCCGAAAGCCAGCCGGAGCCCACTGCGGCGAAGACGAGTGCCACGAAGGTGATGGAGGCAAGACGCGCTATCATCCGGTTCGCATCGGCCTGGGACAGGCCGATATGATCCTCGAGGATGTAGAGGAGATAAGTAACGACCGCCTGATATCCCATGTAGATCGTGAACCGGCCGAGAAAGGCCCAGGCGAAATCGGGATACTCACGAGGATCGACCCAGAAGCTTCTGAGGAAGGCGCCCAGTCGAAACGGCGCGGGCCGCTCCAATTTCGTTTTGGCCTCGGGGTTCAAGAATACGAAAATTGCGCAGGCGGCAATGATGCCGAGGCCGAGAACGCAATAGGCGAACCGCAGGTCCCGCGCGAACAGCCCACCGAATACGGTTCCCGCCGACACACCTCCGGTCATCGCCGCTCCAACCACACCGGAGGCCACGCCGCGCTCGCCGGGAGCGAGGCGTTCGGCGATCACCGTCGTGATCGGCGTCTGCATCGAATTGAGAGAGATCGAAGCAACGAGCCAGGTCGCGGTGATTGATATCATTTCGTGCGCATAAGGCACGAGAATGAGCGCGCCGCCACCGATCAAAGAGCCCAGTACGATCCAGGGCGTCCTGCGCCCGAAGCGTGATCGGGTGCGGTCCGAAAGCGCTCCCGAAAGAGGCGTCATGGTCGTGCTGAAAACGGATGTGATCGCGAAAAGAACGCCTAGATGGGTGGCCTTGCCAGCGGGATCGAAATCCTGAATCTGATTCGGCAGCAGGACTTGCAGGACCGCGACGTATAATGTCAACAGCACGAAAAAGACCACAGCCAGGCTGATGATCAACAGCCAGTCGCGGCGGCTGCGCACCGTCGGGTTGCCGACCACGCGATCGACCGCCTCGATCATGTGCGCACGCTCGGCGGCAATGTTGGCTGCTCGCGTTTATCGCCTACGTCGCGACGCAGCCTGAGGCCGTGTCCCGGAGCCGTTTTGCCGCGGATGAGGCCGGCAGCGATGACGAACGGCTCCTCGACGATGTGATCGAAATTCTGAAAGCTGTATTCGAGCCAGTGAACCCCAGGCAGCGCCAGCGCCATGTTGACCCCGACCTCGAGGAAGCTGTTTCCGAGGGTCACCTCGACGTTGCACTCATTCGCCAGCCAGCCGGCCCGCATGACGTCGCTGACCTGCCCGTGTACGTTCAGCATATCGCAGGCGCTCGCTGCGAGCAGGCGGCGTTTGCCGCTCAAATCGAGATACTCTCCTGAATTGACGCGCGACAGCCCGAGACCTCTCAACATGCGCAAGCCATCGATGTCGTCGCGCGGCACCGGGTCTTCAACCCAGAATATGCGATGCCCCGCGCGCTCGAAAGTGCGCAGTGCATCGACGGCTTGCTGGGCGGTCCAGGCCTCATTGGCATCGACCATGACCGGTCCGCGGCTGCCAGTGGCTTTGCGCAGCAGATTCAATCTGTGCACATCGCGCTCGAGCTCAGTGTGTCCGACCTTGATCTTGAAGCCGCGGAAACCTTGCTGGGCGGCTTTGCCAAACAGCTCGACAAAGTCATGGTCCGATAAATGGAAGTCGAGCCCACTTGCATAAACCGGCACGGACTCGCGTTCGGCGCCGAGGAGTCGCCATAGCGGCTGCTCCATCTGTTGGGCGAAAAGGTCCCAGACTGCCTGTTGTATCGCCTCTTCGAATGGGAGGGTCATGCGTCGCGCATTGCCGCCGCGCACGCGGCGTACCGCGAGCGCCAGGCTCGCCGGACTGCGGCCCTCGAGAGAGGGCCAGGCTTCTGCCGCGAAAAGCCGCTCGATCTCCAGCAACTGCGGTAGTGGCGTGAAGAGCGACTGAGCGAAGCCGAGCCCGCTGCGCCCTGCACGGTCGATGAGCTCCACCGCGGCGACATGGACCTCGGAGGCGCGAACCTGCGAATCGCCGATCACCCGGTCCCGCGGGAACTGGTAGCGGGTGAGGTGAAAACCGGCCAGCTCTGATGCACTCCCCATGTCCGATTCCTCAGATTAGAAATTTCACACGGTCGGGCGCCGAGGAAACAGGGTGCTTCCAAAGGGCCTTACCCAAGGTTCTGACAGATTGTACCTGATGTCTTATATATTTTAATTGCTATTTGAAATTTCAGCGATGTATATTGACACTGATAGTTCGCTATTTGCATATATTAGGCGACCGGCACGCCATCTTCAGGGGGGAGATGATGAAGAGGTCTTATCTTTATTATTGTTTGTCGAGCGCGGCCCTGGCCTGTGCTGCTTCCAGCGCCACGTTGGCGCAGCAGGCGCCGTCCACGGTGGCGGACACCTCCGCAGGTCCACTCCAGGAGGTCGTGGTTACGGGCATCCGCCGCAGCCAACGCGAGGCCATCGATATCAAGAAGACCGCCGTGAATGCTGTCGATGCGATTGCCAGTGAGGATCTGGGCAAGATGCCGGATCAAAACGTCGCCGAATCTCTGCAGCGATTGCCGGGCGTCACGATCGATCGCGTCCGCGGTGTTGGCAATGGCGTGACGGTTCGTGGCCTCGGGCCACAATTCAACACGGTCACTTTGAACGGCCGCGTGCTGGCCACCGATGGCCCAGGACGCGAGTTCAATTTCGACGTGCTGCCTCCAGAGCTCATCGCCGGCGCGGAGGTCTACAAGAGTCCGCAATCGAACTTGAACGGCTCCAGCATCGGGGCCACCATCAACATCCACACCTTGCGGCCGCTCGAGCAGCAGGTCGGATTCCAGGGGGGCGGCTCGCTGCGGGCCAATATCGACGAGCTGGGCGGCAACGAGACGCCTTCGGGTGCCTTGTACGGAACCTGGAAGAGCGATTCCGGCCGGCTCGGCGTGTCGGTCGTATTATCCTATGACGACAAAAATGAGCGCACGGACGACTTTTTTGTGGGCGCCAGCTCCTATCCACGCAGTTTCGACGATGGCTACTATGGCACCGCGACCAACAACGGCGGCGCTCTTTGTGTCGGCAGCGTCGTAGCCGGGGTGTGCAACCCGAGAATTGCCAACAACGTCCCGTTGTTCCGCAACGTCGACATGTACCACAACTTTGTCAACCAGGTGGAGATATCCCGGCGCCGGCGCTCCGGGCTGGACACAACTCTTCAATTTGATGCCTCGAGCGAGCTGCGCCTGACCTTGGACGCGCTCGTCTCCTACGACGACGAGCACCTGCATAACTCGGGCATCGTCCCCGATTTCAGCGGGGGCACACTGGTCAATCAGGTGGTCTCGGGGGGTGCCGACACGACTGAGATGGTCGCCGGGCAGCCCCGGACGGTGCACGTCGGCGGCACGGCTCTCGCGGAGAGTTTTACCAACGGGACGGTCGATGAAATCGTCGAGAACAATCCCGCGAGGTCTTTGACAGAGTTGTTCGGCGCCAATGCGACATGGACGCATGATGCCCTCACGGTAGCGCTCGACGTCGATACGAGCCGGGCGCGCTTCCGGGATCCCGACGGCCTGTTCACGACGGTGCGGCTGAAGGGTATCGATTACACGTATGACCGGCGAACGGGGTCGCCTATTGCCTCCTTTACAGTCACCAATCCGAATTACTCCCCTGTGGCAACCGACGTGAATCATCGCCTCGGACACTACATGGCGGCGGAAAATGGGCCCTTCAGTAACTTCGATGACACCATCTACGAAGGCAGGCTCGATGCAAAGTGGGATGGTAGCGGTGACGTCGCCGTTTTTGGCGGGTTAGGTTATTCGCAGCGCACCAAGGCAACGACAGGTTTCACGGAGCCGAATGCCTGCGCCTATTGCGGTAGCGATGTGGTACTACCGGCGAGTTTGTTCACGCCGACTCATTACAATATCTTCGGTGGCCGCGGTGGCGGTAACGCGACCGATTGGGTCGACTATGATGCGAACGCTCTGTTCAACGAGTTGGTGGCGTTGAACAGCACGGCAAACCCCGCACTCCATAATGGCAGCCTGATGCCGATCGTGCCGGATCCGGCGGCCAGCTCGTCAGTGTCGGAGAAGGTCGGCACGGCTTATCTGATGGCTGAGCTCAAGGGCCATGTGGGCAGCATGCCCCTTGCGGTCAATACGGGATTCCGCGTGGAGATCACGAGCTTCACCTCCGATGGCGCAGGGCAGACCGTGCTGAGCGCGCACCCGAATGGAACCGGGCAGAATGTCATCGTGCTGTCGGGCTTGACACCCCTGCACTTCAGTGGGCATTACACCGATATTCTGCCGTCGATCAATGCGCGGTTGAACTTGACCGACACGCTGATCCTGCGCGCCGCTGCCTCTCGCGTCGTGTCGCGACCGACGCTCACGGATCTCTCGCCCGCGCAGTCGATTACCAGCAATCCGGGTAACGAGCGCATCACCCGGGGCAATCCGGATCTGTTGCCTTTCAGGGCTTCGCAATTCGAGTTCGGCTTGGAATGGTATTTCAATCCTGACTCGATTGCGGCCGCGACCGCATTCTACAAGTCGATCGACTCGTTCATCACGCGAGGGGTCAGCACCCAGCTGGTCGACCAGGTCTCGTTCATCATCGACCAACCGGTGAACGGCAAGGGCGCCTCGGTGCAGGGCATGGAGTTGAGCTACCGAACGATCTTCAGCGGGTTGCCGTCGCCCTTTGACGGTCTGGGTACGCAGGTTAGCTATACCTACACGGACAGCAACGCGAACTACGTCAACGCGGCCAAGGCGGGGGCTGCGCACTACACCTTGGAAGGTCTGTCGAAGAACTCGTTCACCTTCGTGGGCTTCTATGAAAAAGGTCCTCTCCAGGCGCGCCTCTCTTATACCTGGCGAGATCACTATCTGGTGGCGCCGCAAACCCAGACCGGGGTGCCGCAATTCAGCGATAGCTACCAGCAGCTCGATGCCGGTGTGCAATATTCGCTCACCCAGCATTTCATTCTCACGGCTGACGCGGTCAATCTGACGAATTCCAAAGAATTTACGTACGCAAACGTCATTCAGGATACGCAGAGTTACCGGGAGGTCGGCAGGCGATATACGGTTGGGTTTCGCGCGAAGTTTTGATACCGGAACGTCGGCGCACGCACCCTGCCCGAGTAACGGGCAGGGTAGGCTTTGTTCAGGGTGTTCAGTTAAAGCGATACGTAAATGTTGCCGCAACTTGTCTGGGCGGGGCATAGATCCGCGTCACCACGCCGTTGGTCGTGCTCAGATCGAAAGCGCTCAGGACGTACTGCGTGTTGGTGAGATTGTTGACCCACACGGCTGCTTCCCAGCGATCGCTGTCCGGCGCGTATGTCAGACGTAGGTTTTCCACGGTGTACGCCTTATCCGACAGCACAGGGTCGTTGATGGTGTTGAAGTACCGCTGACCTACGTGATTGACCGTGCCCTGCAAGGAGAGGGTAGCGTGAGTCGGTAGCATCCAGCTCTGGCGGATCGAGACGTTCTCCGTGAACTGAGGCGACTGGGGTGGGCGCTGGTCTATGAAGGGGCCGGATGGAAACTGCAACGGTACGTGCTTGGCTACCGCATTTTCGTATGAGGCGCCGAGCGAGACGTCCAGGCCGCGCCACGGGAGAAAGTGCATCTCGAGCTCCGCGCCGCGATTCAGGGCATCAGTGTTGAATACCAGCGGGGAGAAGCCGATCAGGGTGTACGCCTGATAGTTGTGATAATCGTAGTAGTACACGCTGGCATCGACCTGCACCCGACGGTCCAGGAACGTACTCTTGGCACCCAGCTCGTAGGCCAACAGTGTCTCCGGATCGTAGCGGACATAGCCGATCGGGATGTTCTCGATGGCCGCCGCGTTGAATCCGCCCCCCTTGATGCCCCGGTTGACGCTGGCATATGTGAGCAGTCCGTCGAGCGGGTGCCAATCGAGCTCGAACTTCGCCGCCACCATGTTGTTCTTGAGGTGGGCCAGCCCGGGCGCAACGGTCTCATTCAATCCCGAGGCTTGCAGGATTCCGGGATTGTTGAATCCAAGCGTGTCACATCCGCCGTAGACGCACTGCGCCTGGATGTCCATGTGCTTGCGGTCCACCACGTAGCGCGCGCCAGCTGTCGCGGTCCACTTCGGGGCGAAGGTCCAGTCGACCTGACCAAAGACGGAATAGGAATTCGTTCCTTGCCGCGGGCGGTTGGTCGTGAAGAAGTCGAAGGCCGGACTGAAGCCGGTGTTCGCATCGGCTCCGGTAGCGATGTCGTGTTGAATATCCAGGTAGTAGAGACCGGTTTGCCAGTTCAATGGGCCGGAGCTGCCGTTCAGGCGCAATTCCTGGGAAAGCTGCCAGCTGCGCATGTTCGAGAAGAAGTTGAACAGCTTGGCGGAGGTGCCGTCGGTGTCTTCCAGGTAGTCGCGATCCAGCTTCAGATAGTCGGTGATCGAGGTGAACTGCACGTCCGGGCTGATCTTCCAGCTCAAGGTCGCCGTCGTTCCGAATTCCGTCCGGGACATGACCCCGGCAGTATCGTTCGCCACCTTCCAGGGGTTGGCGGGGTCGGGATCCTGGTAGCCGAAGCAATCGTTGCTGCCCGGCGCCGGCGTCGCGCCGAAGAGGCCCTGGCAGAACCCCTGCCACTCGGCAAAGTTGGCCGGATAGTGGACGAGTCCGTTGGCGACACCGGGAAAGAACTCCGAGCGGGCGACTTTGTAGGCCACTGTCCCGGTGACATCATCCCTGACGGTGCGGAAACTCAGCAACAGATCGACAGTATCGGAGGGATGGAAATCGAACTGCAGGCGCGTACTCAGATCACGCGTGCCTTCCTTGTCCGGGCCGATTGTGTTGGTGACGAAGCCATTCTGGCGGCTCGCCGATACGGACAGACGTGCGGAGAGGGTGTTCGTGAGAGGTCCGCTGACTGCGCCCTCCAGACGGGCGAGCCCGTACTGGCCGCCATCCACGGTCAAATAGCTCTCGAAGGTATTGGTCGGTTTCTTCGAAATGATCTGCACGAGGCCGCCGGTGGCGTTGCGGCCGAACAGGGTGCCTTGCGGGCCTCGCAGGACCTCGACGCGCGCTACGTCGAACAGGTTGAATCCTGCGCCGCCGATGAAGCTGTTGTAGGCGCCGTCCTGATAGACCGCCACGGGAGCTTCGTTCTGATCGGAAAAGTCGTTCTGGCTGACGCCACGAATAGTAATGGTCGTGGTCGTCTGCTGTCCGAATTGAAAGATGCTCACCCCGGGGACGGCGTAACCGAGCTGGTCGACCGCGGTGACACCCATGTTCTTCAGTTGGTCCTGGCTGAAGGCGGCGATCGAGATGCCGACGTCCTGCAGATTCTGTTCGCGCTTCTGCGCCGTGACGACGATCTCCTGGAGGCCCTCCGGTGCGGCCTCTTGCGCGAGCGCCGCCAGAGGCAGGAGACAGGCGGCGGCGACGCCGCAAGCAGGCAGTGCCTGCCGATAGACGAACGCTCGACGCAAATGCAGACCCATCGCAGCTCTCCCCGTTTTCGTTCAAAGTATGAGGAAACAAAACACCATAAACGGCGCATCCTGTTGCAGCTATGGAACAATTAGGCCGACCAGGACCCCCCTGATCCGACCCGTCGCTACCGCTTATCGGTGGGCCTCGACCGGCCCCCAGGACCCTTCCGGGGCACCATGGCGTCTCTCCCCGTGCCCAGTTTTGGTGCCTCGGCTTGGATTTCTCGCAGCCTCGGAAGCGGAACTTAGCTCGTTTTGAGATTGGATACAATAGATATGAAATCGCCTGTTCGTTGACAAAATGCAACAAATGGCGAAATGCCCATCGGAAGGGCTCGGCCGCCTTTTGCAGCCTTTCGCGCTTTGAGCACGGGGAGATGACGCAGGAGGCGCTGGCGAGGCGGATCAAGGTCACTCGGCAGACGATCATCTCCATCGAAGCGGCCAAGTAGGTCCCGTCTCTGGAGTTGGCATTTCGAATCGCCCGGGTCTTCGATTTGAGTGTGGAGGATGTCGCCAGTCATGTGGGAGTTTCAGCGCCCCCTGGAAGAGTACTTTACAGTCGTCAACTGGAGCACAGCAGATGGCGCTCATCAACATCGCTAGCACCCTCGCCCGGCCCGATTTGTTTTATGCCTATGTCGGTATCGGTCAGGTGATCAACACCCGGACGAATGAAAAGCTGAGCTTTGCGTACGGGCTCGAGCAGGCGAAGAAAGCAAACAACACCG
>Ga0105240_10011503_pt1 | contig 12317 bp, 8 predicted proteins | sample KBSC54metaG_FD_80426 | JGI IMG/M metagenome (GOLD analysis project Ga0105240, IMG submission 80426) | Corn rhizosphere microbial communities from Kellogg Biological Station, Michigan, USA - KBS C5-4 metaG | ecosystem: Host-associated > Plants > Roots > Rhizosphere > Soil | place: Michigan, USA...
AGGCGCGGCGGGCCACGGCGGCTAGAACTACGGTCCAGGCGACGATCACGACCCAGCCCTTTGTGCCCATCGGGTGGCCGCCGATGGCGACGTGGCTGGCCTGGACCAGCCAGTAGGAAGGCAGCACCTGACCGACATCGTGCAGAAAGCCGTGCGTCGGGATCGGAAACCAGGTTCCCCCGAGAAAGGCCAGCAGGGCGATCCCTCCGCCCATTGCGGGGCCGATCGAGTCGGGCGTGAGCATGTGGCCGACCGCGATCCCGAGCGCCGCGAACGGGACCAGGCAGACGAGGATCAGCAGCGTCATGTCGATCCAGTGCGACGCCGACATGCTCACTCCCAGCACCGCGCCCGACACGTACAGCGCAGCCATGCTCAGCAGTGCCATCAGATACGCGGTCAGCACCTTCGCGCGCAGGTAGGAGCGCGTCGAGAGCGGGCTGATCCGCAACTGGCGATTCCATCCGACGGCACGCTCGGCGGCGATGCGCGCGCCGGAGGAGAGCATCGCCCCCATCGTCCCGAACGCGATCATTCCGACCATGAAGTACAGCGGGGCCGAGACGCCGGTGTTCGCAAGGTTGGTTGTGTGGCGGTTGGAGCCGGCGATCAGAAAGTACAGGATCAGCGGGAAGCCGAGCGAGAGGAAGAAGAAACGGCGGTTGCGCAGCACGCGCAACAACTCGTAGCGGGTGTAGACCAGAGGGCTCATCGTCTCGCCCCTGCGCCGACGCTCGGCAATCCAGCGCTCGCCTCAGAGCCGCTGCCCGAGCTCGCCTCCGAGCCGTCCGAGACGGCGTCGCTGGTCAACTCCACGAACGCCTCCTCCAGCCCGGCTGCGGCGATCTCGATGTCGCGTGCTTCGGGCTGTGTCCGCAAGAGCCCTCTGATCGCCGCATCGGAGTCCGTACAGCTGAGCACGACGGTCTCGCCACGTCGCTCGGCGCCGTTTACACCCGGCAACGTCGCCAGAGCGTCGAGGTCGGCGCCGGGAAGCGTGGCTCTGATCGTGCGCGTGCCCACGCGTGCCTTGATCTCGTTGGTGGGCCCGTCGGCTACGACCCGCCCGTGCGCCATCAGCACCGCTCGATCCGCGTAGGCGTCGGCCTCCTCCAGGTAGTGGGTGGCGAACAGCACCGTGCGACCCTGAGAGGCCAGCTCGCGCATCGTCGCCCAAAACGCGCGCCGGCTCTCGACGTCCATCGCCACGGTCGGCTCGTCGAGCACGAGCAGCTTTGGGTTGGCGACCAGCGCCACGGCGAAGCGCACCCTTTGCGTCTCCCCGCCGGAGAGCTTCTGCGTGCGCTGATCGGAAAGCTCGCCGAGGCCAGTCAGATCGAGCGCCTCGGCCACCGGCAGCGGCGACGGGTACAGGGAGGCGACCATGTCCACCAGCTCGCGCACCGACAGGTCGCGGATCAGCGCCCCGGTCTGCAGCATCGCGCCAACCGAGCCGGCGTCGACGGCGGCACTGGGCGCGCCGCCGAGCACCGACACCTCGCCGGCGTCGGGATCGGCCAACCCGAGGATCATGTCGATCGTCGTCGACTTGCCAGCGCCGTTGGGACCGAGCAGCGCGACCGTTTCGCCCGCCTCGATCGCGACATCGATCCCGCGCACGGCGTGCACGCTCCCATAGCTCTTGTGCAGCCCGCGGGCCTCGATCGCGGTCATCGGTTGCAGCTTATTGCGCGGGACGCTCGGGCGACGAGCCTGTCGCAGCCGAGGTCGCGCGGCGGCGGCCGCTCAGCGCCGCGCCCGCGCGGCCTTCAGCCGCTCGACCCTGCCCATCTCGACCTTGCGCACGCGCACCGTCTCGGGCGTGACTTCGACGCACTCGTCGTCGCGCACGAACTCGAGCGCTTCGTCGAGCGTGAGTCTGCGATGCGCGGCCAGGCGCTCGTACACGTCGGAGGTGGAAGAGCGGATGTTGGTGAGGTGCTTCTCCTTGGTGGGATTCACATCGATGTCCTCCGAGCGCGAGTTCTCGCCGACGATCATGCCCTCGTAAACCTCCTCGCCGGGCCCGACGAACATCATCCCGCGCTCGCTCAGGCTCGTCAGCGAGTAAGTGGCGGTGGCGCCAGCGCGGTCCGCAACCAGCGAGCCGCTTGGGCGGGTGCGCAGGTCGCCGGCCCAACGCTCCCAGCGGTCGAACACGTGATGCATCAGGCCCGTGCCGCGGGTCTCGGTGAGGAACTCGGTCCTGAATCCGATCAAGCCGCGGGCGGGGACGATGTAGTCCATCCGCACCCAGCCCGTCCCGTGATTGGTCATGTGCTCCATCCTGCCCTTGCGCAGCGCGAGCATCTGCGTGACCACGCCGACGTAGTCCTCGGGCACGTCGATCGACAACCGCTCGAACGGCTCGTGGCGCTTGCCGTCGATCTCGCGAATCAGCACCCGCGGCTGACCGACGGTCAGCTCGAAGCCCTCGCGGCGCATGATCTCCACCAGCACCGCCAACTGCAACTCGCCGCGCCCCTGCACCTCCCAGGCGTCCGGCCGCTCAGTGTCCACGACGCGCAGCGACACATTGCCCACAAGCTCGCGATCCAGCCGCTCGCGGATTTGGCGCGCGGTCAGCTTGGAGCCCTCCTTGCCTGCCAGTGGCGAGGTGTTGATGCCGATCGTGATCGAAAGCGACGGCTCGTCGACAGTGATCACCGGCAGCGGGCGCGGTTGGGCGGGATCGGCGAGTGTCTCACCGATCGTTATCTCGGCGATCCCCGCCACCGCGATGATCTCTCCGGGTCCGGCTTCGGCCGCGTCAACGCGCTCCAGCGCGTCGGTCACGTACAGCTCGGATACCTGCGCGCGCTCGATCGAGCCGTCGGCGCGACACCACGCGATCTGCTGGCCGCGCTTGATATTGCCGTTGCGCACACGGCAGATCGCCAATCTCCCCACGTAGGGCGAAGCGTCGAGGTTGGTGACAAGCGCCTGCAGCGGGTGCTCGGGGTCGTGCAACGGCGCTGGGATGTGCTCGACGAGCAGGTCGAGCAGCGGGGCGAGCGTCCCCTCGGTCGGCGTCGGCACGCCGGCGTCGTACGCGAGCGTGGCGATGCCGGCGCGCGCGTTGCAGTAGACGATCGGAAACTCGATCTGCTCCTCGTCGGCGTCAAGGTCGAGGAACAGCTCGTAGACCTCGTCGATCACCTCACCCACGCGCGCGTCGGAGCGGTCGATCTTGTTGACCACCAGGATCACCGGCAGCCGCGACTCGAGCGCCTTGCGCAGCACGAAGCGCGTCTGCGGCAGCGGCCCCTCGGAGGCGTCCACCAACAGCAGCACGCCGTCGACCATCGTCAGCCCGCGCTCAACCTCGCCGCCGAAGTCGGCGTGGCCGGGCGTGTCGACGATGTTCAGCTTGACGCCGTCGTGGCGAAGCGAGGTGTTCTTGGCGAGGATCGTTATCCCCTTCTCGCGCTCGAGGTCCATCGAGTCCATCACGCGGTCGGCCACGTCCTGGCCCTCGCGGAAAGCACCGGACTGCCACAGCATCGCGTCCACGAGCGTGGTCTTGCCGTGGTCGACATGGGCGACGATCGCCACGTTGCGGATGTCCTCTCGCGGAGTGAGCACGGCCGGACAGGCTAGCGGCGTGCGGCCAACGCCCGTCCTGCGATGCCAGCGCCAAAGCGCGCGAAGGCGCTCGGTACGCGCTCGGCGCGGGCGATCACGTCCTCCAGTGCCGCAGCGAAGCGGCGGATCTCATCCTCCTGCACCACCAGCGCCGGCAGCGCCTTGACGACGTTCATGCGGTGGCCGGCCACCTGACAGAGGATGTGGTGCTCGTGGAACAGCGGACCGACGATCAGCTGCGAGAAGATGCCCGGCTGGGCGCGCTCGGCCGCCCTCCAAAGGGATCGGCGCGCACCACCAGCCGGGGCGCCGAACTCGATCGCCCACATAAGGCCGCGGCCGCGCACGTCGGAGACAACCTCGTAGCGATCGACCAGCGGCCTGGTCAGTTCAAACAGCAACTCGCCGAGTCGCTGAGCGCGCTCGAGCAAACCCTCGGCGTCGATCACGCGCAACGTCGCCAGCGCCGCCGCTGCCGCCAGATCGTTGCCGCCGAAGGTGGAGCCGTGGCGCACCGCCCGCTCCATGCCGTCGAAGACCTTGTCGAAGGCCTCACGCGAGACGAGCACCGCGCCGATCGGCACAAGGCCGCCCGAGAGCGCCTTGGACACGCAGATCAGGTCGGGCTGCACGCCGGAGTGCTCCAGCGCGAAGAAGCGCCCCGTGCGCCCCAGCCCGGTCTGCACCTCGTCGCAGACGAGCAGCGCGCCCGCCGCGTGGCACAGCCGCTGCGCAGCCTGCAGATAGCCGTCGGGGGCGACGCGCACGCCCTTGCCCTGGATCGGCTCGAGAACGAACGCGGCGACGTCCCCGCCCGCCAGAGCATGCTCCAGCGCGGCGACGTCGCCGAACGGCACCGCCTCGCACTCCGGCAGCAGCGGCCCGAAGCCGTCGCGGAAGATGGCGTCGCCGTTCAGCGACAGCGAGCCGAGCGTGAGCCCGTGAAAGGCGTGCTCGGCATAGAGGATGCGGGGGCGGCCGGTGGCGGCGCGGGCGATCTTGATCGCGGCCTCGACCGACTCGGTGCCGCTGTTGGCAGGAACCATCGCGCCGACCGAGCCGGGCGCCCGCGCGAGCAGCTGCTCTGCCAGCACGCCGCCGAGCAGTGTCACGCCCAGCTGCGGCAGGTTGGCGGTATGCGCCGCCAACGTCTCGTGCACGGCCGCGATCGCCTCGGGGTGGTTGCGCCCGATCGCAAACACGCCGTAGCCGCTGAGCAGATCGAGGTATCGATCGCCGTTCGAGTCGATCAGGTGCGCCCCCTCGCCGCGCGCCCACTGCTTGTCGAAGCCGAGCGTACGCACGATCCGGCCCAGCTTCGGGTTCAGATGGCGGTCATTCAGCGCCATCTCCTCGCCGGCCCTGCCAGCGAGGATCTCGCTGACCGGCGGGATCTCCGACATGAACGAAGACTAGGTGATGGCCTTGGCTACTCGCCGCTCCGGGCTGACTCGCACCACGTCCCAAGCCAGCCCCGCCGCCTCCATGCAGCGAATCACGAGCGCCGAGATGTCGAGCTGGCGCCAGCTGAGGCCGTGGAAGGCAGAGGTCGGGAAGGCATGGTGGTTGTTGTGCCACGCCTCGCCGAGCGTGAGCGGCGCCAGCCAAGCGAGGTTGCGTGAATGATCGCCGGTCTCGTACGTGCGCCGGCCGAAGAAGTGGCAGAGCGAGTTGATCGAGTAGGTCGCGTGGTGCAGGAGCAGCATCCGCACGGCCCCTCCCCACAACAGACCGGTGAGTCCGGCGGTGATGGTGCCGCCGATCGCGTAACCGAGGCCGAACGCGGAAAGCAGGCCGCCGATCGCCCACACGAAGAAGGTCTTGTCGACAAACGAGACAACCGGGTCGGCGATCAGGTCGGGCGCATAGCGCTCGCGGTGGCCTCGGGCGGTATGGATGAACAGCCAACCGACGTGTGCGTGCAGCAACCCGCGCATGATCCCCTTCAGGCCGGTGCCATGGTCCACGTGCGGGCTGTGCGGATCGCCGTCGCGGTCGGAGAAGGCATGGTGCTTGCGGTGATCGGCGACCCAGGAGATCACAGGACCCTCGATCGCGGCCGAGCCGAGCACCGCGAAGATGAAACGGAAGAACGGGGATGTCTTGAACGAGCGATGGGTAAACAAGCGGTGCAGACCCACCGTCACCCCCAGTCCGGTGAGAATGTACATCAGCGCCAGCACGATCAGGTCCGAGCCGTGAAGCAGGCCGTCCCACAACTGCCACCCGACGAACACCAGAGCGACCATCGGGCCAACGGTGATCAGGCCCGTCAGGAAGCGATCGAGACTCTCGAAGGCGACGGGCTGGACATCCTCCGGGGTAGGGCCATCGCCGAGGGAACGTTGCGTATCGGCGTCGTGGAGTTCCGCCTGGACGGCCACGGGGCGCTGGCTAGAATCGGTGCTCATCGCAGGGTGCCTTGCTCGCCCGTGGACGCTAGCACGACGAGACGACGCGCTGAGCCCCCCGCATACGACAGATATCCGTGAGCACAACGCGAAACACCGGTTGGAGGGTAGATGCCATTCGCTAGGACCGGGCCCTTGCGGCGCGAGCTGACCACCGTGCTTCCAAAGCGTGCGTTCACCGTGCGCTTCTGGGACGGCAGCGAGCTGCCGGCCACCAGCCACGACGGCGGCGACGATGGAGTGCCCGCGACGAGCCCGAACCGCTCGGGCGCGAACGGCGCAGGCACCAACGGCTCCGCAGGGCCTGTGTTCACCGTGCGCTCACCCAAGGCGGTTGCTCACGTCCTGCGCGCGCCGGGGGAGCTGGGCCTGGGGCGTGCTTACGTCGCCGGCGAGCTGGAGGTCGATGACCTCGACAAGGCGATCGACCTGATCGACGACTTCCAGGCGCCGCGCTTCGACGCCGCCACCCGTGCGCGGGTGGCGATCGCCGCGCTGCGCGCAACCGGGCTGACGCTGCCGCCGCGAGCGCCGAAGGGCGAGCTGCGACTGAAGGGGCGCAGCCACAGCAAGCAGCGAGACGCCAAGGCGGTCAGGCACCACTACGACGTCTCCAACGAGTTCTTCGCGCTATTCCTGGACGAGTCGATGACCTACAGCTGCGCGATCTTCTCGCGCGGGGCGAGCACGCTCGAGGAGGCGCAGCACGCGAAGCTCGACCTCGTCTGCCAGAAGCTCGCGCTGCGGGAGGGCGAGCGCGTGCTGGACGTCGGTTGCGGCTGGGGGGCGTTCGTGATCCATGCCGCCAAGAACTACGGCGTGGAGGCGGTCGGCATCACGCTGTCGCCGCCGCAGGCGGAGTTGGCGCGCAGGCGGATCGCCGAAGCCGGGCTCAGCGACAAGGTCGAGGTGCGCGTGGTGGATTACCGCGACCTGCACGGCGAGCGCTACGACGCGATCGCCTCGATCGGCATGGTCGAGCACGTCGGCGAGAATCAGATCGACGTGTACGCGCAGAAACTGGCCGCATTGCTTGCGCCCGACGGGCGGCTGCTCAACCACGGCATCGCCCACCTACCCCAGGATCTCGGCTACCACGGCGACTTCACCCAGCGCTACGTGTTCCCCGACGGCGACCCGCTGCACCTTTCACGTATGCAGCTGGCGCTGGAGCGAGCCGGATTCGTGACCGAGCACGTGGAGGGGTTCGCCCATGATTACCACGACACGCTCAGCGAGTGGATCAGGCGCCTGGACGAGAACCTGGTGCGAGCCGAGCAGCTGGCCGGGCCGGAGCGGTTGCGAGTGTGGCGGCTGTACCTGCGCTCCGCTCGCAACATATTCAAGACGCAGTTCGTAGGGATCTACCAGGTGCTGGCCAAACCGGCAACCGGCAAGACCACGAGCAGGCCCATCAGGGGTTGGCCCTGAACCAGCTGGGCCGCAGCGCCAGCACGAACTACTGAATGTTGGCCATGACGTGCTTTAGGACCGTGTAGTCCTCGAGGGAGTAGACGGAGAGGTCCTTTCCGTACCCCGACTCCTTGAAGCCCCCGTGAGGCATCTCACTCACAAGTGGGATGTGGTCGTTGATCCACACGCAGCCGAAACGCAGCGCCTTGGAGACACGCAGCGCGCGGCCGATGTCGCGCGTCCACACCGAAGACGCAAGCCCGTACCGCGTCGCGTTGGCCCACTCGATCGCATGCGCCTCGTCATTGAAACGCTGCACCGTGATCACCGGCCCAAAGATCTCCGACTGGATCATCTCGTCCTTCTGCTCCAAACCCGCCACGACCGTCGGCTCGTAGTAGAAGCCAGGCCGCGCCGCATGGGCTCCCCCCGTGAGCACCTCCGCATGCGCCGGCCGCCGCTCCAAAAAACCCCCGACACGACTCAGCTGGCGCTGCGAGTTGACCGGGCCAAGCGTCGTCTCCGGCGCCAGCGTGTCGCCGATAACGAGAGCCCGCGCCTGCTCGGCCAGGCCCGCCACCACCTCGTCATGGACGGCCGCGCCCGCGAGCACGCGCGTGGCCGCCGTGCAGTCCTGGCCCGCGTTGTAATAACCGGTGCCGGCGATCGTCTCAATCGCCGACTCCACGTCGACGTCGTCGAATACGACCACAGGGGCCTTGCCGCCCAACTCCAGGTGGACACGCTTGAGCGTCTCGGCGGCGGTGCGCGCGACGTGCTTGCCGGTGGCGATCGAGCCGGTCAGAGAGACCATGTCCACGTCGGGGTGCTCGAGCAGCGCCTGGCCCGTCGGCTCGCCGGGGCCGCAGACGACGTTGAAGACGCCGTCGGGCAGGATGTCGGCAGCGATCTCGGCAAAGCGCACCGTCGTCACAGGCGTCGTCTCGGCCGGCTTGAGTACCACGGTATTGCCGGCCGCGAGCGCGGGGGCGACCTTCCACACAGCCATCATCAGCGGGTAATTCCATGGCGTTATCTGGCCGATCACGCCGATCGCTTCGCGACGCGTAAACGACGTGTAGCCCTCCATGTACTCGCCGGCCGCCCGGCCCTCGAGCGTGCGCGCGGCGCCGGCGAAGAAGCGCAGGTTGTCGGCGATAACGGGCAGCTCGTCGCGCGAGACCGCTTCGATCGGCTTGCCGGCGTTTAGCGCCTCCAGCCGCGCGAGATGCTTGCCGTGCTGCTCGACGGCGTCCGCCAGCGACAGCAGCGCCTGGGAGCGCTGCGCGGGCGTGCTCTGAGACCAGCCGGTAAACGCGCGGCGGGCGGCGCGCACTGCCCGATCGACCTCCCCCGCGTCGGAGACGGGCGCGCGCCACAGATCCTCGCCGGTGGCCGGATTGAACACCGCTGTCGTCTCGGCCTCAGCGCCGCTCGGCTCGCCGGCGATCAGGTTGCGCAGAGTGTCCGTCATACGAGCTCCTTCAGGGCGTGCAGCACGGCTGGGTGGACTATCTCGCCGGCGCGTACGTTTACGCCGGCGCGCAGAGCGAGGCTGCGGGCAAGCGCTTGCTCGACGCCGCCGGCCAGCTCCAGGACATACGGCAAGGTGGCGTTCGTCAGCGCGTAGGTCGAGGTGATCGGAACGGCGCCGGGCATGTTCGTGACGCAGTAATGGGCGATCCCGTCAACATTGAAGGTGGGGTCGGAGTGCGTGGTCGGTCGCGAGGTCTCAAAACAACCTCCCTGGTCGATCGAAACGTCGACGAGCACTGCGTGGCGCTTCATCAACCCCAGCTGCTCGCGACCGATCACGTGCGGCGCCCGCCCACCGTGCACGAGCACGGCACCGATCACCAGATCGGCCTGCGGCAGCATCTCCTCGATCGCCAGGGCCGAGGAGTGGACGGTCGAGGCGCGACCGCCGAAGGCGACTTCAAGCTCACGCAGGCGATCGATCGATCGGTCGAAGACAAACACGTCGGCCTGCATCCCAATCGCTATGAAAGCCGCGTTCATGCCGACGACGCCCCCACCGATCACCAGCACCGTCGCCGCAGCCACGCCCGGAACGCCGCCGAGCAGTATCCCTCTGCCGCCCAATGGCTTCTCGAGCATGAAGGCGCCCGCCTGCGTGGCGATCTTGCCAGCCACCTCGCTCATCGGCGCGAGCAGCGGCAGCCGGCCGTCGGAATCTTCGACCGTCTCATAAGCGATGCAGGTCGCGCCGGTGCGGCTCAGGCCATCCGCAAGCTGCGGCTCGACCGCCAGGTGCAGATAGGTGAACAGCGTGTGCTCCTCGCGCAGCAGTTGCACCTCGCCCGGCTGAGGCTCCTTGACCTTGAGAATCAGCTCCGCGCCCGCGAACACGGCCTCGGCGCCTTCGAGGATCTCCGCTCCCTGCGCCTTGAACTGCTCGTCGGGGATGGCGCTGCCCTCACCGGCGCCTGCCTGGACGAGCAGCTCGTGGCCACACAAGCGCAGCTCGCGCACGCCTGCAGGGGTGATCGCGACGCGATACTCGTCGGGCTTGATCTCGGTGAGGACTCCGATCCTCACCGCGCCAACTCTCTGGCGCGCAGCGCCAACCAGAACTCGATCCTGTCGCGGGCGTGGGAGAAGTCGCGGCCGGTCAGCTGCTCGACGCGCTTGATCCGGTAGCGCAATGTGTGACGATGGCAGTACAGCGTCTGCGCGGCGCGCTCCCAGTGGCCGTTGTTCTCGATGAACACATCCAACGAGCGCAGCAGCTCGTCTCCGTACTCGCCCTCGTCCTGTTCGACCGGTCCGAGCACCGATCGCGTATATGAGGCCAACGCGTCGTCGTCCTGCAGTGAGAGCAGCAGCTGAAAGGCGCCGAGGTCGCGATATGAGGCGACCTCCGGGGCGTTCCCGTTGACCAGCCGCACCGCTTCAAGCGCGCAGCGCGCCTCGTGAAAGCTGCGCCTGAGCATATGCGTCGCCGCCGGTCGCGAGGCCGCCGCGCGCACCTCGCCGAAGCGTGTGCGCAGCTCCTCACGCACACGCCGTGCAAGTTTAACTGGGCGATCCTCGGCGCTGGTCTCGCAGTCGATCACCGCGCACAGCAAGCCATTGCGCGTCGCCACCAGCGCGTGCTCCTGAAGCCTCTCCAGGATCGACTCCAGTGTCGAGGCCGCCGTGCCCGGCTCGCGTAGGGCAAAAGCAAGCACCGCCGCCGATTCGCCGATCCCAAACGGGCGCAGGCGCGCCTGCAGCTCGTCGGGGTACAGGCGCCCGGTCAGCGCCTCCGCGAGCACGTCGCCGGCCATGTTGCGCTGAAGCAGCTCGTAGCGCTCGTTGAGCAGCTGCGCGAACACGCGCTCGGTCACGGCGATGAACGGCAGCTCGTAGGGGACCTCGTACAGCGGAAAGCCCCGCTTGCGAGCCGCGCCCAACATTGCCGCCGGAATCTTCTTGTGCACGAACCCCGTGCCGAGGCCCAGGCCCGCGATCTCGTGGTCGGCGAGCAGCTCGACGAACTCGCGCTGCAGCTTTGCGCCGGAGAGCTGCAAGCCCGTCGTGAGCAGCAGCTCGCCGCCGCGCAGCCATGGAGTCGGGTCCAGCAGCTCGGTGGAGTGCACCCAGCGCACGCTGCGCCCGGCGTTCTCCTGGCCGGTTGCGAGTGTGAGGCCCAGCTCCTCCACCAGGCCTTCAACACTCAGCATGCGCTCGTCCTTGTCTTCCTCGGATCGCCCTAACGCCGGACGATCCGCTCCCACGCCTCGGTCAGCACCGGCCGCAAGATCGCCTCGATCTCCTCGAACTGCTCTGTGTCGGCGATCAGCGGCGGCGAGAGCTGAATCACCGGGTCGCCCCTGTCGTCGGTGCGGCAGATCAGACCGCGCTCGAACAGAGCTCCCGACAGATAGCCGCGCAACAGCTCCTCGGACTCCGCCGCGTTGAAGGTCTCCTTGGTGTCGCGATCCTTCACCAGCTCGATCGCCTGGAAGAAGCCCGCCCCGCGCACGTCGCCGACGATCGGCAGGTCACGCAGGGACTCGAGCATCGCGCGCAGCTCCCCTTCCTTGGCGAGCACGTGCTCGTTGAGCTGCTCGCGCTCCATCAGCTCGATGTTCGCCAGCGCCACCGCGCACCCCATCGGATGCCCACCGAAGGTGAAACCGTGGTTGAAGATCGCGCGCCCGTGCAGGAACGGCTCGGCGACGTCATCGCTTGCGATCACAGCCCCCATTGGGGCGTACGCGGAAGTCATCCCCTTGGCGACTGTGACGATGTCAGGGCGCGCGTCGTAGCGTTGACAGCCAAACCAGTGGCCGATGCGCCCGAAGCCGCAGATCACCTCGTCGGAGATGAACAGCACTTTGTGGCGATCGCAGATCTCGCGCACACGCTGGAAGTAGCCCTCCTGCGGGGTAAGGCAACCGCCGCCGTTCTGCACCGGCTCGAGGATCACCGCCGCGACGGTGTGTGGGCCCTCGAAGGAGATCGCCTCCTCGATCGCGTCCGCGGCCCACAGGGGGTCGCGCTCTTCGCTCCAGCGATAGGAGTTGGTGTTGGCGACGTGCCTGCCCCCGGGGGTGAGGGGCTCGAACGGCTCGCGCAGCGGCGGCAGACCGGTCGCGGTGAGAGCGCCCATCGAGGTGCCGTGGTAGGCGAGGTAGCGGGAGACGATCTTGTGCTTGCGCGGCTCCCCGCAGGCGGCGTGATAGGCCTTGGCGAGCTTCCACGCCGACTCGACGGCCTCTGAACCGCCCGAGACGAAGAACACGCGGTTCAGATCGCCGGGGGCCAGCTCGGCGATGCGGGCGGCGAGCTCGATCGAGCGCGGGTGCGCATAGCTCCAGTTGGTGTAGAAACCGAGCCTCTTGGCCTGCTCGACGGCGGCCTGCCCAAGCTCGGCACGTCCGTGGCCGGCGTTTACGCAAT
>Ga0105240_10011504_pt1 | contig 12317 bp, 10 predicted proteins | sample KBSC54metaG_FD_80426 | JGI IMG/M metagenome (GOLD analysis project Ga0105240, IMG submission 80426) | Corn rhizosphere microbial communities from Kellogg Biological Station, Michigan, USA - KBS C5-4 metaG | ecosystem: Host-associated > Plants > Roots > Rhizosphere > Soil | place: Michigan, USA...
CGGGTGGAGGAGAAAAATTACGGGAGAATTCAATATCTTTACTCCAGCAATTTGATAGAAATCCATATTCGCGACAATGCACAACATATTCAGGACGTGCTCGTGGATTTATGGCGGACAGTGAGTGTATCTCATGACGCCAACACCTACGACTCCGGCATTCTTGAAGTGTGGCAAGATTACCTCGACACCCAGGACGGAAAAGCATTTGAAATGCGTCTTGCTTATTTCGGAAATCTCGGCGACGGATCGATCTCAGAGTTTTTGCGCGGTGTACCGGTAGGGATTCCCTACAACGGATCACTCGGAAAAATTGGCAGCTCGGGTATTGTGTCCAGCGTTACACATCGCGGGCCGCAGGCACAGAGGCTTGCTTACGATGAGGCACTGGAAACACTGGCAAGCCTTTGCCATATTTCCTCATCACGCATCCCCGCATTAGATGCCTATCTGCAAGAGCAGGTGGCGCGGGAGTCCCGCTACCGCGCCGACCGTTTGCGTAAGTCGGGCTTCGAACTATCCATTCCCATTTATGGGGAGTTCGACGTTCGTTTTTTTGCCCCGTTACCGGGCGAAGAATTTCCACGTGTTAGTTTGATTGAATCGTTGGTTCGTCGCATGGGCGACCGGCCCTTTGGCGTGAGAGTTTACGGCCGAACATTGTCCGCGGCTTAGTCCCCATCGCGGCAAGGCGGTGCCATGCTCAGCATGACGATCACCACGCCGATCGCTAGGGCACAGGAATTCCAGGCAGGTGACAAAGGACGTTCTCTTTCGACGACAGTGTAACCTAAAACTTTCCGTCTGACTTTACCCCCAAATGGGAGAAATGCGCGCGCATGGTATAGTTTTACTCATCTTGGGAGATTTTTATTATGAGCCAACTACCTTTAGGATTTAGAGCGTCGGGATTGCCGCGGAAGGATCGGCCGCGACCTAGCCGGCATGGGCTGGCCTTTTTTTATTCCGAGCAGCCGGCGACCGCGGCGGCGAGTTTTACGATTAATGAAGTCAAATGCGTGCACATCCCCATCGATCAAGAGCAATTGAAATCGGGAAGAGCCCAGGTCATTATGGTGAATTCCGGCTGCGCCAACTGCTGCACGGGCGAGCGCGGAGTTCGCGAAGCGAAAAAAACAATCGCCTGGTGCGCCGATACCTTAGGCCTAGATCCTAAACAAGTCCTTATTGCTTCTACCGGCGTCATCGGTGACTTCATGCCGATGGATTTATTGGCCGAAGAAATTCCCATGCTGTCTAAAAAATTACGTACCGATGACGGCCTCCTTTACTCCTCTTTTCATAAAGCGGCTGAAGCGATTATGACGACGGACACGACCGTAAAAATCGCCCATATTTCCGTCACCATCGGCGGGAAAGAAGTCCGCCTGTGGGGATGCTGCAAAGGCGCGGGAATGATCCATCCGGCCATGACCTTGAGTGGGAAACCCGGAACGCTCAAAGGCAAGCATGCGACGATGTTGGGGTTCCTTTTAACGGATGCCGCCATCGCGCTGACGGATTTGAAATCGATGCTCCAACAGGCCACAGAGGCCACCTTTAATCGCGTGACCGTCGATGGCGACATGTCCACCAACGACAGTGTTTTCATATTGGCCAATGGCGCCTCAGGCGCCACAGTTAAATCGGCCGCCGATCGCGCCACTTTTTCTGACGCTCTTCAAAGCCTGTGCACTGATCTAGCGAAAAAGATTGCCAAAGACGGCGAAGGCGCGAGTAAATTTTTAGAAATTAACGTGGAAGGCGCGCGCACAGAAGCCGAAGCGCAAAAAATTGCCATGACCGTGGCGACATCGCCGCTGGTAAAAACCGCCGCCTATGGCGAAGACTCGAACTGGGGACGAATTTTAGCCGCCATGGGACGCTCGGGTGTCCGCATTCACCCGGAGCAAGTTGATATTAGTTTTGGCCCGCTTTGCGTGTTTCGACGCGGCGCGCCCACGAATGTCTCCGCCGAAAAAGCGCGTGAACCCTTACGCGCCAAAGAAGTGGCCCTCAACATCAAACTGCGCTCCGGAAAAGCCAAAGGCTGGTATTGGACCTGCGATTTCACCGGCGGCTATGTTGATATTAACGCCCGCTACCGCACTTAACTGCCTAATATATTAGTCAAATAGCTTGAAAAACATATAATTGCCTGATATATTAGGCATATGTATTCTTTAGAAAACCTTGGAATTGATATTGCCGCTAAACGAAAAAGCCTTAAACTCAGCCAAACCGCTTTAGCAAAAAAAGCTTCTATTAGTCGCGCTACGTTAGATGCATTAGAAAATGGCCGTATCCGGGAATTGGGCTATTCTCGAATTAATAGAATTTTATCGGCACTCCACCTCGAATTTCGCTTGCAAGAAGCTAATGCACAACGTCCCACATTTGAAGAACTTTTAGGAGAAGAACAACATGATCAAGGTTTGGACCAACAACGCTGAAGCGGGTTTATTAGAGCGGGAACGCGAACGTGGCAGCACGTTCTCTTATATCCCACTTACAGATGCTCATCGGGCCGTATCGGTGACTATGCCTATGCGTCTGGCATCCTGGACCATGTCATACGGTTTACTCCCGATTTTTGAAATGAATTTACCTGAAGGCGCTTTACGTGAACGTCTGCGTTTGGCATTTGCCAAAGCCACCGGAACTTTTGATGAATTCGATTTACTCAGCATCATCGGTCGTTCCCAAGTGGGCCGTATTCGTTACAGTGGTGAAAAAGAAAATTTGGATGAACAAGTCCCGTTTCAATCGGTTGACGAAATTTTAAATCAGAAACGAGACGGTAATTTATTTCGCACGTTGATGGATCGGTTTGCCTCTTTTTCCGGCATCAGCGGAGTGCAACCTAAAATTCTCATTCGTGATGAAAAAGCATCGGAGACATTAAACGCTCGACTATCCTCGACCTATCGTGGCGCCACGCATATTGTGAAATTTTGGGAACCCCAAGAATATCCACAATTGGCGGCTAATGAGTATTTTTGCCTTCAAGTGGCCCACCACTGTGGTTTAGAAATTCCTCACGCTCGTTTAGCGGATAATGGCATGGCGCTCGTCATTGATCGTTTCGATCTTCGTCCCGATGGAACCTATCTTGGATTTGAGGATTTTTGTGTGCTCAATGCACGCAGAACAGATGAAAAATATCGCGGCAGCTACGAAACCGCCCTTGTTAAACGGTTCATGCAATTCAGCAATTCTGAGCATATGAATGAAGATGTTGAAAAACTATTCACACTTATTGTGCTCAACGTCGTCTTACGTAACGGCGATGCCCATCTGAAAAATTTTGGGATTATTTACGACGATGTTTTAGGTGAAGCGCGTTTAGCGCCGGCTTACGATCTCATTACAACAACTGTTTATCTGCCCAAAGATACTCTTGCACTAACGTTGAATGGCAGTACGCGCTGGCCAGACCTAAAAACTATTCGTCGGTTAGGCGAAACTCAAATGGGACTCTCTTCTATAAAAATCAATCAGATATTGGAACGAATAAACCATGCCATCCAAGAGGGGTCTAGTCAAATTCATACTTACATGACCGCGCATCCGGAATTTTCCGAAATCGGGACGCGCATGGTGCAGGAATGGGAAAAAGGATTAAAGGGACTAACCCCGACTCATTAACCGCATAAAATCGTTGAGTTCATGGGCGTTGAGATCAGAAATCGCCCAGGTGGTCATGCCATCGCGATTCCAATGGATCAAGTGATACCCCCGCACGGTGGATTCTCGGAAGGCGGAGGCCAATTTTTTTGTTTCGGGCCATATAAAGACATTGATCACATGTTGCTGTCGCCGATAGACCAGCGCCGCCACCGGATGCCGGTCCACATAATCCAAGCGACCGCCGACTAAAGGAAAGCCTTCATCCGCAAAATCGCGCACCGTGGGGGCAAAATCAATTTTTCCGTTAAACCAGGGTTTGACCGTATGTTGATTAGAAGAGACCACATCCATTAAATGATTGGCTTGCAAGGCCCGCACATGGGCGGCGATCACTTCATTTTCCATCATGCCTGTGCGAAAAGGATTGATCGGCGCGGGCATTATAAGTCCCACTAAAAGTCCGGCCAAGGCTAGGCCGCCGGCGGGCGACCACTGTCCCCAACTAAACGCGGGTCGCGCCGCTTTTGCTGGATTTGGGGATTGCTGCCGGACCCATTCTTTTAAATCCTCCGGCGCATGGAAGGGAGTAGCTCCGGTTTGAAGTTTAAGGCGTAACGACTGCAACTCCTGCAACCGTTCCCGACAAGCGCTGCAACTTTCTAAATGCCGCTCCATCCCCAAATTTTGTTCGAGGGTCGTTTCGTTATCGACGTAGGCATGCAGCCAATCTTGCGTTTCCGAGCAGGTCATTGGGGATTCCTTAATTCCGCGAGCGTCAGCTGCAGCCGTTGTCGTGCACGTGCTAAACGCGACATCACCGTTCCCATGGGCACACCGACGATGGCAGAAATTTCCTTGTAACTTAAATCTTCGAGTTCGCGCAGCACCGTGACCTCCCGGTATTCTGCCGGAAGATCCGCTAAGGCTTGTTGAATTTTTTCGCGTTGCGCCTGATTGATGGCCGCGCCTTCCGGTCCATGCTGATGCTGTTCAGCCATCAGATCGGTTTCCAGCGGTTCTTCGGCTTTATGCGAGCGGCGCTGAAAAAAGGTGTAACAGCTATTGCGCACAATCGTCAGAAACCAACTGCGTCCATCGCCGCCGCGAAAGCCGGAAAAATATTTCAAGGCCCGCACCAGGCTTTCTTGGACCACGTCATGCGCGTCATCCGGATTACGCGTCATCCAACGCGCTAAGTTGTAGGCCGCATCCAGGTGCGGCATTACCGTGTCTTCAAAAGAGGCGTTCGCTTTAAAAAATGTCATACGCTTACTATGAATACCATACGTACGGCTATTTTATTCCCAAGAAAATAAAAAGGCTAGTTCAGCACAGTACAATAACGGAAAACATTTATGCCCCGGCACCGCATTACCTCCAATAAAATTCCTCTCACGCTGCTTAACACCGTGATGGCCAACGTGCGGTCTGGAGGCGTGATTATTTTTCCCACGGAGACGGTTTATGGCCTGGGCGGCAGCGTGTTTTCATCGCGAGCCATTCGACGAATTTATGAATTAAAAGGACGCAGTTGGCGCAAGCCCTTGGCCTTGTTGGTCCATCACTTAGAAGCAGCGGAACCCCTAGTCGAAACCATTCCGCCCGAAGCGTTTAAACTCTCCGCCGCCTTCTGGCCAGGACCATTGACGCTTCTTTTAAAAGCCTCTTCATTAGGAAAAATTTTAACCGGCGGCCTCGACCGCATCGGCATCCGTATTCCCGATCATCCGGTCGCGCTACAAATTCTAAAAGCGGTAGGCATGCCCATGGCGGTGACCAGCGTCAATCGTTCCGGAGAAAAACCCGCCACCTCCGGCACCAGCAGCCAAAAGTTATTCGGACGTCATGTCGATTGGCTGTTGGACGGCGGCATCTGCCGAGAAAAAACGCCTTCGTCGATCGTGGATCTTTCCAGCTATCCGTTTACCGTCGTGCGCGAGGGTGCGATTCCTAAATCAGAGCTGGAGCAAACGCTCTCGGCGTGAAATAGCGAACTCCGGGCGTCATGAAATTCTGCAGCAGGCCCAGTGGTAGCTAAGCCTCTTAGGCCCACATTTATAATCGCCCGACCTATAAAATCATCTGCGTCATCGATTTAGAATGAGATGACATGCGTGTTCAACCGATTATCACTATTCTTCTTTCTTTTTGTCTCGCAACTTCACCTGAGCTGAACATCGCCGCAGAGTCATGTTCGTCACAAATGCCCCATTCGGGCTACTCAATTCCATCGGTCATTACGGACCAAGCCTTTGTGTCACCTCTTATTTATCCATTCCGCAGCTATTTGGGAAGATCCCGCTATCAAGCATTAAAATTTCAGGTCATCAAGGATAGAAGCCTTCCTCAATTTGAGAATCAAGTGGACTTAGTACTCGGAATTTCACTTGCAGCCTCAATGCTCACAGCAAGCGCCGCTCTTGTGTTACACGCGGCTGCTCATCCCTACATCCTCACTGGATCCATCGTCAGCGCCGTATCTTTATTGGTGGGTATGCTGTTAAGTCCGGAGGAAAAGCCCTCTAACCGTTTATCCGGTCACGAATACTCTGATACAGTACGGCTCATTCGATACCTCGCAAACGATCGACCGGAGCTGACGGCCAAAGAGCTGCTCGCCCTGGCGCTTCGTGCGGATCCGCAACGTCGTCCCTTATTCTTTCGCACGATTGCCAAAATGCTGGAACTTACTCTCAACCATCCCTTGGAATCTGTAATGAAGTTAGCAGGTCAACTCTTAATCGCATTGGCAAAGCACGGAGCAGCGACTATTATCGAACACGATGCAAATGGTCCTGGGACTGCACTGGAGTCCGTATTTCGCAAAGTACTCCGGAATGCTTTGTCGCAAATTAATAATGTCGAGCGATTCCTTCATGATTACCTTCGAATCTGGAGGATGCCGAACGAGGCACCAACCGAGTTTGTATCGACGACACCGGTCGAGGACAAAGCCTCTCTGACCAGCCGCCGGTTAACCTTTTGTCGCGCAGTCGTCGCTCAAATCATAAAAAATGCGAAAGCGGCGGGACTCGCTCATCTTTTAGTTCATACCGTTTCGGCCCAAATAAATGCCTTGCCTTTTGAGGCCGCTTCGAACGAGTCTCGCGAATATTTAGAGGCTGTCGCACGCGACATAGAGAGTACGGAGGAGAATTCCGTTGATCCAAACAAGGAAGAAGACCGCGTGGAGACCCTGACACGACTGCTTAAATCTCAAGGATATCCTATTGACCAATTAGCATTAAACGTATTACAAAAAATTCTCGAAAATCATGGCCTCTTGCTCCTTAACCAGGTAGACAAATTGATGGGTAAATTGATGATTACGGTGACAACAAAAAAATTCTTACTTCAGATAGCACAAATCGATAATGATTCTACCGGCGCGGCTGAGCTGCGAGCCCTTGCGGAAAAAAGCGGGGCTTTAGAAGAACTATTAACGCGCGGAGATAATCCGTATCCATGGAACGCCTTGTCTTTTCACACCCAATTGAGTCTCGTCGAAGCCTCCGGAAAAACGCGTGTCGCCTTGCTTGAGAAAAATGCTCTTTGGACACCATCGAATTTAGTGTCTTTCTTGCAATCGCTTGCGGAACTGGAACCGGAAAACATCGTCGAAGAAGAATCGGTGCGCCCTTGGGCTGAAAAAGCGGATGAAATTCAAACGGTTCTAATCCAATATCGATTTCCATGGCATAAGTTGGGGCTGAAAGCGCAAATTGCTTTGGCCACAACCCGTTGGCCAGACCGCCGCACTCACATCATTACCTTCTGGACTCCAAGTACAGAGAAGGCGGTAGATTTCTGGGCCGATATAAAGAAGATGGAGCCTGATCTGGTGGAACAAACCATCCCGGACCCCGCCCATATAGTGAACTTGGAAGTGGCAGCCGAGCACAAGAACGCGCTTAAAATTGGCGGTCGCGCCTGGTGGGAACGCGGCGGCGCCTCTGCCACCATTCACGCCATCCAGTTTTATGGCGGAGAGAGTCCCGAGTTCCGCTTGATGATTCGCTTTCCAGCCGCAAAAAAAGATCGCGCCAGAATACTGCCTTTTAATCTTGCCGATCTGCGCAGTAAAGGTGTCTCTGAAGCACAGCTAACGAAAACGGTGCGCACCTTTCTTATAAATCAAGGATATGGCCAGATGCCCTCGGAGTTACTTAAGCGTTATCCCTTTTTAGGACAAGATTCCCTCATCGCCGTGTCCACCGTTCAACTGAAAAAAACTAGTAAGACTATAAGCGGCAATTCTGCACGTAAAAATAAGAAATACACCTCAGAGGCTTTGCCAAAGATGTCTCCTGCGCAGAAACGCGTTCATGATTTACGTTTACGTCTGGAAGCTCTGGACGAACAAGGAATAAAGAACAAGCAGTGGAAAGTCATTATGGATTTGCAGGCCACGGGTTGGTCCGAAGCCACCATCGGCTTTATCTTACCTCCTAAAAAAGGGCGAGATGGCGATGTTTCTCCAACTATTACTTATACGCAACTGGCGAATGGAGCTTTCATTCGTTCAATCTTTCATCCCGCTGGTGTTCGAGGGATTTCGTGGCCGGAACCCATCACTCGCATCCTTCCCGATTTGGACCGAGAAATGAAAATTGGGCCAAAGCAGATCCGTTTCGCAACCGAATGGGGATCGATCAACCATTTCGATCCCAGCCTCGCGGCCGCCGCGTGGCAAATGAAAAAACTCCGTGCGGATATGGGCAATGATGCGCTGGCTGCGCGCCGAGCTTTTGCCGAAGCGGTGAAAGATATTGAACGACTGGGATTTCCAAGGGACGATCTTTCTGCAACCATTCGGCAATTAAAATTGGCCACTCCTTCACAAGCTCTGGATATGCAACGAAAGCCCAGACGTGGATTTGCTTCCATCGCCCTGCTGGTTTCAATGGCGCTGGCGTTCGTCCCTATAGCATTTAACCGCAGGATTCTCGGGTTTACAAATCTTCAACTCGCTGGCCATAGAGACCGAATCCTCCTCCATAGAAAAGCAGTCTGACCGTTTAACATAAGGCGACCGCCTAGTTTTAGCGCGTGGCATCCTATAATGCTTGAACGATGATGTCCGCTATACGCGTAAAATTCACTTGACCGTATTTTACTCATGAGTAAAATACAATGAGCCATCAAACACTCATGAATCCTTCTCTCCCTTCTCCCGGACACAGATAAGCGCGAAGTCGATTTCGTCGTGCTCAAAGATAAAAAGCCCGAATTCGCCGTGGAATGTAAAACAGGACAAGAGACGATTTCTTCTAGTCTCGCTTATTTTGCCGCACGCGTTCCAATTCCGGCTTTTTATCAAATTCATCTAGAGCGGAAAGTCCCTTGATTTCTAAATGAAACACATTCTTTTTGTTTGTACGGGGAACATTTGCCGCAGTCCAATGGCGGAAGCGATGCTGCGTCATATGTTAAAAAAAGCGGGGATTACCGGTATTGAGGTTTTTTCGCGCGGCGTGGCGGCTACGGATGGAACCCCTATGACGAACGAAGCGCAAGACGCTCTGCAAACGCAAGGGATCGACGGTAAAAAACATCGAGCGACACTGCTAACCCCAGAAGATTTGGAACGCGCCGATCTGGTATTGGTTATGGAAGAGGCGCACCAACGCAGGATTGAAAGCCAATTTCCAAATTCAAAATCTACCGTTTTTCTGTTGAAGCACTATGCCGGTGCCTCTAGCGACGAGTCTTTAGAGATCGAGGATCCCTATGGTGGCTCGCCTAGCGACTATGAGAAGTGTAGAATGGAGATTCAGGATTCGCTATTAAGCCTGCTATCTAAATTTAAATCCATCGACCGTGGAACGAAAGGGAGTCCGTCGTGAAAAGCATTTTAAAAAGCCAAGATCCCGCCGTTTTTAAAGCCATTTTAGGGGAAACCCAACGCCAAGCCTGGACCATTGAATTAATCGCCTCGGAGAATATGGTCTCAGAAGCCGTCCTGGAAGCCCAAGGCAGCGTCCTGACCAATAAGTATGCCGAAGGCTATCCCGGCAAACGTTATTATGGCGGCTGCGACAAGGTCGATATCGTCGAAAATTTAGCGATCGAACGCGCAAAGAAAATTTTTGGCGCCGAGCACGTGAACGTTCAGTCGCATTCCGGCAGTTCTGCCAACCTCGCGGTGTATATGACCGCCTTAAACATGGGCGATACGATTATGGGACTAAGTCTCGCGCATGGCGGCCACCTCACGCACGGGCATCCGATGAATTTCAGCGGGAAATACTTTAAGGTCGTGGCCTTCAGCGTCGATAAGGAAACTGAGCTTATCGATTACGACGAAGCAGAACGTCTGGCGCTGGAACATAAACCCAAAATGCTTGTCATCGGCGCCTCGGCCTATGCTCGCGTTTTTGATTGGGAACGTTTTCGCAAAATAGCCGACAAGGTGGGCGCTATTTTAATGACGGATGTGGCGCATTATGCAGGATTAATTGCCGCCGGTCTTTATCCCTCACCGGTGCCTTACGCCGATTTTGTGACGACCACGACGCACAAAACGTTGCGCGGTCCCCGTAGCGGCATGATTCTGTGCAAAGCGCAGCATGCGGCGGCGCTGGACAAAATCGTCTTTCCCGGATCGCAAGGCGGACCGTTAATGCATGTGATCGCCGCCAAAGCCGTAGCCTTTGGCGAAGCCCTAAAACCATCCTTCAAAAAATATCAAGGACAACTGCTTAAGAACGCGCGCGCATTGGCCAAGCAAATGACCTTGAAAGGATTTCGCATTGTCTCCGGCGGAACCGATTGTCATATGTTCCTGGTGGATTTGCGTCCCAAAGGCATCACCGGAAAAGAAGCCGAGCATCTCTTAGACGAAGCGGGAATTACCGTTAATAAAAATGCGATTCCTTATGATCCGGAAAAGCCCTTTGTGGCGAGCGGTATCCGTATCGGAACTCCCGCGGTCACCACGCGCGGATTCAAAGAAAAACAAATGGCGCAGATTGCCACCTGGATCGATGCCGCCATCACCCAGCGCGCCAATCCAAAAGCGATTGCGAAAATTCGCGCGGAAGTCAAAACCCTGTGTCAGAAATTCCCGATGTACCAAGACCGACTTAGAGGGTAATGACACCTCTTTATTTTGCCGGCTTTCTCATCGCCCTAATCGCGAGCCTGGGCGCCACACCTTTCTCTATTTGGTTGGCTAAGCGTTACGGGATTATGGACCATCCCAATGCCCGCAAAGTACATGCCACACCCATTCCCCGCTGGGGCGGACTGGGAATTTATGTGGGGATTTTAACGGGATTAGCCGGGCTCTGGTTGGTCTTCCCCCAGTTTCGCATGCTGCTGCACTTTCGTCAGTCGATTTATTCTCTCGGCGCGCTTGTCGATATCATTAGCCTTGATAAACAGCTTGCCGGTATTCTCGTGGGTCTCACCTCCGTCGTGTTGTTAGGAATGTTGGATGACCGCAAACCCGTTCCTTCGCTGCCTAAATTGCTGACCATGATCATTGCCTCGCTCGTCGCGCTGAATTATGGCGTGCAAATTACAGGCTTACGGTTGCCTTTTCTGGATTATTACCATTTCCCGATATTTCTATCCCAAGCCTTAACGGTCTTTTGGATTATTGGTTTCATGAACGCTATTAATTTGGCCGATGGATTAGATGGTTTGGCGGCGGGATTAGCCGCGATTGCTTCCGCCACATTTTTAGCGGTCGCTATTATTCAAGGGAATACCGGCACGCTTTTTATTGCCAAACAATTAAAATTAGCCGCGGTGCTTTCGGCTGTGCTCTGTGGATCCTGCTTAGGATTTTTACCTTTTAATTTTTCACCTGCCCGGGTGTTTATGGGGGATGGCGGCGCCTTAGGAATTGGTTTTCTTCTGGGGGCGATCACCGTCATTGGCACTTTAAAAACAACAGCCGTACTCTCCATCATGATTCCCGTCATTGTCGTGGCTTTGCCTGTTATCGATGTCAGCTTGGCGATGGTTCGACGCTATCGCAAAAAAGCCGGCATTATGGAACCGGATCGCGAGCATTTGCATCATCAATTAATGAAGCGCGGCTGGACCGGACGCGAAGTCGTGCTCTTGGTCTATGTATTGACGCTTATTTTATCCGTCACCGCCATTTTTCTGGCGATTGTGAAAGAGAGCTAACGGATGGCCGTAAAAAAACAACTGACGGTCTTGTCCGTTTTTGGCACACGCCCGGAAGCCATCAAAATGGCACCGCTCATCCGCGGTTTGCAAAGCCGTCCCAGTGAATTCAAAAATATCGTGGTATTAACCGCGCAACACCGCCACATGCTGGACCAAGTAATGGCTCTTTTTCATATCGAGGCTCATTACGATTTAAATGTCATGCAAAAAGACCAAACGTTAGAACATGTGGTCATTCACGTGTTGAGTCAGTTAGGCGCGATTTTAGATAAAGAAAAACCAGATATCGTTTTGGTGCATGGCGATACGATTACCACGTTTGCGGCGGCGCTCTCAGCTTTTTACCATCAAATTCCCGTGGGTCACGTCGAAGCGGGTTTACGCTCGTACGATAAAGCCAACCCGTTCCCTGAAGAATCCAATCGCGTTTTGGCCGATCATTTATGCACGCTCTTTTTTGCGCCGACGTCGCAAGCGCGCGCGAACCTTTTAAAGGAAACCCTCCCGGCCGAGCGCATTTTTGTCACAGGCAACACCGTCAC
>Ga0105240_10011506_pt1 | contig 12315 bp, 8 predicted proteins | sample KBSC54metaG_FD_80426 | JGI IMG/M metagenome (GOLD analysis project Ga0105240, IMG submission 80426) | Corn rhizosphere microbial communities from Kellogg Biological Station, Michigan, USA - KBS C5-4 metaG | ecosystem: Host-associated > Plants > Roots > Rhizosphere > Soil | place: Michigan, USA...
CAAAACACCGAGGTAGTCATTCTCGAGGTCTCGGACAGCGGCAAAGGAATTCCGCCCGACGTGGAGAAGCGGTTGTTCGATCCCTTCTTCACGACCAAGGACGCCGGAACGGGACTGGGGTTATCCATTGCCGCCCGCATCGTGGAGAAGCATGGCGGGGCGCTGCAATACAAGACCCAGGTCAACCGGGGGACCACGTTCGGGATCGTGCTGCCTCGGGCCGAGTGAGTTCGTCCGGGGTGAGATCATTCGGAAATCATAGCGGCCTTTGCTTTTTTCGTCCGTTGGTGTATGAGGGTTGGGAGTGAAAAACGCCGCCCGAGTTCTGCTCATTGAGGATGACGCTGGCATCGTCATGACCTTGCGTCGGGTGCTGACGGATGAAGGCTACGAGGTGGTGGTTGAGACGCGCGGCGATTCCGGGCTGGCCAAAGCTCGCGAGGACGACCTGGACCTTGTGATTACAGATTGGAAATTGCCCGGCCTGGGCGGGCTCGAGATCGTGCGCGAACTGCACGCGACCAAGCCGCTGCTGCCGATCATCCTGATCACCGCACACGGGACGTTTGAGACCGCGATCGAAGCGACGAAATCCGGGGCCTTTGATTACCTCCTCAAGCCGTTCGAGATGCCCGAGTTTATCCGGCTGGTGGAAAAGGCGGTGGCGAGTCGCCGCATGATGACGGAGCCGGTGGAATTGGGGCGGCATGGCAGCTCGCGGGACGCCATAGTGGGCAGCAGCCGGGCGATGCAATCCCTGTACAAGGAGGTGGGACGGATTGCGTCCAAGGACGTGGATGTGCTGATCCGGGGGGAGACGGGCACCGGAAAGGAGCTGATCGCGCGCGCCATTTACCATCATAGCCACCGCGCGAAAGAGCCGTTCATCGCGATCAACTGCGCCGCCATTCCCGAGACCCTGTTGGAGAGCGAGCTCTTTGGCCACGAACGAGGCGCGTTCACGGGGGCGGAAATGCGCCGGATCGGACGTTTCGAACAGGCCGGTCATGGCACAATTTTTCTGGATGAGATTGGCGATATGACGCTGGGAACGCAGGTCAAGCTGCTGCGTGTGCTCCAGCACAAAAGCCTTCAGCGCCTGGGTGGAAAAGATGAGATCGCCGTTAATGTTCGGGTGATCGCCGCCACGCACCGCGACCTCGAAGGCGCCATCAGGGAAAAGCAGTTCCGCGAAGACTTGTACTACCGCCTGAGCGTCGTTGTGATCACGCTGCCGCCTCTGCGTGATCGACGGGAGGACATTCCCGAGCTGGTGGAGTACCTCTTGCACAAGTTCGCGGCGGAGCTGGGCCTGGGCAACCCTTCCATCCAGGTGGAAGCCATCGAATTTCTGGCCGCGCAGAACTGGGCGGGCAATGTGCGCGAGCTGGAGAATGTCGTGAGGAAGGTTCTGCTCCTGGCCCAAGGCTACACCATCAGCGTGGACCACGCGCGTAGCTCTCTGGCCCGGGCCGCGGCCATGCCGGAAGCTTCACAACGAACCTTGAGGGAGTATGCTGAGGATTTGCTGGCGGCCGCCCAACGCGGGGAATTGGACGATGCTCACGCTCGACTGATCGAGGCTGTGGAGAAGGAGCTCTTCACGCGGGCCATTTTGCTTGCGCATGGCAACCAGGCCAAGGCGGCGCGCTGGGTAGGGGTTTCGCGGTTAACGATGCGGGAGAAGCTGCTGCAGTTCGGCATTCATCCCGCGCAGGAACAGGGCCGGTTCTAGAGCCGATCCCTTTGTCGGGGGAAACCCTTTGAACGGGCGCCAGAGGTTTGTCCCGAGGAGGCGAGGCCTCTTGCGCGTCCTGGGCGCGCAGTCGGTACAGGCGCCTTGAACCCTGCGAAGACCGCCGCTGCGGTGGCTTCAAGATTTCAGCCCGGAACAGAAGCGATCGATCCTATCCAAACCCTTCTCGATATTAGCCATGCTCGTCGCGTAGCTGATCCGGAGGTAGTCATCCGCGCCGAAGGCAATGCCGGGAACGGCTGCGACTTTTTCCTCCGCGAGCAGACGGGCGCAAAATTCGGTGGATTTGAGGCCGGTCGCGGAGATGTTCGGGAACAGATAGAACGCGCCGCGGGCGTTCACGCAGGAAATTCCCGGGATGGCGTTGAGTTTTTTCCAAGCGAATGTGCGGCGTCGGTTGAACTCGGCCAGCCAGGTGGGGAGATGATCCTGTGGACCGGTCAAGGCGGCCACGGCGCCCTTTTGAGCGAAGGAGGTAGGATTGCTCGTGCTATGGCTTTGGATGGCATCGATGGCCTTGGCGATCGGCTCCGGGGCCGCGCACCAACCCAGGCGCCAGCCGGTCATGCTCCAGGCTTTGGCGAAACCGTGAACGACGATCGTGTGCTCAAAATGGGCCTGCGAAAAGCTGGCGACGCTCTGGTGTCGCGCCCCGTCGTAGAGCAAGTGTTCGTAAATCTCGTCGCTCATGATGAGAATGCCGCGTTCCACGCAGAGGTCCCCTAGCGCCTTAATCTCTTCGGGCGTGTAGACGGAGCCCGTTGGGTTGCTGGGGGAGTTGAGCACAAAGAGACGGGTCCGAGGCGTGATCGCCTTTTCCAGCATCGCCGGAGTGATCTTGAACTCCGTCTTATCGCTGGTCTCCACAATGACCGGTTTGGCCGCCGCCAGCTTGACCATCTCCGGATAGCTCAGCCAGTAGGGCGCGGGAATGATCACCTCGTCGCCTTCTTCGCATGTCGCAAAAATCACGTTGAAGCAAGAGTGCTTGCCGCCGCAGGACACGATAATTTGTGAAGGCTGGTAAACCAGGCCGTTTTCTCTCCTATGCTTTTCGGCGATGGCCTGGCGCAATTCCGGGATTCCCGCGGCCGGAGTGTACTTTGTAAACCCGGTTGCCAAAGCTTTGGCCGCCGCATCCTTGATGTGTTGGGGCGTGTCGAAATCCGGTTCGCCAGCACCAAACCCAACTACGTCCTGACCTTCCGCCTTCATTGCCTTGGCCTTCGAGTCAATCGCCAGCGTCAAGGAGGGCGAAAGCGAGGCGGCGCGGCGCGAAATCTTGTAGTTCATATTGGAGGAGACAAATAGCACTGGAGGCGGCGAGTGCAAGTTGAATCAGGGTTCCCGCACGAAGGGAGGCGCATCCAGGGGGGATGTGCCTATCCTGGATCGGCGTGGAGCAACTCGGCAGGCCATTGCCTTCTCGAAAACGATTCTATAAGCATGATTTTGTACTCAGGCAGCGGGCGGGGACGGTCGAGCGCCAAGGACTCACAAAATCATGTTTACAGAATCATCACCCGTCCAGGCGAAGGCCAACAGGCTGGATGGGGGCATCCCGGCCGGGATGCGCCCGCGAAGGGGGCGCCCGGTCTGGTCCGGGCCGCTGGAGCGGCTTTCGGATTGCCTGCGTTTCTCGCAGATGCCCGCGCTTGACCTTCAACTCACCATTTAACTTCCTGCCCTGTCTGCAGCTTCTTGGCGACGTCGTTGAGGCCGAGCGCAATTCGGTCGGCTTCTTCGCGGGAAGCATCCGGGGTAAAGAGCAGGAGCCCGTCGGAAATATGGTTTAAGATTTTGGGCGCGGCCAACCAACGCCCTTTGTTCAGCTTCTCTTCCCCCGGCTCCACAAACTGGCTGAACACCAGGATGTGTTTGCCTTTGCTCGCCGCGGTATACTGCTCCAGTAACCAACTTCCTTGCCGGTCCATTTGGATGCTCAGCGCAAAGCCGCCCAGGTCATCGATGACCTTCGCTTCTTTGACCATCGCTTCACTCAAAAAGGGTTCCTTGCTTACCGTGAATTTGACGGGGCGATCGCGAAGAAACAAGGCCTCCTCCGTGCTTCCCAACGGGTCCGGCTTCATCTCCTGGTACAGACGAAACGTGGTCAGCGGATGCTTGCTGCTGGCTTTCTCACTGGCACACCCGCAGAAAAATCCGGCGAGAAGTACCACAACCAAATAGATATTGAATCGATCCCTACAAATCTTCATAGTGTACAGACAAACGATTTACGCGAATAAAGTAAAGACTGATCATGAGCAAGCAATATAACAAAGCCGAAAAACGCCAACGCCGCCTCGCCTATCTAAAGCGGAAAAAGAGCGCCCCAAAAGCCAAGGCCCAGCCGGCTGCCGCCGCAAAAGCCGGGGCCTAGGCCCAACGGTCCCGACGGAATCACTGCTTCCCCCTCGCCGGTTCAACCCGCTTCCGCGGGTTTCTTGTTTATTGGAGTCCCCCCGGCAGGAAGCTTCTCGTCATGAGTGTTGCCGCTGCGGGGTAGTGCGCTCATACCTGAGTAACCAGCCCGCGTTACCTGTTTAAAAGGACTTGCTATGCTTATCGCTTTGGCAGAGATTGGCTATATTCACGGCTGAGAAGAACCAAACGATTGGAGATTTATGGGACGCATCTACAACAACATTGTCGAAACTGTGGGTCATACGCCGCTCGTGCGGTTGAACAAGGTCACCGAGGGAGTGCCGGCGACCGTGCTGCTAAAGTGCGAGTTTTTTAATCCGCTGGGCAGCGTCAAGGATCGTATTGGGATGGCGATGATCGAGGACGCCGAGCGGCGGGGCATTTTGAAAAAGGATACGGTGATTATCGAGCCCACGAGCGGTAACACCGGAATCGCGCTGGCTTTCGTGGCGGCGGCGAAAGGGTATCAGCTTATTTTAACCATGCCCGAGACGATGTCACTGGAGCGCCGGACGCTGCTGGCGATGCTGGGTGCGAGGCTGGTGCTCACGCCCGGCACCGAGGGAATGAAGGGGGCGATAGCCAAGGCTGAACAATTGGCCAAGGAGGTTCCGAACGCCTGGATTCCTCAGCAGTTTGATAACCCTTCCAATCCCGAGATCCACCGCAAGACTACCGCCGAGGAAATCTGGCAGGACACGGATGGCAAGGTCGACATTTTGATTTCGGCGGTGGGCACTGGAGGGACAATCACCGGCTGCTGCGAGGTCATTAAGCCACGCAAACCCACGTTTGAGGCCATCGCCGTGGAGCCAAAGGATTCCCCGGTTATTTCGCAAACGTTGGCCGGGCAACCCTTGAAACCAGGCCCCCATAAGATTCAGGGCACCGGGGCGGGTTTCGTACCAAAGAACCTGCACCTGAAAGACTCGAAAGGGAATCCTCAGATCGTGGAATGCATCCAGGTGACCAATGACGATTCGTTCGCGATGGCTCGCCGATTGGCGAAGGAAGAGGGGATCCTGGCGGGCATTTCTTCAGGGGCAAATGTCTGGGCAGCGATTGAGGTAGCCAAGCGTCCTGAGAACAAGGGCAAGATCATTGTGACCGTTGCCTGTTCCACGGGCGAGCGCTACCTGAGCACTCCCTTGGCCGCGGAGGCGCGCGCGCAAGTTGGGGGCTGAACCCACGGTCAAGCCAGCCCCGCCCGCTAGGTGAAACAACCCTGCGGGCTGGGCAAAAAATAATAGTTGCACCTCGACGGCTTTACCGCTAAGTAATAGGTGTATCGAAGGTCTGTAGCTGCGGGCGGTCAACCTCGTTTTAATCCGTCTTAGCAGCGGCTTCCCAAAAATTCAAAGTTCTTAATGGTTTTCGGGGATTATTCTGGAAACCCTTCGGCACACACAAACAGTATGAGCACAGTAACCAAAAGCGACAGCAACCACAGCAACGCACCGGCTACAGATTCCGGCTCCGGGTACCTGGAGATCTCCGAAAAAGGCTTTGGCTTTCTGCGGACGGCTGAAAACCACTTTCATCCCAAGCCCAGTGACATTTTCGTCACCCCGGACACCATCAAGCGAAGTTTTTTGCGAGAGGGCAGTTTGGTGGAAGGGCCGACTCAGCCGCCGCATCGGGGCAATAGCCCGCAGTTAAAGTCGGTCGATCGCGTGAACGGGATGCTGTTCGAGGATTATACCAAGAGCTCTCGGTTTGAGAACCTGACGACCATTGATCCCATCGAGAAGTTCAGGCTGGAGACCAGTCCGGACCTGATTGAAACCCGGGTGATCGACATGGTGACTCCGCTCGGCAAGGGAACCCGCGGCCTGATCGTGGCTCCACCCCGGACCGGGAAGACCACCGTTTTGAAGCAGATCGCCAATTCGATTACTGCCAATCATCCCGAAGTGCATGTCCTGGTGCTGCTCATCGATGAACGGCCGGAGGAAGTCACGGATTTCCAGCGTTCGGTGAAAGCCGAAGTGGTGGCGTCCTCGAATGACCAGGACCTTGAGACCCACGTCCGGTTGTCACGGTTCATGATCGAGCGCTGCCGGCGCATGGTTGAGGCCGGCAAAGACGTTTTCGTTTTGTTGGATTCGATCACCCGCGTCGCGCGCGCTTACAATAGCGTGCACGGCGGCAGCGGTCGGACCATGACCGGTGGTGTTGACGCGCGGGCCCTGGAGATTCCTCGTAAGATGTTCGCTTCGGCCCGAAAAATTGAAGAGGGCGGTTCGCTGACGATCCTGGCCACGGCGCTGGTCGATACCGGGTCGCGCATGGATGAGTTGATTTTCCAGGAGTTCAAAGGCACAGGCAACATGGAGCTGATCCTGGATCGCAAGCTGTCCGACCGGCGGCTGTTCCCCGCGATCGATATTCCGAAGAGCGGCACGCGCAAAGAGGAGAAGCTGTTCCCGAAAAACCAAATCGACGCCGTGCGCAAACTTCGGCGGATGATGGTGGACCTCAATCCGGTTGAGGCAATGGAGACGCTGGTCGCCGCTCTCAAGAAGCACAAGACCAACGACGAGTTGCTCGCCAAGTTGGTTTAACACCACCGCGTTCCCAGTGGGCACACCTTACCGGTGCGGGGGTTGAAGTAGTTGCCCGGCGCACTTCTGCGGTGCGCAGCACCCAGGTTACGAGATGGCCACCTATGGCTAAGCGAGCTAAACGCCGGCCCGTACCGACCACCTCGCGGCAGCCGCTGGAGCGGATGCTCCGCATTCACCAGGCCATCCAGGCCCGGACTTATCCTACCGCCGTGTTCCTGGCGGCTGAGCTCGAGGTCAGCGCCAAATCTATTTATCGGGACCTCGAGTTTATGAGGGACCGGCTCGAGTTACCGCTGGAATTTGATCGTCGTCGTTGGGGGTTTTACTACACCGAAGAGGTCAGCTCATTCCCCACCGTTCAAATTACCCACGGGGAGCTTTTTGCCCTGGTGGTCGCGGAGAAAGCACTGCAGCAGTACCGTGGAACGAGCTTTGAAAAGCCGCTGCTGAGCGCCCTCCAAAAGATGGAGCGTTCGCTGCCAGAAACCATTTCGATGGATTTGAACGACCTGCAGCGCACCATTTCTTTTCGAACGCGGGCGGAACCTATCCTCGATCTGAAGGTATTTGACGTTTTGGCCAAGGCCACGGCGGGGCACAAGCAGGTGCAACTGGCCTATCGCAAGCCGGGACAGTCTCAACCCGAGTTGAGGGTCATCGATCCGTATCATCTGGCCAACATCAACGGCGAATGGTTCCTCTTTGCGTACGATCATCTGCGGAAGGACATTCGAACGTTTGTCCCGGCCCGCGTTAAGGCGGCGAAGCTCACGGGCAAGACCTTCGTCCGGTCGGCCAAGTTTTCCCTGGAACGTCGGTTGCGTGACAGTTTCGGCGTTCATTCCGGCCACGGTGAATTCGCTGTGGTGATCCGCTTTAGCGCGGAAGTTGCCGATTACATCCGCGAGAAGAAGTGGCACGAATCCCAGCACTTGAGCGAGCTCAAGGGAGGGGGAGTGGAATTGCGTCTGAAACTATCGAGCCTGACGGAGGTCCAGCGCTGGGTGTTAAGCTGGGGTGGGAATGCGACCGTAGTTAAGCCCAAGGAGCTGGACGACGCCGTGCGTTCCGCCGCCCGACGGATCCTCGGCTCGGGACGTCTTCCTCGGTAAACCCGAGTAGGTGTTCACCCTAGCAGTCAAACAACCGAAAGTGTGTTATTCAGATGCCCATGGTGACACATTCAGTTCAGGAGGCCTTGCTGCCGTGTGCGCTGGAACGCCAGAAAATCATGGAACAAGCGGGGATGGTGTTGGCCGAAGCGAGATCCTTGCTATATTGCCTGGACCAAACCGGAGGGCGCCTGAGCCCCGAAGTCCTGAAGCTCCGTCCACACGAGGCGAGCTCGGTTCTGAGCCGAAACCCAAGGCTGGGTTCCGAAGATCAGCTTGGCGCGGGCCGCAGCTCGTGGTTTTCCACCAGGACTCTGTAGAAGACGGCGTGCTTCCGTCTAGTCTAATTGGGTACCTAAGAGGTTTTTCCAGACCAACCCATCGGTTCAACGCGATTTAAGCGTCTTGGCTCCGTAGCGTTCCCGCCCTCGGCTGCAGTTCTCGCCCCGGACCGCATCCTGTTGGTGGTTTAACAGAGGTGGGAAAGTCTGAACTGCTAATGGGGCGAAGACGGCACCTTTTCAAGCTGCGGGGCGGTTGCGTCGTCCGGACCTTTGGCTAAGGTTGGAACAGGGTATCGCAGGCGGGAAGACTCAAGGTGAGGTCAGACCTGCTCCAAAGCCTGTGCTTATGAGATTGAAGTCAATTTGGGAGGTGGTTCGGGATACCGGCAGCCGATTCAGTGAGGATCGAGTGACGACCTTGGGGGCCGCGCTGGCTTATTATGCGATTTTCTCGATTGCTCCGCTATTGGTGATCTCGGTAAGTGTGGCCGGCCTGGTGTTCAATGAACAGGGTGCCCGGACCCAGATGATCCAGCAGATCAAGGGAGTGGTCGGTCCGCATTCTGCCTCGGTGATCGAGTCCATGATGTCGTCCCAGACCAAGCGGGGCAGCTGGATCGCCACGGCCATCGGCATCGTGGTCCTCATCCTGGGAGCCTCCGGCGTCTTTGGTCAGTTGAAAACCTCGCTCAACCTGATTTGGCATGTCCAACCGCGCCCGGGCCGTGGCTTGGTGGGCCTCGTGCTGGACCGCCTGCTCTCGCTGCTCGTGGTCCTCGGGATCGGTCTGCTTTTGCTGTGCTCGATGCTCTTGAGCACGATGGTTTCCTCGCTGTACAACTCCATGGACCAGGTCGTGCACCTGCCGGGTTTTGTCGCGCGAGTGGTTCAGTTGGTGGGCTCTTTGGTGGTCTTAACCTTCCTTTTCGCCCTCATCTTCAAGATGCTGGCGGACGTCAAAATCAGGTGGCGGGATTTATGGGTTGGCGCGGTCACCACGGCGCTGCTTTTCCTGGCGGGGGAGTATTTACTAGGACTTTACCTCAGCCATCAGGCCACAGGTTCCCCATATGGCGCGGCGGGGTCAGTCGTCCTGATTCTGGTCTGGATTTATTACTCTTCGCTGATTCTGCTGGCGGGAGCAGAGTTTACCAACGTGTATGCCCGGCACACCGGTTCGTCCATCGAACCCGCGAAATATGCGGAATGGATCCCGGGGCCCGGCTTCGCAGGCCAGGGCGGCTAACCAACCGCCGCTCGTGTTGATTCCTGGAGCAGGTTCGCCAGTTCACGATGGTTGATCTTGCCAGTGCCCAGCCGCGGCAACTCGTGAATGGTTGTCAATTCCTTTGGCACTGCCAGGTTGCTCAAGCCGTGGGCTCTGATGGCTTCACGAATTTGAGTCAGCGTTAGTTTGGGTTCGGTGCTCACGGCCACGAGTTTTTCGCCTCGGATTGGATCCGGTCGCGCGATAACTGCGATCGCGAACTTTGGACCGAACTCGGGAAAGGCGGTGGACAACGCGTCCTCGACCGCGGTTAAGCTGACCATTTCCCCGCTGATTTTAGCGAAGCGTTTGAGGCGTCCGAGAATATGGAGATAACCCTCCGAATCGACCTCGACGACGTCCCCCGTGTCATACCAGCCGTTTAAAGATTGAAATTGGGCATTGGCCTCCGGATTCACATACCCCTTCATAATGTTCGGACCACGGACCAGTAATCGTCCGGCGTTTGTTCCGCCTTTGGCCCGGCCTGGCCGGCCCTGAATCCCTTCGACCGGCTCCAGCTTGAACTCAATCCCAGGCAGGAATTGGCCGGCGGAGCCTAGCTGCAGGTGCATGGGCACATTCAGGCTGACACAGGGGCTGCACTCGGTCGCGCCATAGCCTTCGAAGATGCGGGCGCCAAACTTTTGCAACCACAACGAGCTCGTGCTTTCCTGGAGTTTTTCCGCGCCGGCGAAGACGTAGCGCAGGGTTCGGAAATCAAAGGGATGGGCCTTGCGCGCGTATCCGTTCATCAGGGTATTGGTGCCGAAAAAGACGGTGCAGTTCAGGTTGTAAAACGCCGCCGGCACGACCCGGTAATGCAGCGGAGAGATATACAGGAGCACGTAGGAGCCCGTCACCAGGGGGAGTAACAGACCGACGGTCAAACCAAAGCAGTGAAAGAGGGGCAGGGCATTGAAGAACCGATCGTTGTCCATCAAGTCTATCACCGAGAGCATCTGCCGAATGTTGGCCAGCAGGTTGCGGTGAGAAAGTTCCACGCCTTTAGGGATCCCCTCGGAACCGCTCGTGAAGAGAACGACGGCAACATCGTCCGGACGGTGATTAAGGTTCCAACGAGTTCCCCAGAGCTGCCGGCAGTAAGCGGCGAGGCGATTTGCAGCGGTAACCCGAGCGCGCACGTCCTCGAGGAATATCAATTCGACCCCCAACTGCTGCAGGGGAGCCAGGTCCAGTTTCGCCCGGGTCACGAACGTTCGGGAGGTGATGACCGTCTTCAGTGCTGCCAGCTTCGTACAGGCCTCCAGGACCGCCGTCCCGGTCGTGTAGTTCAGAATGGCTGGTATCTTTCCTTCAGCCCACAAGCTCAGGAGCACGACCGGGAAGGCGTTTGTATTCGGCAGCAGCACCCCGACGCGGGAGGCCGTGGGCGAGAGCAGCCGCTTCCATTGTACTGCCAAAGCGTCTGCGCCCGCGAGCAGGCGTCGATAGGTGATCTCCTGAAGCGTGACGTCTTGAACGGCCACCCGGCCGGGGCGATCCCGGGCCGTCTGCAGGATAGCCTCCGGGACCGTAGCGGCGCCGAACACCATCTCGGTTTCCCATTGCTGCCGGACCATTTGTTGCCTCAGCCAGTCCGTCAGCCGGGCGCGCGCCTCGGCCACGCTCAATTCTTTGCAACCAGGCGGCGAGAGCACGCCGCTGAAATGAACCGAAACCCGCGGAAACCATTTCGGCAGGTTGGGGCTCCTGGAAAAGGGCAGTCTTTTCGCGCCGCGAATGTACGCGGTTACGACTTTGGCGTGAGTTTTGCAGATCAGAAATCCCGTGCCGTCGTAGAGTTTCATGAGCGAGCCGGTGGCGGAAAGTCTTCCCTCGGGGAAGAGGACGAGGCGGCCGCCTTTGAGCAGGTACTCGGCCATGTGCTTGACGGCGTAGGGCGAGTTCATATCCACGGGAAAGGTTCGCCGGTTCACCATCAGAAATCGGTGCAACCAACTTATCTCCGCCGTCGTGCTCGAGGTTACAAATATCCAATCGTCCTCCAAACACACCCCGATAAACGCCCAGTCCCACCAGGAAACGTGATTGGGGAGCAACAAGACCGGGCCGGCGACCTTTAGCGCCTCCTCGTTATAGGAACGGAAACGGTACAGGAGCCTGAGTAGGAACCGCAACAAGGTCTTCATTCGGAGATCGCGTGGACGGGTTCCGCTCGGCCGCTAGTTTCCTCGATTACCTGAGGTCTTGTGTTCTTCCTCGATCCAAGCAGCAACAACAAGATGACAAGTCCGGTGAGCCCGGACGCTGCGGGGGCCAGCCAGCGATCCAGCGGTAGCCGGCCGGCGGAGCTGAGCTCCAGAGCCCCTGAAATCATCGCGCCATCGCCAGGGCAGGGGGCCATCGCGGTTAGACTTCCCGAACCGTTCACTAATTGTGAAATGCCGGAACTGGCCACCCGAAAAATCGGAATTCGGTATTCGCTCGCTCGCACCGGCGCCACTCGGGCAGGTAATTCATGTTGTGGCAGCCCCCAATCCAGAACGTCCATGGTCGGCACGATTAACGCCTGGGAGCCCAGCTGCACCAACCGGTCCGTAACCCGCGTGTAGCTCAAGTCGTAGCAGACGCAAATGCCGATTTTGCCCCACGGCGAATCCCAAAGCTTTTGCTCAGGAGCCGGGAGGCCGTCCTTGAAGAACTGAATCGGGACCGACTTTGCCTGGCTAAAAACTAGCTCGCCTTTCGGTGAAATCACGAAGCTGGTGTTGTAGAAACTATTACCTGGACCCGGCTCCTTGCCACCCGCTACCAAGTAGCGCCGGTGATCGCGGCACCATTTCATTATTTTTTCTGGCACCGGACCGGTGAACGTATATTCGCTTAAGACCAAGAGTTCCGCTTCAGGATGAGCGCCGACCAGCTCGTTGAGTCGGAC
>Ga0105240_10011507_pt1 | contig 12315 bp, 8 predicted proteins | sample KBSC54metaG_FD_80426 | JGI IMG/M metagenome (GOLD analysis project Ga0105240, IMG submission 80426) | Corn rhizosphere microbial communities from Kellogg Biological Station, Michigan, USA - KBS C5-4 metaG | ecosystem: Host-associated > Plants > Roots > Rhizosphere > Soil | place: Michigan, USA...
CCGTGCTCGCGCCCAGGTGCGGGGTCAAAGTAATGCCGGCATGTTTCCGGAACGGATGTCCCTCCGGCAACGGCTCGGTCGAATACACATCCAGCCCCGCGGCCGCCACTTTGCCGGAATCCAGCGCCGCAATCAGGTCGTTTTCCACGATGATTTCCCCGCGCGCGCAATTCACGATGCACACCTTCGGTTTCATCTTGGAAAAAGCCTCCGCATTCAACATCCCGCGCGTTTGCTCCGTCACCGGCATGTGCACGGTGATAAAATCCGCGTCGCGATAAACCGCGTCCAGTTCGCCCACCAACTCGACGCCGAGGGCCTTCGCGCGGGCCTCGGAAAGGAAGGGGTCGTAGGCCAGCACGCGCATCCCGAACGCCAACGCGCGTTTGGCGACTTCTCCGCCGATGCGCCCCATGCCGAGGATGCCGAGCGTTTTTTCCGCAAGTTCGACGCCCTGGAACAGTTTGCGGTCCCATTTCCCGGCCGTCATGGACGCATGCGCCTGCGGCACCTTGCGCGCGAGGCTCAATAGCATCGCGAAGGTCAATTCGGCCGTGGTGATGGTATTGCCGCCCGGGGTGTTCATGACCACCACGCCATGCTGCGTGGCCGCCTCGACGTCGATATTGTCCACGCCCACGCCGGCGCGGCCCACGACGCGAAGTTTCGGCGCGGCTTCGATGACCTTTTTCGTCACCTTGGTTTCCGAGCGCACGATCATGGCCACGACGTCGGAGACGAGCGGCAACAGTTCCGCCTCGGACAGCCGCTTCGGGAGCACCGTCACCTGAAATTCAGGGCGTTGCTGCAAAAGCGTTATTCCTTTGGGTGAGATTGGGTCGCAAACGAGCACTTTCATAAATTGGAATGCGGAGTCTAGGGAAAGCGCCGGACCCGGTCAAATAGGGAAACGACTTCCCCGACAGTCATCGGCTTGGCTTATGGCGTTCATAACCTGGCAAAGGCGGGAGATACAAGTTTGAAGAGGGAACATCGAACATCGAACATCGAACATCGAACATCGAACATCGAACATCGAACATCGAACATCCAACATCGAACATCCAACATCCAACATCGAACATCCAACATCCAACATCCAACATCCAACAATCCAACAATCCATCAATCCAACAATCCACCAATCACCCTCGCAAGCGTTTCCGGCTGCGGTCGAGCGCCGTCCTTTTGTTCGCGCGCCTTGCGTCCGGTTTTACGGCTGGTATGATGACGCCGTGCCCAAAGCAGTCCTAAGATTTCTGCCTCGCCGCACCTTGCTGGCGGTCCTGTTCCTGCTCGCCGTCTCCCGGGCTTCGGCTTCGGGAAATGATTGGTTTGCGCGCGCGTGGCGATCCGACGAAGGCTTGCCGGACAATAACGTCGCGGGCATCGCCCAAACTCCCGACGGCTTTCTGTGGGTGGGAACGGTGGGCGGACTGGTGAGATTCGACGGCGCTCGGTTTGAGGAATTTTCCCCGCTCAACGTCGAGAATGTGCCCAGCCGCGGCATTCGCACTTTGTTTCTCGATCACAACGGCGTGCTCTGGCTTTCGATGGACCGCGGAATCGTGGTCCGTGCGGAGCCTGCTTCGGCGAAAGCATACGCCACCCGGGAAGGATTGCCGAATTACACGCAGGTACAGGTCTTCGCGGAAGACGCCGAGGGCACGGTCTGGATGGCTTTCGGCTCGCGGCGGAATCTCGCCTATTTCAAGGATGGGCGCGTGACGTTGATAGGCGCGGCGGAGGGCATTCCCTCCGGCCAGGGCTGGATCGCCACGGATTCCAAAGGCGAGCTGTGGCTGGCCAAAGGCGGGCACTTGAGCGTTTATCGCAGGGGAAAGTTTCAGCCGATGAAGGACTATCCCCAGACCGGCTTCGTGCGGATTGCCGCCGCGAGGACGGGCGGGCTCTGGATTGCCTCCGCCTCGAGACTCTGGAGATATCGCGCGGGCGGCGACTTGGAACCGGCGGGTGAATTGCCGCCGGGAGTTTCCGTCTCGGCCCTGCTGGAGGACCATACGGGCGCGCTCTGGATCGGGACGCTGGCCAACGGTTTGTTCCGGCGCAACGACAGCGGGGTGGAAAACATGCCGTCCTCCCATCGCGAAATCGAATCTCTCTTCGAAGGGCTCGAGGGAAATATCTGGGTCGGCACCTACGGCGGCGGATTGGACCGGCTCCGGCCGCGCGCAGTGGAATTGGAGGGAACGGAGGAGGGCCTTCCATTCGAGTCGGTGCGCTCGGTGACCCATGAGTCATCCTCCGGTGCGATCTGGGTAGTCACCCAAAACGGGCTGCTCGCGCGGAACCTGGGCACCAATTGGTCGGTGATTTCGCGGATGACCAACTGGCCGGGCGGCATACCGCTGTGCGCCGCGGGCGACGCGACCGGCGCGATCTGGATCGGCACGAGTGACCACGGTCTGCTACGCTTCCAAAACGGCCAGTTCCAAAACTGGCGCGTGCGCGACGGGTTGGCGTCCGATCATGTCCAGGGCCTGCTGGTCACGTCATCGGGCGATTTGTGGATGATGTTCCTCAACCGCCTGCAACGATTCCACCAGGGGCAATTCCAGACCGTTGATCTGCCCACCGGCACGCGTTATCTCCGCAGCATTGTCGAAGACACGTTCGGCACCGTGTGGGGCGCCAGTTCCGAAGGCCATTTGTTTTCCATTCGCGACGGAGTCGTTACCGATGAAAGCCTGCGCGTGCAGGGGGACATCAGTTCCATCCATGGTCTGTATGCGAGTTCCGACGGCGCGTTGTGGATCGGCTACGCCGGCGCGGGTCTCGGGCGGTTCAAAGGCGGCAAATATGCGCGCATCACGACCAAGCAGGGATTGCACGATAATTTTATTTCCCAAATCATCGCGGACAAACTCGATCGCCTGTGGCTCGCGGGAAACGGCGGCATCTTTCAAGTCTCGATGCGAGAATTGTCGCGCGTGGCGGATGACCTGGCGGAGGGCCGCAAATCCCGGTTGCGCTCGGTTGTTTACGGGCGGGCCGAGGGCTTGCCCAGTCTGCAGCCTACTTACGATACCGTCCCTTCGACCACGCGCAGCCTGGACGGCCGCATTTGGATGGCCATGCGCACCGGGCTGGCGGTGGTGCACACCGAAAATATCCGCGATAACCCGAACCCGCCGCCCGTGCTGGTCGAACGCGTCCTGGTGGATGACGAGCCCGTGGCGGTGTACGACAGTAAATCGCCGCTGCGCGATCCCGACTTGCGCGACCTCACGGACCTGCACCAAAACCATCGTCCGCTGCAAATCAAAGCGAATTATCGGCGGCTGGAAATCGATTTCACCGCTTTGAGTTTTCTCGCGCCGGAAAACGTGAACTTTCGCTACCGGTTGGAAGGTTTCGAGGACAAATGGACCGAAGCGGGCACCGAACGCAGGGCCACCTACGCCCATCTAAGCTCCGGCAATTATGTGTTCCATCTCATTGCCTGCAATAATTCCGGCGTCTGGAACGACGTGGGCGCGAAACTCAATTTCGCCGTGCAGCCTTTCCTGTGGGAACGTTGGTGGTTTCAACTGACGATCCTTGCCGCCTTCACCCTCTGCATCATAGCCATCGTCCGCTACGTGTCCTTCCGCCGCCTCCGCAACCAGGTCCGGCTCCTGGAACAACAAACCGTGCTGCACAAGGAGCGCGCCCGCATCGCGAAGGATATCCATGACGACCTCGGCGCCAACCTCACGCAGATTGCGCTCTTGAGCGAGCTCACGCGCCAGGACATGGCCGCCCCGGAAAAAGCCGGCGGTCACATCGAGAAAATTTCCGCCACCGCCCGCCAGGTGATGAAGTCGCTGGATGAAATCGTCTGGGCCGTCAATCCCCGCAATGACACGCTGCCGCACCTGGTCGATTACCTGGGCCAGTTCACCCTCGATTTTCTGCGCGCGCCCGGCATCCGCTGCCGCCTGGATCTGCCGGAACACCCGCCGGAATTCAATGTGCCGGCGGATATCCGCCACAACCTGTTCCTCGCCGTCAAAGAAGCGTTGAATAATATCGTCAAGCACGCCGGCGCCCGGGAAGTGCGGCTCGGCGTGGATGTCTCGAACGGCAAACTGCGCGTGGTCGTGACGGACGACGGCCAGGGCTTCGAACAGCCCCCGCAGGACGCCTGGGCGGATGGACTGCGCAATATGCGCCAGCGGATGGCGGAAATTGGCGGCGATTGCGCCATTGAGAGCCGCTCCGGGTCGGGAACGACCATCACCTTTGACGTGCCGTGGCGGAATTGAGCTGGAATGTTGATTTCTTGCGGTATCCACGCCAAAAAGCGAGGAGGTCGGCGCGCGGGCATTTGGCTGGGAGTTCCGCGTTTACGCGGTTCCCGGACGGCCTGAAAACGAATTCCCAGCCAAAATGGGCCGTTTCCAGGATAAAGGGCGTCTACAACCTTTGTTCAATTGAACCGATCCCGCATTTAAGACAGACTGGAAGCCGATTGGAAATGAACACGCCTATAACGGTGGCAATCGTCGAGGACAATCGCGGGACCCGCGAGGGGCTCGTCGAGTTGCTCGGCCGTGCGCCGAACCTGCAGTGCGTGGGCGCGTACGGCAGCGGTGAAGACGCCGTGCGCGAACTCCCGGCGCGGCAGCCGAAAGTGGTGCTCATGGACATCAACCTGCCCGGCATGAGCGGCGTGGAATGCGTGGCGCGCTTGAAAGAATGCCTGCCGCAATCCCTGGTCCTGATGCTGACGACGTACGAAGAGAGCGATTTGATCTTCGCCTCCTTGCGGGCCGGAGCCAGCGGTTACCTGCTCAAGAACATGCATCCGGCGGAATTGACGCAGGCGGTGGAACAAGTCCACTCCGGCGGCGCGCCGATGTCCATGCAGATCGCGCGGAAAGTGGTGAACCATTTTCAGCAGATAAAACAGCCCGCTTCCGAGATGGAGAAATTGACCAAGCGGGAGCTGGAAATTCTCACGCTGCTGGCCAAGGGTTATCTCTACAAGGAAATCGGCGAACACCTCGGCATCACGCTGAGCACGGTGCGCGCGCACTTGCACACGATTTACGAAAAGCTTCACGTCCAATCCCGCACGCAGGCAGTTTTGAAATTCCTGGAACGGTAACGGAGATTGACCGGTGCGCGCCGTTCCGGCGCAGGCACCCCATTTACTTTTCGAGCGTCCTGGACGACATTTCCGGCTAGCACACTTATGGAAGTTTATTTCAAAGCATTGATTTCAAAAGAAGCTTCGCTGGAAAAATTGGTGGATGACCTGGAAAGGGTGGTCCAGGGCACCGACGACTTTGCGAAGTCGATCGGCGTGAACCTGGCCGAGCCGCACACGGAAATGGCGCGCCGCCTCCTGCAGTTGAAAGAACGTTGTCAGCGCCTCAACCAGGAAATCATCGCCCAGGCGCAAGCCACGGACCGGCTGGTGAGAATGCATCCGTATCCATTTATTGCAGTAGCGGCGGTGCTCGGATTACTCGCGGGCGCGAAACTTTGCGGAAGAGATTAATTAAGCCTGAAAGCGGCGCCGGAGGAGCGCCGATTTGCCATCGGCTTACCGGCTGAACCAAAAACCGCTCTACTTTTTCATCGGCACCAGGCAGGTCACCACGGTGCCTTCCGGGTCGCCGGGTTTTATTTCCAGGGACGCGCCAATGAGGTTCGCGCGGTAATTCATGATGCGCAAACCCATGCCGGCATTCCGCCCCACCACCGAGGGAAACGGCGCGCCGCTGCTGCGGATGGTGAGCGCCAGCCGGTTCGATCCGTTGGTGAGCTGAATGCTCACCTGCTTCGCCTTGCCGTGTTTGATGGCGTTGGTCAGGGCTTCCTGCGTGATCTTGTAAAGCTGCTTGACGGTGTTGCTTTCCAGCGGCGGGATAGCCTCATCCGTTTTGAAGCGGCAGGAGATGCCAAAAGAATCTTTCACGTGGCTGGCTAATTTTCCGATGGCGGACGGCAAATCGTTTTCGCTGAAGTCCAATGTGGCCAGGTCGCGGGCCAGGTCGCGGGCGTGGCTCATGGCCTGTTCGAGCAATTCGTGAATTTTCCCCGCGTCCCCGGATTCCGCCGCGCGTTGTTTGGCGAGCCGTAATTGCAGGCCCTTGGCCATCAGCGCCACCCCGGCCAGTTTCTGGCCGAGATCGTCGTGCAAATCGAGGCCGATGCGGCGCCGTTCCTTTTCCGTGATATCAAGCAACTCGTGCTCGAGCCGGCGGCGCTCGGCAATTTCCGATTTCAGCCGCGAGTTGGCCGTGGAAAGATCCGCCGTGCGCTCCTGCACGCGGCGTTCCAATTCCTCATGCGAGCGGCGCAATTCGGCCTCGGCCTTTTTGCGTTGCGTGATGTCGGTGATGGAACTGAGCCAGCCGCTCACGTTGTCAAAACTGTCGCGCAAGGCGGTCACCAGCACGAGCACATCGAAACGCTCGCCCGAGTTGCGGCAAAACCGCAGTTCAAAACCATCCGCCGAGGTGCTGCCTTGAATCACCTTTTCCATCGAGCGGGTGATGTTGCCGACTTCCTCGTCCGGCCAATAAGGGAACGGGGCTTTGGCGCCGATCAATTCGGTTTCGCTCCAGCCGACCATTTCACAAAAGGCGGGATTAACGTAGGTCAGCTTGCCGTCGAGGTTCAGGACCACGATGCCGGAGGGAATGGAATTTTCAATGGCCGACCGGAAAGCGTGTTCCTCCCACAACTTTTTCTCCGTCATTTTCCGCGCGCGGCGGACTTCGGCGTCGCGCAACTCGCGTTCCACCGCCGGGCCGAGCCGCGTGAGATTGTCCTTCATCACGTAGTCGTGCGCGCCGGCCTTCATCGCGGCCACGGCGGTGTCGTCCGTGATGTGTCCGGAAACGATGATGAACGGCAGGTCGAGTCCCTTTTCCTTCACCAGCGCCAGCGCGCTCAAGCCGTCGAACTGCGGCATGACGTAGTCGGCGATCACGACGTCCCAATCCGGGGATTCCAAAGCATTGCTCAGGCCTTCGGCGCTCTCCACCCGATCGCACTGGACGGAGAAGCCGGTGCGCTGCAAGGCAAGTTCCAGGAGCGCGGCGTCGTTTTCCGAGTCTTCAACCAGCAGCACCCGCAATGGCCTCGTCATGTTCATTTTTGTGTCGGCACGGGTTGGTTCAGCATGAGCCAATATAGCCCAAGTTGGCCAATCGCATCCATGAAAGCGGCGAAATCCACGGGCTTCTGGACGTAGCTGTTGGTGCCCAGCTCGTAACCGTGGATGACATCGCGTTCCTCGTTGGACGAGGTCAGGATCACGACCGGCAACAGGCGCGTGCGTTCGTCGGCGCGGACGCGGCGCAATACCTCGAGGCCGTCGACTTTCGGCAACTTCAAATCGAGCAACACCACCAACGGCAGTTCCCGCACATCGCGCCCGGCATGGGCGCCGGTGCCGAAAAGATAATCCAGCGCCTCGACGCCGTCGCGAGCCACGACCACCTCGTTGGCCACATTATGTTTCTTCAACGCGCGCAATGTGAGGTACTCGTCATTGGCATTGTCCTCCACCAACAGAATCGCTTTGCGGTTCATACAAACATCTCGAATGCTAATTAAAAAACCCTTTCGCCGGGGGCAAGGTGAAATAAAACGTCGCCCCGGCATTTACTTTCGCCTCCGCCCACACCTTGCCGCCATGACGGTTGATGATGCGTTGCACGATGGCCAGGCCGACTCCGGAGCCGGCGAATTCGGCGGCCGAATGCAGCCGTTGGAACACGCCGAACAATTTCGCCGAGTAAGCCATGTCAAAACCCACCCCGTTGTCCCGCACGAAAATCGGCGAGCTTTCGCCGTTCCCCCGGCCGAACTCGATGCGCGCACCCGGCTGCTTGCGCGTGAATTTCCAGGCGTTGCGCAGAAGGTTGTCCAGCACCTGGCGCAGGAGCCGTTCGTCGCCATCGGCGAGGATGCCGGGTGAAATGGCAAATTCCACCTGGCGGCCCGGCTCCGTCTTGACCAGTTCGCCGGCGATTTCCTGCGCGATGAGGCTCAGGTTGATTTCGGCCCGTTGCAGTTCGCTGCGGGTCACGCGGGACAACTTCAACAGGTCCTCGATCAGCTTGTCCATTTGCAGGCCGGCGTCGCACGTACGCCGCAGGTAATCCTGTCCGCGCGCGTCGAGTTGCGATTGGTATTGCTCCAGCAACACTTCACTGAAGCCCCGCACCGTCCGGAGGGGCGCGCGCAAATCGTGCGAGACGGAATAACAGAACGCTTCCAGCTCCTTGTTGGTGCCTTCCAATTGTGTCGTCCGCTCGCGGACGCGCCGTTCGAGTTCGGCGTTCAATCGGCGGAACTGCTCCTCGGCCGTCTTCCGTTCCGTCACTGCCGCCGCCAGCAAAAGAGCGGTCAGCGTGGCCACGCAAATATACATCTGGAGCAATAACATCGAATTGTTCTGGCTCGTTATCGCAAAAGGGCCGAGGCCGTGCCACGTGCCATTGATGGCGAGGCAGGCCATGACCAGGACGAACGCCACCGCGCCGCGCGCCCCGAATCGCAGGGCCGCCCAGACGAAAATAGGAAGATACAAAAAGCCCAGCGGAGAATGTTTCGCGGCAAACGGAGTCAGGCTCGAAAAATTAATCACTGAAACCAGCAGCAACGAAATTAGCAGCACCAGCGCTTCCATGGTCCGGTGAATGCCAAAGCGGGCGGGCAGCCTGGCCCGCCAAACCAAAATCAGAGGCGCCGCCAGCACCATTCCCACCATGTCACCCATCCACCACGTCAGCCAGGCGGCAAAGTAGGTTTGTTTGGCCAAAAAACCGCATGCGAGCAGGGTAAGCGTGCCGATCGTGGCACCGATGGCCGTGCTCAAAATGCCGGCCAGGAAAGTATAACGGAAGACGTCGCCGACCCGCTGAAAAGCCTTGCACCCGCTGGCGAACCGGTTCACCAGCCAGGCTGCCGCCACCACTTCCAGTGTGTTCCCGCCCGCGATACCGGCTGAGTCTAGAAATCTCAATCCGTAAGCTGCGCTCGCCGGGGCGGCGGTGAGGTTTACCAGCAAAGCGCCAATAAAAACGGCGGGCCAGAATCTAATGCCCCAAATCAGCAGTCCGGCGAGCGCAATGCCGGCCGCCGGCCAGATCGGCGAAATGCTTGCATGAATGTTGGCCAGCTGTAAACCCAGTTTTCCCGCGGCAAAATAAAACGCTGCCAACGCGACGATCCGTAGCGGGTTGGAAATGACTGGCTTCACTTGTGACTGAATATAATAGCCGCGGGAAAAGATAAACCCTTTAGTTCGCACCGCATTGGGTGTGAGCCGAAGCCTCGCTTTTCTGGTTGGCCGCAACACATTGCCGGCCAAACGCATCCGGACAATGTCATCTTGTTGCAAAGGATACACTTTCTCTGGCGGTGATCATCATTATCATTCTCCTAAACGCCGACGCCCGCACCCATAGGGTGAGAACCCCATTAAATCCATTTACGACCCGCGATTTCCGACTTACGATTCACCGGAACCAAGAGCGCAGCAGCTCAAAAACTCGAAACTCCTAACCCGAACCAACGATGACGCGGCTGGACGTTCGTAAAACTTACAAGCTCTACATCGGCGGAAAATTTCCCCGCAGCGAAAGCGGGCGCTATCTGCCCGCCCGCTCGCAACGCGGCGAGCACCTCGATAATTATGCCCACGCTTCGCGCAAGGATTTCCGGGACGCCGTGACTGCCGCGCGCGCCGCCGTGGACGGTTGGGGCAAGGCGAGCGCTTATAATCGCGGGCAAATTCTCTATCGCGCGGCCGAGATGCTGCAAAACCGCGCGCCGGAACTGGTCGGTGAAATCACCCGGTCCACGGGCGCGAACGCCGCGAAATCCAAGCGCGAAGTGGCCACCGCCATTGACCGGTTGGTGCATTTCGCGGGCTGGACGGACAAGTATTCGCAGGTGTTCAGCAGCGTGAACCCGGTGGCCAGCCCGCATTTTAATTTCACCATGCCCGAGCCGACCGGTGTCGTGGCGGTGCTCGCGCCGGACGAACCGCCGCTGCTCGCGCTGGTGTCCCTGGTGGCGCCGGTCATTTTGAGCGGCAACGCAGCTGTGGTCATCGCGTCGGAAAAATTTCCATTGCCGGCGGCGACCTTCGCCGAAATTCTCGCGACCAGCGATCTGCCGGGCGGCGTGGTAAATCTCCTGACGGGCAAGCGCGCCGAACTCGTGCCGCACATCGCCGCTCACATGGATGTGAACGCCATCGTGGACGGGACCGGTGAGGTCGAACTCAGCGCCCCGCTCCAACGCGGCACCGCGATGAACCTGAAGCGCTATGCCGATCACTCATTGTCGTCCGCCGATTGGTTCTCGCCGAAAGCCGAGGACCCGTACTGGATCCTGGACACAATCGAGTTCAAGACCGCGTGGCATCCGGTCGGGGTGTGACTCGATAGAACACTGATGAAAAAGATTCCTTCTTGAGGCTCCGCAATACATTAAAGCATTAGCTTTTGCTCTTTACTTTTTTGTAAAGAATTCTCGCCCTAATTTGCGGAGTCTCCCAGACAAATCCTTCGGAACTCCAAACATCATCTTTCTGCCCACTTTTATCTTTTCGACAATCCCGCGCGTCTCAAGATCAAGCAAATCAGTCCGAGCAGTTTGATAAACAATATTATGACTACTTTTGTGACTTTCTATGGAGTAGCGACCATATGGATGCTTTAAGGCGTGCCGAATCAGATCGACTTGCCTGTGATTAAATAGATCCAAAGCATGGATTTGGGATTCAAGTTCCCTCGTTTCCAATGATTTGCGATCAATGTAGACGTGCAATTCCTCGATTGCTTTCTGGATAACTTTGGTTTGAGCAACAATAAAATATGTCAAATCATTCTCGTCTGTTTCTGTGTAAAGGAATGAACGACCATATTTGATTGGTGCTTTTCGAAGGATGGTTGAAATTGAAATGAATTCGAATAACCAATATCCATTATGCAGCATGGCCCAATAAAAGAGAGCCCGCGCCGTCCTCCCATTGCCGTCCCAGAAGGGGTGATCATACGCCAGCCAAAAATGCAATATAATGGCTCGAATGACCGGGTGGATAAAAAAATTTGGCGTTTTCTCATTCGCAAAATCGCACATTGCATTGAGCCTCTGCTCTAATTCTTCTGCTGCGGGAGGATCATGAAAAATGTCTCCTTCGTCGTTGCCAACAAAACGTTTCTCCTCCACCGTGCGAAAACGTCCGGCGGCAGTTGCATCGGGAAGCGTTTTTTCTGTCACTAACTTATGAATTTCAAAAACCATCTGCGGTGTCAGCGGTTCACCCTTTAACTTTGTAATTTTCTGCATGGTAACAAAGTTATTCAAAATCATCTGCTCATCCGTATCGCGCGGCGCACGTCCCGTTCGAATCATTTCTTTAGCGGCTTCGCGAGTCGTCGTCGCCCCCTCAAGTTGGCTGGATGTTATCGCCTCCTCCATCAACGATCGAATCAAATATTTGTCCTTGGTTTGGGGGTTTGTAATCGGCTCAGGTACCCCTATGGTCGCTCCTGCACCCATATCAATCACATGAAGCTGCTGTGCCACTATCTCAGGAACGCAAAATACGAAAGGCTTACCTGATTTATCTTTTAAGGAAATCGGCTTTAAAACTCCATGTCGTTGTAATTTTACAGCTGCCCACAGTTCCTCGGGTGTGTAGCCCTCGACTTTGTGGTGTTGCAATTTATCCCAATGAAGGTAACGTCGGACAACCAGCGGATTGTCTGCTAGCGACATCATTTTTTGAATGTTAGAACTATTTAGTTCTTTCAGAACCTTTTCAAAAGTCGCTGGTATTTTCGGGATTTTCACTTAATTTAAATACTAATTTATATTAGATTAGTATTTAATTAGTAATTATCAACTACTAATTTAATTATTTTTAGTTTAATTTTAGTAAATCAAAATTTACCACAATATGCTGTAGATTAAAAAAATACCCGCTATTAGACGTATGACTCGGACAACGTAAAATCCTTTCCGGATCCACAGGCCGCATTTTTACCCGCTTGCGCGGCTCTCGACAGCAAAGCATACTTCGCCCGAATTTTTAACTATGAATACAGCACCCATCCGAGTCGCGGTCACCGGCGCTGCCGGGCAAATTGGCTATTCACTTCTGTTCCGCATCGCCTCCGGCGCGATGTTCGGGCCGAACCAGCCGGTCATCCTGCATTTGATTGAAATTCCGGACGAGAAAGCCATGGCGGCGCTGCAAGGCGTCTGCATGGAGCTCGACGACTGCGCATTCCCGCTGCTCAAAGGCATTGTGCCCACCTCGAACCTCGATGA
>Ga0105240_10011510_pt1 | contig 12313 bp, 12 predicted proteins | sample KBSC54metaG_FD_80426 | JGI IMG/M metagenome (GOLD analysis project Ga0105240, IMG submission 80426) | Corn rhizosphere microbial communities from Kellogg Biological Station, Michigan, USA - KBS C5-4 metaG | ecosystem: Host-associated > Plants > Roots > Rhizosphere > Soil | place: Michigan, USA...
CAGCTCGCGATGCGAGCGCTGAATCGTGATCGGCCTCACAATAAGCACACACTTCAGTATCGCCCTCCGACTTGGCGGCAAGTCGCTCTGACGCAGGTCAGTGCTTGAAACCCGTCGCTATAAGTGAATACACGTTTGCCACATGAGTCATACAATCACCGTCCGTCTTGACGACGCTCTGGCTGATTGGTTCGAGGATACGTCGCGGCGTACCGGCAGGTCACAAGGCGAAATCATCCGAGAGCAGCTCGAACGGGCGCGAGCGGAGAAAAAGCAAAGCCGATTCATGCGGCTGGGGGGCTGTATCGACGGCCCGCGAGAGCTGTCCTCCCGCAAGGGCTTTTCCAAGCGATGAAGGGCATCGCAGATACGGGCTTGCTTGTCGGCTTCGCCAACCGACGAGACCAGCATCCCCAGTGGGCAGTATCCGTTGCCAAGCAGGTAAGCGAACCATTGCTGACCTGTGAGGCAGTGGCCGAAGCGGCATTTCCCCTGGGTAGTTGTTCGGTGGTCTTCGACGTGGTGAGCGACGGCCTCGTAGCGCTGGCGTTCGACTGCACGAAGCATCTGCTGCAGCTGCAGGGCCTGGCGAAGCGCTACGCGGATCGAAAGCCGGACGTGGCTGATTTGTGCCTCATCCGCATGAGCGAGCTGCACCCCAAACTCCCCGTGATCACAGTCGACCGCGAGGACTTCAGGGTCTACCGCAGAAATAAGCGCGAAGTCATTCCGCTCATCTGTCCGACCAGCGACTGACCCGTCAGGGGCTGGCTGCGACACCGTCGCGGCACTGCCGCCTCAGGCTCGAAACGCGCGCTGGAAGCGTATCAGCGAGGCGCACAGCTGCCTCGATCCAAATCTAACTAATGGATATAACATATTGAAAGAAAATAAGAATCTGGTTCCACGGAGTGGACTCGAGCCCGGCGTGCAAGTCTCTGACGCCGCGTATCGGTTCTGATTGCTGGTCAACTGTTACCCGCAAACTTACCCATGAAATTCTGGGCTGGGGCAAGAGCGTGTGAGAAGCGGTGATACGGCGTGACGAGCTCGCGTGCCGGATCTCCTGAGTGAGTTGGCTCCTGTTCTATGGCACGCTGTTGATCTGACAGTGTGCGTTGGTCTTTCGGCGCCGTGTCGGCCACGCTGAGCTCGGGCCAGTCTGCGCCGCCTATCCAGTGTCGACCGTCGAGCCATACTGTACGTGCCTCCAACGTGCATCGCTGACGTACAGTCGTCGGTTGATAGGCAAATCCCAATCACTGATAATTCGCCGCGATCGAGGAGGCGCGATGGCGAAGGACTCCGGCATTGAATGGACGCATCACACTTTTAACCCCTGGTGGGGTTGCGTCCGCCTCACGCCCGCTTGTGCTCATTGCTATGCCGATTCTTGGGCGCGCCGGGTTGGCTTGAACCTCTGGGGAGGCGATGCCCCCCGCCGATTCTTCAGTGATGCCCACTGGCGCGAACCGCTCAAATGGAATGCCGAAGCGGCGCGCATCGGCACTCGCGCTCGCGTGTTCTGCGCATCCATGGCCGATGTCTTCGAACCTCGTGCTGACCTCGATCCGTGGCGCGAAAAACTTTGGGGTGTCATCGAAAAAACGCCGTACCTCGACTGGCTCTTGCTGACAAAGCGACCCGGACATATCAAGAACGTTTACCCCTGGGCGCGCGAACGGCGCGACAACGTTTGGCTCGGCACGACGGCCGAAAACCAGCGATGGGCCGACCGTCGCATCGAGAGATTATTGTCCGTCGATGCGCGCGTCCGCTTCCTATCCTGTGAGCCACTTCTTTCCGCGATCGACCTGACGCCTTGGCTGAAGCAAGGACACATCGACTGGGTCATTGCCGGCGGTGAGAGTGGCGGGGAGGCGCGCCCCACGCACCCAAATTGGATTCGCTCTCTCCGCGATCAATGCTCGACTCACAGCGTTCCTTTCCATTTCAAACAGTGGGGACACTGGAGCCCCGAAGCGCAAGGGGAGCCGGCGAAGAAGATCATCGAGCTTCACGACGAAGCCGGTAGACTCGAGCGCCTTTCCTGGCGCCCGAAGAAACTCAGTGGCCGGCTCCTTGATGGCCTCATCTATGACGGGTACCCGCAATCAGCGTAGGGAATTGGATCATGGCAGCAGGGATGAAGAAGACAGACAATCCGTATCCTCTCGATCCACCGATCCCGCCCGACCCGCACCCTGCCTTACCTGTTGAGCGCGGTCCGAAAGACGAGGGAGTGGGCGTGTGGGTGCCTGAGGAAAAGCACCGCCTGCTATGGGAGTACTTGGACGCGAGCCGCTTTGCCTGGAGAAGATGGCCGAACCGCATCTTCATAGATCCTTTTGCGGGGCCAGGTCGTCTCCAGGTCAAAGGCGAGTCGTTTAGTCGCCCCGGTGGCGCCGTCCTTGCATACTTGGCCCTCGAAAAAGGCGCTGCGTTCACCAGCATCTTCGTAGGGGATCTGGATGGCGAGCGGGCGATCGCGTGCGAACGACGCCTGAGCGCGATCGGGGCTACTGCCAAGGCCTTCCCGGGATCAGCTGCCACCACGGTGAGCGAAATGGTTGCCGCGATTCCTCGGAACTCGCTCTGCATGGCATATGTCGACCCCTACAGTCTTGAGCACTTGTCGTTCGCTGTGCTTCGCACCCTGAGCGCGCTTCCGAAGCTCGATCTCGCGATCAACTTCTCGACGATGGATCTGCAACGCAATGTCGAGCTCGAATTCGATCCGGACCGGGATCGTTTCGATGGCGCAGCGCCGGGTTGGCGCCAAAACCCCGCGATCTGCAGCGCTAGCAGGCAGAACGCCAAACTAGAATTCTTTCGGTACTGGCTGAACCTCGTTCAGGGTCTTGGATTCAAGCATAGTGCTCAGATGCCCACGATTCGAAATACGAGTGGCCATGGCATCTATCGCCTATGCTTCTTCTCGAGACATTCGTTTCCGGATCGAATCTGGAGCGACGTCGCGCGAGACCCCAATCGGCCGCTGTTTGATGAATAGAGTTGCTATCCATCCTGCCGCGAGCTAGGCGGAGGGCCGTACGATTGCAGCACAGACTCTCGGCAGCTCGCTCAGAGTTCGAGAAGACTAAGTGGCAAAGCATGACATTGGTCAATGTGAGACCTGTGGTGAGAACTTCACCTACCAGCTGATTCACAACGGCTTGAACGAGTCCGCGTTCGCCTACTGCAACCGCTGCGGCTGCACCGCACTCCTTACCAACATCTTGATGCGCAGGCGTTCCGGCTCTTGGATGAGATGAAACGCGAATGAACGACAACGGCTTGCGGGGAGACCACCTACGATCCCCGTCAAACACCCCAACCTGACCGGGTTCGAGTCACACATCGTGAAGGCTCTATTCGGCATCATCGGTTCAACCGTAGGGGCAGTCTTCGGGGTCATTGCTGCGCTAGCGCTCGTCAGGCTGCTGGGTGACGGGGTTTCCCCAGACTCTTCAGGGCCTTGAGCAGTTGGCTCAACTCAGGGACCCACCGTCCCCCGAACCGCGGAGCTTCCCTCCCAGCTTCAGCCTCCCCGATCGCAGTGGACTCCTTGTGAACGTCCAGGCCGACGAACGTAGTGATACTCTTATTCACGGGTCTGCCTCCTCTGAATGTTGCGGTCAACACGCCTCGCGGCGTTTCCGCATGTGGCTCGGCGCACCTCGGTGCGCAACCCACGATACTGGAGGCAGACCTTTTCCCCTTAATTCTCCGCATCGCCTGAACTCCTCCGAGTCAGGCCATGATGACTAGACCGCTGATAGCGACTTGGTGTGAAAGCCTATTTCCATGTACGAGAAGCGGACGTCGGTGTCAGGCGCGGCCTCTCCGATGTCGGCTCCCTGCGCCTCGCGTGATCTCAGCTCATCCAGATAATTCGACCAAGCTTGCATCATCACGCGTCGCACTGTAGGTGCTGCGCGTAGTTGTAGTGGCGACGCACGGCGTTCGAGGTTCCGTGCGCCATCTGGACCTGAGTGGTGAGTCGCATGGCGTCCATTGAAAGTGACGGCAGACGCCCCATTGTGACCGTCTGATCAGTTCCCCGGAGCGCGTTCACAAGCACCCCGGCCGCCGCTCAAAAGAACCAAAACATCGTCAGGAAAAGTTACCCACATCCGCGCCGCAGACTCGAATTGAAGCCCGAGCGGCTCAATCAGAGATTTGCCCACAGGGCCAGCGACTTACCCCGCTTCGCCCAGATCAACTATAGTGCGCGGCTACATCGACGGGCCGTTCCGGCCCTAGGAATATCAGTCTAAGTGTTTGAAAGAAAAAGAGAATTTAGTATGGTGCCCGGGAGAGGACTCGAACCTCCACGGAGTTACCCGCTAGTACCTGAAACTAGTGCGTCTACCAATTCCGCCACCCGGGCAGGGCAAGGGGAAGGCCGTCGAAGGCGGCGAAATCTACGCACCGGGTCGGGAGCTGTCAATTGAGCGCGCGCAGAACCAAGTTCGGGCGCCGCGACCGCAATGACCGCTCCCGGGCCAGGCCGGGCAAGGCCGCCCATCAGGGCGACTCGCACCATGGCCGGTCGCGCGGCGGATCGCGCAAGACCAAGGTGGAAGCGAGGAGCACAGCAGCGCGGAACAAGGGCGGCTCGAAAGGCGGGCCGGCAGCAGGTCCGGCGCCGAAGACCGGCAGCATCGTAGAGGGCACCGTCAGCGCGAATCGGGCCGGTTACGGCTTCGTGCGCGTCGATGGAATGAAGGACAGCGTGTTCCTTCCGCCCAATCAAATGCGGGGTGTCATGCACGGGGACCGGCTGCGTGTGCGCCTCGCTCGCGATGCGAGTGACCGCTGGCTGGGCACCGTGGAAGAGGTCGTAAGCCGAGGCGTAAGCGCGTTCCTTGCCACTATGGAAGTGCAGGGGCGCAGCGCGTGGGTGAACTCCGCAGACCGTCGATTGCAGTTGCGATGCGCGGTCGCTCACGCCGATCTGAATGGAGCGCGAGCTGGTGACTGGGTGATCGCTCGAATCACGAGGCACGCCACCCAGTTGCAGGCAGCGCAGGCCCGCGTTGAGAAACGCTTGGACCCTGACCGCCCGGTCGAGCTCGCAACGGAAACGGCGATCGCCCGGTTTGATCTCCCGCACGAGTTCTCGGCCGCGGCTTTGCGCGAAGCACAGGCTTGGGGTGATCGCGTCGACCCTGCGGAGGCAGACAGGCGTGAGGATCTGCGCACCCTGCCGCTTGTGACGATCGACGGAGAAGACGCACGGGACTTCGACGATGCCGTGTATGGAGAACCCCACCCCAGCGGCTTCCGTCTGATCGTTGCGATTGCGGACGTCAGCCATTACGTCCGACCGGGTACGGCCGTCGACGCCGAGGCGCGCGAGCGAGGCACGTCGGTTTACTTTCCGACCCGCGTCGTGCCCATGTTGCCGACCGCTTTATCGGATCATCTGTGCTCGCTGGCGCCGCATGTGGATCGTCTGTGCTTCGCCGCCGATATGATCATCTCGAAGCAGGGCGCGTTGAAGTCAGCGCGGTTCTATCCCGCGGTGATGCGCTCAGCAGCGCGGTTGACCTACACGTTGGCAAACGCGGCCCTGTTCGAGGGAAAACCGGCTGCGAGGACGGAGCTCGGCCCGCTGGTCGATCCACTTCTGGTCCTGGTGGACATCTACAGAGCCCTCTACAAAGCCCGCAACCGACGTGGAGCGCTGGACTTCGACGCGGCAGAGGCCGAGTTCGTCATCGATTCGGCCGAGCGCGTTCGCATGATCGAGCTGCGAGCACGCAATGATGCGCACCGCCTGATCGAAGAATGCATGATCATGGCGAACGTTGCCGTGGCCCAGGAGCTGGCCAAGGCACGCGTGCCGACGCTGTACCGTGTCCACGGACAGCCCGAGGAGATCAAGCTCGATCGGCTGGTCTCCATGTTGTCGGCACTCGGTATCGACGCGCAGCTTCCCGAAAAGGTCGCGCCTCGCGACCTGCAGGCGATTACCCGGCGCCTCGGTCACACGGCTGAGCGGCCGTTCGTCGAGTCGCTCATCGTACGTGCGATGCAACAGGCTGTGTATCAGCCAACCAACATCGGCCACTTCGGCCTGGCCCTCTCTCACTATGCGCACTTCACCTCGCCGATCCGGCGATACCCCGACCTCGTCGTGCATCGAACGCTGCGGGCGCTGCTGGGGGTTCCCGGCGCGGCGAGCGTGCGGTACGAGCCCGAAGCGTTGAGCGCGTTGGGGGAGAGCACTTCCAAGCTGGAGAAACGAGCCGACGAGGCGGATAGATTCGTCGGCACCTACCTGAAGTGCGCATACCTGAGGGAGCGCATCGGGCAAACCTTCCAGGGCCTCATCACCACGGTGGTGGAGTTCGGTTGCTTCGTGCAGATCCTCGACGTTTCGGTCGATGGACTGCTGCACATCGACCGGCTGCAGGACGACGAGTATGTGATGGACGACGACGGGCACGCCTGGGTCGGACGGCGGACGAAGCGGCGCTTGCGCATCGGCACTCATGTCCGAGTGATCGTGACTGCGGTGAATCCCATTGAGGGGCTCATCGATCTGGAGCTGGCGGAAGACGCGTGAAAGCCGCCGACACTGTTTACGGCCTGCATGCCGTGCGCGTGATGCTCGAGCGTCATCCCGAACGTGTGGTGTCGGTGCGCCTGTCAGAGCGGCGCGACGACCCGCGTGTTCGGGGGATAGAGGAATTGGCTCGTCGGCACAACCGGCCGGTGCAGCGTGTAGACGCTCATTCGCTGAAGCAGATGTTGGGTGATGTCGCGCATCAGGGCGTGGTCGCTGAAATCGCTTCCCTGCCTGCCTGGACCGAGGACACTCTGCTCGCCGCGCTCTCGGCACCGTCGAGTACCGCTCCTCCGTTATTGCTTGCGCTGGACGGCGTGCAGGACCCGCACAATCTCGGCGCCTGTCTGCGTACCGCCGACGCCTGTGGAGCACTGGCTGTCGTGGTACCCAAGGACCGTGCGGCGCAGCTGACTCCCACCGTGCGCAAGGTGGCGGCGGGCGCGGCGGAGACGACTCCCGTAGTGGCGGTCACGAACCTGGTCCGCACTCTGAAGCTTCTCAAGGACGCTGGGCTCTGGATCGTCGGTGCCGATGCGGAGGGGCCGAGGGCGGCTCATGAAGTGGATCTGAAGGTCGGCATCGTCCTGGTGCTGGGCGCCGAAGGGGCAGGGCTGCGCCAGCTGACGCGTCAAACGTGCGACTGGATCGTGAGGCTCCCGAGCCTGGGAGCCGTCGAGAGCCTGAATGTGTCGGTCGCCGCGGCGATGCTTCTATATGAGACGGTGCGCCAGCGGACCGTAACCCCTTGATTCTGAAAGTAGCCTGAAATTCCCCCCACAATTGTGTATCCTTCGCGCCCCCGCGCAGGCCGTGCCTGCCGTGGGGCGGCAACCCGGGCCAGACCCCGCGGCGCCGTCTCCTTGCCGCACCCCGCAAGCCTCGCGATGGGGCGGCTGACCGAAATCCGTAAGGAGGACACATGAGGCACTACGAGATCGTATTCCTGGTCCATCCCGATCAGAGCGAGCAGGTGCCCGCCATGATCGAGCGCTACAAGGGCATGATTGCCTCGGGCGAAGGCCGCCTGCACCGTCTCGAGGACTGGGGCCGGCGCCAGCTCACCTATCCCATCGCCAAAGTCCACAAGGCGCACTATGTTCTGATGAACATCGAGTGCGATCAGAAGACGCTCGGCGAGCTGACCGGAGCCTTCCGGTTCAGCGACGCTGTGTTGCGTCATCTGGTGGTCAACATGGATGAGGCCGTGACCGAGCCCTCGCCGATGGCTCGTGCCGAGGACGAAGAGGGCGGCGACGGCGGCGGCCGCCGGCGAGAGCGCTCGCGTGACGACGCGCCCCCCTCATCGGACGACGACGACGGTCCGGTCGGCGATAACGCCTGACCCGCTGGCGACCCAGCGACACACCGTCACAGCAAACGCACAGCGCACAGGAAACTCAAATCATGGCCATGAGACAAGGTAACTCCGGCGGCGGCGGTGGTGGCCGCTTCTCCCGCCGCAAGAAGTTCTGCCGCTTCACCGCCGAGGGCGTGAAGTACATCGATTACAAGGATCTCGCGACGCTCAAGGGCTACATCACCGAGACGGGCAAGATCGTTCCGAGCCGCATCACGGGTACGAAGTCGTTCTATCAGCGCCAGCTCGCCGTTGCGGTCAAGCGCGCACGCTTCCTCGCCCTGTTGCCGTACACGGACCAGCATTGAGGCGCCACCGATGGACGTCATTCTTCTTCAGAAGGTTGCCAATCTCGGCAACATCGGCGACCGCGTAAAGGTCCGCTCCGGCTTCGGCCGCAACTTCCTGCTGCCCCAGGGCAAGGCGACGCTCGCCACGGCCGACAACGTCGCCAGGTTCGAGGCACGCCGCGCGGAGCTGGAAAAAGCCGCCCGCGAGCACCTGGTGTCCGCCAACGAGCGCGCCGAGGCGATGAAGGACTTCAAGCTGACCATTCAGGCCAAGGCCGGGACGGAAGGCAAGTTGTTCGGCTCGATCGGCACGGCCGACATCGCAGAGGCCTGCCAGAAGGCGGGCTTCAAGGTCGAGCGCAGCGAAGTGCGCATGCCCAACGGCCCGTTGCGCACCGTCGGCGATCACGTCGTCAATCTGCATCTGCATGCGGACGTCGACGTGCACCTGCCGGTGACCATCGTCGCCGAAGAATAGTCCGCCGCAGGGATGGCCAGTCCCGCCAAAGCACGCTCCGGAGCGATCGCCTTCGCGGACGCTCCGGCGCCGCCGCATTCCATCGAAGCGGAGCAGGCCGTCCTGGGCGGCCTGCTCCTGGATGCCTCGGCCTGGGACAACGTCGCCGACGTCGTCGGCGAGGCGGATTTCTATCGCAACGATCACCGCTTGATCTTCGGGGCGATCGGTGCGCTGGCCGGTAACGGCAAGCCCACCGACTTCGTCACCGTTTCCGAGCATCTCGAGCGCAGCGGCAATCTCGAAGCCGCGGGCGGCATTGCCTACCTGGGCACCGTTGCCCGCGAGACTCCCACTGCCGCCAATGTCCGCTCGTACGCCGAAATCGTCCGCGAGCGCTCGCTCCTGCGGCAGTTGATCAGCGCTGGCTCGGAGATCGCCTCCTCGGTATTCAACAATGACGGTCAGACCGCCCGCGAGCTGGTCGACAAGGCCGAGCAGCGCGTCTTCGAGATCGCCGAAGGCAGTACTCGTGGCAGCGGCGCTATTTCCGTGCGAACGATGCTCCCGCACGTCATCGATCAGATCGACGAGGCGCATTCCAACCCCGACAAGCTGCGCGGCCTGCCCTCCGGATTCGCCGAGTTCGACAAGAAGACCGGCGGTCTGAGGCCGGGAGACCTCGTGATCGTGGCGGGTCGGCCGTCGATGGGCAAGACGACTCTGGCGGTGAACATGGCCGAGTACGCGGCCGTTCACCAGGCCAACCGCGTCCCCGTCGCCATCTTCAGCATGGAAATGCCTTCCGAGCAGCTCATCACGCGAATGATCTCTTCCATCGGCGGCGTGCCGCTGGGCAACCTGCGCAGCGGTCGCATCTCCGATGATGACTGGGTGCGCATCACCAGCGCGACCAGCCAGTTGCAGGATGCCAAGATTTTCATCGATGAGACGCCGGCGCTCACGCCTACGGAGCTGCGCGCCCGGGCGCGGCGTGTGAAACGCGAGCACGGCCTGGGACTCGTGGTCGTCGACTATCTGCAGCTCATGCAGGTTCCGGGCACGAAGGAGAATCGCGCGACCGAGATCGGCGAGATCTCGCGCGGCTTGAAAATTCTCGCCAAGGAGTTGGCGGTCCCGGTGATTGCCTTGTCGCAGCTCAACCGCGCCGTGGAGCAGCGGGACAACAAGAAACCCGTCATGTCGGATCTGCGCGAAAGCGGCTCGATCGAGCAGGACGCAGACATGATCCTGCTGATCTACCGCGAGGAGGTCTATGACAAGGAGACCACCAAGAAAGGCATCGCCGAGATCGACCTTGCGAAACACCGCAACGGTGAGATCGGCACTTTCGTGTTGACCTTCCAGGGCCAGTACACTCGCTTCGCCAACTACGCGCCCGACTCGTACGCGGACGGCGTACTGCGGTGAGCGATGATTGCGCATCCGGACGCGCTGACGCGCCAAACCTGCTGCTCCTCGATCGCACCACGGCGGTAAGCGTGCGGTGAATCGACTCATCAGGGCCGTTATCGATGCGGGCGCGCTGCGGCACAACCTCAGAACGATTCGCGAACGGGCGCGTGGCGCGCGCGTGATGGCGGTGGTCAAGGCCAACGCCTACGGCCACGGCCTCGTGCCGACGGCGCTTGCTCTTGCGGAGTCTGATGCATTCGCGGTCGCTCGGTTGGAGGAAGGGCTGGCGTTACGCGCCGCGGGTATCATCCAGCCGATCGTCCTGCTCGAGGGGGTGTTCGCGCCCGAGCACGTGCTCGAAGCGGCGCGCCATGGGTTTGAGCTTGTCGTGCACGATCCCTTGCAGGTGGAGTTGCTGGAGGAATTCAGCGGCACGCATCGCTTCATCCTCTGGATGAAAATAGACACCGGAATGAATCGCCTCGGTTTCCGCCCCGAGGAGTTCGCTGGCGCGCTCGAGCGCGTGCAGCGCTTGCAGCCGGCGCCTCTGGAGATTCGGCTCCTGACCCATCTTGCGCGTGCCGACGACCAGGACGATCGCGTCACGCGCGCCCAACTCGCCCGCTTCAAGGAGACGACCCGGGGACTGGACTATGCGGTGAGCATTGCCAATTCGGCCGGCCTCTTCGGCAAGGTCCGGCTGGGGTGTGACTGGGTGCGTCCTGGGCTGGCGCTCTATGGTGCCTCGCCCTTTGCTGACCGCAGTGCCCGAGAGCTGGAGTTGCAGCCGGCGATGAGCCTGGAGACTTCCGTGATCGCCGTGAGGCGCGTGCCCCGAGGGGAAAGCGTCGGATACGGCGGCACGTGGCAGGCGGCTCGAGATTCGCACGTTGCCATCGTAGCCGCAGGGTATGGAGACGGCCTCGCCCGTGCCCTGCCCAGCGGCACCCCGGTGCTGATCGGCGGCCAGCGCGCGCCGCTCGTGGGCCGCGTATCGATGGACATGATTGCCGTCGATGTCACGGACCTGCAGCTGGCGCCCGAAGGCGGACGGGTGCACGTCGGGACACCAGTCGTGTTGTGGGGAGAGGACTTGCCGGTGGAGGAAGTCGCCCGCCACGCCGGCACGATTCCCTACGAGTTGCTTTGCGGAGTCAGCCAGCGCGTGCCGCTGGAGTTGCGCTAGCGGGCGTCACGTCCGCCGCCGGTCTCTCACCGTGGCGCGCACCGCCAGATCGCGCCCGCTCCGCGTGCACCCAATCGCGCCGACGAATCGCGCCGGTCCAGCACGCGCCCGCAACGCGCGTCGCCGGATCGCGCTGGCGCAGCACGAGCCCGCAACGCGCCGCCCGCTCGCCCAGGCTCGGGCCCGCACTGGCTACCCGATGGCCCGGCCCGGCGCGCGCCGAAGTCGGTCTAGTTCAGGAAGAACCCCATTTTCACGCCCGCCAGCTGAATGACATCGTTGTCGCTCAGCCGCTGGGCCTGGCCGCCGATCGGCGAGCCGTTGACGAGCGGGAAGTCGTCGCTCTTGCCGCTGTCCACGTGGACGATGAAGTAGCCTTCCGACCGGCGGGTGATCGCGGCGACCTGCACGCCGGGCCGCCCCAGGGTCGTGAGTGCTTTGTTGAGCTCCAGCTCGCGGCCCGCGAAGGCTCCCGAGAGGACCTGCAACTTCGCTTTCTTCACCGCCGTGCCGTTGAGGGCCGCGGGATCCAGCGCCCGGCTCTTGCCGGTCGCCGACAGGGAGGGGGAAGCTTTTTCCGCCGCTTCGCTCGCCGCACGGACCTTCTCGACCGGGCGCGAGGAGGGCTGGATCACCATGGTCTTCTCGAACTCGTCCTGCTGCTCGTCATCCTCGACAAAGCGCAGCTGATGATGCCCGACAGTGATGACGTCCCCGTGCTGCAGCGCATGCTTCTTGATGAGCTTGCCGTTGACGTAGGTGCCGTTGGTGCTGTTCAGGTCCTCGAGGAATGAGTCGTTCAGGATGTTGATGATGAGCGAGTGATGGCCGCTCACGGCCGCGTTGTCGATGCGGATGTCGTTGTCGGGGAGGCGGCCGATGGTGTACCGCTCCTTGTTCATGTTGTATTCCGCCATCACCTGGCCATCCAGGCTCAAGACCAACCTAGCCATGTGTGCTTTGCCTCGCGTCAGCCGAACCAACCCAGGATCCGGTCAAATATTCTCGTACGAGCCGGAAACGCATC
>Ga0105240_10011511_pt1 | contig 12313 bp, 11 predicted proteins | sample KBSC54metaG_FD_80426 | JGI IMG/M metagenome (GOLD analysis project Ga0105240, IMG submission 80426) | Corn rhizosphere microbial communities from Kellogg Biological Station, Michigan, USA - KBS C5-4 metaG | ecosystem: Host-associated > Plants > Roots > Rhizosphere > Soil | place: Michigan, USA...
TATCCCTCGATCCCCATCAGCGAGCGGGCGAATTCGGTGGGGTCGAATGCCTGCAAATCCTGGGCGGTTTCGCCGACGCCGACGGCGTGGACGGGCAGCTTGAACTTTTCCGCCAGGGCGACCAGCACGCCGCCCTTGGCGGAGCCGTCCAGCTTGGTGACAATCAGCCCGTTCACCTGCACCAGGCTCCGGAAAATCTCGACCTGCTGGAGCGCGTTCTGGCCGGTGGTGGCGTCCAGCACCAGCAGGGTGGCGTGCGGCGCGGCGGGGTCGAGCTTGCGCAGCACGCGGATGATCTTGGCCAGCTCGTCCATCAGCCCGGCCTTGTTGTGCAGCCGCCCGGCCGTGTCGATCAGCAGCACGTCGCAATCCTCGCGCCGCGCCCGATCCAGCGCCTCATAGGCCAGCGCGGCGGGATCGGCGCCCTGTTCCTTGCGCACCACCGGCGCGCCGGTGCGTTCGCCCCAGATCGCGAGCTGCGCCACCGCGGCGGCGCGGAACGTGTCGCCGGCGGCCATCATCACCCGCCTGCCCTCGCCGCGAAAGCGTTCCGCCAGCTTGCCGATGGTGGTGGTCTTGCCGACGCCGTTGACGCCGACCACCAGCACGACGAAGGGCTTTTGCCCGCCCGACGGCTCGAGCGGGATGGCGACTGGGGCGAGCAGCGCCGCGATCCGCTCGGCCAGAAAGCCGCGCACCTCGTCGTCGGTCACTTCCTTGCCGAAGCGCGCCTTGCCCAGTTCGGCGGCAAGCTGCGCCGCCGTGGCCGGGCCGAGATCGGCCTGGATCAGCAGCTCCTCGATTTCCTCCAGCGTCGTCTCGTCCAGCCGGCGCTTGACCAGGATGGCCGCCAGCCCCTCGGTCAGCCGCGACGAGGATCGCGACAGCCCCTGCTTCAAGCGCTGGAACCAGCCCTGCTTTTCGGCGCTCATGGGGCGCGCCCGACTTTCGTCGGGATGATGGAACTGGGCGAAATGACTTCCACGGGCTGGCCTTACGAAACCGGCATTGCGACCAGCACGCCGTCGGCAGCCGCCTCGACCCGCGCCCGGACGATCGCGCCGGTCGGAGCATCCCCATCGAGGCGCACCGGGGCATAATGCTCGGTGCGGCCGTGGCCGGGTTTTTCGACCAGGGCGGAAATCTCTGCGCCGAGCTGGCTGTCGAGGAAGCCGCCCAGGCGGCGCAGGCCGGCGGCGCGGAGTTCGGCGGCGCGGGCGCGGCGGTCGCCGACCGGCACTTGCGGCATGCGCGCGGCCGGCGTGCCCTTGCGCGCGGAATAGGGGAAGACATGGAGATAGGTGAGGCCGCATTCCTCGACCAGGTCGAGGCTGTTTCGGAACATGGCGTCGGTCTCGGTCGGGAAGCCGGCGATCAGATCGGCGCCGAAGACGATGCCCGGGCGAAGCGAGCGGGCCCGCGCGCATACCGCGATCGCGTCGGCGCGGGCGTGGCGGCGCTTCATCCGCTTCAAGATCATGTCGTCGCCGGCCTGAAGGCTGAGATGGAGATGCGGCATCAGCCGAGGCTCCTCGGCGATCAGCCGCCACAGATCCTCGTCGATCTCGACCGGATCGAGCGAGGAGAGACGGAGCCGCTCGAGCTCCGGCACGGCGGCCAGCAGCCGGCGGATCATCTGGCCCAGCGTCGGGCGGCCCGGCAGGTCGGGGCCATATGAGGTAAGATCGACGGCGGTCAGCACGATCTCGCGATAGCCGAGGCTGACCAAATGCCGCGCCTCGGCCGCGATCGCGCCCATCGGCACTGACCGGGAATTTCCCCGCCCATAGGGGATGATGCAGAAGGTGCAGCGATGGTCGCAGCCATTCTGAACCTGGAGGAAGGCGCGGGCCTTGCCGTCGAACCCCGCCGTCAAATGGCCGGCGAGTTCGGTGACGGCCATGATGTCGTTGACCGCGATCCGGGCGTCGCCGGGATGGTGCCAGCTTTCCGGCTTCAGCTTCTCGGCGTTGCCGAGCACGCGGCTGACCTCCGGCATGGCGGCGAAACCGGCCGGGTCGATCTGTGCGGCGCAGCCGGTGACGACAATCTCTGATCCGGGATGCTCCCGCCGCGCCCGGCGAATCGCCTGGCGCGCCTGACGCTCAGCCTCGGCGGTGACGTCGCAGGTGTTGACGATGACCGCGCCGTGCATCCCGGCGGCCTCGGCGTGGCCGCGCATCAGTTCGGATTCATAAGCGTTGAGGCGACAGCCGAAAGTGAGGATTTCGACCGGCGCGGCGCTCGCCCCGGTCATGCCGCGGCCGCGCGCGGGGCCAACCCCGGCAGCAGGCTATCGTCGATCTCGCCGGTGAAGCTAGTGGCCGCCGGCCCGGTCATGATCACATGGTCGTCGTCGCGCCATTCTACTGTAAGCTCGCCGCCATCCAAAGCCAGAACCGCCTTGCGTGCGCTCAACCCGCGCCGCACCGCCGCGACCAGGGTGGCGCAAGCTCCGCTGCCGCAAGCACGGGTGACGCCGACGCCGCGCTCCCACACGCGCATGCGGATGCGGCCCGGAGCCTGGATCGTGGCGAATTCCACGTTCACCCGCTCGGGGAACAGCGGCGCGTACTCGATCGCAGGACCCAGCCCGGCGACATCGACAGCCTCCGCGTCATCGACGAAAAACACGGCGTGCGGGTTGCCGATATTGACCCCAACCGGCGGCGGATAAGGACTTTCCACCGGCAGGCTGATCGTATCGGCGGCACAGGCCAGCGGTATGTCCCGCCAGCCGAGCCGTGGCCGCCCCATATCGACGGCGACGCCGGCCGGCGCCTTCCAGGCCTCGAGCAAACCCGCCGCGCTGGCGATCCGCACATGATCGCGGCCGGTTTCGGCGAACAGCAGCGCGGCGACGCAGCGCGTGGCGTTGCCGCAGGTGGAAATCTCACCCCCGTCGGCATTGACGAAACGGACGAAAATCTCCGCCTCTTCCTCCTCCGTCGGCTCGATCACGACGATCGTGTCCGCACCGATCCCGGTATGGCGGTCGGCCAGCGCAACCACGTCGGCAGCGGTCAGCGCAAGCGGATGGGCGCGCGCGTCCAGCACGATGAAATCGTTGCCCAGCCCATGCATTTTCCGGAACGGGATCGACATGCGGCCTTATATGAGCAAGCGCGCCCTCAAGTCCACTTTGTGCCAACAGCAGCTTGCCCCCAGGTCGCATTATAGGTTCGTCGTCCCGGCGGACGCTGGGATCCATCTTTCCATAGCGGTGGACGCGGAGGACTGGGTCCCGACTTTCGTCGGGACGACGGGTGATGCGAAATGTCGATTCCCGTTCCCAGCTTCCTGGATTTCGCGGGCTGCGATGTCTAAGCTCCGGGCCAAGAAATTTGCAGGCCCGGGGAAGGAACGATGGCGAGCCAAGACGGCACGGCGGAAATCCTGGCAGTAGAAGCCGCGCGGGAGGCGGCGCTGCTGAACCGTGACCACGCCGCGCTGCGCCGGCTCATGTCCGACGATTTGAGTTTTACCCATGGCAATGGCGTCGTCGAGGACAAGGAGACCTATCTTGAACGGGTCCAGGCCGGCGAATACCGGTATCTTGCGATCCAGCGGCGTGACGATTTCATCTGTGTGAGGGGCAGCCTCGCCGTCGTTACCGGCCACCGCTCCGTCAAAGTCCATCCGCCCAGCGAACCGGCGCCGGTGACCGTCGAAAGCCAAGCGGTATGCGTCTGGGCCAGGGAGCCGGGCGGCTGGCGGCTGCTGGTCTATCAGGGCACTTTCACCGCGCCGCCGGCATGACGATCGGAAGAGGAAACCATGATCAAGGGCGTTCATCACACCGGAATCAACACCGCCGATCTCGACCGTACCGTCGCCTTCTACCGCAAGGTCGGGTTTGAGATCGTCCATGAAGGTGGCTGGGAGAACAACCCACTCGTGGATGAGAGCATCGGCCTGACCGGCTCCGCCGCCCGTGTGGCAATGCTCCGCGCTGCGGGCACGTTCCTGGAATTCTTCGAGTACCGCGCCCCCGCGGCGCGCGACACGCAGCCTTTGCGACCCTGCGACCGCGGATTTACCCATATTTGCCTGGAAGTGGAGGACATAGAGGCCGAGCACGACCGGTTGACCGCGGCCGGCCTGACATTTTTCCGCCGCCCCGCGGATGTGGGTGCGATCAAGATGGTTTACGGGAAAGACCCCGATGGAAACCTCGTGGAAATCCTCGAAGTCAAGGACAAGGCGCATCCCTTCGCCCGGCCATGACCGCCACGACGGCCGCCGGCGACCAGGACCCGCTTAGGTTCGGACTCGCCGGCGCCAGTCGGCCAGCACCTCGTCCAGCGTGGCGTCCCATGGAATCGTCGGCCGCCAATCCAGCAGCGCCCGGGCGCGGTCCGGATTTAACACCGCGGTCCGGACGTCGGTCGGGCGCATGCGCGCCTGCTCGGCTTCGATCCCGATCGCCAGCCCGGTGCGCGCGATCAGCCCATCCAGAATATCGCCGATCCGCCTGGGATGGCCGGAGGCGATATTAATGGCCGCCCCGGCCGGCAGCGCATCGGCCTTTTCGACGGCCGCAACATAGGCGGCGCAGACGTCGCGCACGTCGAGAAAGTCGCGCCACCGATCCAGCGCGCCGACGCGGATGACAGGCTCCTGCAACCTTGCCTCGATCCGCGCGAGCTGCCGGGCGAAGGCGGGAACGACGAAGGCGTCCGACTGGCCTGCCCCCGTGTGGTTGGCCGGACGCAGCCGGAGCAGCCGCAGGCCGCGCAGCGCCATCTCACCCAGAGCGATATCGGCGGCTGCCTTGGACGCGGCATAGGGATTGGCCGGGGCCAGCGGCGCGTCCTCATCGAGCGGCGTGCCTCGCTGAAAACTCAAGCCATATATCTCGGCGGAGGAGGCAAAGACGAAGGGGGCCGCCGGAGCCGTGGCCAGAACCCCCGAGGCTAGCAGCAACGAGCCGTCGACGTTGATGCGCCAGGTCCGCATCGGGTCGCCGAACGAGGCCGCCACGGCGGACTCCGCGGCCAGGTGGATGACCGCATCCGGCCCTGCCGCGCTCAGGCAATCTTGGACCGATGCCGGGTCGGATAGATCGAGCGGCAGGACGATATCCGCCCCCGGCAGCTCGGTCTCTCGGGCGCAACCGACCAGCGTCGCGTCCGGGAAAGCCCGGCGCAGCGCCGGCATCAGGTGCCGTCCGACAAATCCGTCTGCGCCGGTCAGCAGGATGCGGCCTGGTTTCGTCACGCGAGCGCTTCCCGTCCCAGCTAAACGGCGCGCCTGCGATGGCGGGCCAAGTCGGCCTCGACCATCTCCTGGACCATCTCCTCCAGGCTGATTTCCGCCTGCCAGCCCAGCGTCTCCCTGGCCTTGGCGGCGTCTCCCAGCAACACATCCACCTCGGCCGGTCGCAGGAAGGCGGCATCGGTTTTCACGAATTCCTGCCAATCCAGCCCGGCATGGGAAAACGCGATCCGGCACATGTCTCGCACAGACGTGGTTCGGCCGGAGGCGACGACGTAATCCCCCGGTTGGTCTTGCTGGAGCATCATCCACATAGCCCGAACGTAATCGCGGGCATGACCCCAATCCCGCTTCGCCTCGAGATTGCCGAGCCGCAACTCAGTCGCCAACCCGAGCTTGATGCGGGCGACACCGTCGGTGACTCTGCGGGTGACGAATTCGATGCCGCGTAGCGGGCTTTCATGATTGAACAATATGCCGGAGCTGGCGTGCATGCCGAAGCTCTCGCGATAATTGACCGTCATCCAGTGGGCGTAAAGCTTGGCGATGGCGTAAGGCGAGCGCGGATAGAACGGCGTCTTTTCGGTCTGCAGCGATTCCTGGATAAGGCCGTACATCTCGGAACTGCTGGCCTGGTAGAAGCGCGCCTGCGGGGCGGCGATCCGCACCGCCTCCAGCATATTGGCGGCGCCGAGCGCGGTCACTTGGCCGGTCAGCAGCGGCTGATTCCAACTGCTTTTGACGAAGCTTTGCGCGCCCAGATTATAGACCTCGTCAGGTCGCGACTCCTGCACGATGCGGATCAGCGAGGACAGATCGGTCAAATTGCCGTCGAGCATGGTGACCTGACCGTTGATCCCCAGCCAGCGCAATCGCTCGTCGATCACATCGGCCGAGGCGGAGCGACGCAGCACGCCGAAAACTTCATAGCCCTTTCCGAGCAGGAATTGGGACAGGTAGGCCCCGTCCTGGCCTGTAACTCCGGTGACTAGCGCGCGCTTCATCGTCGATTCCTGACGGACACTTGGGCAGTAGAACGAGCCCGCCGCTCTTTACCGTCAACCCGCCCTCCGCGCCAGCCTCACCCTTTCGATTTGGCTAACGCCATCGGCGATTGGCTTTAGCGGCATATTGGGCGAAAATGATCGGCGGCGATTTCGCAGCAGCACCGCGAAGCTCAAAGACGCTGGGGGTTGGGAATAGTGGCTGTTAAATTATCTGCCTCTCCGGTGCTGGTCTCATGGAGCGGCGGCAAGGATAGCTGTTTGGCGCTCTATGAAATCCAGCAAATGCCGGACGTCCGCGTCGAGGCGTTGTTGACGACAGTGACACGCGACTTCGACCGGATCAGCATGCACGGGGTCCGGCGGGCTTTGCTGGAGCGGCAAGCCGCGGCGCTCGGCGTTCCGCTGCACGAAATCTTCATCTCCAAAGGCGCGACCAACGCGGAATATGAGGCTCAGATGGGCCAGGCTTTCTTCGCTTACCGCGAGCGGGGAATCGATTGCGTCGTGTTCGGTGATCTGTTTCTCGAAGAAATTCGCGCCTATCGCGAGAAGCTGCTAGCGCGGCATCAGATGCGGGGACTTTACCCGGTGTGGAAACGCGACACGGCACGGTTGATCCGAGAATTCATCGAGCTCGGGTTCCGGACTATCGTCGTCTGCGTCGACCCGGCGCAACTCGATCCGTCCTTCGTCGGTCGCGTGATCGATGAAGAGTTTCTGGCGGACCTTCCCCCCGGAGTCGACCCCTGCGGAGAAAACGGCGAATTTCACACGTTCGTCTTTGACGGACCCATCTTCAAGAACAGGGTAAAGTTTTCCGTGGGTGAGATCGTCTGTCGCGATTCCTTCTGGTTTTGCGACCTGATCCAAAGCGAACCCGCGTTTGAAACCGGTGCGATATCGATATGACCTCGCCAAACGCCGCCCGACGTATCGTTTCCTTCCTCCCTTCCGCCACTGAGATGGTATGGGCTCTCGGTCTGGCTGACTGTCTCATGGGGATCACCCATGAGTGCGACTACCCCGCCGAAACCAGGAACAGGCCGGTCGTGGTCCGCCCGGTTCTGCCGATCGAAAGCATGAGCCAAGCGGAAATCGACGTTTCCGTCACCGAGCGCCTGCGGAACGGCCTCAGCCTCTATCATGTCGATGAGAGGCTGATGCGGGAAATCGCCCCTGACCTTATCTTGACCCAGGATCTCTGCCAGGTCTGCGCGCCCTCGGGCAACGAAATCTCGCAAATGCTGGGTATGCTCGAGGCGAAGCCGCAAATCCTCTGGATGACGCCGAAATCGCTCGCCGGGATCGAGGAGAATCTCCGGGCGCTCGGCGAGGCGGCCGATCGCACCGAGGCGGCGGAAAAGCTGATTGCCTCAGGTCGGGCCAGGTTGGGCAAAATAACGGAGAGAACGGAACGGCTGACCTATCGACCACGGGTCTTTTGCATGGAGTGGATGGACCCGGTCTATTGCAGCGGCCATTGGGTCCCGGAAATGGTCAGGATCGCCGGGGGCATCGACGAACTCGGGCGGGAGGGCACCGATTCGGTCAGGATTCCCTGGCGGGACGTGATTTCCTGGGCGCCGGAAATCCTGATCATCAGCCCCTGCGGCTTCGATCTGGCAAAAACACTGACGGAGGCGGAACGGCTTTCGTCCTATCCCGGATGGTCAGACCTGCCAGCGGTGCGAAACGGACGAGTCTATGCGGTGGATGCCAATTCCTACTTCGCCCGCCCGGGCCCAAGGGTTATCGAAGGGACAGAGCTGCTGGCGCATCTTTTCCATCCCGATCTGTTCGGCTGGAGGGGCCCGCCGAAGGCGTTCCGCCGGTTGGACCCTCCCGTCGTTCCGGCGCCCGCCCAACAATCCGCGTCGGCAGCCTGATGACAAAGACCTGCTGGAAATGCGGCACGGCTTTCGGGTGCGGGCCCGACGCCGGGGAGACTGAATGCTGGTGCAACGCACTGCCTTCCATCGCACCAACCGAAGGAGCCGATTGCCTTTGCCCGCGTTGCCTCGCTCGCGAAGCGACCGAAAGGGGATCAATGCAATCCGCCGCGCGCGCCTCCTCGCCGAGCCCGTTGGTCGAAGGCGAGGATTATTATTGCGAAGGCGCGGCCATCGTCTTTACCGCCGAGTATCATCTACGGCGAGGCACTTGCTGCGGCAATGCATGCCGCCATTGCCCCTACAGTCACGTGGCGGTCGTGAGGATGGCAAAACCATAAAGGCCCACCGCTCTTGCCGCCGGCGGGCCGCGCGGCCATGACATAAAGATGCCTGTGCCGCCCTCCCCTCTTCCTATCGACGACGCGCTCCCTGCCCTGTTGTCGGCTTTGGAGACGACGCGGATGGCGGTGCTGGTGGCCCCGCCGGGGGCGGGGAAAACCACCCGGGTCCCGCTTGCCCTCCTCCCCGCCGCCTGGCGCGGCGACGGCCGGATAATCATGCTGGAACCGCGACGGCTGGCGGCCCGCGCGGCGGCGCGGCGCATGGCCACGACGCTGGGCGAGGAAGTCGGCGAAACCGTTGGCTATCGCGTCCGGCTCGACGCCAAGATCTCGCGTCGCACTCGCATCGAAGTCGTCACCGAGGGTGTGTTCAGCCGTATGGTGCTGGTCGACCCTGAGCTTTCCGGCATCGCCGCCGTGCTATTCGACGAGTTCCACGAACGCAGCCTGGACGGCGATCTCGGGCTGGCGCTGGCGCTGGATGCCTCGGCACTGCGCGAGGACCTTCGGCTGCTCGTGATGTCGGCGACCATCGACGGCGCGCGCGTTGCGCGGCTGCTGAACGGGGCGCCGGTGATCGAAAGCCGGGGGCGCGCCTTTCCTGTCGAAACCCGCTATGTCGACCGCGATCCCAGCAAGCGCCTCGAGGAACAAATCGCCGGAGTCGCGATCGAGGCGCTGCGCACGGAAACCGGTTCGGCTTTGCTTTTTCTGCCGGGGCAGGCCGAAATCTCCCGCACCGCCGAACGCCTCGCCAGCCGGCTGCCCGCCAACATCGATATCGCGCTGTTGTTCGGGCAGCTTTCGCCCTCCGAACAAGATCGCGCCATCCAGCCCGCCCTGCCCGGCCGCCGTAAGATCGTGCTGGCCACGTCGATCGCCGAAACTTCCCTGACCATCGAAGACGTGCGGATCGTAATCGATTCCGGCTATCGCCGTGCCCCATCCTATGAGCCGGCGACCGGGCTGACGGCGCTCAAGACGGTGCGGGTGTCGCGCGCCGGAGCCGACCAAAGGCGGGGCCGCGCCGGCCGGACTGAGCCTGGCGTTTGCTATCGGCTGTGGAGCGAAGGACAGATTGCCGGACTGGAGCCGTTCGACCGTCCGGAAATACTGGATGCCGACCTTTGCGGCCTGGCCCTTGATCTCGCCGCCTGGGGCATCTCCGATCCGGCGCGGTTGGCGTTTCTCGATCCGCCGCCCGGGCCGGCATGGAACGAGGCGGTGGCGCTGCTGAAAAGCCTTGGCGCGCTCGACTGCGACGGGCGGATCACGCCCGAAGGACGGGCAATAGCGCGACTGCCGCTGCATCCGCGCCTGGCCCACATGGTCCATTGCGCGGCGCGGGAAGGCGATGGCGAGACCGCGGCGACGCTGGCCGTGCTTGTCACGGAGCGCGGCCTGGGCGGCAGCGACGTCGATCTCGCCCACCGGCTGTCGGCATTCCGGACGGATTCCTCCCGACGCGCCGATGAGGCGCGCGGCCTCGCCTGCCGCTGGGCCTCCATCGCCGGCGGCGAGGGAGCCCGGATGGAAGCGCCGGAGATCGGCCGCCATCTCGCCCGCGCCTATCCCGACCGAGTTGCGCAAAACGCGGGCGACGCAGGCCGTTTTCGCCTCGCCAACGGGCGGGCCGCGAATATCGACGCATCGAGCCGGCTGGCCCACGCGGCGCATGTCGTGGTCACGGATATGACGGGCAGCGCCGCCAATGGATATATCCGCGCTGCGGCCGAAGTCGATCGGGCGACGATCGAAGAGCTGTTCGCCGGCGAGATCCTGACCGAAACCAGCCTCGCGTTCGACGCCGCCTCGCGCGGTGTCCGCGCCCGCCGCATTCGGCGGCTAGGCGCGTTGCGTCTCGCCGACCATCCGGTGGCCATCGACGACCCGGCGCGGGCGGCGACGCTGCTGGCCGCGGGCATCGCCACCACCGGCATAGACGCCCTGCCTTGGTCCGGGGAACAGAAGGCGCTCCGCGCCCGGGCCACCTATCTTTCAAGGGTGCTCGGCGGCGACTGGCCCGACCTCTCGGACGCGGCGTTGTCGCAGAACGGCGCGGCGTGGCTTGCGCCCTATATTGAGGGCCGCGCTGGGTTGAACGCGATTGCGACCGACGATCTGTCCGCCGCCCTCGACGCGCTTCTGCCCTGGAGCCGGCGCGCGGAGATCGACCGGCTGCTGCCCACGCATTTCGACGCGCCGTCCGGCTCTCGCGTCACGATTGACTATGGGGCGGAGAATGGGCCGTTGCTGGAGATTCGCGTACAGGAACTGTTCGGCGTCGACCGCCATCCCAGCGTTGCTTCCGGCAAAGTCCCGCTGCTGCTGGCCCTGCTTTCCCCCGCCCATCGGCCGATCCAGATGACCCGCGACCTGCCCGGCTTCTGGCGCGGCTCTTGGAAGGAGGTCGCCAGGGATCTGAAAGGCCGCTATCCCCGCCATTTCTGGCCGGACGACCCGATCGCGGCCCAAGCGACCAGCCGCGCCAAGCCGCGCAGCAGGTAAACTAGCTTGCGCGACGGCCGGTCCTTCGCGCAGGAATCGCGCCCGTCAGTTACCCAAGGAGGACGCGATGCAGCTCAACCCTTATCTGCATTTTAACGGCCAATGCGAGGCGGCGTTCAGGTTCTATGAGAAATGCCTCGGCGGCAAGATCACCATGATGATGACTCATGCTGATTCGCCAATGGCGGAGAAAACCCCGCCTGAACGGCGCGGCAAGATCATCCACGCCCGACTTGTCGTCGGCGAGAAGGTGCTGATGGGCTCCGACGTGCCGGCACCGCATTTCGAGAAACCGCAGGGATTTTCAGTATGTCTCGGCATCGATTATCCGGCGGAAGCGGAGCGGGTGTTTCATGCGCTGGCGGAAAACGGAACCATGCGGATGCCGATCCAGGAAACCTTCTGGGCCCTCCGCTTCGGCATGCTGATCGATCAGTTCGGCACACCATGGATGGTGAATTGCGAAAGGAAGACGTGAGCGCAGCAGCCGGTCTGTATTTCCACGATCGCGGTAGCTTTCATGGGGCGCAGCCCGTATAAGGCCGGCGTACAAGAGCCGATTAGGGAGCCTGCGATGACCCCCGTCAAATATCTCGCCCTTGCGCTGATTGCCGCCCTTCCCGTTTCCGCCGCATACGCCGCATCGCCTGCCAAATCCGGGCCGCACAATGTCATCTTGTTCGTAACCGACGGGCTGCGGGCGGCGATGGTCGACAAGTCAATTGCCCCGACGCTCGCGGAAATCCGCGACAAAGGAGTCAACTTCCAGAACAGCCACGCGCTCTACCCGACGCTGACCACGCCCAACGCGTCGGCCCTCGCAACCGGTCATTACCTGGGCGACACAGGGGATTGGGCCAACACGATCTATGTCGGGTTCCCGGTTGCCAAGGCTTTGGACAGCCAATGCCCATTCATTGAGAACGACGCGGTGCTGGGCGAGCTGGACCGGCATTTCAACGGCGACTATCTGCACGAGCAGACCATCATGGCGGCGGCGCGGGCGGCGGGATTCAGCACCGCTGCGGTCGGCAAGGTCGGGCCCACCTTGATCCAGGATCACACGGCGCAAGATGGTCAATCGACAATCATCATTGATGACGCCACAGGCCGAGACAGTGCGTATGACGGGCCCCGGCGCGGCGTTCCGCTCGCCAAGCCGACTGTCGACGCGATGGACGCGGCGGGGCTGCTGCTGACGGCTCCCGGCACTGATATCCCCAATCGCGCGCAGCAGGATTATTTCACCGCCGCCTTCACCAAGGCAGTGCTGCCGCTTCTGAAAAGCCGCGGCAAGCCGTTCTTTGCCGTGTTCTGGTCGCGTGACCCTGATGGTAGCCAGCACGGA